>Ga0255347_1000089_pt1 | contig 165338 bp, 157 predicted proteins | sample wastewater_treat_2_FD_192479 | JGI IMG/M metagenome (GOLD analysis project Ga0255347, IMG submission 192479) | Wastewater microbial communities from Lulu Island WWTP, Vancouver, Canada - plant24 | ecosystem: Engineered > WWTP > Wastewater > Unclassified | place: Canada: Vancouver, British...
TTATCACCGGAGAAATCAAGTTAGATCCTTCAAAACTCACACAGAGTGTATTCATTAGCATGCCCTTTGACAGAATGATAGCTGAAGTATCACCATTTGGAATCGGATGGCCATCACCTATAATGTTCGGATCCGGATTTGCTGTAGCAATTGTCGCATACATCATTGCATTCGGAGACTTCATTGTCTTAAAGGCATTGATTAAACAGGCTGACGAAGCAAGACCAGATGAAAAAGTCGTTGTGCCAATAGGCAGATCACACATCATCTGTGCTTTGAGAAACTTTGTCGAAGGAATATTTTTACCCTACCCACCATTCTTAGGTCCACAGTGGACTGGAGGACAGGCATTGGTAGTCCAGAGATATATGCATGCAACACCTGAGCAGGAATACACCTACTGGGGCGGAGCTACAAGCATATTCTGGGGTATGTCCTTTGCATTGGCCTTAAACCCAATTGTTCAGATAATGTTACCAGCAAAGAACATTGGACTTGGTCTTACCTTGTTAATCCAGGGTTACCTCTGTTCATATCTTGCAATGGAAATGTGTCAGAACAACATCCAGAGGGCTATCGCAGGTATAATGACAGGTGCATTGATTATGGCTAACTATGTTGCACTATGGAAGCCACTATTCGGAATGTACAGTTCATTCTTCTCTGCACCAGCAATGGGTCTACTTGTAGGTATAATCCTACACGTTCTAATTGAAAGAGAACCAGGTGCCGAAAAGGGTAAGAAGAAATAAATAAATTAATTTATTTTATTTTTTTATATTTTGATTTACTAATTCTACCATAATTAAATGCCAAATATTATTTATGCAAACTCTTATAAACTTTTTAAGTATGGTATGCCTAGGGATACAATGGTTACAGTTAAAGTTTCCAAAAGAAAAAGAATGAGATCAAAAATGTTCCTTAAAAGAAGCGTACCATTTTTAATTGTATCTATGATAATTGTACTTGGAGGGCTTGTAATGATAGGACATTTTCTTAACGAAAGTCCTAACAAAGGAAAAATTCAATGGATATGGTTTATCGCTACCTTCTTGGGGTCTCAGTTTATATATTTAAAGTACATTGCGGAGAAATGATTCTATGGATTTTGCAGAAATATTTAGATATATACTCCTTTTAATAATTGGCGTATACTTGCTTAATGCCTATATAAATGGTCAAGTTTCACTTAGAAATATAATAATCTCAATTGTGATCTGTGTAATAGTATATTTCATAGTTGCAAGACCCGATAAATACTAAAGGGTGTTATCAATGAAGTTCTTATCGAAAAAAAAAATATTATCCGTACCATGGCTTGCTAAAGTAGAAGAAGGGCCTGTTTTAGACTCTTTTAATAAAGTAAAAAGTGATAATGAAGTTTTCGAAGTATATAAACCAGTTAAAATGGGCAATCACATATACTATAGTGCGTTATACTATACAAAAAAATTAATAAATCAAGAACTATCTAAACTTATCATCGTTGATGAAAAAGGCAATATATTAAAAGATAAAGAAAAAGCTTACAAAATAAGCTTAGCGTTAAATATTTTCACTAGATCAACTCCTTCAGAGAATATTAAATATATAATGAGAAATATAGAGGAGATTGATGATGTTAAAAGATTCAAGTCAAAGGCAGATTATTACATCCCTACAGCTAAATTATTTTTGTCAAAAAAGGAAGCAGAGGTACTAGAGAATTCATTTTCTAATTTTTATAAACACGAACATAAAGCTAGATTGTTGCTTGCAAATTTTGTAGATGAACTTAATTCTATTAATCAATCAGAGTACATTGATCAAAAGAAATTAATGAGTATTTTTGACGATTATATAAAAGCTGGTTTTGAACGGGTAAAGTCAAAAGAAAATATAATGAAATACATAGAGCTCATGAAACAAGTTAAAAAATCTTTTCGCCACCGTGAAGATGAGTTTTTGAACACTGAAGCTGGGTCTTATTTCATGTTAGATAGAATTGAGGTATATATCAGAAAAGAAATTAAATATCTAGAACTAAAATATGAGCCATTGAGACAATATTACTCAAGAGATATGTCCGAAGATGAGACAAAAGCTTTAATGGGATATTTCAATAAAAATATCTAATTCTTTTTTAAGTTATCAATATTTTAATTTGATTATTATTTTAGGATAATCTAAAAATTATCATATTTGATTGATTCTTTTTTTAATATTCTGATAAAACTCAAGATTTATTTTAAAAATATGCATTATCTACTTTTTTTTTAATTTTAATATATACATTATTTTATTATTATATAACAATATAAATTTATAGAAAACCTTATATATTATTTTATTCAAGATAAATTGGTTTACCTAATATAAATAGGTTAACCTAAAAATAAATGGAGGAAGATAATGTCAGGAATAGGATATTTCGGTCCAAAGAGAAAGCCCGGATACGAAGAGCAGCCTTCAATTAACCCTAGCTTCTTGAAGCTCAGGTTACCTTTCTACCACTATCCAATCGAGTATCAGGACTTTATCCAAGGAATGATTTTGGCATGTGTACCACTAGGTATTACGGCAGTAATGGAAGCTTCTTTGAATTTCCCAATAGAAGTATCAGTTTTAATGGTATTGTTGAATAACATATTCTACTTGTGGCACACATCCTTTGGTGACCCATCGGTCGCCGGTTGGATTACTCCTGGTATACCAATTTATACCGCATACTACGAGACCTTCTCAAAAGAAATAGTCGGTCCGTCAGGAGTTTACATTGAAAGAACACAGGCACTTATTGCAGCTCAGCTAATATTGGCTGTAATATTCTTAGTGTTTGGTCTTACTGGACTTGGTACAACTTTCATTGAAAAGGTTCCAACTTCAATAACTGCTGGTATCCTTTTAGGATCCGGTATCGCATCTGTGGAAAGAATCTTCAACCCAACACAACCATTCGTAAAAGATTTACCAGTATCATACCTAGTTTCTGCAGCCTTGTCATTGTTCTTATTGTTCTCTAAGAGGGCAATTGCTTGGAGGAAGAGGAACAAATTTTTGGCATGGATTGGTGGATTTGGCATAGTACCTGGATTCGTCATAGGATACATCCTTGGTCTTATCACCGGAGAAATCAAGTTAGATCCTTCAAAACTCACACAGAGTGTATTCATTAGCATGCCCTTTGACAGAATGATAGCTGAAGTATCACCATTTGGAATCGGATGGCCATCACCTATAATGTTTGGATCCGGATTTGCTGTAGCAATTGTCGCGTACATCATTGTATTCGGGGACTTCATTGTCTTAAAGGCATTGATTAAACAGGCTGACGAAGCAAGACCAGATGAAAAAGTCGTTGTGCCAATAGGCAGATCACACATCATCTGTGCTTTGAGAAACTTTGTCCAAGGAATATTTTTACCCTACCCACCATTCTTAGGTCCACAGTGGACTGGAGGACAGGCATTGGTAGTCCAGAGATATATGCATGCAACACCTGAGCAGGAATACACTTACTGGGGTGGAGCTACAAGCATATTCTGGGGCATGTCCCTTGCATTGGCCTTAAACCCAATTGTTCAGATAATGTTACCAGCAAAGAACATTGGACTTGGTCTTACCTTGTTAATCCAGGGTTACCTCTGTTCATATCTTGCAATGGAAATGTGTCAGAACAATATCCAGAGGGCTATCGCAGGTATAATGACAGGTGCATTGATTATGGCTAACTATGTTGCACTATGGAAGCCAATACTCGGAATGTACAGTTCATTCTTCTCTGCACCAGCAATGGGTCTACTTGTAGGTATAATTCTACACATTTTAGTTGAAAGAGAACCAGGTGCCGAAAAGGGTAAGAAGAAATAAATAAATTAATTTATTTTATTTTTTTATATTTTTATTAGGATACGTATAAAATAGATTTCTAAAAGGATTATTTTAAATATTTAAGAGTTTAGTTTGGAGTTGTATCCACACCATAACACAATATTAAACGCAGTTTTTGATAAATATATAGTTTGCGTTCCTCAAAAGAATGGCAAGGACAGATATAGCTACAACTACCAACCAATTATGAATGCATTTGTTTTGATGTTGTAGCCTTTAGATATCGCATGCAATCTATACTTTAAGAGTATAGATGACAATAATAGATTTTGAACAAATAGAAGGCAGAAGTTTTGGCTAGTTAAACTACAGAAATAGCAAAAATAGATTGTCACAGTTAAATATATACAAACTGAGAAGATTTACGCATACCTATTTTATTGCAAAAGAAAGGATAGGAATTATAAAGGGATCTTATGAAGAATAATTTACCTAGTTATAGGTGAGATAAAATGGAACCGTTTCCTGAAAGTTATATTAGAAAAATGGCAGATACATCAACTCTTGCAATCTTAGATTTATGGAAAAAATTATCTAAAGAGATACTTGATTATGGAATTGAAGTGGTAATTTGTGACAGAAAAGATAATCCTCAGTTAAAACATGTTTTAGGTGAACTTAATACCGCATGCCCAGGATTGTATGACGGAAAAATAGTTTTATCAATATGGCTAGAAAATCCAAAAACTTTTAATCCATTGTTGATTACTCATGAGATTGGTCATTGGATTTTAATGCTCAATGGATTCAAAGGATTGGTGAATAAATATAATATACAAGAAGGACTAGATATAAATATGAATTCCTTAGCCCATCATGTGCCTCTTTACAAACTTCAAAGAGATTTTGGGCATGATCCACAAAAAGTAATTGATTCTAGGGCAAGAAACAATATTAATAATCTAAGTAAAACATCGGAAATATTATTAGGAGATAGATGGGCAGAATTTGCGCTTTTATTTGCTGATGATATATTAAATTGCTCTGAGGATATAAAAAGTGATATTTTGGAAATCATTAATGAAGAATATCCTGTTACTTTTTCTTTCTTGGAGAAAATATTGAATCTAGTATCAAGGCATGATCTTAACAGTCCCAAGAGCAATCTTGCATTTTTAAAAGATTTAGTAAATAGAATTTATCTTGGAGACGGCTGGAAAGTAATTGATGAGGTCATTGAATTAAAAGAGATAATTAAAGAGCATAATGAGAAGAAATAATCTATTTGAATTTTATCTTTAATCCTAAAACTATTAAAATTAAAAATAATGATATTCCGTTTGCTAGTATAATGGGAAAATCATTTTTTAATATTCCGTATATTAACCATAAAAATATACCTAGTGCTAAAAGAGCCCACATCCAAAAGGAAATATCTCTAGCTTCTTTTAATTTAATAGTTTTGATAACTTGTGGCAAGGAGGAAATAGTTGTAAGGAAAGCTGCAACCAAGCCTATAATATTTATGAGATCCATAACATATATAATCTAAAATTAGTCATATATCTTTTGGTATAGTACTTATTAAATGAGTTTTCTCAAAAAACTTAATAAACTTTATTCCAAGAAATAAATTAGGTGTTATAGTGATTCATCCAATAGATAATAGATATGGCTCACCTGAAATGAGAAGAATATTCGATGAAGAAGAGAGATTAAATAAAATGCTTCTTGTGGAAGGGGCTATTGCAAAAGCTCATTCAGAATTAGGGCATATACCCAAAAAAGCTGGTGGCGAAATTTTTAAGAAAGCTAATATAAACCATGTCTCTCTTGAAAGAGTAAAACAGATAGAATCCGAAATAAATCATGACATAATGGCTTTAGTCCTTTCACTTTCAGAACAATGTGGGGAATATGGAAAATACGTACATTTGGGGGCAACTTCAAATGATATTAATGACTCTGCTACAGCTCTTCAATTTATTGAAGCTTTCCAGATTGTTTTTTCAGATTTGAGCAAACTAGAACTTATTTTAACTAAATTATCTAAAAAATATAGGGATACTGTTTGTGTGGGAAGAACTCATGGACAACATGCAATACCCACTACATATGGGATGAAATTTGCTATTTTTCTTGATGAAATACGAAGATCTAAAGATAGACTAGAATTTTCTTATAGTAATATAGCAGGAAAAATATCTGGTGCTGTTGGTACGATGGCCTCATACAAAGATGGACCCGAATTACAAAAAAAAGTTGGAGAAATTCTTGGTATCAAAATGGCAAAAATATCGAATCAAGTTGTATCAAGAGACATATACGCAGATGTGATGTTTTCGTTAGCATCTTTAGCTTCAACTTTAGATAAACTCGCTTTAGAGATAAGAAATCTTCAAAGAACAGAGATCATGGAGGTGGCCGAAGGATTTGGTAAAAAACAAGTTGGTTCCTCTACTATGCCCAACAAAAAAAATCCTGTTACTTGTGAAAAAATATGTGGGCTTGCGAGAGTATTATACTCTAATGTATTTCCGGCTCTTCTAAATAATCCTTTATGGCATGAAAGGGACCTCACAAATTCCTCTTGCGAAAGAGTTATTCATCCAGAGTCATTTATCCTCTTGGATGAAATGCTTAAAGGAACTATCAAAGTTTTATCTGATTTAGTATTTTATGAATCTAATGTAAAAAGAAATCTGAGTTTGACTGGATACTCTAATTTGGCGGAAGTTCTAATGCTAAAACTCGTTGAAAAGGGGATGGGAAGACAAGATGCACACGAAATAATGAGGCTAGTTTCTATGAAGGAAGGGAGATTCATTGACAATGTAAAAAAAGATCCAAAAATAACAGATTTATTATCCGATACTGAGATAGATGATGCGCTAAATCCAGAAAAATATATTGGCTATGCTAGAGAAATAGTAGATGATGTCATTGGAAAATAATATTTCTTTTGAAATACTATATGAAGATGGGTATAGATTGGGAAGAGTTTCTATTAATAATAACGTAGAGAATACTCCGTGCCTTATTCAAAATTATGAAGATTACCTCAAATTTGGCGACATAACTATTGAAAAACCCATTTCATATCTTGTATCCGAAACCTATAGCAGAAAAAAATATGATTTAACTACTGTTCCTCTTGTCCAAATACCTTTTGATTTACCATTAAAAGAGGCGAAGAAATTATCTAGTTTAAATAAATCTATTATTTCTCAAGACGAGGGTAACTGTCTTCCAATATATCTCACAAAATATAAAGAACTCAATCAAGAACTCTTTGAAGCCATTCCAAAAAAACCTATTTATTTTTTTAGGAGAATTCATGATGAACGAATCCTTCTTGAATTTTATTTTAATCTAAAAGAAAAATATCCTTCTTCAGTTTTCTTTATAGATTCCAAAGATTATGAAATTCCTATATTCCTCTTTTTGGGATTTGATTTATTTTTAGATGAATCAAATAATGAAAAATTTTTTAATGAGTATATTTCAAATCCCCTTCCCGAATTAGTCGAGATGTATTCAAACGGCTCTGTTAATTCTAGAAAGCTATTAAGAATTTTATATAGAGAATTTTATAATTCTATTGAATCTCATTTAAGGAGAGATTTTAAGAGATCATTTTATATTGATGATATTTCTTTAGAAAGACCCCAAGTTAAAAGATGGAGGGAAGAAGTAATTAAATATTATACGCCCTCCACAAACTTCATACTATTACTCCCTTGTAGTGCAAAAAAACCATATAGGATTTCTAAATCTCATATCAAAATTATTTCGGCCCTAAGAGATATTTTAAAAAATAGATATGCCAATTTGTGCCAGTTGATTTTGACTTCCCCTTTAGGAGTTGTTCCAAGAGAACTTGAAGATTATTCAAACTATGATATTCCAGTCACCGGGCATTGGAGCCAAGAAGAATTAAATTCCATTACAGAGTTACTAAATTCTATACTAAATAAATGTGATGATCCTATTATAATTTCTCATTTTGAAGAAAATAGCCCATATTTGAAAGCTCTTGAAAATTTACCTTTTAAAATAATTCACACCGGAGGATCTATTGACAAATTAGAAAAAATTATTGAAGAAAATAGATCAGTATGGGATTATGAACCTATCCCCGAATATAAAAATAAAGCTAAGAAAATGTTTTCATTTCAATTCAAGAAAGAATTGGATATACCCTTTGATTACGTAGAAAAAAGAAAATCTACGAATTTATTCTATGACAAACAAAACATAGGTATTTTCGAAAATAAAATAAAAGTCAACGTAAAAGGTGGAGAGTTATTAAAAGATTCATTATGGATAAACATTGACTTTGATTTGAGGGGGGATATTTTCTCAAAAGGCGTAATAAGTAATTCAAATAATATTCGACCTGGAGACGATGTCATCATTTTGAGAAACAATAAATGTATTGGTGTAGGTGAAGCAATAGTTTCTGGAGAAACAATGAAAAATTTAAATAGGGGAAAGGTTGTTAAAGTTAGAATGAGAGGATAGATTGTATTATACTATAAATCTAAAAACTAATAAGAAGATAGAATCTGTAGATATAACAAGAAAAATAAATGAAATTATTTCTAAATCCAAACTTTCTTCAGGGATATGTATGGTGTATTCTCCACACACTACATCGGGCATAATTATTAATGAAAGTTATGACCCCTCAGTGTTAGAAGATATAACTACTTTTCTTTCTGATAAAGTGCCCCATAACATTGATTATAAGCATATTGAAGGGAATTCTGATGCACATATAAAAAGTTCGATTGTAGGCACCTCAAAAATCATTATATTTGAAAATGGAGAACTTCTTCTTGGAACTTGGCAAGGTGTATTTTTTATGGAATTTGATGGCCCAAGATCTAGAAAAGTGTTTGTAAAACTGATAAAAGAATGATTTCTGTTAGAAATGATATTATGAATCAATTAGTCGTTACGGACTTAATAAAATTTAATATGTTTACCCAGCGACTCTATTGCATCTAACACTTTGTCTATGTGAGCCCACATTCTACTTTGTTCCCATAGATCCACAGCATTCCCTCCATATCCGGAAAATCTATAATACATTTTTTCTCTGTTCCAGGACTTACATATGAATTTATTTTTGTTAATGAGATAAGTTATTGGAAGTATTTTTCTAACTTTTTCTGCATTAAAGTCAACTACGCCATACTCTTCAGAAACTTTGTAATCTAAATCACTAAGTAGTATTATATCAAAACTATGCTCTTTGTAGAATATTCTAATTTCTTCTTCACTTACGGGACCAATTCCGATTAGTTCTGTATTTAAAGCTTTAAACTGTTCTTGTACTTTTGAATAAAACAATATTTCAGAATTTTCTAAGGTAAGGCTTGCCTTATCAAAGAAGAAAAGGACCACCCATTTGCTTTTGATTTCATTCAAACAATATTTTTTTCCATATTTATCGTTTAAACAGAAATTAATTGCTTTCTTAGCATCTAAATTTTTTGTACATACCATAAATATTATTAGAGTATATTATATTTATCTCTTTGTGAATACGCCCTACATCAATTAAATTAGAGCATATTATAGAAAACTATTAAAAGAATTAACAATACTCAATTTTGATGAGTAAAAATTTAGGCTTTTCATCGCTTGCCTTTTATGAAGTTCCCCTAGAAAATGCCCTTATTTGGGGGGAGAGTAAAAACTTCAATCTTCTGGAGATAGTTGCAGAAAATAATCATGTAATTGACGAAGAAACGATACATAGTGTTAAAGATATCTTATCCTCGTACAGTTTTGAATATACTGTCCATTCACCTTTTTCTGACATAAATATATCGAGTCTTAATAAAAGCATTAGAAAAGAATCTATAAAGCAAGTAAAATACACAATATATGCAGTTAATGAAATAGGAGGAAAAATAATGACTTTCCATCCTGGTAGACATTCAGCTGCTACAAATAAGGCTAAAGAAAACACAAAAAAAAATACTTTTTGATTCACTGAAAGAAATCTCTGAATACAATGAAGATTACGGTGTTACTATCGCTTTAGAAAATATGCCTGATACATTTATTACTACAATGAAAGTATCTCAAGAGATTTTAGAAGTACTAGAAAATAAACACCTATCAGGCATAAAACATACGATGGATGTTGGACATCTTGAAACTAACAATGTAAATATCGAACATTATATCCATGATTTAAAAGATTTTTTAGTGCATATCCATTTACATGATAACTTAGGCGAATTCGACAATCACTTACCTCTTGGAGAGGGGAATATAAACTTTCCAAAAATATTCAAAGCCTTAAAAAATATTAATTATTCAGGAAGAATGATTCTTGAAATGACAAAAACTGAAGACATATTAAAAAGTCGTGAATTTTTAAGAGAAAGAAAGTATTTATTATAGTTTAATAATTTAAAAATTTAATATTCATTTTAGCCATTTTACTATAAAATTCAATCTCAGGTTTTTTGCTTCTTGTTTCAATGAATAATTTGTCTAGAGCGGTCCATAAACTAAACCAACCCCCCGGCTGTGTGATAACAAGGGGCAAGTTATAAATTAAATTATCAAGATGAATTAAATATGTAGATAATATAGATAATATAAATCCTACAACTAGCCATTTTACTCCATCTATTCGTAACTGTTTCAATTCCTCTTGTTTTTCCGTTGCCCAATATTGAAAGAAATCCTTTAATCTTCTCCTAATTATAACTTCCTCATTCGTTTTTCTTTTATATTTAGGTATCAACAATCTAAGCTCAAGATTGTGAAACTCTACTTTATTTTCTCTTACCGCTTTTTTACATTCAAAGATAAAATCGTCTGACAAAGTCCTCTTAGAGTAAGGTCTAGGGTCAAAATCTGAAAATAGGTCTTCATATCCGTCTAGTATTAAACTGATGTTTCCTTGTTTTAGATATGTTTTTAACAATTCGTTTGACATTTGATCATTAGAATCCATATCAATTCTCTCTTTTCAACATAAGATATTTAATATGTCTATTTAAATATTAAGCGTATATCTTAAAAATGTTAGATCAGATGATACATCTAAATCAAAATTGAAATAAACTTAAAAAGAAGTTATGCAAACATAAAAACATAGATAGGGATTTAGATGTATAAAGTTGTTCTACTAAGGCATGGAGAAAGCACGTGGAATAAAGAGAATAGATTTACTGGTTGGACAGATGTAGATCTTTCCGAAAAAGGGATTGTAGAAGCGAGAAATGCGGGCAAAGTATTGCTAGAATCAGGATATTCATTTGACATAGCCTTTACATCGGTACTCAAAAGAGCAATAAGGACATTATGGCTTACTCTAGAGGAGATGGATCTAATGTGGATTACTGTAATAAATTCATGGAGATTAAACGAGAGGCACTACGGAGCACTACAAGGCTTAAACAAATCAGAAATGGCAGAGAAATATGGTGAAAAACAAGTTTTAATCTGGAGGAGGAGTTATGCTATAAGGCCTCCTGCCCTAGAAAAAAACGACAGAAGATATCCTGGATTCGACCCACGTTACAAAGATTTAAAATCCAATCAAATTCCACAAAGTGAATGTCTAAAAGACACTGTGGAGAGATTTTTACCTTACTGGCATGATACTATAGGGCCCACAATAAAAAAAGGTAAAAATGTATTAATTGTTGCTCATGGAAATAGCCTTAGGGCACTTGTAAAATATCTTGATAATATACCTGAAGAAGAGATAGTAAGTTTAAATATTCCTACTGGGGTTCCTTTAGTCTATGAACTTGATAAGGATTTAAAACCAATAAGGCATTACTACTTGGGAGATGCCAGTGAGATTGAAAAAGCAATTAAATCTGTTTCAGACCAAGGTAAAATAAAAAAACAATAACTTATACATTTCTTTGTTGTATATCATCCTAAAATAAATCACAAAACTCAACTCTTCTAATTATATAAATTGATGCCAAACAAAAGTGGAACAATAAATGAAACGTATGTCAATGTGGGAAAGTTATGTATTTTTTAATATTTTTTGAACTATACTTGGGAACTAAATCCTCTTTGATGGACAAGATAAGGCCATAAGATCTTGTACGGAAATCATAACAGTTGGTGTAATCTAAAAGAGAAGAATAAAAAGTTAGAATTAAATGTCATTTGTTTGAAATTATGATATAAAGCGATAATTAGTAATACTATGGAAATTTCAAATTAATAAGAATTGAAAGAATTATTAAAATAAATATTTGGAGAACTAGTCAATCAAAAATATTGCAGCAGCTATTACAGTTGTCCATTTGCCACATGGATCCCCTGTAGTTGCGATTGCAATGCTCTCACTATCAATAATTTTACCACTTGCTTTATATATCTCGTTTCTTTCATCCCACGCTGTGTCTGGATTAAAATCTATACCTAGAGTTGTTGCCAACATCGTAGCAGCTAGATCTTCAGCATAATCCCCAGAAAATTTTTCATCGTGCCCAAACATATGTGCTTCACTTAAATAACCATAGTTACCCTTTTCTGCAGGAACTGCAAGTCCAACTGCGGATGACAACTGTCTATTTGGTTCATCCGTAGCATTTCTTGCCATTACACAAAAAGTAATTTGTCCAATTTCCAAACATTTAAGCCCCTCTTCTTTTGGTATAATTTCACAATATGGGGGAAGAATGCTTGAAACATAAACGAGATTGCATTTTTCAATTCCAGCTTCTCTGAGAGCAAGTTCAAAAGACTGGAGTTGGTCTTTATGAACTCCTTTTCCTTTTACAAAAAATACCCTTTTAGGCACCATGATTTAAAACTAATTGATTGGTATTTAAGTGTTTTGGACTGCAATTATTAGGTAAATGCCTATTTACTCCTTTAATAGATAACATTAATCAAATTAATTAATAATAAATTAACAAAAAAAATAAATAGTTGTTATTGATTCTTTAATTTCTTAATAAATTCTAAATATGTTTTTAATTTGAAAATAATCGCTAAATAATACTTAGAAAAATATATATGGATACCCATATATTCTAAAACTTTATAAATATTATCTAGAAACTAACGTTATATGTTTCCCATAGCAGATGAAAATATTTCTATTGAACGACCTTATATCACATATGGATTGATAATAACAAACGTAGTTCTATACACCATTAATTTTTTTAACGGTGATTCTTTAAATAGTATTTTTGCCTTTATTCCAAATAATTTTCTTCATGGAATTGATGCTTGGACAATAATAACGCATCAATTTATGCATGGAAGCTGGGGCCATCTACTGGGGAATATGTGGTTTTTAATAATTTTCGGAGACAATATTGAATCAACTTTAGGTAAAGTTAAATACCTCATTTTCTATCTAATCTGTGGTGCAATTGCAGCACTTTCACATATGGCATTTAATGTTGAATCCGTTATACCTACTGTTGGTGCATCTGGCGCTATATCTGGAATTCTAGGCGCATATATAATTCTTTATCCAAAAAATAAAATAAGTACAGTGATACCTTTTGGATTCATTAGAATTTACAAAATCGAAGCTCTGTATTACCTTATAATATGGTTTGTTCTGCAGTTACTATTTAATTTTACTGATCCCTATGGGGGAGTTGCATATATGGCACATCTTGGAGGGTTTATAGGTGGTGTTATCTTAATAAAACTTTTTGGTAAAAAAAAGAATAAAAATCAAAATGATTTTCTTTACACATGGAATGAGGATTATCATAAATCTTAAAAATTCTAATGTTTCGGAACACATATAATCTATCCTTAATAATTTTAATAACATAACTAAATATTTTAACTATGCCTCTTTTTACTCTTATATTTGTTTTATAAAAAAAGTATTATTAAAAAAATAATTTAATATTCTTCATCGCTTGGTATTTTAAATGCAATAATGAGTCCTATAACAATTGTGACTAATCCTAGGCTAAATATACCTTCTTTTAAAGGCAAAAAGTCTAACTTATATCCAAAAATATTAGAAAACATGAGGATAAATCCTATAATACTAATTATTGCACCAATAATTTGTGTCGCCTTTATTCTCATATGCTATACAATTTTTTGTTCATTTAAATAATTAATTGTTAGTTTAAAAATACCAAAAGCTTTATAAATATTAGATTAATCTAATATTTGTAGTTTAACCTAATTCCAGACATAGGTTTCCTACATTTTTATTTTTTTATTTTTATATTTAAGTTGTAATTAAATTTAAAAACATAGATATAATTATTTATTTGGGGCTCGTAGCTCAGTTGGTATGAGCGTGGCATTCGCAATGCCGAGGCCGCGGGTTCAAATCCCGCCGAGTCCATAAATGGATAACTCTTTTAAACTTTTAATATTATTAAAAACTGGGCCCATGGTCTAGTTGGTCATGACGTCACCCTCACACGGTGGAGGTCCTGGGTTCAAATCCCAGTGGGCCCATACAAGAAAAAAATTTATATATATGGGGTGGATAATTGAAATACACTAGAGACGAATTTTTTAACGCATTTGGCAACAAAACATGGATTTCCCCATTTGAAAAGATTGTTATTCTTGCAGACAAAGAAAAAAAATTAATTGAGATTTTTGAGAAACACCCCAGAGGGATGGCAACTGCTTCATGGGTAACGTATCATTATCCCAAAGCATCTTCATTGATTATCAATGCAATAAGTGAAGGAAGTCAAAGTTTTTTTAAAGTAAAGGAAGGAAAATGTGATCTTGAACTCAAAGCAGGATTTTCTGCAGCAGGAATAGAAGAAGTAAGAATCAATAAAGACACAGTTGATATTACATATGCAGGGCTAGGTGGAGGTGGAGTTGGAGCTGTGCTAAATAGAGGGCTCGCAGAAGGGGTTCGCTCCATTGAGATTCTTGATTATGGCGGTGGGGGTGGATTGAGTAAAGCCATACTATCTTTCGATTTAAAGCAAAAAATCGTAGTTGGAGTTGATGATACAGATACTAAAGAAGAAGGTGCTACATGGTCTTTAGCAAATGAAATTGCATATACGATAGAAAAAGAAAAATTAGCAGATTACCTTAGGCACACTTTAGTTCAACTATATCCAAGAAATCCCCATAAAACTCAAAATTGTGTTAGCACGGCATTAACTTTTGGCGTTATCCCAAAAAATTTTTTAATGTTTAAAGATAGAATTTATGAACTTTTTAATAAACATACCCTATCAAAAGAAACTGGTTTAGTTATGTTACCTGGAATAGGGATTAGTAAAGAAATTAAAAATTATTCTTACAAAACTAAAACTTCATTAATGTCCTTAGATGAAGCTATTGATTTTTCAAAAAAAATAAAAAATTTAGAAGTCTTAATGGATAAATGGGGATTGATAGGAGCTATTGCTGCACTAGGCTACTCTGAAGATCCAAAAGAGGCCGTTAGATTATGAAATCATTTGTAAGTCCTTATAATTTTGTTGAAAACGTCAACTTAAAAGTTGATCCAAAGGATATTATAGTTTATGATACCACTTTAAGGGATGGGGAGCAGACTCCCGGCATTTGTTTCACTCCAGATGAAAAAATAGACATTGCTATCAAGCTGGATGAGTTGGGCGTTAATCAAATTGAAGCCGGATTCCCAGTAGTATCTGATGGAGAGAGGAGAGCAATAAGGAATATAATGAAACAGTCATTAAACTCAGAAATTTTGGCGTTAACTAGAACTTTAAAGAGCGATATTGATGTTGCTCTGTCATGTGATGTTGATGGGATTATAACTTTCATTGGCGCATCAGACCTTCATTTAAAATATAAATTAAAAATGACAAGAGAAGAAGCCCTCTCGAAAGCAGTAGAAGCAGTTGAATATGGTAAAAGTCATGGCATTTTTGTTGCATTTACTGCCGAAGATTCTACAAGAACTGATTTAGGCTATCTTCTTGAACTTTACAAATCAACAACTGAAGCAGGGGCAGATAGGATTCACATAGCAGATACGACTGGATCTATAAGGCCTATGGGTATGAGATATCTTGTTAGTCAAATAAAGGCTAGTATCGATAACACTATAGGTGTGCATTGTCATGATGATTTTGGACTTGCAGTTGCAAATTCTCTTGCAGCTTTTGAAGCCGGTGCTAGAGCCATTTCTACATCTATGAATGGATTAGGAGAAAGAGCAGGTAATGCCTCATTAGAAGAAATAATTTTAGGACTCAGACTTCTTTATGGGATAGAGATGCCTTTCAAATATGAAGTAATATATGAACTTTCAAGATTAGTTGAAAAATATACAACAATGCCAGTTCCAAAAAACAAAGCGGTAATAGGGGACAATGTATTTGCTCATGAATCGGGGATACATGTTTTGGCAGTTAGAGCAGAACCATTGACATATGAACCATACTCGCCTGAATTTGTTGGACAAAAACGAAGAATTATTCTTGGAAAACACTGTGGAATGAGTTGCATTGATGCCAAACTCGAAGAGTTACGCTTATCAGTTCCTCAAAGTGAAAAAGAAACACTAATTCTCAAAATTAAAGAGATGGCCGAAAGAGGCGCAAAAGTGGGGGACAAAGAATTTAAGAATATGGTTCAAGAAATACTTTCAAAAGGTTAGAGAATGAAAAACTCATATTCTGGAGCTAAAATTGTATCAAAAGCAATTAAAGACTCTGGTGTTGATACTCTTTTTTGGTATCCGGGGAGAGATATACTACCCCTTTACCATGAATTAGTAAATAGTGGTATTTCTGTTATTAGATCATCTCATGAACAGTCTGCAGTTCATAGCGCTGATGGATTTTATAGATCAAGTGGCAGAATATCTTCCGTACTAACTTCAACAGGTCCAGGCTCTGTAAATGCAATGATGGGATTAGCATGTGCATACAAAGACGGATCATCTTTAGTCTTAATTACTGGGCAAGTTCATAGCAATAAAATAGGAACTGATGCCTTTGAGGAAGTTGATGTACTTTCAATGACCTCTCACATCACAAAGAAGAATATTAGATTAAAAGACAACTTATATCAAGAAGTTAGAAATTCATTTTTTCAAGCAGCAACTGGAAGGCCAAGGCCTGTGCATATAGAAATTCCAACTGATTTACTTGAATTGCAATACCAATCAGATTTTCATTTTAAGGAAAAACGACCAAAGACTAAACTTGACATGGATAAAATTAAAGAGGCTATTATGTTGATCAACGAATCTAAAAGGCCTTTAATTCTTTCTGGATATGGTTCGATTAATTCTAATTCTGGAAATAATATTCTCTCTCTGTCTAATAAAATTGGGGCTCCAGTAGTTACAACTCTTCCAGGGAGAGGGATCATTGATGAAGATGATGCATGTGTTTTTGGTACTCTTGGAGTTAGGGGCACAGATAACGCTAAGATAGCTTTTGAAAAGTCAGATCTATTAATTTCTTTTGGAACCAAATTTTCAGATAGAACTTCTTATGATATTTTTGATAAATTAAAGAAGATAATAGATGTGAACATTGAGACAACTAGTAAAAATGTATATAGTAATCTGTCAATTGTAGGAGATATTAACGAAATAATTAATAACATTTTAATGGATGTATCAAAGAAAAATGGTCTTTGGATAAATAAAAATCCATCTAGAAAAATAGAAGGTACTTCATCTTCTTTAAAACCTCTGAGACCGCAAGCTGCTATTCTTGACATACTTCAAAAACTTAGCAAGGAGGATATCGTTGTTACTGATACTGGGTCAATAACTGTATGGACGCATCTTCTTAAAAAAGTTCACTTTCCAAGAACCTTTATTTGCTCACATTCATTTGGGGCAATGGGATTTGGATTGCCAGCATCTATAGGTGCTAAGTTAGCAAAGCCTGAAAAAAATGTTATTTTAATAACTGGTGATGGCGGTCTTTTGATGGTGTTGGGGGAATTACTTACTCTTTCTGAAAATAATATTGACGTCAAAATATTCTTGATAAATAACGGAGTATTAGGAACAATTAAACAATATGAAGATGTGAAATTTGGCGGAAAATATAAATTTGCTTTAGGAAAAAATGATTTTGTAGAAATATCAAAAGGTTTTAATATTCCATCTATGAGGGTAGAGGATAAGAACGAATTAAAGAAAGGAATTAATGAGATATTAGGCTCAACAGGTCCAATGCTTTTAGACATTATTGTAAATCCCGATGAAAAAGTTCCTTTAGGAGGAGTTTAAGATGTTTTCTCCAAGTTTTTTACCTAAAGCCATTAGAGAAAGAAGTGGTGGTGCGCCGGGTGATTCTGGCAATATACTCGCATCGCACACATAAAAATCCATTTTTGTCTTAAATTGATTATCTACGGTAATTCCCAAAGGTGCTGTTCCTCCTGGATGGGCGCCAGCAGCCTCAGTAGAAACAATTTTATCTACTCCTGCTTTTTTTAGTATTTGTGATGCTATGGCAACACCGTTTGATATTCTTTGAACATCTTTTCCAGTGCAGTATTTTTCAATGTAGTCTTTTCCAACAAATCCAAATGAATCGTCTTTTATTTTAGTCATTATCCCAATTATATTTTCTCTTTTGGATTCTATTTTTTCTTCACCAAGAATCTTGATTATTCTTTCTGAATAATAAGGGGATAGCATGAAATCTTTGAAAGGTATGTACGCTGCCATATTTATCTCCTCCTTGAAAGAATAATTCACTTTTCCACCAATAGTAACGTAGACATCTACAAATAAATTTTTTGGAGTTATTATCCCAGAATTGTTAAGGATTTTAGGGGTATCAAGAGCTCCAGCACTTACAATTACTTTCTTTGAAGAAATACTTTTATGATTTTCATCTTGTTTACCTTCAACAATATATTCATTACCCCTTTTAATAATTTTTAAAGCTTCAAAATTAGTTTTTAATTCTGCCCCTTTAGAGATAGCCTTTTCAACATAATACAATGAAGTTTTTTTTGCTTGGAATTGACATCCCATGTTACATTTTCCACAGTTTTTACATTTTTTAACGTCTATCATCTTTGGCATTATCTTAGATTCAAAGCCCAATTCTTTTGATATATCTATAAAAAGTTTTGTTCTTTCACCTAGCATATTTTTTGGTATAGGAGATATGTCAAAATCTTTTTCAACTTCATCTAATTCTTTTTCAATATCTATGCCCAGATTTTCTAGTTTTTTTTCTTGAGTTCTTATGCCATTACCAATAGTTAATAGTGTTGTACCTCCAACAGCATTAGCACTTAATATATCCACTTTTCCGTGTTTGTCAAAATCTTTACAAGAAGAGGATTTAAAGTATCCCTTATGGGCTTCACTTAGTTTAAGATAACTGCCCTTTTCCAGTATTAAGACATCATACTCAGAAGAGATCTTTTCCGCTACAGCAGCACCACTAGCACCACTTCCAATTATAATATAATCGTACTCGTTCATGCTACCCCATGCATTATATTTTGATTAAATTTTCTATTTTTTTCATAAATCTTTCTTGATTTGCCGAGAATTCTCTTTCTTCTTCTTTGAGTATATTTTCTATTTTTGAAAGATTAAGATTTCCTGTAGCTCCAACATGAGTTTTTGATTTAATATTTTCAACAGGATTTTTCTTATTTAGGGAATCAAGATTAATTCCAACTTCTTTATACGCGTCTCTAAAAGGTACCCCTTCCTTTACGAGTTCTAATACTCTATCCGTTGCATATATTTCGGGCGTGAAAGAATTGATTAATATTTCCTCATTTACTTTTATTTTTGGTATGAAATATCCTAAGAGGTATAATGTTTGTTGTGTAATATCAAAACTCTCTATTAGAGGCCCTTTAGTTAGTTGGAAATCCCTATTATATCCTGAATATAAGGAAGTTATTATCTCGGCCACCCTAAAACAATGAGAGTTTACAACTTGTGCCTTGGCTCTTGTTAGTTCAAGTAAAGCAGGATTCTTTTTTTGTGGCATAAGACTTGATCCACCACAAAATTCATCGGGAAGAGAAAAATAATTAAATTCAGGTATAGAAAATAAGATTAGATCATTGGCAAACTTTGAAAGATCCATCATTATCTGTGACATAGTAAATATGATTATTGACTCTATTTTACCTCTACTGTTATTTGCATATAAGACATTATTTTGTACTTTTTCAAATCCTAAAAGTGATGCAATGTATTCTCTATCAATATTTAAATTAACTCCATAACTTGCAGCACTTCCTAGTGGAGACTGATTATTGAGTTTGAAGGCGCTCTTTAATAAGTATAGGTCGTCCAACAGACTTTCTACAAAAGCGCTAGCCCAAAGACCCACAGAAGAGGGCATTGCTCTTTGTGTATGTGTTCTTCCAGGCATAGGAACAAATTCATTCTCTTTTGAGAATTCCAATAATACTTTACAAAGATTAAGGACATTTTCAATTATTTCGAATAATCTCTCTTTAGAATATAATCTAACATCTAAGAGTATCTGGTCATTTCTACTTCTAGCAGTATGTATTTTCTTCCCAACATCCCCAAGTCTTTTGGTTAGAAAATTTTCCACTGCAGTGTGTACATCTTCATCTTCTTTTTTTATTTTGAATTTTCCTTCCTCATGTAAGTCTAAAATATCCATCAAACTAGTTTTGATATCCCGAAGTTCTTCTTCTGAAATAATTCCTATCTCTTGAAGCATTGTTGTGTGTGCGATATTTCCAATTATATCTGCTTTAATAAGACGCGTATCCCAAAGATAATCATCACCAACAGTAAAGTCTTCAACAGTTTTATCTAGTTCGTATTTTTTTTTCCATAGTTTAGCCATTTTGGCACTCCCTTATTTCAATAAATAAATAAAAATTTAAATATTTATCTAGACCGTTTCGCTAAAACTTCATACATAAGACCCATAACTTTGGCAGCATCCTTAGAAATTCTCTGGTCAATACCTCCCGCTTTTATTGACCTTATTTCTGGAGCAAATAATGATGAAGCAGATTCTCTCTTTATTATTTCAATATTTCCCTTATACAATTTGACTTTATAAGTACCGCTGATATGTTCTTGGCTTTTGAGGATGTAGCTATCAAGAGAATCTTTCAATGGATGGAACCACCCTCCGTGGTAGACTAAGTAGCCCCATTTCTGCTCTACAAGTTTTTTGAATAGTATTTCTTCCTTTGTAAGGCACATTTGTTCAAGATCTTTGTGAATCTTTAGTATTATGGTGGCACCTGGAGCTTCATAAATCTCCCTACTTTTAAGATTCATTATTCCTTCTTCAAATATATCAATTTTTCCAATTCCATGTAATCCTCCAATTTTATTGAGCTTAGTTAGTAACTCTAATAATCCAATCATTTCACCATTTAGAGAAATGGGAATTCCTTTTTCAAATGAGATATCTATGAATTCAGGTTCATTTGGTGTGTTTTCAAGAGCCTTAGTCCACATCCAAAGATCGTTTGGAAGCTCTTGGTCAAGATCGATTGCTCCACTTGCAATAGATCTGCACCATAAGGTCTTATCATCACCACCAGTTATTTTTTCAGTAACGTAGATCCCCCATAATTCACATAGTTTTTCTTCTTCTTTCCTAGTTAAATCAAAATCCCTCACTGGAACCAATATGCTAATTTCAGGTGCAAATAACTTGAACACATTATGCATTCTGTATTGATCATTTCCCTTGCCGCTTGAACCCTCCATTAAGGCATCACAACCCAACTCTTTTCCTTTTACTGCGACAATGTTTGCGATTAATTGCCTCGTCATTGACGTACTTACAGGATAGCCCATATAATCTGCGTTAGCCATTATTGCCATAGGTATCCATTTTTTTACAAATTCTGATTTTGCATCTATAACAATTGGCTCAATTTTTAGAATGTTTGCCTTTTCAAATGCAGTGTCAATTTCTTCTTTTCCCTGACCAACATCAACCATTATTGGTACGATTTCATCAGCATGATATACTCTTTTGAGAAGTTCAATGCATAGACATGAATCAACTCCACCAGAATATGCCACTGCAACTTTTTTCACTGAGGGGATATCAACCCCTTCAAATTTTTTTAGTATTTCTTCCATAATAAAACCTTCCTTAAAATAATCCGACCCATTATAAAGATAATGACTTAAATGTATCAAAATTATACATATATGTATAATAATGATCATTTGACGTTAAATAATAGAATTAAATGGATTTCTTACCTCTATAATTTTAAAAGAATGCCAATACTATTATAAAATGTAGTACCAATATGAATCATATACTCACTTATTTGGAAATATTAAATGGTTTATCTAATAAAAAAGAATGTTAAAGGAGAAGTATATTACTACTTAAATCATTCAGTAAGATTGGGGAGTAGGGTAAAGACAATTTCTTATTATATCGGGAAGGGACCTTTCTCGCAGTCTGAAATAGAATATCTTATCAAAGAAAAGTCTCAAATGTTACTTCTTGAAGCAGAGTTCTTGAAAATATTTTCTAAAAAGTCGAACTATGAACATCATTTGCTTCCAATTTCATTCATAAACATAATTGAGAGGCTAAAGGAAATTAATAGACTAATGGCGCCCCTCAATAAAAGTTATTTTGATAAATTTGAGGAAGATCTTAGATTAAGATATGTTCACGAATCTACCGCAATTGAGGGCAATACTTTATCCTTAAGAGATGCACAACTATTACTCGAAGAGGATGTTCCAGCCGGAAGTACTCTAAGGGAAATGTACGAGATATTGAACTACAAGGAACTATTTAAATTTCTTAGGACGTATAAGGGGGGCATATCATTAAAATTAATTTTAAAAATTCATGAAATACTTATGAAAAATATTGACGATGAAAATGCCGGAAAGCTAAGAAATATTGACATTTCTATATCAGGTTCTGACTATGATCCCATGCCATTCCCAGTTTTAGAAGAAGAGTTGGATATACTTGTAGGGTGGTATAAAGAAAACAGAGCGAAAATGTTTCCTATTGAATTAGCTTCCTATTTTCACCAAAAGTTTGTTGAAATTCACCCATTTATTGATGGCAATGGAAGAGTTGCGAGAGAGCTTTTAAATTTCATACTGTTACAAAGTAACTATCCAAGACTTGTTATACCATTTGAAAGAAGGGGGGTATACCTTAGGTGCATAGATATAGGTAATTTGACGGATTATACTCCTTTTACAATTTTTATATCAGGGCTTCTGATTGAAGACTCATTTAGATCTGTATATGTCTTTTTTGAACAATTTAAGAAGAAAATAAAAGAAGAAATCTATTCTACAGAAATATCAAATGAATTAGATAACACAATAGCAAGCTACAAAGAAATTTTAAGTATAATTCGTGGCATGGAAGGAAAAATTGAAAATTTAAACTTAAATCAATTAAGAAAAGGAAAGTGGAAAGAATAAATGATAGGATAATGACATGTGAACACAATGCTTAAATATATATTATAGTTAGAATTCTCATGAAAAAATTTACTCTATTTTTAATTTTAGTAATATTTAATATATCTATTATGGCTGTTTTTGCAGATAAGTTATCTTGGAGCTATGATATAGGAGACAATATATCATCTATTGCAGCATCTTCTGACGGTGCATATATTGTAGTAGGTTCTTACGATAATTATGTATATCTTTTCAATAAAAATGGGTCACAATTATGGAAATTCCAAACAGGAAGTAATGTTGAATCAGTGGCCATATCTGCAAATGGACAGTATATAGTTGCAGGGTCGTGGGATAAAAGAGTATACTTACTTAATAAATCTGGACAAAAGATTTGGGATAGGCTAACATCTGACCAAGTTAGCTTAGTTAATATTACTCCTGATGGAACACATATTACTGCGATTACAAAAAATTACAGTGTTTTTGTATATGATAAAACAGGGGTTCAAACTACCACATTTGATTCTAGAAATAAACTTGCTGCGTCTTCGGTTACCCCAAATGGTTCTTTTATTGTAACTGGAACAAAAGACAGTAATATCCGAATGTTGTCAAGATCCCTTGAACCTATATGGGAATATAAAACCGGAGGAAATGTACAGTCAATTTCTTTGACACCAGATGCATCATCTATAGTGGCAGGTGCATATGATAACAAAATTTATTTATTTGATAAAAAAGGTACATTAGTATGGTCCAAAGCAACTGGCGCAGGAAATCATTTAGTTTCAATAAATAAGGACGGATCTAAGATATTTGCTGCTGATCTTGGAGATAATACTTACATATTTGATTCTAATGGAAAACAATTAATGAAAAGAAAGTTGAAGAATAAAGCAAATTGTGTTTCTATGACGTCATCAGGAGATTATCTTGCAGTTAGCTCCCTTGACAGGAAAATAAATTTTTTGGATGGTTCTGGAAATTTATTGTGGAGTACGGAAACTGGAAATTTAGTAAATTCACTATTTATAACAAACGAGGGTAAACTACTTGTAGGATCAAAAGACAATAAAATTTACATATATGATTTGAGTTCTTACATTAGATCAGAATCTCAAAAACAATCAAAAGATACAACATCCGTTCCTGATGTCAAGCCTCCTACAAAAACAGACGATACTTCAAAGCCATCTACAGTTACTGAAACAGGCCGCAGTTTTCCATTAATATATATAGCCCCGATACTAATTGTCTTAATTGCTGTGGCGGCAGTAGTGTTCATGAAAAAAAGTAAATCTACCGCACCTTTACCTATGACCCAAACAAAAGAGAAATCAAAAAAAGATGAATTAAAATGCCCTTCGTGCGATTCACCAATGGAAAAGGGAGCTAAATTTTGTGGCAATTGTGGGAACACATTTGATGAAAAAATTGAATTAAAATGCCCCAATTGCGGGGCTGCAATCGAAAAAGGAGGAAACTTCTGTTCAGAATGTGGTCAAAAAATTTAAAATTTAATTTTTACACTTTAAAGCTTTAATTACCTCTTCTGCAATCATGATTCCTGCTCTTTTCTGGGCTTCATGAGTGGATGCCCCTATATGTTGAGTTAGGACTACATTGTCGTATTCTAGAAGTTTACTTTTTATTGGGGGCTCTTCCTCAAAGACATCAAGGCCAGCACCTAGGATTTTTCCAGAAGAAAGTGCATTACAAAGAGCATCTTCATCAATTATCCCTCCCCTTGATGTATTGATTATAATTGCATTGCTCTTCATTTTTTCAAATTCTGCGTATGAAATCATATGTTTTGTTGAGTCAATTAACGGTACATGGAAGGTAATAACGTCACTTATTTCTATTAGCTTTTCAAGGGTAACAGGCTCAGCATCTCCTTTCCTTATTTGTTCATCTGTTAAATAGGGGTCATAGGCAATTAGTTTCATACCACAGGCTATCGCAATTCTACCAATATTTCTTCCAATTCTCCCAAATCCGACAATACCCAATGTTTTACCATTGAGTTCATGCCCCATTAGGGATTTCTTTTCCCACTTTTTTTCTCTTGTGAGCCTGTCGGCTCTTGCAATGTTTCTAGAAACTGCAAGTATTAATCCAAATGCGAGTTCTGCTACGGAGTCAGAACTTGCTTGAGGGGAGTTTACAACTTTTACCCCTAAGCCTTGGCAACAATTAACATCGACATTATCAAGACCTACACCGGCCCTAGCCACAACTTTTAGATTTTTACCTTTCTTTATTATTTCTTCAGTTATATTTGGTTTACTTCTAACTATTACTCCGTCATAGTTTTCTATAATGGCCATAATTTCTTCTTTAGAAATACCTTTCTTTACATCAACTTCAAACTCTTTTTTGAGTTTAGATATACCTTCTTCAGCAATATCCGATGCAACAAGAATCTTCATATTATCACTAAAAATGGTCTATAAAAATACTTAAATATCTTTGTATAGAATGACTATCATGATTGATAAAAAGCTTCTTGATATCCTAGCGTGTCCTGTTTGTAAAGGGGATATATTTGAGGATAAAGAAGAACTCGTATGTGTGAAATGTAAAAGAAGATATCCTGTTATCGAAGGAATACCAATAATGCTTGAAGAAGAAGCTAAACTAATGTAAATTAAGGGGATAGATGAGAATATATTCACTTGTTTTTGATAAAATTTTTTAATAATAAATATTTTTTCGTTTTTTAGTCTTCTTTTTGAAATACTTAATAACAGCTTATCGACATATTTATCTCTTTATTTGAATTATACTAGGATTTAACAGATCTCATTATTACTGAAATTTTATCGATGATTATTTACAAGTTTTAACATGCTTTTGCCTAACTTTATCCTTCTGATTTTTGTATTATCGCTACCCATATATCATTGTCACTATCTTTTGCATTTTTATATGTATAGATACATTTCCCACAATATTTATAAATAAATTTTTAATTTAGTTATTATGGCAAAAAAGAAGAGTAAGAAAAGTCAAAAAATTTCAAAAAAGACACTAAGTCTTGTTGCACTCTTAGTAATAATCGGTGTATCGATGGCTTCCCTTTATTATGTAAATTATCTGGGAAATCATGCATTTGATACAAAGGGAATTCCGACAACTATTGCTTATAAAACTGAAAATGATCAATCAATAAAAGTTGTTTCCTATGTTGAAGGAGATCCTCTTATTGTCTTACGAAGGATGTTTACTGAAGACAACGTAAAAAGTGTTTATTTACTTTTTTCTGCAATGCCTGGAACAGCTCCCGAGAATACTTACCTTGTAAGGGGTGTTGCTTCGATAAGTGAAGGTATAGGTAGAACTAAAGGAGCAATAATATATGCTAGAGAACTTAATCCATGGCACAAATATATGATGGGTATTAAAATGATAGGATCTAAAACAAAACCACTTGTTTATATGAAAACTCCCAACTTAGGTGGCGTTGAAAATAAAATTATTGTCTTAAATGAAGGTGTTGTAATTATAGAAAACAGTAATTTTGAAGATGTAGTATTGCTTTCAGATTTCCTTAGGACAGTAATTATTGGTGTCTTTTAGGGATTTGAATGAAAAGATTAAATCTTTTTGACTTGGCAATAATTGTATTGGTGGTGGCTTCAGCCATATCATTTTCCACCAAGTATTTTGAGAAAGAACCAATAAATGAGTATACATATACTGGATCTCAAATATATAGTGCTGTTAGATTTTTTGATTTGTCGGATGGAAAAGGATTTAGATATCTTGTAAAGGTAGATGGATCATATATTAGTGATTATTCCCCTTTTAACGAAGAGGGTGTTGTAGTTGGGACGTCGCAAGGCACCTTTTTATTAAAATTAAAAGATGGTCGAGTTTTGACAGTAGGTGGCAGAACTTCATTCAAAGAAGACATTGCCTCTCATGGGATAAAAGTCACAATGTTAAATGGCTCTACAGTAAACTATCTTGAAAAGGGTTTTTTTACTACTAATTTAATTGAAGCAAAAAATAAAATTAATAATGTATCAAAATTTTTGGCCAATTATAGTATAATTGATACAACAATATATTCAGATATTGCAATTGACGGGAAGTTTCCAAACGGGATAACATTTGAGAAAGAATTATCCAATAGGATCACAAAGGACATTTTTTATTTAAAAGATGTGAAAGTGAAATCTTCTGAAAACGGAATCATTTTGAGCGTTGCAGGTTTAGGGACAAATGACTTTGAAAAATTGGAATCTATTCTTTCCCCATATAAGCCAAGTAAATATTATTTCCTTGATTTTAAAGTTTTCGTACTTACAGAAAATATCCCAAAAGAATTCATACATACTATTCAAGATACAAATATAGAAGAGGTAATTGGAGATATTCATGTGAGGATTTAGATGAAGGCTTTAGACGAAATATTCCTTTTCTTAGAAAAAGAGTTTTCAAGCAGCATTATTAATAGGTCTTCCATTAAATTTTTTAGCATTCTCAATAATTTTCCAGATTCTTTCTTTGAAATTGATACTTTTGATAATTATTTAAAAAACTCATTTTTCTTGAAATTTTCTCCGTTGGTAGTAGTCGTATCAATTATTCTATTCTTTAGTTTTTCTGATCATCCCCTCTCAATAATTGGAACACTTACCTTTATTTTAGGCACTACTTCGTTTTATATTGGCACTCTCGTAGAAATCCCAAAAGTAAGAAAAATTAATAAAAAATATTTTATGCCTCTAGTGGGGATTTTTTCAATTCTTTTTATACTTAGTTTAGTAAAAATTGAATCATTCGGAGTTTATGTAAAACTTAGTTTGATTCCAATCATACTAATAGGGCTCAATGAAAGACAAAGTAAGGATTTTTTTGTTTCTCTTTTAATGATAAATATAGTAATACTAGTTAAGGGATATTGGGCATTATCTTTTCCTTTTATTTTTTTTAGCTTAGCCTATTTGTTCTTAACATATAACGGTAGATTCATCAAATATTTAGAGGATAATACATATAATTTAGTATTTCTTCTTCTGTCTTTAGGATTTATTTTTTATATTTTAGATATAGCAATAGCAGGTGGGATACCCTTATTTGAGGTACAAGCAAGAAATTCATTGGATCCCCTATTTACAGCTGTTTCACATCTTTTTCCGATGGGTTCCATTTTACTAATTTCATATGTTGGATTAGTAAATAAATATTCTTATAAAAAAGCGAGATTTATCTCAATTTTTTTTACAATTGTTTCATTAATTTTAATGGCTTTTTTGGGATATCGGACCCAAGTTATTTTTGTTTTACTGGGCGCATTGATTTGTGGCTCAATGGTTGGAATATGGAAAAAGTCTGAATTAATATTATTGGGAGCCGTATCTATTGGATCCCTATTTGTTTTAACAATAGCACGTGACACTATTTTAGGCGTTAATCTCTCGCTTATTGAATCGCTTAAAACAAGAATAAGCCTTACTACTGATGTTATGGACATATTGGCTAATATGGGTGGGGTATTTGGACTAACTAATGGTGCTGTTCATATTGCGACTCATCCATTTCTTGCAAGATTAATGCCGGGAGTGGCTTATTCTCCAAGAAGGATGATGGCTGTTCTTGTAGGTGAAAAATCAATTTCTGTTACTTCAAGCATATTTGGCCCGCTATCCATTGACTTTGGCCTGATTGGAGCAATAATAAGTATGGCCTTCTTAGGATTTTTCTTATCAAATCTCTACAAAATAGCAGATAAAACAAAAGGGGAAAGGAAGATTATTCCTGTTGGACTATATAGTATGGTATTAAGTTACACAATTATAGGAATTGAAACAGGTATTGTTGACTTAGAAGTATTATTATTATTTATAATTTCATTAGCATATATCCTTTTTATAATTAATAGAAAAATTATTTAATAAAAAATTTCCGAAAGATTTAAATATTTTAAAGAAATTATTAAAATAGTGATAATAATGAAAATGAACAAAAAAGGAATTAAAATACTCAGATCCCTCCTTGCAATCAAAGGATTTCCACAGAAAAATAAGATTGCAGAGGAAACAGGACTTTCAATACAGACTGTAACTCCTTTCATTAATAAGATGATAGACGATGGCATAATAAAAGGATTTAGTGCCATAATAGAGCCAGATAAACTTGGATACCATCAAGTTCATTTTCTCTTGAATATAGAAAAAGGAACAAACGAAGAAGCAATTAATTTTCTGAAAAACATGGATAGAGTTCTATATGTTACCTCTGGATTTGGGAATGTAGATTGTCAATTAGTTGTAGCAATACCTGCTGATAGAACTGATCTAATCCCAACGTACATGGAATCCATTAGGCAATCTGGAGTATTCAAGAGCGAAATGAGCATACATGTTGTCACAAAGAGTCATTTCCCTCTACCAGATTTTCTTAGAAATGAAGATATAGAATAATGGTGCAAAAAATGCAAAAGAGTTTAGGCTTAATTTTAACATTTATTTTTATTTTTGCTGCGTTCAGTCAAGTTTCTTCTGAAGATTTAATCAAATGGCGCCATCATACTAATGAAGATGTCAAAGATATTGCTTTAGGTGATGTTAACGGTGATGGTAGATTTGATGTTGTTGTTGCAAGTGGTGGGTATATATATGTTTTAGATACCTTTGGTCATGAGATATGGAAAAGAAAGACAATAAACTATGTTAACAGCATATCGGTAGGAGATCTAGATGGTGATGGAAGAAGTGACATCGTAGTTGGCCTTATTAATAATGGAATTGAAGTTTTTAATTCAGATGGGGAAAAACGCTGGGAATATTGGATGCGAACCCCAGTTCAAAAGGTAATTATTAAGGATATTGATTCAGATGGCTATGGTGAGGTAATTGCTATATCTCATGATAAAACATTTCTTGATAATGCTTGGATTATTATTAATCATGATGGATGTGTTAGATTCCAAAGTAAAGATATATTTTTCCCAGACTTCGAATTAAAAGGCTACTATAGTGGAACTTCAAAAAAATGGGAAGCTGATAATCAACTTAGGATTCTAATTGCGGAGGATATAAATGGAGATGGCTACTCTGAATTCATTACATCCTCTAGGTTAAATGATCTGCTAATTTTTGATTACAACATGAATCCTCTATGGGGCTATCATTTTGATTATCCTATAACTTCTTTGTCAATTGGTGACATTGAGTCTGATGGATTAAAAGAGATTCTTTTAGGAACTAACAAAAAGTTAATTGTCTTTACAAAAGATGGATTTAAACTAAAGGAGTATTCTTTTGATAGTGATGTCAGAACTGCAATTGCATTTAAAGATGAATTCAATACTTCTTTTATTTTGATTGGTAAAGATAATATACTTTATGCATATGACTGGGATAAAGAAATATTCAATCATAAATTTGATGGTAATGTTAATTTAATTCAATATGATAATCTTGATTATAAAAATCAAATAGAAATAATCACAGGTACTAGTGACGGTGTATATATTTTAGATACCAATGGGAAGAGACTTTTCACATATAGGACCTATTCCCCAATAATCAACGTTTTTACAATTAATCTTGACTTTAAGGGCCATAAAGAATTAATTATTGCATCCACAGACGTAGATACAATTACTTATGCAGCGTTAAGAGAAATTCAGATTCCAGTTACTCAGGGCAATGAACAAAAAAAAGAAGAAGCAATCAAAACAGGAAATGCTGCCTTTTTTACAGGAAAGGCCCTATATGACGTTGGAGAGTATCAAGCAGCTATTGTCAAGTTCCAAGAAGCAAGAAGTATATATCAATCTGTAACTTATACCCAAGGAATCAATGATTGTGGAGCTTATATTTCCAATGCTACTATATATGTCCAAGCTAAAACAATAGAATCACAAGCTCTCTCTTTAACTAATGAAAAGAAATATCTCGAAGCTAAATCAACATATCAGACCGCAAAAGATCTATATTCAACATTGAACGATGCTACCAAAATTCAAGAAACGGATGAAAAGATGGCTGAAATTGATGATTTGATCAAAGCTGAATCTTTAACTAGACTTCTAATATATGTCGCTATCATTATATCTATACTATTAGTAGCGGGATTTTTATTTTTCTTCTTCAGAAAAAGAAAAAAATCTAAACAAGGTGCTTAATTGCTAAAGGATGAAACTAAAAAAAGAGTTGAAAAACTTCAAAATATTGCCATTAATTTTGAAAATGAAGGCTATTATCAAGATGCTGCCGATAGCTATGCAGAGGCTGCAAATTTCCTTGTTGAAGAAAAAGATTTTTTCTGGGGTGCAGAAGATTTCAGAAAAGCTGCAGAACTCTATTGGGATTCTGGAGATATTGATAGAGCTGAGACTCTTTTTAACACTGCAATAAATTACTATCTTTTAGACGCTGAATACTACCTAAAAAGAGACGGTTATTTCTGGGCAGTAAGAGATTATAAGCTTGCAGTACAATGTTATGAAAAATGGCTTTCAATGATTGGAAGAATTTAGAAACTTGTGGGCCCGAAGGGATTTGAACCCTTGGCCGCCCGGTTATGAGCCGGGCGCTCTACCAGGCTAAGCTACAGGCCCAGGAGCGCCGCCAGCAGGACTCGAACCTGCGACCATTCGATTAACAGTCGAGCGCTCTACCTACTGAGCTATGGCGGCATGAAGATTCCGATTTCAGAATCATATATAAAACTTTCTATCCCCAATAATTGAAAATTTAAAAAACATTTAAGAAATAAAAAGCTAAAATATTAAAATCAGAATATATAAGACATAAAAATTTTGAATTAACTCATCTATTTACTTCTTGAATATTTTATATAGTTTCAAATACTAATAGTACCTATCCATGAAGATTACCCAAATAAAAATCATTCTAGCAATTCAATGTTGCTCTGAATTTAAAATATAATTGATTGAAATAATAGTTAGTGAAATAAGAATAAGGGAAATAATTAAATTATTTTGACATGGTATGGTAATAAAAATTAATTTTTTTAGATTATCGATATTAGGGCATGAAAATATAATAATTAAAAGAAATACTTAAATACTTTGTAGTCTAAATATAATAGGTGCTTTAATGGTATATGCATATGTTTTAATAACAGTTTCAATTGGAAAAATAAAAGAAGTAATTGAGGCTGTAAAAAAAATAGAAGGGGTAATAGAAGCAGATGTTATAACTGGCCCATATGACGCCATAGCAAAAATAAAAGCAAATGATTTAGGAGAATTAACTAAAACAGTAATTCAACAGATCCATTATATTGATGGTGTTATCGATACAACTACTGCTATAATTATATCCGTTTAAATAATAAATTTATATTTTTGGTGATCCATTGAATAAAAGCACGGCTATATGTGACGTTTCTCTCTTTGTCTCTAAAAGTAAATATTCTCAAGCCGAATCTTTGATGAAATCCTTAAATATCGAAGAAGTCATAATGCCTGAAGAACTTGTAGACATACTTATGAAAGTTCATAGAGGTGAAGAACTATTAGGCGAGCAAGTTAGAGTTTTATCCTATTGGGCTAAGGGCCCGGTCCCAAAAGACGAAGAGATAAGAACTTTTTATGATACGCTCATTGAAAAAGGAATTAAGATTAGAACCATAAAAGAATATGTTCTAAAAAAAGAAGTTGAGTTTGGATATACAAAATTAAGAGAAGGCATGGAAAAAGATGAAATGCAAGTCTACAATAAGAGTTGGAGAAATCTTTACAACAAATTTTCTGAAAATATGCCGGATCAAACTGCAATAATATGCTCAAAAATTCTTTCTCTATCTCTTGTTTTTAATGAGAAAATAATTGCAGTTAATAGAAAGTTATTAAGATTTTTGTATGATTCAGGTCTTGAAGTTTCAAAAGTTACTTCTAAAATAGAAATTGATAAGGATATAGTAGAACACAATATTATTTTTCTTAATGTATATGGGTCAAAAACATTTGAGCCATTATTCTATGAAATAAAAAATTCAATAAAAGAGAGCACAGAAATACAAGTAGAATTAGAAAAAGATGCAGGTTCAATCGTAATGTTAAATTTATAAATTGTATAATTTATTATTACTATTTTATAATTAATAAGTTATCATTTTATTTATAAAATTTTTTAAATAGAAAGCTTTTTATATCACTTCTAATACATCTAAAAATAGCTATATTTTTAATGAGGTGTAAATTATGGCAGAGATTAGACAACCAATGAGCGTCCAACCTGAAGGCGCTCAGAGATTTATGGGCAGAGATGCTCAAAGAATGAATATTCTTGCTGGAAGAATTGTAGCAGAAACAGTAAAGACGACACTTGGTCCAAGAGGTATGGACAAAATGCTCGTTGACTCACTTGGAGACGTAGTTATAACAAATGATGGTGCTACAATCCTTAGTGAAATGGATATTGCACATCCAGCTGCTAAAATGATTGTTGAAGTTGCAAAGACACAAGATGAAGAAGTAGGAGACGGTACAACAACAGCCGTTGTCATTGCTGGAGAACTTCTAAAGAAAGCAGAGGATCTTCTTGATCAGGATGTACATGCAACTGTTATTGCATCTGGTTACAAACTTGCAGCAGAAAAAGCAGAAGAAGTATTGAAAGAACTTGGTGACAAGATCACTATAAATGATGATGAAATCCTTCTTGAAATTGCAAAAACTGCAATGACGGGGAAAGGTGCAGAAAAATCAAAAGATACTTTAGCACCTTTAGCATTAAAAGCAGTGAAGCAAGTCGCCGTGAAAGAAAATGGAAAATATACCGTTGATATTGAAGACATTAAAGTAGAGAAGAAAGAGGGCGGAAGTGTAGAAGATTCAAATCTTATTCAAGGATTAATCATTGATAAGGAAAGAGTTCATGACGGTATGCCAAAGAAACTTAAGGAGGCTAAGATAGCTTTACTCGATTGTGCTCTTGAGGTAAAAGAAACAGAAACTGATGCAGAAATCAGGATTACTTCACCTGATCAACTTCAAGCATTCTTAGATCAAGAAGAGGCAATGCTGAAGAAGATGGTAGATCAGATAAAGGCATCTGGTGCAACAGTTGTTTTTTGTCAAAAAGGAATCGATGATTTAGCTCAACACTATCTTGCAAAGAGTGGAATATATGCGGCTAGAAGAGTTAAGAAGAGCGATATGAAGAAACTATCAAAAGCAACAGGCGCAAGAATTGTAAACAAAGTATCTGATCTCGAGCCAAAAGACCTTGGTCATGCAGGATCCGTCGAAGAAAAGAAGATTGGCGGAGACGAAATGACATTTGTAGAAGGTTGTAAGGATCCAAAATCAGTAAGTTTATTATTAAGAGGGGGAACAGAGCACTTTTTAGAGGAAGTAGAAAGAGCTCTTGAAGATGCAATCAGCGTCATATCTACTGCAATTGAAGATGGAACAATATGTGCAGGCGGTGGAGCTATTGAGATGGAATTATCAAAGAGGCTTAACGAATATGCAGAAAAGATTAGCGGTAGAGAACAGTTAGCCGTTAAGGCATTTGCACAAGCAATGGAGATTATTCCAAGAACATTGGCAGAGAATGCAGGTATGGATCCGATTGATACTATAGTTGCATTAAAAGCTTCACATGAGAGCAAGGACCACAAGAGATTTGGAATAGATATCTTTGATGGAAAAGTTAAAGATATGATGAAGGCCGGAGTTGTGGAACCGCTCAGAATTAAAGAACAGGCAGTTAAAAGTGCATCTGAATCCGCTATAATGATATTAAGAATCGATGATGTTATCGCCGCAAGTGGAATAGGCAAGAGAAAAGGAATGGGCGATGAAGACATGGATATGGGCGGAATGGGCGGTATGCCCGGCGGAATGCCTGGAATGATGTAAAATAAAAAATATATTTCTTTTTTTATATTTTTATTAACTATTTCTTAGGTAAACTTTTATTAATTTGATAAGAGTCTTTAAAATATGGAATGTGAACAAATTTTAGATAAACTGATATCTCTTTCTAGTAAGGAAAATTTAGAGGGAATGTCAAGATATGGGATAAATACAAACAATGCTTTAGGTATTTCTATTCCCCAAATAAGATCATTGGCAAAAGAAATAGGAAAAAATCACATACTGGCTTTAGATTTATGGAATACAAAGTTTCACGAAACAAAAATTCTTGCTAGTATGATCGGAATTTCCAAAATGTTGACATCTGACCAAATGGAAAATTGGGTCAAAGATTTTGATTCTTGGGATGTATGTGATCAAACCTGTAATAATCTTTTCGGGAAAAGTCCATTAGCGTATGATAAATCTTTTGAATGGTGTAAGCGAAATGAAGAATTTGTTAAAAGAGCAGGTTACGTTTTAATGGCTGTTTTAGCAGTTCACGATAAGAAACGAAAGGATGAAGATTTTTTTAGATTCTTTCCCTTGATATATGAAGGTTCAACAGATGATAGGATATATGTTAAAAAAGCTGTTAACTGGGCTTTAAGACAAATTGGAAAGAGAAATAATATTTTAAATAAAAAAGCGATTGAAGTTGCAATTGATATAAAAAAAATCGATTCCAGAACTGCAAAATGGATTGCTAATGACGCACTAAGGGAATTACAGGACATTAAGATAATACAAAGAATTAAAAATAAATAATTCAAAAAATAAAATGAATGTTTTTATAATGCTAAAATAAAGAAGTAACATATATTTTAAAAAACTATTTAAACATTCATTAGAATATTCTATTTGTGAGCCTAACATCGATCGTAATTGATTTTTTTTATAATCCCATTGTTCTTCCAACTTTTATAGCGTATCTAGCTTCGGTTTTCGGGAAGATAATATACGAGTCATTAAAAAAGAAACATTTAGTTGTTCAAGTTGCAATTCAAGATGGTGGAATGCCCAGTTCACACACAGCAATAGTTATTGGATTGTCAACAGCTATATTTCTGTATGAAGGAATGTCTACTGTATTTTGGGTTTCTTTGGTGTTTGCGTTCGTTGTAATGAAGGATGCAACTGGTATTAGGTGGGAAACTGGTCAACAAGCGAAGGTTATCAATCAGATATTGAAAAAACTACGTATGGGAAAAGTTATAGATGAAGAATTAAAAGAACTATTGGGCCATACTGAATTACAAGTAATTGGGGGTTTTATTGTCGGCATCATATTTTCTTATTTAGGGCATATGTTCTTTTTTGGATAAATACTAAAATTGGAAAAACGTTTATTTGAAATACGCATTATAAACTATCTTAACTTTCTTTTTTTTGAAAAGCCTTTATTTTATCGTTTTTTTCATGAATTTAAAATAACTTCTAACAATGAGTTTTTTAAATGAAATATATACATCTTTCTGCATGGGTACTGATTATATCACTGTTAAGGGCGCTTCAGAACACAATCTAAAAAATATTGATGTTCAATTACCTAGAGATAAACTCATCGTGATTACGGGCGTTTCAGGATCTGGGAAATCTTCCCTTGCATTTGATACTATCTATGCAGAGGGTCAAAGGCGATATGTCGAATCTCTTTCTGCATATGCTAGGCAATTCTTAGGTTTGATGGAAAAGCCAGATGTCGAATATATTGAAGGATTATCTCCTGCTATTTCAATCGAACAAAAAACTACTTCAAAAAATCCAAGATCAACAGTTGGTACCGTTACAGAAATTTATGACTATTTGAGACTTCTTTATGCAAGAGTAGGAATACCTTACTGTTCAAATTGCGGTAAAGAGATAAAAAAACAGACCGTAACGGAAATTACAGATCAAATACTATCTTTTCCTGAAGGAACAAAAATTACTATTTTAGCGCCAATAGTAAGGGGTAGGAAAGGAGAGTATTCAACACTTCTTAAAGAGATGAATCAAGAGGGTTATGCAAGGGCAGAAGTTGATGGAGAGGTAAAAGAGTTAGATACTGAAATAAGACTTGAACGATATAAAAAACATAATATTAATATTATTATTGATAGACTTGTTTTAAAGGAAGGTATGTCCCCTAGGCTTTACGAAGATATTGAACTTGCACTGAAAAAAGGAGAAGGAGTTGTTTTTGTAGATGTTGGCGATAAAAGGAAAACATTCTCTGAGAATTTTGCATGTACTGATTGTGGAATCAGTCTTGAGGAGATTAATCCAAGAATGTTTTCATTCAATACTCCATACGGTGCATGTCCTGCTTGTCATGGACTTGGATTTAAACAGGAATTTGATCCTGACCTTATTATTCCCAATAAAGACATCTCACTTATTGAAGGTGCAGTCGAAGTCTGGAACTCTATAGATGGTTTTAGAGGGCAGACACTCCAGGCTCTTTCTAAAAAGTTTAAGTTTAGACTAGATATACCTGTTAAAAATTTGTCGGTAGAGCATATGGGTATACTGCTTTACGGTACAAATGAGAAAGTGAGATATAACTATAGATCCAGAAACACACCCACATACTGGACATACGAGGGTACTTTTGAAGGGATTATTCCTTGGCTTGAGAGGGTATACAAGGAAACGGAATCTGAATATAGAAAGGAGCAATTTGAAAAATATATACGACTTAATCCTTGCGAATTATGTAACGGGAAGAGGCTCAAACCAGAGGCTCTTTCTGTAAAGATACAAGATAGATCGATTATAGATATAACTGAACTTCAGATAAGTAATTGTTACAAATTTTTCGTAGATTTGGAGCAATACTTGAATGAAAAAGAAAAAATAATATCGAAACAAATTCTGAAGGAGATTAAATCGAGGTTAGGATTCCTATTAAGCGTTGGTCTAGACTATCTTACTCTTGATAGGAGAGCGGGAACTTTGTCAGGAGGGGAATCACAAAGAATAAGACTTGCTACGCAGGTTGGATCTCAGCTTGTAGGAGTTCTTTATATTTTAGATGAGCCAAGCATAGGTCTTCACCAAAGGGACAATGCTAAACTAATAGTAATGTTGAAACGATTAAGAGATATCGGAAATACCGTAATTGTAATTGAACATGATGAAGAGATGATGCTTTCTTCAGATTATCTTGTTGATATAGGGCCAGGTGCAGGAGTTCATGGGGGGAATGTAGTAGCAATAGGTTCTCCTGAAGAAGTAATGAAAAATCCTAATTCACTTACAGGCAAATACCTATCACGAAATCTCAAAATCGAAGCCCCTAAAGTTAGAAAAACAAGTAATGATTTTCTTATTATTAAAGGAGCAAGACAGTACAACTTAAAGAATATTGATGTCAAGATACCTCTTGGCCTCTTTGTTTGTGTTACTGGCGTTTCAGGTAGTGGTAAAAGCACACTAATTAATGATATTCTATACAAAGACTTGGCAAACAAATTTTACAGAGCAGTAGATAAGCCCGGAGATCATGACGAAATATTAGGTATAGAGAATATTGATAAAGTTATTATCATCGATCAAAGTCCAATTGGTAGAAGCCCAAGATCCAATCCCGCCACATACACAGGTCTTTTTACTCCAATAAGAGAGTTATTCTCAGAATTACCAGAATCAAAGAGAAGAGGGTTTAAGAAGGGCAGATTTTCATTTAATGTAAAGGGCGGTAGATGTGAAAATTGTAGAGGAGATGGATTAATCAAAATTGAGATGCATTTTCTGCCTGACGTTTACGTCAAATGTGAAGAATGTAAAGGGGAGAGGTATAACCGGGAAACTTTGACTGTTAAATATAAAGGAAAATCAATATCTGATATTTTGAACATGACAGTTGAAGAAGCACTTCACTTTTTTGAAAACATACCGATTCTAAAAAATAAACTTCAAACACTTTATGATGTAGGTCTTTCCTACATAAAAGTTGGGCAACCTGCTACTACTCTTTCCGGCGGTGAAGCCCAAAGAGTTAAACTATCAAAAGAGCTTTCTAGAAAAGCTACAGGAAATACCCTTTATATCTTGGATGAACCAACAACAGGATTGCATTTTGACGATGTTAAAAAGTTACTAGACGTCCTTTTAAGGCTTAGAGAAAATGGTAATACAGTGCTTGTCATTGAGCACAATATGGACGTTATTAAAACTGCGGACTATATTATTGATTTGGGACCAGAAGGGGGGTACAAGGGAGGAGAGATTATCGCCGAGGGAACACCTGAAGATATCATAAAATCTCCAAAGAGCCACACTGGAAGATTTTTAGAAGAAGTCTTGAAAAGAGACAGAATTAGAGCATAACATTATCTGTTATATTTTATCATTTATTATCAGTTACTAATTTTTTATAATTATTGTTTATCAATACTATTAATATTTCCATTCAATATCGAAAGATTTATATGCTTATATCACAATAACTTATATGCACTAGAGGTGATATATATGAAAAAAATAGCTTCTATGTTATTAGTGGGGCTCATGGTGATTTCTATCTCCCCCCTACTAGGAAAAACGTGTACAACTGATGAAAAAAATAACGTAGGGAGATGTATAGACAACACAACTTCACCAATATCAAAAATTGCTGCTAAAAATTTCCTTAACAACTTAAGGAATGGCTCAATGGATTTACATGGCAACAAGTTAGTTCATTCAGTACTGACTCCAAGCGGAGATGTAAGTTTGAACTCCTCACTACTAAGGCAAAATTTTGGAAGTTACAACTTTGTCAATGAAAGAAATACATTAGGGTGGTATTCTTACGACGTTCGACTACCAACAAAAACACAGAAACTTTACGAACCAACGGTACCAAGAATTTATGCCACAAACATTTCAAATGAAGAATAAGTATATTCTTCATTATTTTTAATTTTACTGTCACCACCCATTGTAATGGATCCTATTTTGTTCAAATCTATTTATTTGTGGCTTGCCTTCATCAGGGTATCCAATTGAAATAAGGGAGATTGGGAGTACACTCTCTGGTAAATTTAGTAACTCTTTGATGCCTTTCATCCGGTCTTCATCGGGATATATACCCAACCAACAGGCCCCCAGTCCAAGTGAATGTGCAGCTAAAAGAATATTTTCTGTTGATGCAGAACAATCAATTGCAATAAAAATATCTCTTGTAACGGTTAAATCTCCTGCAACTAGAATTGCCATCGGGGCCTCATATAACATCCTTGAATTTAAGTGAAATAAAGGAATCTTATCTAATATTTTTCTATTGTTAATTATTACAAAATGCCAAGGTCTTTCATTTTTTCTTGAAGGCGCATTCATAGCTGCTTCTAAGATACTTTTTATATGAGTTTCAGGTATCTTATCTTTTTTATATTTTCTAATACTTCGTCTAGATAGGATAACATCTAAAAAATTCATATTGCCCACAATATATACAATTTTTTTTTAAGTATAAAAACTATTTCATCATATCAAAATTGGAAATATATTTTCAAATAAGTTCTAATGAGTTATTATTTCAATATTTTCTTAATAAAATGCGAATTAATTTTTAACATATTTGAATGTTTTCTTAAAATCTTTTATCTATATAGAAAACCTTTTTAGAATAGAAACAATAATATCCTATAACTATTAAAGTGATTTTATGACAAAAGAACTTTCTGCAGATATGATTAGGAGGACATTTGAAAAGAAAAAATTAAAATGTGAAACCAGTCAAGATGTTTCTCCCTTAGAAGATATAATAGGCCAAGAAAGAGCACTAAAAGCCCTTAAATTTGGTCTAGAAATACAAGAGAAAGGATTTAATATTTTCGTCGTAGGATTTCCTGGCACTGGAAAGATGACTGCAGTAAAGAGTTATTTAGATAAACTAGCCGAAGATCAAAATGTGCCCTCTGATTGGTGTTATGTTAATAATTTTCAGGAACCATATGAGCCCAAAGCTATTCAATTAGGCCCAGGTCAAGGACGAATGTTTGCTAAAGATATGTCAAATTTTTTAAGTGAAGCTAAAGTTAGTCTTCCAAAGGCGTTTGAAAGTGAAGAGTTTGCTTTAAAACGAGAATCTACTATCCAAAAGATTGAATCTGAAAGAAATAAAATTTTCTCTGAACTTAATAAAAAAGCTGAAAAAGAAGGAATGATAGTTCAAAGTACTCCAGTAGGATTTATTTTTGTTCCTGTTATTGGCGGTAGACCTATGGCAGAAGAGGAATTTTTAGCTTTAAGTCCAGAAATGAAAGAAGATATACAAAAAAAAAGAGATAAATTATATTCTGAATTAAGATTGGTCTTTAGGCAATTAAAAGAACTTGATACAAGAACATTTGAAGAGCTAAAAGAGTTAGATAAAGAAGTAGGCCTTTTTACATTAGGTCATTTACTAGACGATTTAAATAAAAAATATGGAAATTATCCTGAAATTACTAATTATTTAAAAGAGATTCAAAATGATATATTGGAAAATATTTCTTTGTTTTACAAACCAAATGTTCCCCAGCCCCCTGTTCAAGCTCCATGGGCCGAAGAACTCTCATTTAGGAAATATCAAGTAAATATTTTCAATGATAATGATGGCCTTAGGGGAAAACCTGTTATCGTGGAGCTAAATCCTACATATCAAAATCTTTTTGGAAGAATTGAAAAGGAGGCCCAATTTGGAATGTTGACCACTGATTTTACCATGATTAGGGGAGGTTCCATACACAAGGCAAATGGCGGATATCTTGTAATACCCGCTGAAGAATTAATAAAAAATCTTTTTTCCTATGATGGGCTTAAAAGAGCGCTAAGTAGTGAAGAAGCAGTTGTAGAAGAAGCAGGAGAAAGACTTGGATTTATAACTACAAAAGGACTAAGGCCTGCTCCAATACCTCTAAATGTGAAAGTTATTATAATTGGGAATCCAATGATTTACCAAACTCTTTTTTCAGTTGATCCAGAATTTAAAGAACTATTCAAGGTCAAAGCAGAATTTGACATCAATATGAATTTCAATGATGATAATGTAAAAAATTATGTTTCTTTCATATGTTCACTTAGTAATAAAGAAAATTTGTTACATCTTGATTCTTCTGCAATATCTAAGGTCATAGAATTTGGATCAAGGCTGGCCGATGATCAAGAAAAATTGTCAACTAGATTTGCAGATATAGCAGACATTATACGTGAAGCAAATTTCTATGCGAAACAAGATAATAATACTTTAATAAAAGATACCCACATAATAAAAGCTATTGAAGAGAAAAACTATCGTTCAAATCTTATACAAGAAAGAGTTAATGAAATGGTTACACGTGGATTTTATCTTATTGACACAACTGGGGAAGCAGTAGGGCAAATTAATGGCCTTGCAGTTTTAAGTCTTGGAGATTTTGCTTTTGGGAGACCTTCTAGAGTTACTGCTACCGTAAACATTGGTCGAGGGGGAATAATCGATATAGAACGAGAATCTAAAATGGGAGGAAATATTCACTCAAAGGGCGTGATGATATTGGGGGGATATTTGGCAGAAAATTTTGCACAAGATAGGCCACTTAATCTTACTGCTAGATTGGTATTTGAACAAAATTATGAAGGTGTTGATGGGGATAGCGCATCTAGTACGGAATTATATGCCATTTTGTCTGCCCTTTCGGGAGTTCCAATAAAACAGTATTATGCCGTTACCGGATCTGTAAATCAAAAAGGAGATGTGCAAGCAATTGGAGGAGTAAATTACAAGATTGAAGGATTCTATGAGGTATGTAAATCAAAAGGACTTACTGGAAAGCAAGGAGTTTTAATCCCCAAAAGCAATGTTCAAAATTTAATGCTTAAGGAAGAAGTTGTCGAAGCTGTACAAAATGGTAAATTCCACATATATTCAGTTGAGAATGTAAAAGAAGGAATTGAAATATTAACTGGAGTTAAAGCGGGTGAGAGAGGGCCTGATGGAAAATATCCAGAAGATACAATATATGGGATGGTTGATAATCGTCTTAGACTGATGTCTGAAAAAATGGAAAAATCCTCAAATGATAAAGAAAAATAGTAGATACTAAATATAAAAATAGGAGGGTAAAAATGGTACAGGTAAAAGAAGTTGGAGAAATCTATAAATGTGAAATCTGTGGAAACATAGTAGAAGTGTTAGAAGTCGGAGGCGGAGAATTAATCTGCTGTGGAGAGCCAATGATTTTACAGGAGTAGATTAAAATGACTAAAATTGGAGAAATAATTCAAGGTGCAGATTGGAAAAAGGAAAAGCATGTTCCAGTAATAGAATGTGCAGATACTGTGAAAACGAATGAAACTTTTGAAGTGAAAGTATCTATAGGTAAAGATATAGCCCATCCAAATACAACTGAACACCATATAAGGTGGATAATGCTGTATTACCAGCCTGAAGGCGAGAAAGCCTTATATCAAGTTGGAAATTATGAATTTACTGCGCATGGGGAGAGTACTCAGGGACCGAATACAGGGCCCGTATATACAAATCACGAAGTTAAGACTACAGTAAAAATAACAAAATCTGGAACTTTATTTGCAGTATCGCTGTGCAATATTCATGGCTTATGGGAATATTCAAAAGAAGTTAAAGTAAATTAATTTTTTATTTTTAATTATATGAATTATAATTAAAAAATTTTTAATGATTTCTTTAATTTGTTTAGTAGTATTATGTTAATAATAAGTTTTTTAAAAGACTTTATCTTTGATAGTTCATGAAAAGGGAATTATTAATGGGCAATGAAGCCATTGCACTCGGAGCTTTTGAAGCTGGTGTTGAGATTATTACTGCTTATCCAGGTACGCCATCAACAGAAATCCCTGAAACAGCTGCACGATTAGCAAAACAATATGGGGCGTATGTTGAATTTTCTACAAACGAAAAAGTTGCTCTTGAAGTTGGTATTGGTGCATCTTGGGCAGGAAAAAGATCTCTTGTTACAATGAAGCATGTAGGATTAAATGTTGCATCTGATTCCTTAATGACTTTGGCTTATACTGGTATTGACGGGGGATTTGTCCTTGTTTCTGCAGATGAACCTGAATGTCACTCCTCACAAAATGAACAAGACAACAGATTATTTGCAAGATTTGCAAATATTCCATGTTTGGATCCCTCTTCCCCTCAGGAAGCGAGAGATATGACTATATTTGCATATGATCTTTCTGAGAAATTTTCTATACCTGTAATCTTAAGGCCAACAACTAGAGTCTGCCATGGCAGAGGAGACGTAGAATTAGGTGAAATAAATATCCAAAAAAGAGAAGGAAAATTCTCAAAGGATTTTTCTAGGTATGTTACAGTACCTTCACATGCTAGGATATTACATAAAAAACTATTAGATAAAATGGATAAAATTACTGACTATATTGAACAATCCAATCTCAATTATATTTTATCTGGGGAAGGGAAAATAGGTTTAATTGTAATTGGTGTATCCTTTAATTATTTAATGGAATCACTTCAATCCTTAAACATAAAGCCTCCAGTACTTAAAATTGGTATTTCTCATCCCTTACCTAAAAATACTATCCTTTCATTCATAAAAGAGCTGGAAAAAGTCATAGTGATTGAAGAACTTGAACCTGTAGTAGAAAATGATGTAAAAATCATAATTACTGAAAATCAATTAAATCTTAAAGTTTATGGAAAAAATTTATTTCCTAGAACAGGTGAATTTTCTACGGATTTAGTAATCGACATTCTTTCTAAATTTTTTAGAATTAATATAACTAAGGAACAATCCAATCCTGTTTCTATCCCAGTTAGAATGCCCCTTTTATGTGCGGGATGCCCCCATAGATCAACTTTTTACGCCATAAAAAAAGTTACTAGAGGCAAAGCTATATTTCCGTCTGACATAGGGTGTTATACTCTTGGATTTTCTAGACCACTCCAAACAGTCGATACCTGTATTTCAATGGGAGCTAGTTTTGGAATTGCATGTGGATTTGCAAAATCTGTAAAAGAACCTATAGTTGCAACTTTAGGGGACTCTACTTTCTTTCATGCAGGTATACCGCCTTTAATCAATGCCAAATATAATCACTCTAAGATTGTAGCGGTAATTCTTGATAATTTAACTACTGCAATGACAGGTCACCAACCACACCCAGGTACTCAATTGACGGCCATGGGAGACCCTGCAAATCCTGTTTCAATTGAAAAGTTAATTGCTGGAATGGACATACCTGTTGAAGTTGTGGATGCAACCAATGTAAAGAGTATTGAAGAGGCTCTAAAGAGAGGGCTTGAAAGCGAACAAGTTTACGCCATAGTTTCTAGGGGACCATGTGTACTTCTGAAAGGCTTAGAAAAGAAACCAATATATAAGGTAGAAGCTTCAACTTGCAGAGCTTGTAAGGCATGCATTAAGCTTTCAGGATGCCCTGCATTAGAGTTTAAAGAAGGTCATTCGAATATTGATCCCCTAATATGTACAGGGTGTGGACTTTGTGCATATATATGTCCTGTAAATGCAATTGTTACATAGCTTTATTATTTTGATAAATATAAAATTTACCCTTTTTGCATTCATTTATATAATAACATAGGCGGTATTAAATTTAACCAATAACTTAATATAACACCTAAGTTTAATCTTTATTGACTTTTAGAATATTAAGGTATAACTATGGGCCAATCAGATGAGAAACTATCTTTTGGAAATCCGATAATTATCGTAAGCATCTATTTGGTGATAGGCATAATATGGATATTCTTTTCAGATGTGATTTTAGCAATTAATATACGGGATATGCCGTCTTTGATTTTTTTTCAGAGTTTTAAGGGTATTTTATATATACTTTCTACTTCAATAGTTATTTACTATTTAATAAATCGTGGATTTAATAAAGTAATAGCCTCTGAACAAATCTTAACGGAATCTGAAAGAAAACACAAAATTATACTAGATACTGTTGGAGACATTATACTTTATACTGATAAATATGGAAAAATATTAGATATCAATAAGAGGATAGAGACTAAGCTTGGATTTAAAAAAGATGAATTACTTGGTAAAAGTTTTATGGACGTTGGAATACTTGATATTAAATATGTCCCAGTCATAGCTAAAATGTATAGACAAGGTCTGAGTAATAATCATGAAACAAAAATAGAGCTTGGATTGAAACATAAAAGCGGTGAAGTTATCATAGTAGAAGCAGATAATAAATTTATTACTCAAAATGGAGAAGTTATCGGTGCTGTCACTGCTTTTAGGGACATTACAGAAAGGAAAAAAGCTTTAGTTCAAATAGAAAACAATATAGAACACTTTGCCCATCTTATTGACCATATAAGAAATCCTTTGGCAATACTCAATACCTATGTTCAAGTTAGGATAAGTGATCCGGAAATCAAACAAGATTTGCAAGCCCATATTGATAAAATTGATGAAACTATAAAGCAATTGGACGAAGGGTGGATGGATACTGAGGATACTAGAAAATTCTTGAAAAGCTATAAATAATAAATTATTCAAACAATTCTAACCATTCATTTATGCCTATATTTTTCTTTACCGATGTGTTAATAACTTTTATTTTAGGATTCAACGTAAGACAATCTTTCTTCATCTTTTCCGGACTAGCATCTACTGCCTCCGCAATATCTATTTTATTGATAATACAAACATCTGAAAATCTAAATATTACAGGATGCTTCAATACAATGTCGTCTCCTTCACTTACACTAACAATTACAATTCGTTTATCTTCTCCAAGTGTAAAATCAGAAGGGCATATTAAATTCCCCACATTCTCCATTATAAGATAGTCTAGATCTTGAAGAATTTTTCTTTCTTCAAGCTCTTCTAATTCGTGTTCTACTAAATGTGCATCTAAATGACATTCTTTCCCTGTATTTAGGGGTATTACTAGACATTCATGTTTTCTAAATCTATTGGAATCATACTCCGCAACTACATCCCCTGCAATAACTCCTACCCTTTTTCCTTTTTTTACCAAGAAATCAATAGCAATTTCTATTAAAGATGTTTTTCCAGAACCTATTGCACCCATTACATTGTAAGATTTAATTCCGTATTTTTTTAGAAGCGCTTTATTTTCATTTGCAATCATTGAGTTTTCTTTTATTATATCTATACCAATATCTATGTTCGATGTTTTATGCATAATCTCATAAAATAGAATTAATTTAAATAATTAATCGTATATCAAAATATTTAAATTCTATGTTAAGATTTAATTTAAGAATATTAAAATCTCAAACGCAGAATAATTTTTGCAATATCAAATTTTAAAAATCGTTTACCAAAAGATTTATAATTAACAAAATCTCTAATTGAATAATTCGTATATATGTTTTGGAGGAATTATTATTAGTTTGGCAATTCCTGAAAATTATAGTTATGATGAGACGAGTAATAATGATTATGCACAAGAGCCTTTAATTTTATCAGATAATGTGATAAAAGTACTAGAGCGAAGATACCTAAAAAAAGATCGAGAAGGAAACGTTATAGAAACTCCAAATGATCTTTTTTTAAGAGTTGCAAAAAGCATTGCAATTGCCGATTTGATTTATGATGATAATGCTAATGTTGAAAGTTTAACTAAAGATTTTTATAAAATGATGACAAATTTTGAGTTTCTTCCCAATTCCCCTACACTTATGAATGCAGGAAGGGAACTTGGGCAACTATCTGCATGTTTTGTCTTACCTGTTGATGATTCAATTGATAGCATATTTGATGCAATAAAATATACTGCTTTAATTCATAAGAGCGGCGGTGGTACAGGATTTTCATTTTCAAAACTCCGACCAAAGAATGATGTAGTGCTAACAACTAAAGGAATTTCCAGCGGTCCTGTTTCTTTTATGACAGTCTTTGATACGGCTACAGAGACAATAAAACAAGGTGGCACAAGAAGAGGCGCAAACATGGCTATTTTAAGAGTTGACCACCCTGATATTCTAGAGTTTATTAGATGTAAAGAGGAAAATACCAAACTTAATAATTTTAATATTTCTGTGGCGATTACAGATAAGTTCATAGAAGCCTTTGAAAATAATAAGGATTATGATCTTTTTAATCCAAGAAATGGTAAAGTTGAGGGAAAATTAAACGCAAAGGAAGTATTCAATTTTATTGTTAGTATGGCTTGGAAAAATGGAGAGCCAGGGATAGTATTTATAGATAGATTAAATAGAGGAAATCCAACTCCGTCTATAGGTGAAATTGAGAGCACTAATCCATGTGGTGAGCAACCACTTCTTCCTTACGAATCTTGTAATTTGGGTTCAATCAATTTATCTAAGTTTTTAATGAAATCTTCTAAAGGATATGAAATAAACTTTGATCATTTACGGGATATAGTGAAAAAATCTGTTCATTTTTTAGATAACGTTATCGATATTAATAGGTACCCATTGGCTCAAATTGAAGAAATGACTAAAGGTAATAGAAAAATAGGATTGGGAGTCATGGGATTTGCAGATATGCTCCTATTAATGGGGATTCCATATAACTCAGAAGATGCTGTTGCTATTGCAAAAACAGTGATGAAATTCATTAAAGAAGAAGCTACTGAAGCATCAAGAGATCTTGCTTCAAAGAGGGGCGCATTCCCAAATTTTGAAAAGAGCGTATTTTACGATAGAGGCGAAACGCCAATTAGAAATGCTACCGTAACTACAATTGCGCCAACTGGTACTATAAGCTTAATAGCTAATAGCTCAAGTGGAATTGAGCCAATATTCGCAATTTCTTACATTCGAAATGTTATGGATAAAGATGAGCTTTTGGAGACTAATCCAGTTTTTGCTGAAATTTCTAAGAAAAGAGGCATTTATAGCCAAGAATTAATGAAAAGAATTGCTAAAGAAGGGTCTATAAAGAATATAGCGGAAATACCTGAGGACATCAAAAAAATATTTGTAACCGCTCATGACATTTCACCTGAATGGCACATTCGAATTCAAGCCGCTTTTCAAGAATTTACAGATAATGCCGTTTCTAAAACCATCAACTTTCCAAAAAGTGCGAATGAAAAAGAAGTAATGCAAGCTTACCTTTTAGCATACAAAAGCGGACTTAAAGGAATCACTATTTACAGAGATGGTTCCAGAGAAGAGCAAGTTTTGAATATTGGCAAGGTGAATAAAAAAGAAATAACAAACTCTAGTCAAAAGGCGCCAAGACCAAGACCAAAAGTTACCAAAGGATTTACTGAGAAAATTAGAACTGGCTGCGGTAATTTATATGTTACAATTAATGAGGACGAATACGGGCTTTGTGAGATATTTATGCAAATGGGCAAATCTGGAGGATGTCCTGCAAGCCAGAATGAAGCAATAGCTAGATTAATCTCCCTGGCTTTGAGATCGGGAATTAGAATTGAAACAATACTTGAACAATTAAAACATATTAGATGCCCAATGCCAACATGGGACGAGGGAATACCCGTTCATTCTTGTGCTGATGCAATAGCTATAGTCCTAGATAGGTATATTAAGAAGGAACTTGATACAAAACAGGAAAGATTAGATGTTGTAGTAACTTCAAATGGCGGTGCCAATAATAATGGCATGCCTGCGCAATGTCCTGAATGTGGTGAAGTCCTCGTATTCTCAGAAGGTTGTGTTAATTGTAAATGCTGCGGATACACAAAATGCTGATTGTGCTTTAAAATATTTTTTTATAAATCTATACTTATCAAACTGAATTTAAAAGATAGTTATATTTAGGTTATAAAAGGATACGCTATAACAGTAACTTACTTATCTATAAGTTCTTTGAGATATTGTCCATACTCATTGACATTCATTAAATTAATTTTTTCTGTAAGATCTATGGGCTTGATTTTACATATCCACGACTGATATGGTTTAACATTTAGAAGATCTGGTGTATTTTCAATTTCTTTATTAACTTCAACTATTGTGCCCGAAATTGGGGAAAAAATGTCCAAAACGGTTTTTACTGACTCAATTTGGCATAAAATAGCAAATTGCTTTACTTCACTATCCACTTTTGGGAGTTCAATAAAGGCTATCTCTCCTATTTCTCTTTGAGAATAGTCATTGATTCCAACTATGCATATATCTTCCTCAATTTTTATCCACTCATGTGATTTTGAGTAAAATAAATCATCTTTGAAAGAATAAGTCCCTATTTCCATTAGAACACCAACCTTTAATTTTTTATATTCTTTAAATCTTTATCTATGGCTTTTAAAATATTTTATACAAAATCTTTATAAATGTTATGAATAACTATTCATATAGAGGTGTTACTATGAAAGTGGCTATTGCGACTGACGATAAATTGACTATTTCACACCATTTTGGAAGAACATTAGGATTTAGGGTATTTGAGATAAAAGATAATAAAATAGTTGGAGAAGAATATCGAGAGAATATTGGAAAAAATAATGGACAATGTGGTAGTTGTGACCATTCAAGCATGATAGCAAACATCAAAGATTGTGATTTAGTTGTATGTTATGGAATGGGACAAGGCATTTATAACGATCTAGTCCGACATAATATAAAAGCAGTCATTACAGAAGAAGAAACTGTAGACAATGCAATTATTTGTTTAATGAAAGACGATTTAGTAAATAGATTAGATAGGCTACATTAGTCTTAAATTATATTTTTTATAATTAATTCTTTACAAGAATTAATTGATATTATTATAAAATTGAAAATATATTTAAATAATACTTTATTTTCATATTAAGAGTTGATCAATATGAAATTAGTGATTATTGGAGGGGGATCGTCTGGCTCAGAAGCAGCTCTAGAGGCAAGAAAATTCGATAGAAATGCAGATATCACAATAATTGAAAGGCAAAAATATCCCCAATATTCTCTATGTGGATTGCCTTATGCTTTGTCTAAAGACATTAATTCTTTTGATAACTTAATAATTTTTCCAAAGGAGTTTTATGAAAAACAAAGAATAAAGCTTATTCTAAATAGAGAAATTAAGGAAATTGATAACCAACTCAAGAAAGTTTTACTGGATGATGACTCTATTATAGAATATGACTCTCTCATTATTGCGACTGGAGCGATTCCCTGTAATTATAAGGTGAATTATAAATATCCTGAAGGGGTCTATTTTATAAGAACTCTAGACAGTGCAAAGGAATTGTCTAATAAAATTGATAGTTCCAAAAAAGCAATTATTTACGCTTATGGGTGGGGGTGTAAAGTAGGATGCAAAGGCTGCATCTCCGGCCGCATATCCCTTGAAATGGCATACGCTCTAAAGAAAAGAGGTCTTGAAGTTAAAATTGTGTCTAGAGAAGCTAGACCGTTAAGACAACAGATTGATCTAGATATGAGCGAATTAATTATGGAATATATGAAGGAAAAAGGAATAACTATAATTACAGACAAATCAGTAATAACAGTTGCAGGTGAAGATAAAGTTAGAGGATTAATGGCAGATAATGAGTTAATAGATGCAGATATTATTATAATGGCCTCTGGAACTGTAGCTAATAATGCCCTAGCTAAAAACTGTGGCATTGAAATTCTAAAAGGGATAAAAACAAATTCAAAGCTTCAAACTTCAATAGATAATATCTACGCATGTGGGGACTGTGCAAGTATTAAATATCATTTTACTGGAGAATTTTTCTCTTCTAGTCTTGGAACAAATGCAGTTAGAGGAGGTAAAGTTGCAGGCATTAATTCTGTTGGAGGAAATCTTGAATTAGATCCTTTAGTTAATATTGTGGTAATGGATTTCTTTGATTTAAAAATCGGTGCATTTGGATTAACAGAAGACGACTTGATTAAAAAAGGCAAAGAATATGTCAAGGCTCGATACAAAGGTAAATCTAGAGCAGAATATTACTCCGGGTATAAGGATATTTTTATCAAAATTTTAGCCTCTATGGAGGGAGACATATTAGGATTCCAAGCAGTTGGAGAAGAAGGAGTATTTGCTAGAACACTTGCAGTTGGATTTGCAGTTCAAAAAGGCATCAGAGTTAATGAATTAGCAAAAATTGAGAATAGTTATAGTCCGCCCTTATCGCCTACAATTGATCCAGTCCAGATCTGTGCGGAACTTCTACTAAAAAAATTAAAATAAATCCTTCTAAGTTCCCCATCTTTTAAATAAATTATTTTTTACATTGACTTGATCTAATATTCTTCCGACTACAAAATTTATTATATCGTCAATATTTTTTGGATTATGATAAAAAGCAGGCATTGCAGGCAAAATAATTGCACCTTCTTCAGAGAGTGTTGCAAGGCTCCTTAGATTTATTGATGTCAAGGGAGTTTCTCGTGGAACAATAATTAATTTTCTTTTTTCTTTTAAAGATACTGCGGCGGCTCTTGTGATTAAATTATCTTGAATTCCTGTAGTAATTTTAGAAATAGTCGATATTGTTGCAGGGCATATAATCATATAATCAAAAAGATAGCTTCCTGATGCAATAGCTGCCTCCATTTCATTATTTTTATAGACTTTGTATGCGTATTTACTTAGAGTATCTATTTCATAGTTTGTTTCATCACTTATTATTTTTTTTGCACTTTCGCTTATAATTAGATGCACGTTTCCCCCTATATTTTCTAACAACTTGATACCATATATGACGCCACTTGCACCAGTTATAGCAAGAATTCCTTCCATAAAACATATGCTGATTATAACTATTAAAGATTTACCATTTTAAAATAAGGATGCATATTCCGAAAGTTATATAAGTTACCTAAAAAGATTGCTTTTATACTATAATATTTTTAATGGTGAATCTATGCAGATTCTTTTAATACATAGTGACTATTTAGAATACGAAATTACTTCAAAGACAAAAATAGCTGAAGAAATTGAAGATTCTTTGAAACAAGGTAGAATGGAAGATTGTCTTTCAGTTTTCATAGCAGTTGAAGAGGGGGATGATGACTCAGTTATTGAAAACACTATCCACGAGATAACGGAAGTATCAAAATCAGTAAAATCAAAAAAAATTTTCCTTTATCCTTACGCACATTTGAGTAAAGAATTAGCCCCTCCTAATGTCGCTATCAAAATATTAAAAGATCTTGAGTCAAAATTGATACTAAATTTTGAGGTTAAAAGGGCTCCTTTTGGATATTATAAAGCCTTTAAAGTATCGTGTAAGGGTCATCCTTTATCTGAACTTTCAAGAAGCATTAAATCCCAAGGAAAAGGAGAGATTATTTCTGAAGCTTTAAAAGCAGAAGAAAAAATAAAATCAAGTTGGTACATCCTTGACACTTTCATGAATTTAATTTCTCAGGAAAAATTTGATTTTAAAGATTATGAGGGTCTTAAAAAGCTGACAGAATACGAAGTTACTCATTCTAGAAAAGTAGATATGGTCCCGCCTCATGTTGAATATATGAAAAATCTTGAATTAGTGGATTACGAAAAAGGCTCTGATCCGGGAAATCTTAGGTGGTATCCCAAGGGGGTTCTCATTAAAAGACTTCTAGAAAATAGTGTCACAGATAGTATTCTACAATACGGGGGGATGGAAGTCGAAACCCCCATCATGTACAGTATTACCCATCCAATGCTCTCTAAATATTTAAATAGATTTCCTGCAAGACAGTACATAGTGAAATCTGGCAATGATGACTACTTCTTGAGATTTGCAGCTTGTTTTGGTCAATACCTTATGAAACATGACATGATTATTTCATATAAAGACTTACCTCTTAGATTATACGAATTAACTCGCTATAGCTTTAGAAGAGAACAAAGAGGTGAGCTAGTAGGATTAAGGAGATTAAGGGCATTTACAATGCCAGATATGCATACACTAGCGCCAAATATGGAATATGCAAAGAAAGAGTTTATTGAACAATTTAAATTATCAATGAAATGGATGCAAGAAATCGGCATCAAATATGAAGTTGCTATAAGATTTGTTAAATCTTTCTATGAAGAAAATAAAGATTTTGTTGAAAATTTGATGTCTTTAATTAAGAAACCAGTTCTCGTAGAGATGTGGGATGAAAGACCATTTTACTTTGTCATGAAATTTGAATTTAATTTTGTTGATTCCATGAATAAAGCATCAGCACTTTCAACTGTTCAAATAGATATCGAAAATACAGAAAGATTTGAAATAAAGTATTTTGATGAAGATGGCAAAGAAAAATACCCATTAATGTTGCATGCTTCTATTTCTGGAGCAATTGAAAGAAATTTATATGCACTTTTAGAAACTGCCTTCTTAGAAGCTAAAAAAGGAAAGAAACCAATGTTACCTACATGGCTATCTCCTACCCAGGTCAGAATCCTACCTGTAGGTGAAGAACAGCTTGATTATTCATTAAAAATTTTGGATGAATTAGATAAAGCAGAAATTAGGGCCGATATAGATGATAGGGATTTGAGGCTTGGAAAGAAGATAAGGGATGCTGAAAAGGACTGGATTCCTTATATAGTCGTTGTCGGAGATGATGAAATTAAAAATTCCATCCTTAACATTAGATCTAGAGAGGACTCTTCTCAAAAGGATATTTCAATAAATGAATTCATAAAATCGTTCAAGGAATTAGTCAAGGGAAAACCGTCAAGGCCATTACCTTTACCAAAACGACTTTCTGTAAGAGCAAGTTTTAGGTAAGGTGTTCAATTGGAGAAAATTAAATGTGATGTATTAATTATTGGCGGTGGGCTTGCAGGTTTAAGAGCGGCAATAGAGGCAAAAAAACAAGTCAAAGAAGTTTTAGTCCTGACAAAAGGATATGCAGGAAGAGGAGGATGTAGTGCAATATCTGAAGGCATACTAAATGCTCCTTTAGACAAAAACGATTCCTCAAAATTATACTCTAAAGATATTCAAAAAGGATCTATAAATGTATGTGACCCCAAGCTTTCAGAAATTTTATCTAAAAATGCAAAGTCTGCTATTTTATCCCTAGAAAAATATGGTGTTGAATTTAAAAAAGAAAATGGAAATCTTGTTCTTAATTCATCTGGAGGGCATTCTGTTCCTAGGACAGTTAGGATAGATCCCCCCGGGCCTGGTTGCGGTCGGATCATTCCGTTTAAACTTATGGAAGAAGCAAAAAAAAGAGGTATTAAGTTTCTCGAAGGCAAAACTTTGGTGAAACTTTTTCAAAGTAATGGTAGGGTAATATCTGGACTTGCTTATGATGAGAAAAATTTTTTGGAAATATCTTTTAAATCTATAGTTATTGCTACAGGTGGGGCGGGGAGTATATATAAAAACTCTACAAATCCTTCTGACGTTGAAGGGGATGGATACTTTTTGGGATTTGACGTGGGGGCTTCTCTAATTGATATGGAGTATATTCAATTCTTTCCCACAGTTGCACTAAAATCTTATTTAATTTTACCTTTTGTCTTTAATGATGGGGCCATTCTCTTAAATAGCAAAGGCGAAAGATTCATAGGAAAATATGACCCTACCCTAATGGAAAAGACAACTAGAGACATAATGTCAAGGGCAATATTCACAGAAGTCCTTGAAGGAAGAGGGATTGATGACGGAGTTTTTATTTCTTATAAGGAAATTCCAGAGAATATACTTAAAGCTAAATATTCAAAAGAGCTGACATTTTTCCTTTCCAAAGGAATAGATTTAACAAAGGAAAATCTTCTTGTTAAACCTTCATGTCATTTTTTCATGGGAGGATTAAAGATTAATGAAAAATGTGAAACAAATGTCCTAGGACTTTATGCATGTGGCGAGGTAGTTGGAGGCACACATGGAGCCAATAGACTTGCAGGTAATGCGTTGGCAGAAGCTTTAGTATTTGGTGAAATTGCCGGAAAGTATGCGGCAGAATTTGCATTGACAAATAAATTTGAGCATGTTAATACAGAATCGTTTATTGATTCTTTACCTAAGATAGGGGATAAGTCCATAGAAAAAGAATTGATACAACGAATTAAAGATATATTATGGGAGTACCTTGGTATAGTCAGAGATGAAAAAGGTATAAAAAAGGCAATTCATGAAATTTCTCAAATTAGAAATACTTTTGAAAATATAAAAACTTCAAAAAATCTTTTGAATTATATCAAATTAAGAAATATACTTTTTGTTTCTGAGGTAATTGCATTGGCAGCGCTTGAAAGAAAAGAATCAAGGGGAGCCCATTACAGGACAGATTATCCAAAAGAAAATGATGAATGGAAAAAAGCTATTTTAATACAAAAAGAATTTAAAATTAGTCATGAGGCGAGGTAATGATCGTATCAATAATTGGAAGTCAATGGGGCGATGAAGGTAAGGGGAAAGTTACAGATTTTTATGCTGAAAAATCAGATATAGTAGTCAGATTTCAAGGAGGCAACAATGCGGGACATACTATTGTAGTTGGGGATAAAGTCTATAAATTTCATCTGATGCCATCTGGCGCAGTTCATAAAAAATCACTTGTACTTGGAAATGGAGTAGTTATTGATCCTAAAATTTTAATTGAAGAAATTGAAAGATTGAAAAAGGATGGATTTAATCCAGATATATCAATTAGTGATAGGGCAAATATAATAATGCCTTATCATAAAATCCTTGATGGAATTGAAGAAAAAATGAAAGGGGCTCTTGCAGCCGGAACTACTATGAAAGGAATAGGTCCATGTTACGCTGATAAAATTTCACGCTTTGGAATTAGATTTTCAGATCTTTTGGATATTGATGTTTTTAGAGAAAAACTTAATTTAATAATTCCAATTAAACAGAAGATATTTGATGCCTTCGGTGAAGATGCTAAACTTGATATTGATTCCATTTTTAATGAGTATCTAACGTACAGAGATTATTTAAAAAAATACATAAAAGACACTTCAGTTTTTTTAAACAATGCGTATGACAAGGGAAACGTTATATTAATGGAGGGTGCGCAAGGCACGCATCTTGATATAGATCACGGTATTTATCCATTTACAACTTCTTCTAATACTAACGCTGGAGGCATATGCACAGGAACAGGAGTTTCTCCTAAAAAGATAGATAAAATAGTTGGAATAACAAAAGCATATACTTCTAGAGTAGGTGAAGGGCCATTTCCAGCAGAATTGTGTAACTCGGAAGGTAAGTATATACAGAGCAAAGGTAAGGAATTTGGCACAACAACCGGTAGACCAAGAAGATGCGGGTGGCTTGATTTAGTTCTAGTAAATTATGCATGTCTTATCAATAATTTTTCTGCTCTTGCTATTACTAAAATTGATGTTTTATCAGGCATGAAAAAAGTCAAAATATGTTATGCCTATGATTACAATGGAGAAATCCTTTATAATTTTCCATCAAATATGAATTTATTGGCTAAATGTAAGCCTATTTATAAAGAATTTGATGGTTGGGAAGAAATCGATTGGAAGAAAATAAAAGATATTAATTCGTTACCTGAAAACATATTTAAATATATTAGATATATTGAAGAATTAACAAAAACACCTATTTGCATGATTTCATTTGGCCCAAAAAGGGATGAAACCTTAATATTAAAAGATATCTTTAGAGGAGTTTAATGTTTGGATTGCACTCTAAATTTAAGTATAAACAAGTGGTAATAGTAAGGGAAGATTTGAAATTATCTAAAGGAAAACTTTCAGTTCAAGTCGCTCATGCTGCAGTAAGCTGTGCCATAAAAGCAGAAAAAAATAAAAATAATTTTTTTTTAGAATGGTTCACAGAAGGCCAGAAGAAAGTTGTATTGAAAGTAGAAAATCTTGACTTTCTTTTAAAAATATTTAATGAAGCCAAAACCATTGGACTTATCACTGAACTTATAAAAGATGCTGGACTAACTGAAGTACCTCCAGGAACTATAACTGTATTGGGCATAGGGCCTGCCCCTGAAGAAGAAATAGACAAAATAGTTGGGGATTTAAAGCTTCTTTGACACAAATACAAAAGCTTATATAGATATTTTTCGAAAATTCGTCTGAAGCACCAATGGAGGTAAGCAAATGAAAAAAATATTCACGATGTTATTATTTTTTATATTGATATTTTCTGTATCATTATCCCCACGGTTGGCGGCTGAAAACAATGCACCGGAACTTGAAAAAGGAGTATTATTATATACTTTCAAGAATCATGTGTTTTCTTATAAATTTCAAGTAGAATATATAGATGCAGATGGAGATGCACCTAGATATGTTTTTGTCTTTATTAATGGCTCAAAAAGAGAAATGTATAAAGTAGATCCAAAAGATAACAATGCAAAAGATGGAATTTTGTATATGTTATCTATAGACCAAGATGAACTTTTTAGATTAGCTCCAAAAGCTCAAGAATGGGAAATCACATATTGGTTTAGAACAAATGATGGCAAAGGCCCAGTAAGTACAAAAACATCTAAATTATTTGCATTGGACACGGAATCAATGGGGCTTATCACAGCTAACTCTGCAGGAGGATCCATAGGAGGGGGATCTTCAAGCGGGTGTGGATGTGGCAAATAATTTCTTTAACCAATACTTTTATATATTATTTTTTTTAACCTATGACAAGGTGAAACTATGGAGTTCTATATTTTCATAGCAATTGTAATGGGATTGATAGTATTATTTTCTATAATTGAAGCACTAAGTAGAAAAAGAGACTACTTAAATAAACCTCCCTTAAAAGGTAATGAAAGAAATACCCACTACGTACCACAATCTATTCCAAAAAAATAAATATATAATTATTTTTTTATTCTTTTTCTAACATATTTTACTACAAAGTAGAGTATTCCTGCAAGGATTGCTATTGGGATTAGAAAACCGCCCAATATTATTATACCTGCAATAGAAATTATTAAAGCATCTATTGCTTGATTAAATGCTTTTTTTATTCCCCATTCGTGGACAACTTTTTCAGGTTCATTGAGAGTCAAATAAAAAGTTCCATAAGATGTAGTGTTATCTAGGTATTTTATTCTTCTTTCATAACTTTCTATTTCACTTCTTATTCTTCCAAGTTGGACTTCAATTGCAAGTACATCTTCTACACTCTTAGCCATGCTTAATAGTTCTATATATCGATATTCTTGATTTTTTAAATTTTTTATTCTTGCTTGTATGTCTATATATTCTTCCGTAACATCGTTTGCGGATGTTTCTTTAGATTTAACTTTTCCAATTTGTACTAGTGAATCTCCAAAAATCTCAAATTTATTCTCAGGTATCTTCACAGTAATATTACCATTTTTTGTATTCGAACCAGAAGTCCACATACTGGATCCAGTAATATATCCTCCAAAACTATTTGCTAATTCTTTTATTTTAGATACCGACGAATCAAAGTTTTCAACTTCAATATTCGCACTTCCATTTTTGACAACTTTTCTATCAATTGAATTAATGTCTCTTGATGTGGCATATACTTGAGTAGCTTCTTTTGTATAGGCACCGCTATTTGCTATTCCCCCATATCTAGTGGGTAAGGGAATGTCATCTTCATATATTGTCTTTTTTGAATATATACTAGAGCCTAGAAATAAATGGCCTACAAAAAACCCCGTTAATAGAATTACAAGTATTCCTACTACACCAAATACAATAAATGATTTTTTCATTTTATCACCAAATATAAGATATAAAGATAATATTTATATATTTCTATATGGTTCAATTTATATTGAACCTTTAATATTTAGCTTTAAAGTTTTGAAGAAATAATCTGATATAGTATCCCCAACTATTCTTACCAGTACATCTCTGTCTTCAGTGTATGAAAATGCACCTAAAGATATCTTAGCAGCAGCAAAATTCATATGGCCTCCTGCAGAACCCATCTTTGAAAAAGTTTTAGTGATTACTTTACTGATATCAATTATATGGTCTCTTGATCTTGCCGAGATATACGCATGATCTTCAATTATTCCAATAACAAGAGATACAGTAATTCCTTCAAGTTTTAACAAAAGATCTGCGGATTGAGATAAAGATTCTCTCGTTTCAACGTAACCAACATTGGAAATAACGAATTTATCATATATTTTTTTATTACTTATGGCTTTGGAAAGTACTTCTAGGGTCCTTGAAGAAATATTTGGATTCTCTATAATGTTCAAAAGTTCTTTATTTATCTTAGGTTTAAGATAATATACCGCATCAATGTCTTCTTTTTCAAAACTTCTTTTAAAGTTATCAGTGTCGACAAGAATGCCATACAATAATCCGGTAGCCAATTGTTCATTAACTTCGATATTGAAATCTCTTAAGTAAGAAGTCATAATAGTTGCAGTTGCGCCCACTTTAGGTCGTATATCTACTAACTCAGCATTTATTTTTTCTCCTTCAGTATAATGGTGATCAATAATAATATCTGGCCGTAATTCAGAAGTTGAGATGCTAGTATTAGATAAATTTGGCATATCAATTAATGCTATTTTGTCGTACTCTTTCAATATGTATTTTCTATGTTCTGGTATTTTTTTAAAATTCCACTTCAATAGATCGATCATCATTTTATTTCCTTCATGCCCAATATCGCCGCCATAATAAATATCTGTTACTACTTTCATATCTTCTGCAATAGTTTTTAGAGCATAAGCACTTGACATAGCATCTGGGTCAGGATTATCATGCATAATAATGGCTAAAGATTTAGCCTTTGAAAGTATTTTTTTTAAAAGATCTTTATTCCTCCAATAAATTGAAAGTTCCAGCTGATTTATTATTATTTGGGCAATCGATCGATCTGGAGTGATGACGAAATCCGCCCCTAGTTTTTTCAAAATTGAAATATGATCTGAACTTGGAGCATTTATTATTATCAAAGCCTCTTTATTAAGCTCCCTTACGATTTTCAAGGCTTCAATATTAACTTTATGATTAGATGTTGTAATAACAATCTCTCTAAAACTAGTGATATCAATACCTATTAGATTGAAAGATTTTGTAAAATCAAAAAGATAAGTTTTGCAGCCGATGCCCTCTACTCTACTTAAAGCTTCCATATTCTTATCGAGGACGACTACTTTTTTCCCTCTCTTTTTAAGGGCTAAAGCTACAGCATATCCAATTTTACCGGCTCCAAAAATGAGAGACATAGATATAAATATAGATAGAAATATATATCCTTTACTGATTTAACCAAAATAATTATAAATGGTATAATTATTTACCAATTGAGGTATGTCTTTGGGAAGTTCAGTAGACGATGAGATTATTAAAATCTCTCTAGAATTGAAAGCTTTGGAATCTGAGGCTGAAGTTCATAAAAAAGAATTTTCAATTCTAAAGCAAAAAAGGGATGAAAAAAATGCCCAATTTTCTGATTTAATAAAGAAAGGAAAAGAGAACAAGGAACTTAGAGATAAAGCTAACGAAGAAACTAAAAAATACAAGGCTTTACGCGAAGAAAATGGAATAAAACTGAAAAGCATTTATGATTCTTTAAATAGGCTAAAAGAAGCAACAATGAATAAAGATATAGCTTCCTCTTCTGAAATAGAGAAAAAGATCGATACCATTGAATGGAAGCTTGAAACTGAAGTTCTTTCTATAGACAAAGAAAGACAACTTGTAGATATGATTAAAAATTTAAAAATAGATCTTAAAGAATCAAAAATCCATGAAGAACTTTCTAAAGAAGTTCGTTTTTCTAAGAAAGATTTAGATGTTTTGAAAAAAAATTCTGAAGAATACCACAAAAAAGTTTTAGAATTGTCTGATGAATCTACTAAATATCATGAACGCATGATATACTACTTCAACACTTCAGAAGATGTAAAAAAAGAAGCGGATATATTGCATAAAAACTACCTTGAAAAGAAAAAGCAAGTGGATGAACTCTACGATAAAATAAGGGAATTCAGAGCTAAAGTCAAAGGACTGGAAATTAACTCTAGAAAATCGGAAAAACAAATAAAAGAGAAAAAGATAAAAGAAAAGAAATTAGAACTTTCAAAGAAAAGTGAGGGTATATTAGAAAAATTCAAAAATGGTGAAAAACTCACTTTAGAAGAACTGAAGATTCTTCAAGCTGGAGGAAATATTTGATAGTAGAAATATCTTTTGTTCCCATAGGAGTTGGAACCTCTTTAAGCCATTATATTGCCAAAGTAATTAATTATATCGAGAAAAGTGGATTAAAATACCAGCTTACCCCTATGGGCACTATTATAGAAGCAGAGTGGAACGAAATATCTAGTTTCATTGATTATTCACATAATTTAATATTTCAAATGGGAGTAGAAAGAATTATAACTAACATAAAGATAGATTATAGATTAGACAAGAAGTCTTCTATGCAAGATAAAATTGACTCTGTCAAAAAGAAGAGGGTAGAGGTTGATGTTTGAGAAGAAAATATTGATACTTTCAGTTGATAGAGATAATGATCTGGGCGTTAAAGCTGGCATTCAAGGGCCTTTAATAGGTGAAAAGAGTATCTTAAATGCAGCCATGGAACTTGGGATAGCCGACCCTACCGAATCAGATACTAATGTTCTTTTTAGAGCGATTAATGTTTTTCGAAAATTAAAAAATGAAGGCACTCCATGTGAAGTTGTAGCAATCACAGGAGATGCGGATGTTGGAGTAAAATCAGATATCATACTCTCTGATCAACTTGATCGAGTTCTTAAAAAAATAAAGTCAAAAGGGGTAATACTTGTAACAGATGGGAAAGAAGATGAAAATATTTTACCCACTCTCCAATCAAAAATTCCAATAATATCTATTGACCGAATAGTGATACAGCAGAGTGAATCAATAGAGGAAACTTATTTTATCTTACATAGGTACATAAAAGAAATCATGGAAGATAGAAAGCTCGCAGGGCTTGTGCTGGGCGCTCCTGGTTTAACTTTTCTTCTTTTTGGTGCAGCTTTCTTACTAGGCAAACCCCAAATAGGGTGGTTTGGATTTTTATTTGTTTTAGGAATTTATTTATTCTTCAAAGGATTTGGAATAGATAATTTTCTAAAGAAAGAGTTTTCTCCAAAAAGAGTGGGATTCGTTTTTTATCTTATTGCTATATTGCTAGGAATTGTTGGTGTGTGGCAAAGTTATTATTACTTACTTCAGTATCCAACTTGGCAAAGTATACCTTTAGTCATAGCAACAATTTTATCTAGAATAGAACTTATTTATGTAGCATTTGCAATAGCAATGTTTGGCAGATTTTTAGAGGCTTACTCTACAAATAAAAAAGAAGTAATGAGTACTCTTGCACTTACATTTTTTACTGCAGTATTTTCATTTATATTATACCAATCCGCTAACTTTATTTTAGGCTCAATTTCTTTAGAGTTTCTAATGATTTATTTAGTAATCGCTGGTGGATTGACACTACTATTTATGAGATTGACTGGTAAATTAAGAGTTAAAATTATGCCCGAGGTTTACAGTTAGCAAGTTCTTGCAATTTTTCTATTCCACTTTCCATTCCAAGCCCGTAGAGTATATCACCTTCTTCTACTATGAAGTATTTTTTAGGCGAGTAAATATGGTCTTTACCTCTTTTTACTAAAAATATGTAAATCCCTGTTTTGCTTTGCAACTTTATTTCTTGGAATGTTTTACCTATAATAATTGAATCTGCACATATCTTCACTTTAGAGATGATTTGATCTGTTTCTTTCATCGCCTGCTTAAATATTGGATGTGCATCAATTCCTCTAATTACAATATCTGCTATCTCAGAAGCAGCGTCTGCAATAGTTTCAGTTGCTTCAGTAATATGGAATAAACTTAATAGGTCCTCTGGATTGTCCACCTTAGAAGCTTTTTCTAGTATTTTTTTACCCATTTCGTAATTTAGTTTGTCAACAATTTCTTCTAGTTCCATTACTTCTTCTGCTATGTATTTATTATCGTATAAAAGGGCCGTATATGATAGCGCAACCATTAACTCCGAATAATTTTTCATTCGAGTTAATATACCTGCCATTCCTGTTTCCATAATATCACCATTTTGCTTTTATACCGCTGCATATACTTTTTAGTATTTCAAGACCAGTATTGCCTCCTCTTGCGATGAGGATATCTCCTTCTTTGATAACAAATCCTTTTGTAGGATTATACTTTATCGAATCTTTTCTTTTTACTGCAATAACATATATACCTATCTTAGACCCAAGCTCTGCCTTCTTCAAAGTCATACGTGCGAGTTTTGACCCAGGAGTGACTTCAAATCTTTCTATTTGTTCTTCAGCATCCTCTAAAGCTTCGTAAACTATTGGATGAACTTTCATATCTCTTAGGATAATATTTGCTAAATCACCTGCTGCGTTAGATATCTTTTCAGAAGCTGAGGCAAAATGTAAAACTGCTGAAATTCTTTCTGCATCCTCTACACTCCTTGCAGCAAGCATTGCCGTTATCCTTATTCTATAATTTAATTCATCCATCTTACTTTCAAGTTCTGAAACGTCTTCTGCTATTTCCTTATTTTTAAAAAGGATTGAAGAATAGGCTAAATCAACCATTAATTCTGATATATCTTTCATTTCAATTAACAAATCTTTGACACTAACTGGTTTATATTTAAATAGTTTAGATCCTTTGCGTCGTTTGGCCATTATTTTTTCTCTCCTAAAAGAGTCTAATAAAACTTATTTTAATCGCTATTTAAGGATTTCGAATATATTTATATATTATCTAATTGAGAGTTTTTACTAGGGCCTGTGGTCTAGTGGATATGGCGTCGGGCTTCGGACCTGTTAGGCCCGTTTTTACCCAATGGAGGTTTTATATGCCTTTATTGGAAAAACAAAACAATATTGAGGAAGATTTTAGGAGACATTTGAGGGCCAATAAGAAAATGAGCCCCTCAACCACCCGAAATACTATAAAAAGGCTGCCAAAAGGATGGATGGAATGGTCAGAAGGCCAGCTGCACGAATACTTTTTTCAAACACTTGATAGGACTGACATAACTTCAAAGACAAAAAGCCATATTTACTATTCAATAAAACACCTTTGCGATTTTAGAGGGTATAAATTCGAGTACAAACCACCTAAAAATCATACTGGACGAAGGAATTCAGTTGAGCCTGAAATAATATGGAAGCTATTGGAAGTGGTGACCGATATAAGGGATCAAGCGTTGTTTTTGACACACCTTTACACTGGCATGAGGCCAGGAGAACTCTTGGCCTTGAAAAAAGAAGATATTGACATCGACCAAGCCCTAATAACGATAAGGGATGCAAAATGCAACAAGAGTAGGATAATCCCCATACATAAGAAACCTTTGATGTTAATAAGGCGGTATCTGGCAACAAGAACTGATGACAGTCCATATATCTTCCATACAAAGAGGGGCCAAGATCCAATGTCAACAACTGGATATAGGCTACTTTTGAGAAGATATTGTAAAAAAGCAGAACTAAAAAAGATAATAGTTCCTTATGAGATTAGGCATACTTTTGCCTCAACTTGGATTGAGAATAATGGAAATCTTTTGACTTTGAAAGAAATACTCGGCCATGCTGATATAAAAATGACTGAATTATATGTGACTGCAAATCCCAGGATGCTAAAGAAAAATTATAATGAGTCATGTCCCGAGTTCTAATTTTTATTTTCTTTTTTATAAACTATTTTCACATTATACCTAGAAATTTATTTAAATAGTATAATCAATTTTTTTAATATATGTTTTATTTATCTGAAGGATGGGCAATTTTCATTGCAGGATCAATACTCACTATTTGTATATTAGTAATTACGTATAGAAATAATATTATTGATAAAATAAAAGGTAATGGCCCAAATGTATGTTTATTTGCATATACTTTAGATAGAACATATAGCATGGATGAATTGAAGAAATTATTCCCAAATCCTGTCAAAACTCAAATAAGTTGTGTAAAATCACCTTCAAAAAAATTAATAAAAGATCCAACTGTTCCATTTGCAATAGGGATTTGGAATTATTCTGAAAAAGAAGATTTACTTCAGATTATAATTGAGAATATGGGAACAAAAATTGCCAAAAACATTAAAATTGACTTATCTTTCTTGAACCCCCTTGACAATTCTATCGAAGATATAATCATCTCACAAGAGAATAGAATACAAAAAATTCTTGGTGGTAATGGTTCGTTTGTATCTTTCAAATTAGAGGAACTTTTACCCGAAGAAACGCAAAAAATCGATATAGTTTATTCAGGTGAAGGATTAGAGGATATTCAATTATGGGTTGAAAATGAAAAATTTAACTCCAAAGAAAAAATTTGGATTTTTAGGATTGACTATGAGGGGTAAGGGATATTTAGATTAATTTTTTATTTGAGTTGTATGTGGCCATTTATAAGGAATATATGTAAAATATATTACTTTTTATTTACCAATTTATCGTATATTTCTTCAAACTCATCAAGTGCTGCTCCAAGATTATCAGCGACAGATCTTACCATTATCTCTGGCTCAGGAAGATTTTCTAAATCTTCAAGACTTTCATCTTTGAGCCAAAAGATGTCCAGATTTGTTTTGTCTCTTTTCATAATCTCGTCATAGGTAAAGGCCTTGAACCTTTCAGTTTCTTTTCTTTTATGTCTATTTTCTGGATTATAGCATTTTATGAAATCTTCTAGATCTTCGTATTTCAAAGGATTTTCTTTCAAAGTAAAATGCATATTTGTTCTGAGGTCATATATCCATAGTTTTTCTGTCCAAGATTTTTCGCTTGCCCCCCTCCTATCAAAGAAAAGAACATTTGCTTTAACGCCTTGAGCATAGAATATTCCTGTCGGAAGTCTCAAAAGAGTATGGACCTCACACTCATGCAGCAACTTCTTCCTAATTGTTTCACCTGCTCCACCCTCAAACAAAACATTGTCGGGGACAACGATGGCGCACCTGCCATTTATTTTGAGAAGTGTTTTTACATGCTGTAAAAAGTTTAGTTGCTTGTTTGAAGTTGTGGCCCAAAAATCATCCCTTTCATACGTTAGAGAATCTTTAGACGCCTTGCCATCTCCATTAGTTATGGTGATACTACTTTTCTTTCCAAAAGGAGGATTTGTTAAAACTATGTCAAATCTTTGGCCAGGATCCGAGAGAAGGCTATCTGCAACTGTTACTGGGCTATCATCTCCCCCAATACCATGAAGGTACATATTCATAACACATAATCTTGCAGTAGAATCAACAATTTCCCAGCCTCTGAAAGTTTCTAATCGTAAAAATTGTTTTTGTTCTATGTCAAGGGGGTGATTATTGGAAATATAATCATGAGCTGCTAAAAGAAATCCTCCAGTACCACAAGCTGGATCACAAATGATTTTCATAGGCTCTGGCCTTGTAACTGCGATTATTGCTTTTATCAACTGTCTTGGAGTAAAGTACTGACCCGCACCACTTTTTACATCCTCCGCATTCTTTTGGAGAAGACCTTCATATATTTCGCCCTTGACATCTATATCAAGACCAATCCAGATTTCCTGATCTATCAAAGTAATCAATCTCTTGAGTTTAGCGGGATCTTGAATTTTGTTCTGTCCTTTTCTGAAAATCATTCCAAGCATTCCACTTTCCTTGCCCAAACTTTCAAGGATGTGCCTATAATGGACCTCCAATTCGTCGCCATCTTTTTTTTGAAGGCTTTCCCAATCATACTCTTTTGGTATTGTTGAAGGTTTATTGAATGGTGGCTTTGTTTGCTCATCTGCCATTTTCAAAAATAAAAGAAATGTCAACTGCTCGACATAATCCCCATAACTTACACCGTCGTCCCGTAGGACATCACAATAATTCCATAATTTTTGCACTATACTTGAAGATTCATTAGCCATATCACTCAATCCTCATCTGCCGATATTGTTCCTTTACAAATCTGTTCTTTTTTTCTAATTTCTTTTCTCTTTCATTTTTTGATTTTTCTGCTCTTATTCTTTCAAGCAAGATTGATGCGGATTCATCGTTTGGATCTTGTGGTACAAGCCTTCCTTCAAATGCTTTTTTTAGTATACTTTGCCTTATACCTGATGTTTGATTCAAAGAGTGTGAAATAGTACTTTCCATGTTATCTAAGATGGAATAATATGTTTCTATTTCTTCAACTATTTTGTGTTGTTCTTCTAATGGAGGCAAAATTATTACTTTGCTATAAACGTCGTTTCTATTAATTCCAGGTATTGCTGTTGATTTATCTAATTTTTCTAATCTCAAATGAGATAATAAATAAAACAAAAAATTCATAGACAATTCTTTGGGAGATATTGTATAATAAGTTGTATCGATAGGCCAACATGGAGAATTTGTCAAATGAACTTTCCCCACAGCACCCTTTCTTCCAATCACTATACAATTTTTTTCCACATAATAATCAGAGTGATAACCAACGATCCCATTAGATCCATATACAGGATATTTACCATTTTTATCTCTTTTATCTTTAGTTAGGCCTTTTCCATATTCAATCGATATTGCTTCTCCCAATCTTGCCCAGGCCCATCCTTCTGGCAAATTAGTATTTCCAGATGTATCAATTGGCGGAAGATCTTTATATTTTCCTTCTCTTCTTCTCTCTGCTTTTATCTTTTCAAGAAGTACTGAAGCAGGCTCAATCTCATCCTTATGCTTCTCTCGCCAATCTTCAGTTAGTTTTCCTTCAAGCGCATATTTCAAAACAGCCTGGCGAGTAATCTTCAATTCTGTTTGTGCAGTCTTCAGATATTCTATTCCCTTGTCAAGATTTGTGAAAAGCTCTTCTATTTTGTTTACAATTCTTTGCTGTTCGGCTAGCGGGGGCATAGGGATGCTAATCTTTTTTATTCTAAATAGGGCTAATTTTGGCTGATTAGTATGAATGGTATATCTACTAATCTGCCTCTGACCATAATTAGAACTCAGAAAAAATGCCATAAGCTTATTGACATAATATTGAGTTTTTATTTTAGCAGCGTTTTCCGTTAGATTGGACCCATCTAGTTCCAAAGGAATTGTTCCGACTTTTCCTATGGAACCAGCTATTGAGATGTAAGTGTCTTCTTTATTAATAATATATCTTTTTATTTTCTCATAAGTTTCTTTTTCTATATACTTAATATTTTCTTTAGTAACTTTATAATTCTGAAAATCAGTAACTCTAATGTAAGGGTAATCTGTTTCAACGTCAGATAACATATGTCCTTTTGGTAATCTCTTTCCACCCTCTACTTCAGCAATCTCAGCTATACTCGTCCAGATCCAACCTTGTGGCAACTCCTTGTTCATGCCCTCACCAGCACTTCCTCTAGCTCTTTTAACACTTTGTCAAAATCCTTTCCAAATACATTATAGGCCTTCAGTATTCCGCCTCGTGAATAGAAGGGAGGATTTTCAAAATCCTCGATTGAAATTGTAAGTGAAGTATACAAGTGATCTTTTATCATCTTTAACCACATCATTTGTTCATCTGTATATTCTTTTCCAAGCTCCTTTTGTTGCAAAAGCCAATCTTCAAATCTATGTTCAACAATCTCTGAAAAGGGTTCAAGTACCTTTTCACCACCCAAGGTAAAGTTCATTATAGATATAATATTTGTCAAAAGCCTTTTTGGATTTCCCCCTCTAACTTTGGATCTTTCAAGACTTTCATATGCCTCCCAGATTGTTTCTGTTGTTAGGTGGTATGGTGGCTTTTTTATAGCATCTGCAAGCTCTTTTATCTGTTTATAGGTGAAATGGCGCTCTCCGTATGGCTTATTGTAAATTAATTGTAAAGCAGAGATTTCATCTTTATTCTTTTCCATAAATTCTTTCAAAGACGTAATAATCCTTTTTGCTGCATCACTTCTATCTTTCACATAACCTACTTGAATTAGAGTATCAATGCTAACTGTATCAATGACTTGCTCATTCTTCTTTTTTATTTCAATAACTTTGTTTCTAAAATCGGCATTATCAAAGACAAGAGTTGCTTTCTGGAGTAACTCCATTTTTGCCAGTTCAATTTCCTTTTCAGTAGGCTCATCAGTTACAAAAATTTTCTTTGCTTTTTCAATTTGAACATCAGGGTCATATGAATCAAGAAGATTATTTATTATAGATTTTAGTGGTTTTTGAGAAAGTTCTTCAATCTCATTTCTATCTTTGTTCGATATCTCTTTATCTAGTCTTGAAAGTCTTGAGGCCATTGAAAGGATAGTGTCTTCGTCCTTTTGCCCAAGAGCGATACTTTTGATCAGTGTTTCAAAAGAAACTGATCTTTTTCTTTCAAGCGGTCTTGACTCCGTTTTGTCAGTTTCACATACACCTACTGCATCAACAATAACAAATCGAGTTTTATTTTTTGCATCTTTTGATACTTTTTGTAAATCATCAGGATCTATAATTCTTGTGCCTCTACCTTTCATCTGTTCAAAATATACTCTTGATTTAACATCTCTCATAAAGATTAGGCATTCAAGTGGCCTAATATCAGTTCCTGTTGATATCATATCAACTGTAACAACGATTCTTGGATTGTAGGAGTTTCTGAAACTTGCGATCAGATCTTCAGTTTTTTCACCCGTAGTACGATATGTTATCTTTTTGCAGAACTCATTACCTTTGCCAAACTCTTCTCTCACAATATGGACAATATCTTCTGCATGGGAATCGTCCTTTGCAAAAATTACTGTCTTTGGAACTTCAGTTCTGTCTGGAAATATCTCTGTGAAAAGCCTTTCCTTGAATGTTCTAATCACAGTTCTTATCTGATCTTCAGAAACTACATTTCTATCTAGTTGAGAAGCTGAATATTCCATTTCCTCATCCAAAAGCTCCCATCTTTTTTCTCTTGTGAGTTTGTTCCTCTTATCAACATAATATCCGGGCTCAATTCTGCTTCCATCACTTGTAATCTTTGTTCTTATTCTATAAACATCATAATCAACATTTACCCCATCTGCTATAGCCCTTTCACTATTATACTCCATTACCAAATTTTTATTGAAAAATCCAAAAGTTTGTTTTGATGGGGTAGCAGTTAGTCCTATAATGAAGGCATCAAAATATTCCAAAACCTGCCTCCAAAGATTGTAAATCGACCTATGACACTCATCAGTTATAATAAAATCAAACTGTTCAATTGGTATATCTGGATTATACGTTACAGGTAGTTCCTCTCCATCAGGATAATATTCAAATCCAGAATCCTCCTCCAGTTCAGGATCAAGCTCCTGCCCCTTTAGCATTGCATAAACTCGCTGGATTGTCGAAATGCAAACTTTGTTTACAGGATCTATCTTATTAGAGGTGAGATGTTGGACATTGTAAAGCTCAGTGAACTTTCTTCCATCATCAGGAGTTCTATACTGCATGAATTCTTTTTTAGTTTGTCTTCCAAGATTATTTCTATCCACTAAAAAAAGTATTCTATTTGATTTAGCATGTTTTGTGAGCCTGTAACAAAAACTAACTGCAGTATAAGTCTTTCCAGTGCCTGTTGCCATTTGGATAAGTGCTCTTTGTCGTGCATCGGCAAATGATTTTTCAAGATTTTGTATTGCCTCTTTCTGGCATTCTCTAAGCCCCTCTGTTATCAAGGGATACTTATCAGGAAGATCTTTTAGTCTTGCTCTCAATGGTGGCCCCTCTTCAAGCCATTTTTGAAAGGTATCAGGTTTATGAAAAGCAAATACACTTCTTGATCTTGGCTCAGGATCTCTATTGTCCCTAAAATATGTTTCTTTTCCCGTACTCTCATATGCAAAAGGAAGTGGATCAATGTGCTCTATGTTTTTTGGAAATCCAAGGATATATTTTTCACTTTGTTCTGCAACACCACTCAAGGTTGTTCCTACAGACTTTGCCTCGATCACGCCCACTGCGACTCTATTTACAAATAGGATATAATCAGCTGGGCCTTTGCTTGTAGGAAACTCCCTGATTGCAACGCCCAAGGAAGCTCCAAGATTCAAATCTTTCATGTCTTGGACGGCCCAATCGGCCAATGTCAAAAGCTTGTCAATATATTTTCTTGCATCTTCTTCTGACAAAAAAACACACCCATTGATATTTGATATAATTTTAAAAGCAATAACTTATATGTTGTGTAATTTGCATTTCTCCTTTATAAGAATATGGAAATAAAAAAATATTTTGTTTCCATTTATATCATGACAAGGTATTTGTCAATCTATTATCGAATACAATCAAGTGATATGAAATGGCAAGAATTATTGAAATTGATGGTAAAAAATTTGTTGATGGAAACGAGATAATTGCTGCATGGAAAAGTTTAACAAACTGGCACTGGTTTGCAACTGAAATTTCAGAGATAAGATTAATTGAGGATGAAACTGGCGGTTCAGTGATAAATGGGAGGCCTGAGAACGACATAATCTACTATGGTCTAGTTTTAGGGCCAATAGAGGAGTGGGGCTACTTTTCTGGAAGAGAATTAGAGATGCATGAAAGGGTAGAAAAAATATTTTAAACTATTAACTATATATTTCGTTGCAAATATCTTTGTTTTAGATTTTCTATAATCTGAAGATAATTATTAAACGCTTCATATTCTTTTCCTGATTTTATAAGCTCTAAATGGAAAACTTTTTGCTTCCATATGATTGGGAGCAAGACATGCCCCATATTCGTAAATTCATAAATGGAAAAAGAACTATTGCTGAAGCCAGTCTTTCAGACATTAGGAAAATCTTCATAACACTTTCAGTAAGGGAGAAGTTCTGTGAGGATTATCTCGCAAATGCAGTTAATAGTGGAGTAGTTCTGGATGCTCTAAAAAGATTAGAAGAAATAAGGAAAGAGATTTAGATACTAATATGGTTAGAGTATTTCTAAAAAATAAAAAGTGAAATACCCCAATAAACTTTTTTAGCACGTAATAGGATCTTCCATAATTTTTCTTACTTCTCCCAGGTCATTTGAAATCTTTTCTAGGCGACCACCTATTGATCGGAGTTCATAAGGGAGGTGAGGTTCTAGCCATTCTGGGATATATCCGTATTTGGCAATAACCTCATCAATGATGATCCTCTCCTTTTGATCTCTTGCTTCCTTTTCTTTGTGCTGGCGTTCTAAATCCAACACCATTTGACGTGTCAGTGGGGTTCTATATGCACCCCTTCTGTTATTGTAGCTCACGCTATTACATCCTGTATGTTCTATTTTTAGGGCCAGGAAAAAAAGAAAACTGGCCCAGGCTAAATGATCTTGAAAATGTTGGATAGAATTATTATTCCTGAATTTTCTTATTATAGGCTTGCAAAAATAGATATTCAATCTAACTTGAGTTATCCCTTTGTTCTTGCAATCTTTCGGCTTCCATCTTATCGTGGACATCTATTATTACCCTCGCCAGGAGGCCAGGATCAGCTCCTTCAAGATTCATTGTTGTTTTAGATCTTGGTGTCAATCCATATTCTGATAGCCACTTTCTTATCTCCTGGCTTGAATTCTCTATTGACACATTGAAACCTTTTGACATTTTATCCATGAGAAATGATTGAAAAATCAAGAGCCTTGCAATCTGAGAAATTGCAATAGGATCGTCAAGATCATACTCTTTTTTTATCATCTCTTGGATATCTTCATAAAGTTTCATTTCCTTTTCATTAAAAACATCTACAGATAATTTAGATCTTTTATCTAATTTAGTTAACTTATTCATAGTGATCATTCTCTTATCATAGGGTCCATGTTTTGAAGATCCTCCATGAAATTTACATCGCCCATTAGTATTCCCAGTTTTCCAGTTCCTTGGAGCCATGCAGATGCTCCTGCCATGGCTTTTGTAAGATCCACACCAGTTATTTAGCCAAGATATTTGCCATCTAACTGTATCTAGTTCCTTATCTGAGAATAATCGCTGGCCTGTTATCAGGAAGACTTTATCTTCCCTTGGGATGCCTTCTGATTCATTCTGTTTTTTTATTACCATATGACTTTTATACCAGATTCAGATTATTGGCTTGTTTTGCTGTTGGGGGGTATTTCTCTGTAAGGACTGTAAGGACTGTAAGGCTTTTCAAACCTATACGAAAAAAATTTTTTTTGTATAAGGTTAAAAAACCCTTGTAAACCTTACAGTCCTTGCAGGAAAACATCAATTACTTCGCAGCTCCTTTTGTTTTTTCTTTTCTATCTCATCATCATTCAATAAACGCAGATTGCACCAGGCCCAACGGTATAATTTATTTTTACCATCATCATCATATCCATCTGGTTTACGTTCTTCCCAAACATTTTGCATCGATAGGGTATTTTTGATGGATATTGTCCCCATTGGCTTTAGTTCATTACTTATACAATATTCAGAATATGCCTCACCGAGTTTATCTTTGAATATATGTTCACCATATTTCTTCTCACAACGATCCATAAAGAACGCCATAAAACTATCTGATTTTCTGATCCATAAGTTCTTGACTTCTTCAGTATTCTTTGAATAGCTAAAATCCCCATGCTTTCTTATCCTGTCAAGCCCATCCAAAGCCTCGTTCAGCAAGCCACTCATTTCATCTGACGTTGTAAGTTTTTCAATTATGTTTGGATCAGCTTCCTTTATCCATTCCTTTTCCGTTCTACTTGCCATCTCCTTTTTAGATAAAAATAAAAAGGGAAATTCGAGTACGATCCAACTATTCCAAAATGCCTCTGTTGTATCGTGTGTCTTTGGCAATTCATTTGCGCAAAATACCATCTTTGCATGATTGACAAACTTTACTCTTGCTCGAAATTTACGATCTGCGTTCAATTCATCGCGCCCACGTAAGGCTTTGAAGATACCAGTTTGTGTTAATGCTGTCGATGATAAATCAGGAGAAAGATTTGCCATTTTATTGAAAAGCTCACCAAGGGCAAATCGGTCATTTTCAAGCTGTTGTAGAGGGATGTTTGTGCAATTATCTACGCCTATGAATCGTTTCATTAGTTCCACAGTCTTACTCTTTCCATTTCTACCACTTCCAGAGAACATGATCGCCTTTTCAATAAAATATTCTCTCCACAATAAGAAGCCAAATATCTCAAAAAGGACAATTGAATCATCTTTGTATTTCAAAACACTTTCAAAATGTTTTTTTATATTTGGGCAATCTTTTGTCCTATCATATATGACAGGTATCTTATTGAAGAAGATCTTATCCGGAGTATATTCAGATAGATCTTTTGTTTCAAGATTCAATATCCCATTCTGTACTATTATTTCCTCTTTTTTCCAGGTGTTGAAAAATTTGTCTTGATCTATGAATGTATCTGCTTCGATTTTTGCTATAACTTGATTGCAAAAGTATGTCGTAAATGCTTCTTTTGTAACGCTCCTGACAAACTCCATTATGTATGTCTTCCCTTGGGGTATATATATTCCATCTCGATAAATCCAAACCTCAGATGTTATATCATCCCTTGTTGTGTAAACTTTGTTGTTACGCAAAAAAAATTGGACTATTGCTTCCGTTGCCTCTGTTGTTTTATGGAGGGCTAAATTCAATTGGATGTTTGATTCTAATTTATCAATATCGAAGCCCTCAGGGATATCGAAATTTATCTTATTTCTTTTGATATAATTTACTATTTCACCGACATTAATCTCACAGTATTTCTCATTTGAAATCCATCCATTCAGAGAACATGGTGGCTGATTTTGTATTTTGGTATATTTGTCAATTATCGAGCCTTTATCTTCCCTATCACGAATCAATATAGCAAGATTTTTCTCGATTGTGCTGTTTCTTTCCCCTTCAGGTAGTTTGTTATTTGTACAGTAGTTTAGAAGAAAATCAACAACAAACGGTTCAGTTTCTTTTTTTATTCTTGGAGTTATTTGGTTTTGTGTTGGCTTTTTGATCTCCTGATAAAATAGTTCTGCATCTTGATTGTAATACGCATCAGGATCATAACTGATAAAACAAGCTCTTGAAATATCCTTTGTTTTAGTATCGGTGTTTTTTTCTATGCCAGGGTATTTTTGATGTAGGTATTCATAAAAGGCTTCAACATAAGATCCATACTTCTCTATTTCTAGCGGGATCTTGATAATCGCCTTTAACCCTTCTCCACCAGGGCTAACAAACAAGAGAGTTATATATTCGTCAGTTTTGAGTTTGTTTTTCAATTCGTTCAGAAATAGGGCATCGCTAACTTTATCTATATCGATTGGCGCATAACCAGAAGATTTGATAATGCCCTCATTATTTCTGCAACTAAAAACACCCTGTACATTAATATAATCAAGTTTCTTTTTTAGTTCATCTCGCTCCTCTTTTGTTTCTTTAGATCTTATTTCTTGGATCTTGGCCTTATATTTGTCCGATCTAATCAGAGCATAAAGTTCCCTTATCTCTATTTCTCTTGATGGTTTATTGGTTGTTATTGGCCCATGGTAAAAGGACATTTTTGGTATTTCGTAATCTGATTGTTCCGCCTCAGTTAATGTTGATTCTGTTATTATGTCATCTTGTGGGATTTCATTGAAATCTTCAGACTCCATATCAAAATCATTGGCCTTATCTTTAGGGCCAAGATCTTGGCTCTTGCTTTCGCTCAAGGTAGTTGCAGTAATATGATCACTTACCCTAGGGATTCATCATATTTATGGATAAATTGCGAAATGTGCGTTACAGGATTCTTTTTTGTTGCATAAGAGAAATATTTGGTATATGGCATCTTCTGATCTATATGATTTCTTAGAATCCCCATGAATCTGTTTGTCTGTGAATATGCCAATCCAATTTCCTTTTCAACTTCCTTTGCAGTAAATTCCTTTCCTGGATTTTTACACAATAAGTTTAGAATCTCCACATCCATTCGGTTGATATTTCTTTTCTTATTCAATTTCATCTTCAATCCTCTTTTCTTTTTGGTTGAAGACACACACAAAAGCGCAACCGTAAACCTTATAACGTGTTTACGTATATAGATACAGCGCCACATTATGTGTGCCATATGTATATGGTCGATTGTTTGAGCGCAACGCGACCATATACATATATCCTTTGTTTTGTATTGACTTTATGTTCATATGCTTATAAACACTATGTATATAGGCACTTTGTTTATAATAGTTCCGGTAGTATTTTGAAATTACGCCTTTTATCTTATCAAAACATCTATTATATCCGTTAAAATTCCCATCAGAAAATCTAGTGATCATACCAATAAATAAAGTTCTCCTGGTGATTTAGCTTGTTGTATTTCTTTCCATATCTGTATCCTTTTGCATATGATCTTTGATCATCCACATGCTGCCTAATCCTTTTCAAGTACTGCCCCACCATTGAAGGTTTCAACTCGACTATTTTGCATATTTCAGCTGCAGTCACTGGTTTAGATGAATTCCTAATGGCGTCCAAGACAGAAACATCGATCTTATTCTTACTATGGTTTATGACCATTGGTACAGTACACCGTTTCGTAACTATATATAATTAACGTTTGCCAAAATAACAATTACGACACAATGGCTATAAGAATATTATAAAAAATAGAGTATTGATAACTGATAATCATGAATAAAGCGAAAAAAATATCGTGGTATAAAAAAAATATATGCTATATCATATACTTTAAAGTATTATGCGCAATTTTAGGGCCAATCTGTCAATCGATGTGGAAGTATTATAGTAAACGGCTTTTTCTTTTAATGGAAGTTTGAAATATTAAAGGATCTTTTAATAAGCAATGCAGCATAATTTTAGATCTTGCGCCTAATCAGGTAAACATTTATACGCTGAAGACGATGGGAAAAACGGGTAAAAATCGGGCAACTACCCGAAGTACAAAGGGGGATATTTCTAGATGTCCTTTTTTAGGCCAATAATGTGGGGTAAATGCAGCAAAAAAACACAAATAATCATCGATTTGAGCATCGAATATATTTATATATTATCTAATTGAGAGTTTTTACTAGGGCCTGTGGTCTAGTGGATATGGCGTCGGGCTTCGGACCCGAAGAACGTGGGTTCAAATCCCATCAGGCCCGCTATCCCACTTGCAATGAAATACAAATCATTTATTTTTAGCATATCTTTGAAAAAGATTTAAACTATAATATTTAAACTACAAATAGTATTATCTATTAAATAAATATCGGCATTCGATATCAATAATTTATATCTTTGTTTCCAGTAATGCAATTTTTTCAAATATCTTTTTTTGCGTTTCTATTTCGTTGTTGATATCGTTTATTTCAAAATACTCTATTATGAAATTTTTATTACCTACCTTTGGATTAGTAGGCTGCCCCAATATCTTAACTATTTTGTCCTTTTTTTCTTCACTTATAATTATACCAACTCTGTTTAATCCACTTTTAATGCCAAATTCTAAAGCTTTGGATATTTGTTTTTCACCAGATAATCTGATTAAATACTCAAGTGAAAAATCTTCTGCAAAATTTGATTCATTTTTAAAGGCTTCAATAGTTTGATATAGTGCCATCGAAATATGATTGATTCCAAATGTTTTACTTTCATCAAAAATGGCAATTGCGCCATTTTCTTTTAAAGTTTCAACAAGCTGTTTAGGATCTTTAACTTGGATTTCAAATACCAGTAACATGGATATACTATGTTTCCCATTCTTAAAAAATTATCGTTTTACATTGTTAATAAAGTTTATAATTGTTAATATCTTCTGGAAATCTAAAAGAACTATTGTTTATCATTATTAACCGAAAACTATATATAGTAGTTAACAAAATTAGTATTTACTGGATAACCCACATGAGAAACAATGATTATCCATAACGATAATTCGTGAGCGATATTACAATACCACTACTGAAATATCCAGGTAGTAGATATGAAGTGTCCTAATAATATAAGAGCAATATGAAGGAGATATTATGATAATATGTACAAAATATCAGGATAATATAAATATAGGTTGTGCTAAATATGTGGATAACCGAAACTCTTATATAGATATATCTCCTATATATCATACGGATGCTAGAGGGACATCAATGAAACTCATATCAGTACAAATACCAGAGGCATATATGAACGGATTAGACGAGTTGGTTAATTATGGGTATTTTCCTAATAAGAGTGAAGCCATAAGATCAGCTATCAGAGACATGCTAAAGAACGAGCTTGGTGGGTTTAGATCACTTAGAAATGAAGGAATATCTGGAAAAATAAAATAAATAAATAATTATACAATTGGGGGTTTTATATGAAAGGCATCTTGGAAAATGCTTCAAGATATACTCAAACTAATAACTTTGAAGAAACTGCGGCAGAATTAGAAGGTATCGGACATGCTAGGATAATATGTGCTGGATGTGGCGGTGCTGGTAATAATACTATAAACAGACTTTCAATGCTTGGAGGGGTCATGGGTGCGGAGACAATTGCCTTGAATACTGATAGGCAGCACTTAGAAAACATCCAAGCTGACAAAAAATTTGTTATTGGAAAGGAACTAACAAAAGGTCTTGGAGCAGGAGGAGACCCAAGTGTCGGCTGGGAGGCCGCACAAGAGGATAGGCATAAATTAAAAGATTTATTTAAAGACGCAAATTTAGTTTTTGTCTCTGCTGGTTTAGGAGGCGGAACTGGAACGGGAAGCGCCCCTGTAGTCGCTGAAGTTGCTAAAGAGTGTGGTGCATTGGTTGTAGGAGTAGTTACACTACCCTTTAGAATGGAAGGCTCACACAGATTTGAAAAAGCTATTCAAGGGCTTGAAGCTTTTAGAAGATATGCAGATACGGTTATCACATTAGATAATAACAAACTACTTCAACTTGTTCCGAATATGCCAATTGATTATGCATTTAGTGTATCTGACGAAGTTTTAGCGGAAATGGTTAAAGGTATCACAGAAACTATTACACAACCAAGTCTTGTAAATTTGGACTATGCTGATGTAAGGACAATTATGCAAGATGGAGGAGTTGCAGTAATCGGTGTTGGCGAATCAAATACAAAAAACAGAGTTGAAGAAGCAGTTCATGAAGCAATGACTTGTAAGTTACTAGATGTTGACTACAAAAATGCAAAAGGTGCACTTGTCCATGTTTCAGGTGGCAGCAATATGACCCTAAACGAAGCCAATAGAGTTGGAGAAATCGTTAATTCAATTATGGATCCTGAAGCAAAAATCATCTGGGGAGCAAGAGTCGATGAAAGTCTAAAAGATTCTATGAGGGTAATGCTCATTATGACTGGAGTAAAATCACCATTCATATCTGGAAGAGCAGCCGATGGAGACATAGAATTACAGCCATTCGAAAGAGACGCCAGAAGAAAGAAAATGGGCGGCGGCGAAGGTTTTGGAAGAAGCATCGACTGGGCAAAATACGGAATAGATGATCTATTCAGTTAAAGTGTTTATTTCATTTTATTAAATTCTATTTTCTAACTATAAAATATTTATTTTGATAAATTTAACGCCCTCCAACTCCCCCTCCACCAAATCCTCCACCACCACCGAAACCCCCTCCGCCTCCAAATCCTCCACTGCCACCCCCACCGCTACTTGGCTGGGTGTAAGAAGATATTGGGATAAAAGATCTATTTATTGTATGATAGGGAACAACATTTGTTTCTTGTATGTTGATGTTAAGGGCTTTCATCGCGGCTTCAACTTTGTCTCCAACTCCCAATGCAGTTCCATATACAAGCCATTCTCCCCACATTAAGAGGTCTCCTGGAGAGTATTTCTTCATTAATGCTAAATCAGACAAGAATTTAGTAAAGGCATCCCATTCAAGTTTTTCTTTATAGCTATCATTTTTCCATATACCAAATAACGTTGTAGGGAATGCAATTGCAATTATTGATTGGATTACTATTATTATCGATGCAATAAGAGAACTTAAGGCATTAGTTGCAAAAGGTACCAATAATAACATAATGATAGATATTATAGCCAATACTATACCGGAAATCAAGACCGGTACTGGCCTAGTTCTTCCTTCAACTATATAATTTCTTATAATCTCTCTATCAGTTGATTTAACGCTTGTGATACTGTTCAAAGATGATTGGTAACTTAACATGGTTGTTTGATTTATAACATTATTTCTGGCACTTTTAGCTAAAGAATCAATCGATTCAGTATCAACTACTCCATTTGTCCCTACTCTCTCAATAAATTTAATGACATTTGTTTCGAAATTATCAAGATCACTTTTATCTTTCAATGATATTGTTATAAATTTTGGATTGGCCTTTTCTTTAATTTCAATTTTATTTCTTTTATGAAGATCCAGGAGTGTCGCATACAAAGCATTACTATCAAAAGTGTTTGCCTCTCCTCTAAAAAGAAGATTGACTACCCACGGTTTTAATTTGTTATTAGGAACAAAACTCAAGAATTCAGGAACTGTAAAAGACTTTTCTTTTCCATATTTATAATAAATGTATAAAAAGATAAATGGGACTATTACAAGTAATATAGTTGTTACATAGTATAAAATTTTTGCAGCATAAAATGGAATTGTATATAATAAATTAGCCATTTCTGTTTTTTGTTTGACTCCATTTATTTTTTCTGGGAAGCCATTAATTATGTTAACATATTCGGATTTTAATAGAAGTTCAACTTCTAAAAGTTCATTTTCTTGAGAGTTACCAATAATAATAATATTTTTTGTGTCCTCTATAATCTTCACATTTGGAGGGTGGGGATAAATTTTAACTATATATTCTTTAGGCAGGATAATTTTAAATTTTTTTATTGGTATATGTTCTCTAAGAAATTTAAGATTCAAGTGGCTGAACTCATCATCATATTGAATCGGTGGCCTTAAAATATACTTGTATTCTAATGTATACCTCCCTTTATTATAATACGAAGGATTATATGCTCCAACTTCATTTGTGTACGCCAATGAGTCAATAGTATACTTATATGTACTATCTCCGTAGACGACTACATCTCCTACATAGTTTTTAGCATAACCAATAGTCCCTGGTGGATGATTGATTCCAATAAATTCAATATGCGCCCTTCCTAATCTTTCAAACGAAAGAATATCGTCCCAATATCTATAGAGCATCCTATATTGTCCTGAATTCTCTACATCATATGTGTACTTTTCAATTAAAGTTCCGTCAGAAAGAAAGGTAACCTCATAGTTATCAACAATAAGATCACCTCCAAAGAAAATTGGGCCTTTAGGCAGTAACAATAATGTTGCCACACCTATTAATAATGTGACTAACACTAGTAATGTTATTTGTTTCGTTTCTGCCATGATTTCCTCTTTTAAAACTCAATTTTTGGTCTTGTCTCAATGGCCTCTTCAAATTTTAGATATTCTAATTTTATCAGTCCGATTATCATTCCGACAATATTTGAAGGTATTGTGTCAAGCATTGTGTTAAATTGCTGCGCTATGTTATTGTAGGTATATCTTTGCCTTGCAATTTCGTCTTCTATTGTTTTTACTGATTCCATTAAATTAGTTACAGTAGTAGAAGTTTTGAGGTCGGGATAGTTTTCTGCAACGGCTATAAGTCTCCCTAAAATACCTGCGCTTTGGTGATCAATTTCGCTTATGGCTTCAGGAGTTGCACTTCCAATGCTTGCACGGTACTTTGTGACATTCTCCAAAGTTTCTTTCTCAAACTTTGCATAACTTTTTACTGCACCTAAAAGTTGGTCAATCATATCAAGACGTTTTTTTAAGGCAACTCTTATTTGACCTAACGTAGCCTCAGCTGAATTTTTTAAAGCAAAAAATCTGTTGTAGATGCCAACAAATATTCCTATTAGAATAAGTGCAATAACAACTACAATTCCTATTATTAACAATATTGCTAAGTCCATAAAATCTCCAACTACAATAGTATTATGCTATTTAAGTAGTTTTCGGAGATACTTTTAATGATTAGGCAACGGAGAGAATTACGGTATTATTTCAGGACCAAAATATTTTTCATATTCAAAATTTTTTGAACTAATTATGCCCTTTTGTATTAGTTCTTTTATTTCAGGTACCTTATTTTTTAACTCATATATTAGATGCTTTATAGTTTTGCATATTAACTGATCTCCTTCTTCAGGCCACAATCTTAGGTGACTCCAGTAGAGGCATCTTCCCCCACAAATATGATTTACTTCGCAGTTGATACATCTTTCTGCTATAGGGAATACTTTTAGATCTTCAGGATTAGAGTTTAAATCTCCCGAAAAAAAGTCTTCTATCCAAGTCATAATGGGGCATGCCACAATCTTTCCGTCGGTGCGTATAGCATATCCACTGTGTCCTGCTCCGCATCTAAGTAAAGATTTTTCATTTTTAAGAAGACTATCTACAATCCCTATGAAAGGGTATAGTTTTAATACCCTTTTATTTTGCATATCCTTTACCCAGAAATCAACAAGTTTTGTAATTGAAGCATTGTATCCTTTTAAAAATATACTAAATTTCTTTTTATCATAGTCATAAGCATAAAAGCCAGCATCTATTTGCCAGTGGATCGATGAAAAACCGATACTAATGAGATGCAATACTTGTTCATAAATGTCTGGCGATTTCAAATCTATAGTCATTCTAGCAATAATTTCGCCAATGTATCCTTTTTCTCTTATTAGGGAAACATTTTTCATTACTAAATTATAGGTTCCTTCACCTCGGTTTGAATCAGTTTTTTCTTTATTACCATCAATAGAAATTAGTATCCTATCAATCCTATTCAAATATTCAATTGGTAGTTCATTCAATAGTTTGCCGTTTGTTTGCATTCTATAAGGTACATTGATATTGTCCATAATATCTTTAATTTTATTTATTTTAAGTAGGGGTTCACCTCCATAAAATATGATTACTGGATTTTTATCGCTTTTAATAAATCTTGCTAGCTCTTCTATATTGATTTCACTATCCTCCGGTGCGGATAAATTTAATTTAATCTTACTTTCAATGTCAAAATCAAAATCATTCATCGACTTTTCATAACAGTATCTACAGTGTGAGTTACATTTTGTTGTCAATACAATATGATAATGCATAGGTCAAAATTTATTGCATCGTTTAAATTTTTAATGTATTCTATTTTGATATTTTTAATATCATGTCATTTCTTGTTTGAGATTAAATTTAATTTTTTAAAATTACTTAAAAGCGGATTCGCACTGTTTACAATATGTAGCTGCACAAGTTGTATTATTAAATTTCCACTTTAATCCCCATTCTTTAATCTCTTGAATTATATGAATAAAATCCTTTCCACTTTCCGTTAAAGAATAATCACATTTAATAGGAATCGTCGAATTATCAATACCTTTTTTAACGAGGCCCTGGTTTTCTAACTCTTGAAGACGGAGTGAAAGAATTTTTGGAGTTATCCCCATTAATCCTCTTTTTATTTCATTGAATCTTTTATGTTCACCTTCCCCTTTGTATAACTCCAATAAAATTAAAAGAGACCATTTTTTACCTACAATTTCTAGAGTATTGTATATCGTACATTTGTCCATGGTATCAAATTAGATACTTACTAATTTATATAGGTATCTATTATATACTTAGTATACATTAGATATTGGTGGTGGAATGATTCAAAGAGATATTATTAAAATTAATGAAGATAAATGCAATGGGTGTGGGCTTTGTGTTCCTAATTGCCCAGAAGGGGCACTTCAAATAATAGATGGCAAAGCTAGACTTGTTAGTGATTTATTCTGTGACGGACTTGGGGCATGTATTGGAAACTGTCCAGAAGGGGCAATATATGTTGAAAAAAGGGAAGCAGAAGAATACGATGAAAGAAAAGTAATGGAGAATATAATAAAACAAGGTAAGAATACAATAAAGGCACATCTAGAACACTTAGAAAATCATGGGGCAGATAAATATCTAAAAGAGGCAAAGGATTTTCTTAAAGAAAGAGGAATAGACATTCCTGAAAAGAAAGAATCAACTAAAACGAGATCCTTCTGTCCTGGATCAAAAATAATGGATTTTTCTAGAGAAGAAAAAAATCAAAATGAGGGGGGGAAAAGAACTTCTGAACTAAAACAATGGCCAATACAACTTCACTTAGTATCCCCTAATGCCCCATATTTCGTTGGAAAAGATGTTTTACTTGCAGCGGATTGTACTGCATTTTCCATAGGAGACTTTCATAAAGATTTTCTCAAGGGTAAAACTTTAATAATTGCTTGCCCCAAACTCGATTCAAATATCGATGTGTATGTTGAAAAATTAAGAAAAATGATAGATGAGTCAAGAATTAATACCTTGACTGTCTTAGTAATGGAAGTTCCGTGCTGCTCAAGCCTTCTTCAAATTGCAAAGAAGGCATTAAATAGTGCAAGTAGAAAAATTCCAATAAAACTAATTGTAGTTGGATTAAATGGAGAAGTGCTAACGGAGGAGTGGATATAATGGAAAAAGGATTTTGGAAAGATTTGAATAAAACAATGCAATTTCCGACAGAAGGCATTTTTAGTACAGTTTTGGCAATGTCAAAAACGTATAACTATACATTAATGTGCCTATCTTCAGGTACAAACATAGATACACATACCTCAACAAAAGCGGGGATAGTACAAGTTCTAAAAGGAACAGGTACTTTTAAGCTAGGTGATGAAGAAATTGATATGGCTCCAGGAGTATTTATTTTCATGCCTAAAAATGCTCCACATTCTTTGAAAGCCAAAGATAACCTAGCAATACTACTAGGATTAACAGACTAACTATATTTCTTTTTTAAATTGGAACAAATGTATAAAAATAAATAATAAATTTGTGAGGAATAAAAATGGAAGGAGATAGAATATCATATCATGAATCTGTAAAAAAAATGTATGAAAAAATCAAAGAGGATAAAATAACAAACATATGGGATAGGTACGAGTCTCAAGGATTCGCTGGTGATCCTGATAAAAGATGTCCTTTTTGCCAAGGAGGAACAAGGTGCGATCTTTGTTCAAACGGTCCATGCCGCTCTGATGCATCGATTGATAAAAGAGGAGCTTGTGGAATTACTGCAGATGGTATGGCAATGAGAATGATGCTCCTAAGAAATGTATTAGGTGCATCAACTTACCAATACCATACTGAGCAAACAATAAAAACTCTTAGAGCAACGGCAAAGGGAGAAACTCCTTTTCAAATAAAAGAATCTTCTAAACTGAAATCATTTGCTGAAAGACTTGGAATAAATTCTAAAGGTAACATTAAAGAAATAGCATTGGATTTCTGTGACTTTGTTGAAGATGATTTTAACAGAAAATACTCCGAACCAAGTAAAATTGTAGAGTTATTAGCCCCAAAAGAAAGAAAAGATTCATGGAAGAAAATTGGGATATTTCCTGGAGGGATTCATGGAGAGATAATGCTCTCTACAAGTTCTTGTCTTACTAATGTTGATGGATATTATGTAAGCTTAGCATTAAAAGCAATGAGACTTGGAATAGCAATGGCTTACCAAAGCCAGATTATTAATGAATTTTCACAAGATATTCTTTTTGGAATACCAAGACCACATAAAATGAGAGTCGACCTAGGTGTATTGGATCCAGATTATGTAAACGTCATACCTAATGGGCATGAACCTTTTTTGGGTTTTGCAATGATTCAACTTGCGAGAAAAGAAGAATGGCAACAGAAAGCCAAAAAAGTTGGGGCCAAAGGCCTTAGGATAATTGCAAATATTGAAACGGGCCAAGAGATGATCCAAAGATGGGAGATGGATGATGTTTTCTACGGATTTACAGGAAATTGGATAATGCAAGAAGCGATAATGGCAAGCGGATGTATAGACATTTTTGTGGCAGATATGAATTGTTCCATGCCAATTGATCCCATATATGCAGAAAAATACAAATTCAAATTAATACCTGTAAGCGAAGTTGTGGCATTTGAAGGTATTAAAGAAAGGATAAACTATTTACCAGAAGAAGCAGAGATTCAAGCTGCATCATTATTGCAGATGGCAATCGATAACTTCAAAGAAAGAAGAAGCTCAATTAAGCCTGTTTTAGGATTTCCAATAAAAGAGGCAATAGTTGGATTCTCTACTGAAAGTATAGTTGAAACTTTAGGAGGAACAATTGAGCCACTTCTAAATGCAATAAAGGATGGGACGATAAGGGGAGTAGCAGGAATGGTTTCTTGCACTTCTTTAAGAGATTCTGGCCAAGATGTTCATACAATAAGAATAGTAAAAGAGTTGATCAAGAGAGATATATTAGTTTTGTCTTTAGGTTGCGGAAACAGTGCTGTGCAAGTAGGTGGATTATGTAGCCTAGAAGCTAAAGATTTAGCTGGACCAGGATTAAAAAAATTATGTAGTATTTTAAACACACCTCCTGTGCTAAGTTATGGAACTTGTACTGATGTTGGTAGACTTGCAGATCTAATTGGAGTAATCTCAAAAGCTTTAGGGGATGTATCTGTAAAAGATTTACCTGTTGTAGCAGTTGCACCAGAGTATATGGAACAAAAAGCAACTATAGATGCAATATTTGCCCTAGCATTTGGATTATATACATATGTAAATCCGGTTCCTCCTGTTACTGGGGGCCCAAATTTAGTAAAACTTTTGACAGTTGATTGCAAAGATGTTACTGGAGGAATATTAAATGTTGAGAAAGATCCTGTAAAAGCAGCTGAGGGAATGCTCTCTCACATTGAATCAAAGAGAAAAAAACTTGGCATTTAATAAATAATTAATTTTTTATATTTAATTATCCTTAATTAATGAATGCCGAATGAAGATAAAACTAAACCAATAATTAATAATACTCCCAAAATATCAATTCCTAAAAATAAAAATATGTCTGGAAGAAGAGACTTGTGGCTAATGAAACAACTTGATACGTATGAAGCGAATTATTCTCAAAGTAATATAGATGAAGTAAAAAAGAGAGTTATTTTAGTTCAAGAAAATATACTTCCAATACAAAGATTACTTCTTAAATATCCTGAAAGATGGCCTAAACTCAATAACACCTTAGAACTTTTTAAAGAGAAAATGAAAATGGACTGGGAAAAAAGAAATGACGAAATAAACTATCATAAACTTTCGTACAAAGAAAAAGAATATTTAAAAAAATCTTTAATGCTTACAAACTTAAAACTATCAAAATTAAAAGTGCCCTTACCTTCACCTGTTTTCAATGCAATTTATCGATTTATTGAAAATAAAGAATTTGAATATCTTTTAGATAAAAAGTCCATTTCATATATTATGAGTCTAACTGAACAAAAAGATCCTCCTCTAAACTGGGATAAAAAACTCTATGGATTTTTGAGAAAATATTTAAGAAAAGAAATAATGAGATAAGGATATCTCTCAAACGTAAAAACTAATCATATTTAGACAATCTTCTTCTTTTTGCTTCATAACTTTCATTACATGATGCCATGACATGATCTTTATAATAGACCCTTAATTTTTCAAGTTCCTTCTTTTTTTCTTCTATCTTTTCCTTAATCAATGGGTCTTGTTTAGCTAGATATTCATTCTTAAGTGCAATTAGTTCATTTTCTAAATGTTTTATTTTAGCTAAGGTTCCAGATACTAAATCAATTGATTTCATCCTATCACTTATACTATAGTACTATCGTATATAATAATGTTTCTTTTTTCAAAAAAATATATGGGAATGGGAAATCAAAATATTGAAAAGTTTAAAATTTATATTTGACATTGCTATTTCATCAAAGCATTAGCTAGTTTCATGCCGGCTATTAACATTTCACCCAGATCTTGATTTGAACTATTTTTTCTTGTACTTGCACTTAGTAGTTGACTTAGAAGATCGTTAGATTGTGATGAGCTTTTAGCTGTACTTGCACTTAGTAGTTGACTTAGAAGATCATTAGACTGTGTATTTTGATTAGATATTTGTAATCCTGCATTTATTAGTTCATGTAATATATTTTCTTTAGATACATTGGCCCCAAATTTTTGCATGGCCATTTGGATTCCTATTTTCAATATTTGGGCCAATATAACATCACTCAATGTTTTTGATTGAACTTCTTTTTGAGTTCGTGCATAAGAAATGGTGTTGGATGAAATACTTTTGATGAGGTCTTCAATACCCATTTGATTCATTATGCCTGCATTATTTGCTGCCTCCATAATTGAAGCAATTAGTTTGTCTCCATCAAATTCTTCCTTTTTTCCACTACTTCTAATCACGTATGTCATAAGATTAATAATTTAGTATATTACATATAAAACTAACTGATTTTATTGGGTACTTTCTAATTATACTTTTATTTTTATCTTAAATACAAAACTTTATAAGTAACACGAATTCTATATCAGTAACACAATTTGGAGGTGTAATTTATGAATAAAGGTTTAAGTATTGTATTAATGTCCATACTATGCATTTCTCTTATAGTTGGATGCGTAAATCAAGGTACACCAGAAAAAACTACTACTACTACCATAAAAATAGGAAGCCCGAATACAATTAAAGCTGCAAATTTCTTTGATACAAATTTAGGCGTTTTCTCAAAGATTTCTAATTTGACTCTAACTAAAATGGATGAAAATGGAAAAATTATAGGAAATATGGCAACAAAATACGAAGCATCAAATAATGACAAAGTCTGGAAGTTTTATATTAATCCTGAGCTATATTGGAGTGACGGAAAAAAAGTAACTCCAGAGGATGTTAAATTCTCTGTAGAATACTATGCAAATAAAATACCTTATGCAGGTTGGATTAAACAACGTCTTAAAGCTGTTACTGTAATTCCTGAAGAAAATGCTGTAGAAATTTTATTTACTGAGCCATACACAAGAACTAATCTAGAATTTACCACCTATAATATCCTTCCAAAACATGTTTGGGAATCAATTCAAGACCCTATGAACTATATTCAAATTGATAACTATGTCGGATGCGGCCCGTTTTTTATATCTAATGTAAATCTAGATTCTCAGATAGTAACCTTGAAAAAAAATCCTTATTGGAAAGGAAAACAATCAGTTGTAGATACAATAGAAATTCATATGTATAAAACTAACGACGCATTAGCACTAGATCTTGAAAACGGAACCTTAGATGTTTATTACAAATACGCTGGCAGCTATCCTTATTCCAATATACAAAAATTGATTGATACCGGAAAATATGCTACCATTAAAAAAATGAATGTTGGCTTAATATTCCTTGGAATGAATTTACAGAGACAACCAATGTCTGACGTAAACTTTAGAAATGCAATATCCTACGCAATTAATTATGACGAAATAGCTAAAATTGATGCATTAGGATACGGTACAGCACCAAATAGAGGATTTGTCCCCCCTACAATGGAGTTTTATAAAGAAACGCCTAAATTAGAGTATAATTTAGAAAAAGCTAAACAATTGCTCAATGAAGCAGGTTACAAGGATGGCAATGGGAATGGAATCTTAGAAACTACTGACGGAAAGGATATTAAACTTATTATGCTTCTCCGTCCAGAATATGTCCGTTCTGGGGAGTTAGTACAAGATTATCTAAAGAAAGTAGGAATTGAAACTACTCTAAAATCCGTTGACTCAAGCACATGGATATCCTTAAAAGACAAATATTATTATGACCTCACCATAACAAGAACAACACCTTGGGGAATGCTAATGCATGCACAGTGGGGATCAGGGTACTTTGATTCAAGGAGAACAGGAGAAGGAGTCTTGCATAATCTTAGTGATCCAGAATTTCTAAAAATATGTGATAATATTTTATCTACAACTGATTCTGGTAAACTGAAAATATATGCTTATGATTTACAAGACTACTACTCGGATAATTTACCCGGCATAACACTTTACTGGAACGAGAATATAACCCCATATAGCAAAAAATTCAGCGGGTGGTATGTAGATCCTTTGTTTGGAATCTACAACACAGAAACTTTCTTAAATCTTCAGAAGGCATCATAATGAATTGGTCGGAAGAGTGGAATAGTTCAATTAAAGAATCAAGCTATCTAAAGATACTAAACGAAAAAGGTATCTCTAACAACGATTTTTGGAAAAATTTGGACTATTACGATGAACTCATGAAGTATTCCGGATATCCTGGAAAAATATTAGACAGGATATCTACTTTTATTTTTCCCGAAGACATTTTACTTGATATTGGATCGGGAGCAGGTGCTTTTGCATTACCCCTTTCAAAAATATCCAATAAATTGATAGCTTTAGATCCTTCCCCTTATCAGCTTAGTATCCTGAAGTCTAAAGCGGAAGCCGATAAATGTGACAATATTTTGTATATTGAGAAAGAATGGAAAAATGTGTCTAAATACGAAATTGGGCACGTAGATTACTCTCTTGCTGCATACAGCTTCTTTGAAGATGACATTTACTCTTTTCTTGAAAAATTAATATATGTGGCCACAAAAGGCATTTTTTTAGTTTTTAGGGCAGGGAGGGGTGACCCTTTGAGAGAATATGTATATAATAATAAAAACTCTGTAGATTTTTTACATCTTTACAATATATTATCTGAAATGGGATATATATTTAATGTAGAGATTTTTACTTCTGATTACAAACTTCCTTTACCTTTTGTGTATAGATCGTATCCATATTCAATAAAAACAGAAGATGAAATATTCAACTATTTAAATGAGAATAATAGGCTAATCAAAAAACAAAATTTCTATGAAGTTCTTTGCCAAAGAAAAGATGCTTTGTTATATTTAATAAAATAAATTCACAAAGGGATTATATGAAAATGCGTTCAAAAAAAATAGCACGTTACTTGATTGCCTTGTTTGTCATTTTTTCTTTAAATTTCATTATCCCTAGATTAATGCCTGGGGATCCTATCACAAATCTTTTAGGTGAAGATTATGTCATGACTGAAGAATCATTGCAAGAATTGAGAGAAAAAATGGGGCTTGATGAATCCCTTCCAATACAGTATCTTAATTATTGGAATGGCGTATTTAGATTTGACTTTGGGTATTCTTATCATTTTAAAGGACCGGTGTCTTCTATTATCCTTTCGAGAATGAAGTGGACATTACTGTTACTGATACCTTCAATATTGTTTAGTGCAATACTTGGCTCTTTAATGGGTTCAATATCTGGACAAAAATCTTCTTCAAATTCCTATAAAACACTTACATTAATAGAATTGGCTTTTTATTCTACACCTACTTTTTTCTTATCTCTCATATTTTTGTATATATTCTCTTTTAAATTAGGATTATTTCCAATTAAAGGATTTTATTACTCAGGAGGCATCTTAGATATACTACATCACTTCTTCCTTCCAATAAGTATAATGACCATATTCCTTACTTCAAGAAATTACATGATTATGAGGGGTAGTGTAATTCAAGAAAAATCTAAACTTTACGTAGTATACGCAAAAGCAAAAGGATTGTCTGATCGGCAAGTTTTATTCAAACATATTTTTAAGAATGCATCGTTGCCACTTTTAACACTACTTGCTCTTGATTTTGGTTTCATTTTAAGCGGTGCATTGTTTATTGAGATCATCTTCTCAATGAACGGGATGGGGAATCTTATTTATGAGGCGTTACTTTCTAGAGATTATCCAGTTTTATATGGTTCTTTTATGATTATTAGTATAATGGCAGTTTTAGCAAATGCCTTCGTTGATTTTTTGTATGGCATAATTGATCCAAGGATAAGTGATTCTGTATGACCCATCACATAGAAGAGCTTAAGAAGTATGCAATTTCTAAGCTCAATCTTAATGCAATTGGTATTACTATTTTCTTACTTTTTCTTTTCATAGCTATTGCAGCAGGAATAATTTCACCTTACAATCCTTGGATAAGATTTGAACCATATATTCCACCAAATAGCTCTCATTTTCTAGGAACAAATGATATGGGTAATGATATTCTATCTGAATTATTATTTGGGGCTAGAGTCAGTTTAATAGTTGGATTTGGTGCATCTATCATTGCTACTGTATTAGGAGTAATTATTGGAATTGTATCAGGTTATTATCGTGGCATGATGGATGAGATACTTATGGCCATCACAGACATATACTTAATGATCCCAAGAATACCCCTCATTATAATTCTGGCAGCATTAATGAGGCCTAATTTTTGGTTAATAATGCTATTAATAGGTTTCTTGTGGTGGCCTACAACAGCGAGAGTTGTAAGATCTTCAACTATGCAAATAAGAGACGCCTCTTTTATTTTGAGTGTAAAATCATTAGGCTTTAGCGATAAACATATTATTTTATCTGAGATTTTGCCAAATATTAATCATGTTATTATCCCAAAGTTTATGTTGACAATAGCATCCGCAATGTTTTCGGAAGCATCAATATCCTTTTTAGGCCTGGGAGATCCCACTATGAAGAGTTGGGGTATGATGCTTAATTTTGCATTTATGAAGGGAGGCCTTATCAATGAAATGTGGTGGTGGTATTTACCGCCTGGATTATGCATAGTTGCAGTTGTTTTCTCACTTATGCTAATAGGATTCTCACTTGAAGAGAAAGAGAATATAGTATTGGGGCTTGAGTGATAGAATGAAAATACTAGAGATTCAAGATTTAAATGTTAAGTTCACTACCCCAATCGGGGAAGTTTATGCGGTAAATAATGCTTCATTTAGCCTTAATGCTAATGAAACACTTGCTTTAGTGGGCGAAACAGGATGTGGTAAATCAGTCATTGCAAATACTATAATTAGGCTATTGCCTCAAAATGCAGAGATCTCTGGAAATATATTTTATAAAGGAAATAATTTATTAAAAATGTCTGATCGTGAAATGGAAAAGACAAGACAGCAAGAAATAGCCATAATATTCCAAAATCCTACTTTGTCCTTAAATCCTTTATACAAAATTGGCGATCAGATTTCAGAACCCTTATTAGTGCACAAAAAAATAAATAAAAAAGAAGCTTTCACCAAAACAAAAAAATTGTTAAAAACAATGGGATTTCAAAATCCTTCAAAGTTTACCGGAATGTATCCACACCAATTATCAGGGGGCATGAATCAGAGAGTTCTTCTTTCTATTTCCTTGACATTAAATCCTTCAATTATTATTGCAGATGAACCAACAAAAGGTCTTGACAACGAACTTGTTAGAGATATAATTGAAGAGTTTAAAACTGTAAATAAAATTAATAATTCTTCCCTTCTTCTAATAACACATGATCTATCCATTGCAAGAGAATTATCTGATAGAATTATTATAATGTATTCAGGGGACATAGTTGAAATTACGAAAACAGAGTCTTTTTTTAAAAACCCTCTTCACCCATACTCAAAGATTCTTTTAAATAGTTTACCTGAAAGAGGTTTTAATCCCCCTAAAGGTAATTCCCCCTCTATGGTAAATATACCAAAGGGCTGTAAATTTCATCCAAGATGTCCACATAAAAAGAAAATATGCAGTGAAAAAACACCGCCTATTTATTCTATTGATGAAGGGGATGTGAGGTGTTACTTATTTCAGTAGTCGTTGATTGTGTTTCAAAATCTTATTCTTATGGATTATTTTCTAAAAGATATGATAAAATCCTTTCAGATATATCTTTAGAAATCACAAAGGGAAAAACAGTTGGCTTGATAGGCCCATCTGGTGTAGGGAAAACAACACTTGCAAAGATAATTATGGGATTGGAAAAGCCAACCTCTGGTAAAATTTTAATAGAAGGAACTGATATATGGCATATTTCTTCAGAAGATAGGAATATCTCTTTGAAAAAAATTAAAATGGTTTTCCAAGATTCTCAAGGATCTTTAAATCCGAAAAAAACCATAAAACAATCCCTTTACGAAACAGCAAATCTGATGGGATTGGACGTATTTAAAGGGGAATCCTTAATACTTGAATTACTTGATAGGGTAGGGCTTTCCTCTGATATTTTTTGCAGATACCCACATCAAATTTCAGGAGGGCAAAATCAAAGAGTGGCGCTTGCAAGAATACTTTTAGTAAAACCAGAATATGTTATTTTGGATGAACCAACTTCAGCTCTGGATATTGCAGTCCAGGCTCAGATACTTGAACTTTTGAATAATCTACAAAAGGAAAATAATTTTGGATATCTTTTGATATCTCATAACATACCTTTAATCGAATTTATGTCTGATAAGGTAGTCGTTTTAGATAAGGGATCAATTATTTTTCAAGGAGATACGAAAGAATTTACTAAATTCAATTCTTTAAAAAATAAAAATAACTTTATAGGCTATAAATAGTTATAGCTACCATAATATTCTATTCTTTATTGGGGAAATTTATATACTGATTAGAAATCAATTAGTTGAGAGTGTGGGCATGGAACGGGAAGTATGGAATAGTAAAATAGGTTTCTTGTTAGCTGCTACAGGCTCTGCTATGGGATTAGGAAATGTCTGGCGTTTTCCTTATATCACAGGAGCAAATGGTGGAGCCGCTTTTGTTTTAATATACTTTATTATAGTATTTTCCATAGGAGTACCAGTAATGTTAGCAGAATTTGCAGTCGGTAGATCTTCCAAACTAAACGCAGTAGGTGCATTTAAAAAACTTAAAGGGGGAAAATGGCCGGTTGTAGGATGGATAGGTATAATTGCAGGATTTATTATACTATCTTATTACTCCGTAATTGCCGGATGGACAATTAAGTACTTCATAAGTTCATTTACAGGATTGATTTCGCCTAATGTGAACACTACCACCTACTTTAATCAATTTACCTCAAATGGATTACAAAATATTTTCTTTCAAGCAATTTTTATTTTGATTACAATTTATGTTGTTTACTTAGGTGTTGAAAAAGGGATTGAAACTTGGTCTAAAATTTTAATGCCGATACTTATATTGATTCTTTTGTTATTAGTCATTCGAGGAGTGTCCCTGCCCGGTGCACCAGATGGAATTAGATTTTATTTAAATCCTAATTTTTCAGAAGTAACTGGGAGAACTATTTTGGCAGCTTTGGGCCAAGCATTCTTTTCACTTTCCCTAGGCATGGGAGCAATGATTACCTATGGAAGTTATATACCAAAAGAAATATCATTACCTAAATCTGCATTTATCGTTACTTTTCTCGACATGTTACTTGCACTTTTAGCAGGATTTGTAATATTCCCAACAGCTTTTACTTTTGGAATTGAGCCTGGAGCCGGAACAGGACTTATTTTTATTACACTACCCTCAATATTTGCACTAATGCCGTTTGGGCAAATTTGGTCTGCTTTATTTTTTTTATTATTATTCATTGCTGCGCTTACTTCGGCGATAGGATTACTAGAAGTATCTGTGGCCTACGTGAAAGATGAAAGAAATTGGTCAAGAAAAAAAGCGGCATTAGCTTTAGGAACTACGGCTTTCATTATAGGAGTTCCGTCAGCTTTATCAAATGGGACAATTTCTCTTAATCTATTTGGGATGCAATTCTTAGATGCAATGGATTATTTGTCCTCTAACATACTTCTCCCCCTTGGGGGAATATTTGTAACTTTATTTGTAGGATGGGTTATTAAAGATACAGCCCTCAAAGAGATTAATCTAGAGGGAAAATTTAAATTCGAAAAGTCTTGGATATGGATATGCAGAACTATTGCACCGATTTCAATATTCTTGATATTCTTAGCAGGAATAGGGCTTTTATAATATATTTTTAATACATATATTTCATTACACAAGATCTTAACAAAAGTTTCTGTTAAGTATTCCCTGTATAAAAGCATGACAAATTGTGTTAATGATATATGTAAAAAAATAAGAGTATGCATACTGTATCTATATCACAGCCTATATAGTCATGATATTTTTGGAAAAGCATTTATAAGATAATCACATTGTTTACTTCGTGATAAATTGTACTTTCCAATAATTCTTAACACAAATAAAGAGATTCTCATAATAGGAGGGGGCAATGTATCATTAAGGAAAGCAAAAAAACTTCTTGAGTTCACAGAAAATATTAAAATTGTATCCTCTGAATTCCATAAAGATTTTGAGAATTTAAATATCAAAAAAGTTAAAATGGAAGTTAGTGAAAATAATTTTAGAGATCTATTAACAGATGAAATTAGTTTTGTGATAATGTCCCTAAATGATAAAGAACTCAATAGAAAGTTATCTAACATTTGTAAAAATTATAGGATTATGGTAAATGTTGTTGATGATAAAGATTTATCAGACATTATATTCCCTGCGATTATTGAAAAAGAGAATTTGTTACTGGCAATATCCACCAAAGGAGAGTGTCCTTACTATTCCAAAAGACTTAAAGAAGAGCTCATTGAATTTATTGATAGTAAAGACAGAGAAGCAAAATTATTAATTGATGCTAGAAAAAACAAAAATTCCATGGAAAGAACATATGAAAAAATAAAAAGAGGAGTATAAATGTTCTTATTAAATTTTAGGATTACTTACCAAAATGCTCCTGAGCATGTCAGGGAAAAATTTTCCTTTTCAAAAAAACATAGAAATGATCTCATGAAACAGATATGTTGTGAAACAAGTGCAAAAGGATGTGTTATCCTAAATACATGCAATAGAACTGAAATATATGCTGTGGCAGATCGAGGAGAATCCATAGAAGGCATTATTCTTCTTTTAAAAAACATTAGCCCGGATGTCGAGAGCTATTTGGAAATATCTAGTGGTGATGAAGCAATAAGACATTTGTTTAGAGTTGCATCTGGTCTAGAATCTCTCATTATTGGAGAAAATCAAATTCTAGCTCAAGTGAAAAATAATTATTTTGAATGTAAGAATGAATGCTTAACAGGTTCACTATTAGATATTATTTTCAATCAAGCTATACGAGTTGGAAAACTTGTAAGAACGAGTACAGATATATCTAAAGGTGGAGTCTCAATTGGAAGTGCTGCAGTTAAACTGGCAGAGAAGATATTTGGTTCTTTAGTAGACAAAAAAATATTGATTGTTGGAGCAGGGGAGATGAGCTGCCTTATTGCAAAATCATTATCCTCAAAAGGTGTTGAAGGCGTATATGTTTCAAATAGAAATTATGAAACTGCAAAAAATATAGCGAATACCGTTGGAGGCCAAGCATTAAAATTTGATTATTTAATGGACCATATCAAAGTTTCTGATCTAGTAATTACTGCAACTTCTGCTCCTCACACTATAATTCATACTAAAGATATTAGAGAAATAATCAAGGAAAGAAACAAGGATTTAGTGATTATAGATATTGCAATACCAAAAGATGTAGATCAATCTGTAGGAGATATTGATGGAGTACATCTTTACAATATCGATTCTCTTTCGGAAATAGCGAAAGAAAACATGGAGCTAAGAAGAGAGGAGGCAGAAAAGGCCTCAATAATAGTTGAAGATGAGATAAAAAAACTTGGGAATAGTCTTAGAGGAATGTATATAGAACCTTATATTGCCGACGTATGGTTAAAAGCAGAGGATATTCGAAAAACAGAGCTTGATAGAGCCTTAAAAATGCTAAATTTAAATAATGAAAAAGAAATAATGATTATAGAGGATTTAACAAAAGCGATTGTTTCTAAAGTTCTTCATAAGCCTGTCAAAGATTTAAGGGAAAAAGTATACAATAACTTGGAGGCGGTAGAATCTTTCCAGAAGTCAGATTGAGAAGATTAAGAAAAAATGAAAAACTTAGGGAATTACTTAAAGAGTATAATGTAACCTCAAAAGATTTAATATATCCTATTTTTGTCCATGAAAAAAACAAAGTAGAAGAAATACAATCTATGCCTGGACAATTCAGGTATCCTATTTCTAAACTAAAAGAGATAACTAAAAAAGTTGAAGATCTTGGAATACCCGGTATCCTATTATTTGGCATGCCAGAAAAAAAAGACGAATTAGGTAGTGAATCATTTAACGAAAAGGGAGTTGTTCAAAAAGCAATAAGAACTATAAAAGAGAATACTAATCTTCTAGTAATTACAGATATCTGCCTTTGTCAATATACTTCACATGGGCACTGTGGAGTAGTTTGCGATGGTATAATAAAAAATGACGATACATTGAATTTGCTGTCTAGAATTGCACTTTCCCATGCAAAAGCAGGTGCAGATATCGTTGCTCCTTCTGATATGATGGATGGCAGGGTAAATGCCATAAGGAGCGAATTAGACAAAAATTCATTTGAGGATATTCTAATTATGTCTTATGCTGCAAAATTCTTATCTTCTTTTTATGGGCCTTTTAGAGAAGCTGCACATTCTGCTCCCACATTTGGGGATAGAAGAACTTACCAGATGGATCCTGCAAATATACTAGAAGCTTTGAGAGAAGTTGAGCTTGATATACAAGAAGGTGCAGATATAATTATGGTGAAACCTGCTCTAGCTTATCTCGATGTTATATTTAGAGTAAAAGAAAAGTTTGAAATGCCAACTGCAGCATATAACGTTAGCGGAGAATATTCAATGGTGAAAGCTGCTTCAAAAATGGGGTGGATAGACGAAAAAAAAGTAATTGATGAATTACTTTTGGCCATAAAACGTGCTGGAGCAGATTTTATTATATCGTACTTTGCATTGGACTACGCATCGTTATGAAAAGCTTCGAAATTTATATTATTTTGAAAAATCATTTTGGGGAAATAGGCAGTTGGTGGCCCAAGGATAGTCCTTTTGAAGTGGTGATTGGAGCAATATTAACTCAGCAATCAACATGGACCAATGTGGAAAAAGCAATAAAAAATCTCAAAGAAGAGAATATTTTAACTCCAAGAGATATATCCTCAATACCCTTAGATAAATTAAAGCATTTAATTAAACCTAGTGGATTTTTTAATCAAAAAGCAGAAAGATTAAAGGGAATATCAGAATATATATTAAAGAATTATAAAGGAGATATAAATTTACTATTATCTAAAAATAAAGCTGAACTTAGAGAAGAACTTTTAAAATTTAAAGGTGTAGGAAAAGAAACTGCGGATAGTATTATTCTTTATGCTGCAGAGAAAAATGAATTTGTTGTTGATGCTTATACTAAAAGGCTATACTCTAGACTAGGGAATGTTGAAGAGAATATTGAATATGATGATTTAAAAAAATATATTATAACAGAAATTCCTGAAGAATTAAAATTATATCAAGAATTTCATGGGCTTATAGTTTTACTAGGAAAAAATTTATGTAAAAAAAAGAATCCTAAATGTATAAGTTGTCCTCTGGCTTCAAAATGTAATTTTAATTAAAATTGTGATTAACTATTTTTAAAAGCTTTCTTATATATACTTTTTGCACTTTCAGAAAATCTTTTTGCTTCTTCAACTCTTCCAATTGAATCGTACATTTCAGCTAGATTTAATAATGCCATTGCTACATCAGGACTAGAAGTGCCAAATGCTTTTTCCAGAACTAAAAGTCCCCTTTTAAAATAAAATTCTGCTTCTTTATATCTTTCTTTTGCCCTATATAAACCTGCAACATTATTCAAATAGATTACTAGAGAAGGATGTGTTTTTCCTAAAGTATTTTGAGATATTTCAATAGCTTCTTTAAAATACTTTTCAGCATCCTCATATTGCCCCATTCCCTCTTTAACTAAAGCAATATTATTGAAGGTCATTGCATTGTAATGGTGATTTTGGCCATATATTTTTTCATCAATTTTTAGTACTTCTTTGTAAAGTTTTTCAGCTTCAGCATAATTCCCTTCGAGATAATAAATTCCAGCTATATTATTTATTGCTGTAGCTATGTCTGGATGATCTGGGCCATAAGATGTTTTCCATATTTCAAAGGCTTTTTTATACAACTTCAATGCTTCATCGTACTGGCCCTTAATTTTAAGTATTTCTGCAAGATTGTTAAAAGATGATCCAATGTCCGGATTCTTATTATTTTTTGTTTTTTCAAATATCCCAATAGCTTTGTTATAAAGAGATTCTGCCTCATTGTATTTCTTCTCTAAGCGATAAAGATCGGCTAAGTTATTATAACTTGTAGCAATTTCAACGTGATTTTCACCAAAAACTTTTTGCTTAATCTCTAAAGATCTCTCATACAGTGATTCAGCTTCTTTATATTTACCCCTAGATACGTAAATACCTGCAAGATTGTTCAAAGAGGTAGCAATATTCGGATCGTCTGGGCCTAATTGATTTTTCCATATTTTAAGTGATTCAATTGAGAGATATTCTGCTTCTTCAAATTTTCCTTGAGCATCATATATCAATGAAAGATTGTTCATAGAAATAGCAACTTTAGTACTTTCCCTACCATATATTTTTTTTGCAATGTCAATTGAAAGTTTTGCAAGCGCTAATGCTTCATTGTATTTCCCTTCATTGTAATATGTAATTGCTTTATATGTGGTGTTATCCCAGAGTACCTTAAAAGAATCATCTTGATTTTTAGAAATCACTTTATTACCTCAATAATTCTAAATAAGTTCAATACGATTTATATTTTTCTATAATATCTTTTAATTCATTAAATCTAATCGGTTTTCTTAAAACTTCTTTTGCTCCAGCTTCTAAAGCCTTAGAACCAATAGTAGAGCCATAAGCTGTTATAGCAATTATCTTTGCTTTAGGGTCAAATTGTAAAATCTCTTTAATTGCATCAATACCGCTTTTCTTTGGGAGTTTTAGATCCATAAGCACTACGTCTGGATTATATTCTCTATAAAATGAAACTGCAGTTTCTCCATCTGAAGCTGTGAATAATATATCACCTTCTAAAAATTCTTGATAAAAATCCGATAAATCTTTATAATCTTCAACTATTAAGATTTTAGACATAAAATCACGCTATTATCAAAATCCCCATTTATTTATTTGTTTATAATATAAAAACTTTATTACAAAAAACGATAGTTTTTTAATTGATTTTTAATTATTCAAATTGAAAATTATCATTCAACAAAACCTTTAAAAGTTACTAGGACTAGATAAAGTAACACATATAATCAATTAAGTAACACGATATATTTGAGGTGTAATAAATGAAAGGTGCAATATTAGTTGGACATGGAAGTAGACTAAGTTATAACAAAGAGCTTCTAATAAAGCTATCAGAAATTTTTAAAGAATACTTCGATGGAAAAATCATTGAAATTGGTTTCATGGAAATGAATACCCCTAAAATAATGGATGCGGTAAGAAGTGCTGCTAAGAAGGGTGCTGATGAATTATATATAATTCCAGTATTTCTTGCTAAGGGCGTCCATACAACAGAAGATATCCCTAATGAAGTCGGTGGATTTCAAAATGGCAAAAGTATTATTGATGTAGATGGAAAGAAAGTAAAATTAATTTACTGTGAACCCATTGGTCCCGACAGAAGAATTGCTGAAATACTTTGGGACAGAGTGCAGGAAAAATACTAATGAACAAATTCATTGTTCTCGATATAAATCATGGAGGAAACTACCTAGCTGCAATTTTAAAGAATTGTGGCTACGAAGTAATTGTCTACGACATATACAAAAAAGGCGGAATAATTAGACAAGAACTTGAAAATAAAAATATTAAAGTATTAGATTCTTTAGATGGGGCAGACTATACAGACTACATAATATCATATCCCATACATTGCCCAGATTTTTTTCTTTCTTCTTTTTCTAAAAATAAGAAACTAACTCATCATGAGTTAATTAAACTCCATTTTAAAAATAAAAAAAATGTTGTTGAAATAACGGGATCAAAAGGAAAAACTACCACTGCGCATTTATTGGCATTTCTTCTATCATTTGAAGAGGATATCTTGTTAAACTCTTCTGTAGGATTTGAAAAGTTTCACAAAGGTACTCCATATAAAATTTTCTCAAATAATTCAATATCGGCGGGATATACGGCAAAAATATTATCAGAACCCCATACTGAATACTTGATTCTAGAGGAAAGTTTGGGTGTGTGTGGTATATCCGATATATCTATTTTAACAAGTACTTATCCTATTTACCCAATAAAAGGAGGAAACTCCACTTCCCTAGAAGCAAAAAAACAGCTTTTCAAATTATCAGATAGAGCAATAATAATTGATTCAAAAGATAAGATTGCAAATGAACTGGCAAACAATTACAACAAAGAAATATTCCGAATTTGGGAGGATATCAAAATCGATTTGCCAGACCATCTAGAAATCGGAAATGATATTAATTCCACAATTTATTCTGAAAATTTAGAGATTAATTCAAAGCTACATGGAAGTTACCTAGCAGTAGGTTATTTAAATCCCATTTTATTTAGCACTATGGCCTTAAAGATACTCAATAAAATTTCACTAATTAAATCTAATTACCTTAATGACTTTAGAGGGGTTCCAAATAGATTATCAGTTATAAAAGAAACTAATTATACAAAAATTATTGATAAATCGGGGGGTTTTTCTGAAGATAGTTTGCGATACACATTATCACTTTTAAAAAAGAATTATGATATGTTCTATAAAAACATTAATTTAATTATTAATTTAACTAACACTTCTCATTGCCAAAAAATAGATTTACATTCCTTAGATAAAGCAGTCGGAGAATTTAGCAATATTATTGATAATGCATTTTTAATAGGTAATAATGATTTTGAAACCTTTAAATACCTAAAAAACAGTGCTGAGCTTAATATACATAACGGGGATCTTTTAATAGAGTGTGGTAAGTGATAGTATGAATATATTAACTCCTAGACCTAATCCGATTGTTGCAGCTTTGTATACTTTGAGAGATCTTGATGTTGATGTCGCAGTATTACATGGCCCTTCCGGTTGTGGATTTCGAGCAGCTAGACTACTCGAAGAAGATGGAATGAAAGTGGTCACAACTTCAATGTCTGAAGAAGATTTAATTTTTGGAGCTAGTGATAAATTAATTGAAGTATTAAAAGAAGTTGACGCTCTCTTTTCTCCCAATATAATAGGCGTAGTTGGATCATGTGTTAGTATGATAATTGGTGAAAACGTCAAAAAAGCCATAATTGATTCTGGATTAAGCAATAAAGCTTTTTTTATAGAAATTCATGGTTGCATGGGGGCAAATACAAGGGGTGCAATAGAGACTCTAAAAGCTGCAAGAGATTTTGGCCTAATAGATGATAAAGAGTTCCAAAGGCAGGAAAAGATGCTCCTCTTAGCTACAGAAGTTGAGTTAAACAAGGGTATGGCAAAATCAAAATATACGAGACCTTCAAGAGGGGCAGACCTTAAGACTGTTGCAGAATATATTCTCAGTCAACTAAAAGAAAATAAAAAAATAGCCGTTGTTCTAAACGCAAAAAAAGAAACTGCATATCTTTTTGCAGATATACCTTTAGCAATTAATCTCGCTTCTAAAAAGTATGGAGGTTCAGTTATTAACATTGCTAATCTTTCTACAGATATTGGATTGTCACGAATCAGGAGATATGCAAAAGATATTATCAATAATTTTGAATCTAGTGGAATTTTAATTGATTATATCTCTGGTGGCGTGGATGAATATCCTATAGCAGGAAAAAAAGCAATAGAATACCTAAAAGATAGAGATTTTGATCTCCTTGTTGCAGTAGGGATACCACAAGCATTGCCAACTATAAAAAAAGATTCCATTGCCATAACAAATGGCCCAAGGGAAGTCCATCCTTTAGAGGATGCAGGATACAAATATGTGACAGTTGAAATAGCTTCACACTCTACAGTAATGGGTACGAGAGAAATTGTTCTTAGCGAACTTGGTGAAGCGATAAGGAATATCGCGGGGATTCAATGAAACAGATTGCCATATACGGAAAAGGTGGAATAGGGAAGTCATCGATATCTTCAAATCTTTCTGTTAATTTGGCTTCAAATGGCCTTGAAGTTTTACTTGTTGGATGTGACCCGAAGAGCGATAGTACAATTAACCTATTTGGAGGGAAAAGGATAGATACGGCACTAGATCTTTACAAAAAAGGTATTACAGATCCAGACAAACTTGTTTTTGAAGGATATAATGGAGTAAAAGCCGTAGAAGTAGGGGGTCCTGCTGCGGGAGTTGGATGTGCAGGCAGAGGAATACTAGTTGCATTAAAAACGCTTAATAAGGATTACTATCTTGAGAAAGGATTTGATGTTGTTATTTATGATGTTCCAGGGGATGTTGTTTGCGGAGGATTTGCAGGTCCAGCTAGGGAAGGATATGCGGATGAAATATATATAGTTACCAGTGGAGAATATCTTTCAATTTATGCAGCAAATAATATTGTTAAAGGATTATTTAACTTAAATGTAAAGTTAGGTGGAATAATAGGAAATATGAGAGGTATAGCAAAAGAAGAAGAGAAGATTGAATCTTATGCTAAAGAGATAGATTCAGGCTTGATGGGAGCAATTGAAAGAAATCCTAAAATACATGAAAGTGAAATTGAAGGTAAAACAGTTCTTGAGAGATATCCAAATGATCCTCTTAATTTGAAATTTAAAAGTATTGGATCAAAAATACTACAAAATAAAAAAGCTAAAGTTCCGACCCCAACAATAGATGAGAAAATAAGATCAATACTCGGAGGATTTTATTGAATATCCCTAGGGTCGTAATTGCTGGAACCGCCTCAGGAGTGGGTAAAACTTCAATTTCTTGTGGGATAATGAAAGCTTTATCTAAAAAGAATAATGTTGCCCCATTCAAAGTTGGTCCGGATTTTATTGATCCTATTTACCATAGGTTTGCTACGGATAACTTTTCAAGAAATCTAGATACTTTTTTTATGGAAAAAGACGCATTAATTGAAAATTTTTTAAGAGGCGCTTCAAAAAAAGATATTGCGATTATAGAAGGAGTTAGAGGACTTTATGAAGGAATTGACCCTATCGATGAAATAGGATCGACCTCACATGTTTCTAAATTATTGGATTCCCCAGTTATTCTAGTTATGAATGTCCGTTCATTGACAAAAAGTGCAGCGGCTTATATTAAGGGATTTCAAACTCTAGATCCTAATGTTAAAATAAGGGGCGTCATTCTAAATCAAGTTAGAGATGATACTCATTTTAAAAAGTTACAAAAGGCAATTAAAACTTTTACCGACATTGAAATTATCGGAAGTATTGAAAGAGGTGCAATATCTCTTAGCTCAAGACATCTTGGGCTTGTACCTTTGATTGAAAAAGAAGATAGAGAAGAAATAATGGAAGGTCTTGGAAAGCAAATTGAAGCTTCTCTTGATATTGATAAGATAAAAGAGATTGCCAAAGAAGCAACTAATTTGGAAAAAAGGGAAGGTTTCTTATTTCAAGTTAATTCTGAACTAAAAAATAATAGGATCACAGTGGGCATTCCTTTTGATAAGACGTTTAGCTTTTATTATAGGGAAAATATTGAGGCTTTGGAAGAAAACGGTGCAAAAATTATTTATTTCAAACCTACTGAAGGCGAAGATTTGCCCGAGGCGGACTGCTACTATATTGGTGGGGGGTATCCAGAAGTTTACTCAGAAAAAATTTCAAATAACACTGATTTTTTAAACAATCTAAAGTCAGCTTCTAAAGAATGTAAACCAATATATGGAGAATGTGGTGGCCTAATGGTATTGTCTAAGTACATAGAAGTTGAGAATACGAAATATCCAATGGCAGGTATATTTGATGAGGGCACTGTAATGAAAAAAACTAAGCAAGGTTTAAGTTATGTTATCGCTCAACCCACAGAGAAACATTTTTTCTTAAAAGATATCGTCAAAGGTCATGAATTTCATTATTCTAAAATAGAGCCTGCACCTCAAAAAAAGGATTTTGTTTACAAGATTCTTAGGGGCAAAGGCATTAGTAATGGGAGGGATGGTTTAATAAAAAATAAATGTATTGGGTCTTATCTGCACATACATATCGGTGGAGCACCTTCTTGGGCATCTTCCTTCTTAGAAAATGTATACTAATGTTTACATTTCAAAGCCAGGAGGCATCACTGGCATTTTACCTTTCATTCCCCTAAGCTGTCGTTTGTTCATACCCTTTAGGAACTTCTTAATCATTGAGTATTGATTTAATAATTCTTTTACCTCGCCCTGATTTGTGCCTGAACCCCTCGATATTCTCTTTATACGTTCATGATTAATCAATTTAGGATTCTTTTTTTCTTGCATAGTCATTGAATCCATAATTATTCTAAACTTTGTAAGTTTTTCTTCTCCAACTTCAACCATATCTGTTGGTAGATTTGATCCCATTCCAGGTATCATGGACAGGACTTGTTTCAATGGCCCCATCTTACTTACCATCTCAAGCTGATTGTACATGTCATAAAGATCAAATTTACCAGAAAGTATTTTATCTTTGTCGAGTTTAGAAAATTCTTCAGCTTTTGAAGCTTCCTTAACTTTTTCTAATAGAGTTTCAAGATCTCCAAGTCCTAGTAATCGTGAGACAAATCTTTTTGGATCAAATGGTTCAATAGAATCAATTTTTTCTCCAGTTCCTATAAATTTTATAGGTGCACCTGTAGCAGCTGCAGCGGATAGGGCCCCCCCTCCCTTCGCCGAGCCATCAAGTTTTGTAACAACAATAGATCCAACTTTAGTCGCGTTTGCAAACCCTTCAGCTTGAACGAAGGCTTGCTGGCCAATTGTACCATCAATAACTAGCGTGACTTCATCAGGATTAATAGTATTTGATATTTTCTTCATTTCATCTATTAATCCCTTTTCCTCTTTATGTCTCCCTGCAGTATCGACAAGAATTATGTCTGATACTTTTTCTTTGAAGTATTTTACCCCTTCTTTTGCTAGCTTGATACTATCCTTCTCGTTAGGATCTCCAAATACAGGTATATTGTTCTCAGAACAAAATTGTTTCAATTGCTCAAAAGCCCCAGGTCTCCATGTATCTGCCCCAACGACACCTACTTTAAATCCTCTTTTTTGATAGAATCTGGCAAGTTTTCCCGTAGTTGTAGTCTTACCACTTCCTTGGATACCCACCATTAAAATTACTTTTCCTTTTTTATCTGGAAGATATTCTTTTTTAATATCAGAGCCCATAAATTTTGAAAGTTCTTCATAAACTATTTTTATAATGTGCTCTTTTCTTGATACACCTTTTGGTAATTTTTCATCCATAGCCCGTGATTCAATATTTTTTGATAGTTCAAAAACAAGTTTTACATTCACATCAGAGAGCAAAAGTGCTTTTTGGATATCCTTAATAAGTTCTTTTATCAGAGATTCGTCAACTACCCCTGCCTTTGTCAATTTTCTCAATGCACCACTTAAAGCACCCGAAAGAGAATCTAAGACCATAAAATCACTAACTAAAAAAACTAATTTTCTTATAAAAAACTAATGGTTAATTTTCTTTTTTAAAGTAACAATAAACGTTCTACCAATGGGATCTCGTGTAATTACTTCTTTCTTCTCAAGATTTGTGAGAATTTTAGTAATTTTAGCTTTAGAAAAACCTGTTAAATTAGATAACTTCTTTTGTTTTATAGTTCCACCCTCATTCTTTAGTATGTTACATATAATTCTTTCATCTTCTGAGAGGAGAGAAGACGGAATTTTTAATTCAGATTCTTTATTCTTGTAAGTTTTATTAAAAATCAATATTCCTGATAATATTAATAATATTGAAAAAATGGCAAAGGGAACAAAAATATTAATATCAAATTTATTATTTGTTACTAGAGAGTTGTACTTTACTCTAAACATTGTCGGTGTTTGAGGCGATTTCATTTCCCATAAAACAATGATTCTTTTTCCATCACTTTGTAGGTAGGTAGGTTCTGGAATAATTGAAGAGATATCTTCATTGTTGATACCATATGCCAGCGGAAGTTTTATTCTGAAAATAAGATTTTTAACATTTGGATAAACTAATTCCCTTACATATATAAAGTCTTTTTTCCTTTTTTCTATAGAGTCTAAAGAAGTATAGCTTATCTTTATACTATTTAATTCATTTGCAGTTAATTTAATTGTCTTTCCATCAGAAAATTCTATTTTCATATCATTATGCATTAACTCTAAATTTTTGTATTCTTTGGGAAGATGAAGATTAAAATTTATTTCTTCTTTAGGAAAGATAATCATATCAATTGTCTCTTTAAATGAGCGGTCTTCCATCAGTTCAACATCTATTTTTAAGTAGGTGATTTCAACCTGAGTATCTGCAGAGATGAACATATTAGGAAAAGATAACACTAAAAAAAAGAAGATTGAAGCCATAAAGAGAAATTTAGGGATCCCCTTTCCTTTTTTTACCATAACATTACCTAAGATGAGATTGAGTATTAAATTTTAACCGATTATCAATTTGCAAAAATATATATTTTTTGATATAAAATTATATATAAGGTTTTAGATAAATTGATTCTTAGAATTCAATTAAAAAATTCAATAATTATTTAATATCAACTTTTTTAGAACCGGCCGTATATATTAAATAATTACCTAGCAAAGACCGGTTCTTTATTTTTTTTATAGAGCAATCATTGTTGAAGTCATTTGAACCCCGTCAATGTTCCTAATCTTTTCAGTAAGGAAGGGGTCAAGATCTTTTAACTGCTCTACATTAACTTTAACAACAATATCATATTCGCCATATACAATATATGCTTCTTCAACTTCTTTCATACTTTTTAAACTCTCTAGAATTTTCTTTTCTTTTCCTGCATCCCCTACGATAAGGGCAAAAGCAACAACCATTATATCACCCATACCAATTATGGATTTTATATATTTAAAACTTCGTATTTTAAAGATCCATAATTCTTTTATTACCAATTTATTTTTAAACATTAAATATTATGCGAATACTAGCCAAATAATTTTTAAACTAAAAATTTTAATTTTATTTATGAAAACACTAACTGCTTTTATACTTTTTTTAATTGTGATTTTTCCAATTTCTTGTGAATTTAGCACTCTTATTGTTCCGTTAAATGATAGCGATATTCCTAAAGAGATTAAGCCTTTACTAAAAGAAGGTTACAGAATATATTTTCAAGATTTTGAAGAAAACTTAATTGAATTCATATGTTATGATGAAAATTCAGCTTCCCTTCTTTTAGGTGAATTCATAAACTCAAGGGGAGGATACAAACTTCAAGAGTATAGCCCTTATTCTTATAGAAATATTGATGGTTACTATTTTACAACTACATGGGGTGCAGGATATGTCCTAAAAGACAATAACAAAATATATGTTTTTAATTCTCCCTCAAACAATATTAAAAATCTTAATATTCTAATAGAAAATAAGTTTGGGAAGGAATACCCATATCACTTTTTAATTTTATTATTGGTACCAATAGGGGTAGTTTTATATAAACTCTTTAAATAAGCTCTTCTATTTTTTCTGAAATCTCTTTGATCTCTTCTGTCCCCATTCCATAAAGTTTGATTGATTCAATCACAAAACCACTTTCTTTTATTCTATCGTATCTAGGACATTTAGTAAATAATGATTTTCCCATTTTAGGCCGTATTTCTCTGTTTAAACGTTCAAGTGATTTATTTGGGGCCACGTGTTTTACAAAGATAGATAATGATTTGGGATCTTTATAGGGTATGTCAAGTGAAGATTTGTAGAATATTTGAGCTATGTCTCTTAGTTTATTTAATTTTTTATTTGAATTTTCAAGTTCAGTGTAAAGCTTTTCATAATAGCTTTTAGGTAGATGAGAAAATGATAGTACTTTTTCAGATTCTTTAAGATTTATTTCTGTAGAAATTCCAACAAATCCACCATATCCACACTCTAGAATTTTTGGACTTCCTGTTGAGCAGTATATTATATCCGCCCACCCAAAATCTTTATCAGGAAATGTTCCAGATATGTCTTCAATCGATACAATTCCTATTTTCTTTGTTTCTTGACATATTAGTTTGGAAGGATTTGAACTGATGTATCCTGAAAGGGAAGTAAATAAAAAAACATCGAAATCTTTCTTGAACTTAGGAACTATAATCCCTTTATCAGTAGGGATTTCAATATACTCCTTTTTTAGAAGATTTGGCATTTCAATAAATCCTTTGAAACCACCTTGATCAGGTATTCCAATCTTATTGATGCTGGAATCAAATAAGATAGAAAATAGTCCAAAAGTAGCGGAGTTGACAAAAAATAACTTGTAGTCTCTATTGAGGAATTGAGATATATTTTTTCTTAGAGTCGGAATAATCTCTTCCATATTTTTTCCACCAATTTTTTACAGTAAAATTGTCAGGTCTTAAAAATTCGTTGTTTTCTATCGAAATATCAGAGATGACGTCGATTCTTAACGCTTTGATACATTTCTCTGCAGTATCGTATCCTACTAGGTATCTTTTTTCAGCAACAACAACCCCCAATGGATTAATTCTTGAAGTTCTAGATACTTTGTCATCAAGATCAAAGTAAGATAACAAAACAGATTTTCTTTTCTTTGACGCCTCGAGTAGGTCTCTAGTTATGTTTGGCCGAATATCCATACTTCTTTCAAATCCTTCTTCTCTGAAGAAGTATTCCGTGTCTTCTTTCTTTAAGCCTGTTAAGTATCCTTCTTTAATTGACTTAATTTCGGATTTTAAATCAATATTCTCAGAAGATTTCTCTAGAAATGATTCTTTCTTTTCATCATAGCCTTCGATATGTATTTGGATGAATATTCCATTCTTTTCTAAGATTTCCCTTATTTTGGGTATATTCTCTTCTTTAATTAAAATAATATTTGGTTCAATTGGTTGTTCGATATAACTACTTATTCTCTTGTTTATTTCTAAAAACAAGGGGATGTCATTTACTACAATAAACGTTCCTTTGAAAGCCCTGACTTTACCATATTTAGAAGCCCAATCCCTCAATTGATATATAACATTTTGGGGTATATCATTAGAAGAATATTTTTTTAAGAAGTTAATTATTTTATCAAGAGAAAATCCAGATTCAATACCCTTCATAATAGTTTCTGACGTTATTTGATACAAACTCACCATATCTGCTTTCTGGATATCCGCAAATCTGTTTAAATCAAAAAGTGCAATTTTATCAATTTCTTCTGACAGGACGGATATCTCAAAGTTTGGTGTCATGAAGAGAATTTTTTTCTGTTTTACTTTACTGCTCTTATCAAAATATATTGTGGGTTCTTTAGATGCTTTTCTTTCCGATGTTAAAAGTTCCCTACCGAATTCAGTAAGCGAAAAAGAAATCATCTTCCCCTCAATAAATCCCCCATCTACAATGCCAAGCCATAATAGATAGTCAGAAATAACTTTTTCAAAGAATTTATCATCAAAATATATCCAACGATTTTCATCTTTTTCATCAAACAACATATTTTGTAATCTTTTAATAAAGGATTTAATGTAGATATTCTTTCCAACTTCGACTTTTTTTATGGCATCAAGAATAATCCTAATATTAAGTTCATTTACTCTACTTATGAAAATCTCTTTTCTCTTAAATCCCTCAATACTTTCTAAACCAAAAAATATGTACTTAAAGAACAGTCGAATCAGATCTTCATCAGTAATTGGTAAAATTTCATTAATTTTATCCGTAAGAATGTACTGATCACCCGATATCTTAATTAATCCAAAATCAAGAGCAAGGCTTTCGATGAATTGGGATCTAGATTCATTTTTAATATGAAGTTTTTCTATGAATCGTTCTTGATCTTTTTTAGATATCTCTTTTTTTGCAGTAAGTTTCAATTCTTCCTTTGCAATAAACGATAAAAAAATAATTAAGTCGGATATAAGTAAATTTTTGTCTTTTCTAATCTGTAAATTATCAAAAGAGATCTCTTCTGGTACCTTCTTGAAAATATTGATTAATTTTTCCCTTAAATTAGGATTGACAACATATGTCTTAATTAATCCATCCACCCCTTCTAAAACTAACAGATCAGTTTCAAGAGTTTTAATAACCTCTTCAAATGTCCAGAAGCTGTATTTTTCTATAAAAATATTTTGAGCATCTTGTTGTTTTTTAACTCCTCCGGCCATAAGCAAGATGCCTAAAAATTCTTTTTCTTTGAGCGATAACGAATTAAAAACAGATTCAATAATATTTTCATTTTCCATGGCTACTTTTAGAAAGTCAATGGATTGCTCCTTAGGCGTCGTAATATCAATTCCCCACACTCTAAGAGCGTTTTCTACCTGTTTACTAGATAAATCTTTTACTTTTTCCCAAGTGTCCAACAACTCACCTATCAATTGATTCTGTAAGCTTTTCAAACTTAAATACTTTATATGGGCACGAAGATTGGCACCTTAAACACGCTTCGCCATTACATCTTTCAGATAATATTCTTATTTTGAAATTCCCTCCTTTTAATGCTTCTACCTTTAAAGCTCTTTCGGGGCATACCCTTTCACATTTTCCACAACCCTGACAATTTTCAAATTCCGCAACTAATTCAACGCCAATATGATCAATTACCTTTAATTCTTGACCTATATCAGGGATATCTCTCTTAACTATCTTATTGACTTCTAAGTCGCCCTTTACAGGAGGTAAAGTCTGAATATTTTTTAAGACAAGCATTTCATTATATTTTTCAAAAGACATTCCTTGCTCCCAATATGCAAGCTCTTGGACATATACATCAGTGAATATTTTTGAAGTTGCAAACATAATATGTTTACTTCTAATTTTATCTGCAAGTTTCTGCAATTCTTCTAAGGTATAGTTTTTAACTAAAACATCAAAAGCTAAGAGTAATGAAGTATTCCCAACTTGGTATACTTTTTGTATTGTGGGCGGAATAAGCCCTATTTTTCTTGATTTTGTAGCATCGACATAAGTGCCTGATGCCCCACACATGTACATAGTCTTAACATCTTCAAGTTGTATCTCTGCCTCTTGGGCTAGAGTAAGGTGACCAGCTCTGATAGCACCAATTGCCTTTCCAGCTTCTTTGAGATCTTCTTCAGTGAAATAAATATTCTCATCAAGTCTCAATCTCTTAGTTTTTGTATAGATGTAAGGAAGTTCAATTACTCCAGTTTCAAGGCCTGCATAAATTACAGATACTACGCCAGTACCTGTTATGCCTCTCACTTCAACATTAGATAATTTCTTTCCCCTAAACTCTTCCTTCCATAGGTCTAAAACTCTAACGCTTTGGGGTAGCATATTCTCATCAAGTACCAATGTATGCCATCCAAACTCAAGGACAATATCAGAAATTGCCCCTGGAGAAGCAAGCATTCCACAAGATACTTCTTGGCCTTCAAGTGCAGGGCCTGATGCTGCCGAGCCAGTAAATATCTTATCCCCTACTTTCAATGCCATTTCTGCATTTGTTCCATAATCTGTGACTAAGGAAATTTCCTTATTATCTAAAAAATTACTTTTCAACATCATTGCAAGGGCATCTGCACCAATTTCATGCTTTATTGCAGGCGGAATTAAAATATCGGCGTTAATTCCTCTGATACCTAAATCTTTTGAAGAAATCACCTTAGCATTTCTTGATTGAATCTTTATTTTTTCAGCCTCAAGGTATTTGGGGTCTGCATAAGCCAAATCCTTGATACTTATACCCTCAAATAAAGAGAGCTGAATTGGATTACCACAAATGGCAATTCTTTCAATAGTTTCACGGTCTATTCTCATTTGACTTAAAATTCTTTCAAATGCATCAATCATTAATTTATGCGCTATGTCTTCACCAACTCTAATAGCAAAGTTAAGGTGATCCATTACATTAGCACCAGGCAATGGGTGTCTTAATGTAATTGCAGTTCTCAATACTTTTTTAGTTTCTAAATCAACAAGCTGGACTCTAAATCCACTTGTGCCTATATCAAATGCAATGCCCATTGACATATTATTCGCCCAAATAATAATAATTCAAATCTTATGAGTAGGATATCCCTTTTTTAATCTTTCGGAATATGTCATATTAGAAAACTAATTTTAAAATATGTCTTTGTTTATAATAATCTATTAATAGAAAAAAACAATTTTCAAAAAATGATATGTATATATTTCCTTTAGATTAAATATATATTCATCGTTTAAATTTATTACTAATAAATTATTATATCGTCAAACATTTAATACCGAAAAATATATAAATGGTCTTATCTGATGACAATCGGATAAGGCAATCTAATTTTAAACCTTATCTAATTAATCCAGGAGGAATCTTTTTGGACAAAAAAGAAAGAATATATAAGACATTAAGCCAAATCGTAGGCGATGAAAAATGGGTTTCTAACAGTCCTGTTGATTGTTGGGCTTATTCCTACGATATGACATACAAGAGACCACAGATGCCAAATTATGTTGTTCTCCCAAAAACGCCTGAGGAAATTCAGTCAATTCTCAGACTTGCGAATGCAGAAAAGATACCAGTAGTACCGTTTACAGCCGGTACAAACATTGGTGGTCTTTGTGTTCCAGAACAAGGCGGTATCTTGATGGATCTCAAGAGAATGGATGAAATTCTCGAAATTAATGAAGAAGTAAGATTTGCTGTTATAGAGCCAGGTGTGAGCCAGGCTCAGTTTGCACAAGAACTTTTCAAGAGAGGATACAGATTTGGATGGCCAGTAGGTCCACCATCTGCTTCAGTATTAGCATGTGCAATACACCACGGAATCGGTGGAATGAGTGGCAGATATGGGCTTAATAGTAACCACATTACCGGTATGGAAGTAGTAAGGCCAACTGGAGAAATATTAATGTGTGGATCTCCTGCAATTAGAAGAGATTCATGGCAGAGCTGTATGCCCCTTCCAAGATTTGACGGTCTTTTTACAGGTACTCTTGGAACAACAGGTGTTGTAACAAAGCTTGGAGTTTTTATCCCTCCAGTGCCTGACTATGTACATATAGGAACTTTTGCTGCAGAAAACTTAACTGACATGGAAAAATTCATGAGAACATTCAGTAAATATGAATATGCAGATGACCTTACTGCAATCTCATGGTGGCTAAGCCAAGTACCAATTCCCTATCCTTACGTTGAAAAACCAAAAGGTGCTCCAGAATGGACTGGATATACCGTCCTATATGCATTTACTGAGAAGGAATTAGAGAATAAGATAGATGTTTTCAACAAGGTTATAAAAGATTTAGGTAAACAAGGCAACACTATTAAATCTACAGATGTTCCTGAAGAATCAAAGAGAGGAAGAACTCAATTGCCTTCTCAGATAGTAGGCTCAACAAAGAACTACTGTAAGATGGGTGGGGGAGGAATAGCTTGGCCCGGAACATTTACCCCTTCAAACAGATGGGTAGCTGTTTATAATTTGTGGAAAGAAATTTACACAAAGAAAGCTAAGATTCCATTGTCACCATCAACAAGAGTTACAATGTATCGTGGATGTCACTATGGTATGTTAAGAATTATGACTCCATTCCCAAGAGACAGACCTGAAGAAGAAGCAAACGCTGCATGGTGTGTCAGAGAAGCTGCAAAAGTTTTAATTGATGCTGGAGGTATTCCATATAAGCCCCCAACAGACTTTGCAAGAGAAATTAACAAGAGAGCAGATCCCGGATGGATAGATCTTATCTGTGATATTAAAGATATGCTTGATCCAAACGGAATTATGAATCCAGGTAAATGGGGCGTAAGGTGATACAAATGGCAGATAACTTTAAAGACCTTAAGTGGTATTCTCAGTTTTTTAGAAAATGTTCTAAATGTGGAACATGTAAGTCAGCATATTCTTACGGGCCACCTCCAACAAATGCTACAATATGTCCTCAGGGAGAATACTTTAAATTAGACTCTTACTACGGATCAAGAGCAAAATCATTCCTTGGACAAGCAATTTTAGAAAACAGAGTCGATTTAACTGATCCAGCTATACAAGAAGATATGCAAAAGGCAGTTTTCTCATGTACAGTATGTGGTGGATGCCAGACACAATGTCAGCTTGACTACAAACCATGGATAATTGACTACATTGAAGAAATGAGACATAATTTAGTTAACAGAGGGATTGGGCCAACAAAAGCAGAAAAAATATACCAAGAAAAGGTAATAAAGGATCACAATCCATATGGAGAAACACACTCTTCAAGATTCAATTGGTTAAAGGACGTAAGAAACTTAAAGACAGACGGTAACACAGTTTACTTCGCAGGATGTACAGCATCTTACAGAAGAACTGAAATTGCCAAGTCAACAGCCAGCGTTTTGACAAAACTTGGTGAAGACTGGGCAGTAATGGGAGAGAACGAATACTGCTGTGGTTCACCACTTCTAAGAGCGGGTCTAAGAGAAGAGCCACAGAAGCTTGCTGAACACAATGTTGACTATCTCAACGACCATGGATTTAAGACAATCGTTACCGCTTGTGCAGGATGTTACAAAGTTCTTGCAAAAGAGTATGAAAAATGGTGGGGCTTAAAGCTTAAAGCAAAAGTCTTACACACATCACAATACCTTGAAGAAAAAATGAAAAAAGGTGAACTAAAGCTAAGCAGTGTACCTGCAACAGTTACATACCACGATCCATGTCACATGGGACGACACATGAATCACTACGAAGTCGACATGGAAGGAAAGAAGCAATGGAAGGGCTCATATATACAAATTGATAAGCCAGGTCTTTATGAAACACCAAGAAATGTTCTTAAAGCTATACCAGGCATACAATTTAAGGAAATGTACAGAAACAGAGACAATTCATTCTGCTGTGGTGCTGGTGGAGGTATCAAAGCTTCTTACCCCGATGTAGCTCTTGAGACTGCAAAAACAAGGATTAAAGAAGCAGAAGGCCTTGATGGGGTACAGAAAATGGTAACACCATGTCCATTTTGCGTTACAAATCTTGGTGATGCTACAAAAGCACTTGGTTCTAAAGTAGAAGTAGTTGACCTTATTCAGTTAGTCGACCAAGCTCTAAAGAAATAAATTAATAATATTTTATTTTTTATTTAAATTTTTTATTAGAGGATTTTTTTATGAAACCTGAACATTTTGAATTTAAAGCAAATAAGATTGATGTTTTTTCAGACATTTATTCAACTAAATTTTTGGGTAACTATGCGAATTTTGAATTAGAATTAAGAGATGAAGGGGGAAATTTGATTAAGGAAGGAGAGCTACATGTACAAGTACTTTCTGAATTATTTGTACCCCTCATAGTAAAAAGATACAATCCATTTGAAGGCAAGTTATCCTTAACAATAGGCAATGATCACATAGGTTTATGTGAAGCTTTTTTCTTAATCCGATTTAAATCTGAAAAGATAATAGACGTTGGGAAGTCCAAAATGGATATAGAATTTACTGACGATATTTAAAAAAAATTTATTTTTTAATTAAATTTTGTCTAATGCTGATTTTAGATCGTTAATAAGATCTTGGTAGTTCTCTATTCCAACAGATAATCTTATCATATTATCCGTTATTTCTGCATCTTTTAAGGTATTTTCATCAACTTCTGAATGTGTCATTGCTTTTGGATGTTCGATTAAGGATTCTGTGCCTCCAAGGCTAACAGCTAATTTACATAGTTTAATATTGTTCAAAAATTTGAATGCTTCTTTTTTCCCCCCTTTTATATAGAAGGACATCAATGATCCTGGGCCCTTGCACTGCTTTTTATATATTCTATACTGTTCACTCTTCTTATCGTATAACTCCGGATAAATTACCCTATCTACCTTAGGGTGCTTTGATAAAAACTCAGCTATTTTTTTTGCATTTTCCATCTGTCTCTGCATTCTGATATGGACAGTTTCTAAAGATCTTGCCATAAGCCAAGAATCAAATGGATTTCCGTTTGTTCCGATCATTCCCCTAATTCCCTTAATTTTAGAGATGTCCTCTTCTGAACCGAGTACAGCCCCAGCTATAACATCGGAATGACCACCAATAAACTTAGTTGCAGAATAAAGAACTATATCTACTTTTTGTTCCAAAGGAGATTGGAAGATAGGGCCCATAAAAGTATTGTCAACAAAAACTTTAGCGTTTATTCCTTCTTTTATTAATTTGTCTTTTATTTTTACTATAGCTCCAAGATCAACCATAACATTATTGGGATTTGCAGGAGTTTCAATGTATAAAATAACAGATTTCCCTTTCAACTTTCCTTTATATGAATTAATCATCGATTCCATCAATTTTGGTGATTCTGAACCTGCATTTACATGTAAGGTAGAAACGCCCATTTTTTCAAAGAATTCTTTAAAAAGGAATTCTGTCCCACCATACAAAGGATTTGTATAAAATATATAATCCCCGTTCTTTACAAAAGCTAGCAAAGTTGAAGTAATTGCAGCCATGCCTGAACAAAACACTGCTGCTGACTTAGCACCTTCCAACAATGAAAGCCTTTCCTCAACAATATCAAAATTTGGATTTGAGAATCTCGAGTATACGAAACCGCCTTCTCCTTTATCAAGTCCTAGTGCAACTCTAATAAAAGATTCTCCTTCTTCAGCACTTTTGAACTTATAAGTGCTTGTTAAAAATATGGGTGGTTTAACTGCCCCGTTATATTTCAATGGGTCATAACCTTTGCTAATAACAATTGTATCTTTTTCCATCATATCACCTCAATATATTCCAAATATTTATAAAGAACATTATAAAAGTATCTTTTATGAAGTCAATCGGAAGGATTCTTCATTCAATTGGTCCGCTTTTTATCTTAAGATCAAAAAAAGTTAAAATTAGAGATATTGGAGTCGAAGCATACGTTGGCGACAAAAAAGTTGGCAAAATAATCGAGTTATTCGGTCCAGTTGAAAATCCTTACATCAAGATTGTCGCTAGAAGGGAGATAAAAAATAGAAATAGTTTTATTGGAAAGGATGTGTTAATTAGATAATTTTTGAGGTCTTCCATGAATAATATCTCAAAAACTCTGTTAGTAATATTCTTGCTTGTGCCCCTATTTTCAAATTTCAGCCCTATTTTTGGACAGAGTAGTGGGTATGCAATTGAAATTTTACCTTCATTTTCTATAGCGACGCAAGAAGACATACCACGCCTTATAGATCTTGCTTCAAAAAATAACGTTAATACGATTTATTTGCACGTAAAGAGAGGAACTGGAACAAATCCTTCTCCGGGGGTAGTCTTTTATAACAGCAAAATAGCCCCCACATTTTATAACTTTGACGTACTCTCTGTAATGATAGAAGAGGCTCATAAAAAAAGTATTAAAGTTTATGTAATAATTCCAGTATTTTATGATGTTATTGCTGCTAATAAAGGTTATGCATCTGTCGGACCACAATCAGAAGGTTGGGTGTGTCCAAAAACAGGTTTTAGTTATGAAAAAAGTATAATTGATGAGATAATAAATGGGTACAAAGTAGATGGTATAGTTTTAGAGTATTTTGGATATGCAAACAATCTGAACTGCCAATGCCCTGAATGCATTAATGAATTTTCAAAAAAATATGGTGTGTCTGCTTCAAGATTAAATTTAGAAATAGAAAAGCAAAATGATTCTGAATTATGGATTAAATGGAATATATTTAGATCGGAAGAGCTTGCTAAATATCTAAACAAACTTTCACAGGATATCCGAATTAATAAAAAAATTAAATTAGGAATTATTATTCCTCCCACTACATATAGAAATTATTTTGAGAATACTGATTTTGGAATTGATGTGAAAAAAATAGGAAATTACGTTGATTTTATAATTTTTAGACGTCAAGGTTTACCATTAGAATATGTTTCAGATGCTACAAATGGTTACAGTCTTCAGTATGATGGAGACATATACGTTACTGTTGAGAATAAAGATATAGGCCTTTTAAATTTAGTTTATTCCGGTGCTGATTATACCAAGGGGATTATTTATTTTCAAAGAGAGCCATGGACAGCACTGAGTTTTTCAAGAATCAATAAATCAAGGGCGGAATCAACAAACATTTGGGCAGTTCGAGTTGACTCTAGAGAATACTTTAATCTTGATCTTGACCATTATATTCCTATTTGGAAGAAATGTAATATCAACACAGTAATAATTAGTGCAGGAAGACCATATTGGATCAACTTTAGATGGGCGGGGCATGAAAAAGAATATAGTAATATAGTCCAATTATCAAATGGCGATCCTTTAGAGAAAATGATAGATAAATTGAAAAAAGAAGGATTTAAAGTTGTAGTTAGTTTTAGCTTAAATAGCCCTGAATACATACAGGCTAATCCTAGTTTTGCAGCGCTTGACTATGTATTTTCTAGAAGCACTTCAAAAGTTTCGATGATTGAGATTACCCAAGGTAATTATGGTAAATACTATATAGATACTGTTGAGCACTTAATAAAAAATTACGATGTAGATGCCATTTTAGTTACCAATGGAGACTTTTACGAATATAGTTATGACTCTAAATCTGAAGCGGAATACTTAAAATATATGAATTCCAGAGGAATTCTAATCTATGAATGGCCAAAAAAAAATCTAATCGTTAACATTGATGACGGCACAATTACAAATTGGCAAAACTATGAAATGGAAAAATTTTATTCAGCACTCAAGAATAGGATAGTTAATTATGAGGTCGAATTATGGATTTCTGCTAAGACTGATGAAAAGGATCCAAATAATTTCTCAAGGAAGTATGGCCAAGATCTAAATATGTTGGGTAATTATGCAACAAGGTGTGTCGTTACTGCCCCAGTTACAGAAGACATAGCTGTAAAAAATAAAAATTTTGCCGACAACTTACGTGAATTAGGCATATCCTATGTATTAGACATACCTTTAGTCAAAGGAGTAAGTACCCCTTTAACAAATGAAGAATTTGAGTCAATTATTCAAAACTCAATAGATGGGGGAACAAAATATACGACCTTATCCTCTAACTACCTAATTAACGAAGAGATGTGGGATTCAGTTCTAAAACTATCTCTCTATAAAGAAATAGTGGGGATAGATGATGCCCAATTAATTAATCTTTATAATGAAGGCCATTATGATTTCTTAAAAGAAAAAATCCAAGAAATAAAAAAGATTAAAGAAGAAGAAACAACAAACCTAAGGGCTCAATCAATACTTAAAATCCGAAATCTAGATAAATTAATCCAGGACATAGATTCAAAATATACAATCACAAAAAATTTGGGATCAGATAACTCTCTTCTAGCAGAAAAATTGCAATTTGGTAAAAGAGAGTATAGCCTTTCCAAAAATTCTTTTATAGAAGGGAGGTATAGGGAATCTCTTGACAAATCGGATAATGCAGAAATAGTATTGGGACAAATTAACTATGCACTTCAAATAGAAATTGATAAAGTTTATTCTTCAAGAATGTTTATTGGATTTACCATAATCATTATATTTGTTATATTTTTATTCCTTATTTATTATTCAAATAGATATTGAAGGATAAGTTTAAATATTAATTATTTCTTACTGATATATCTTTAAAAAATTTTTATGTGATTGCTATGGTAAAAGATATTATTTTTGGGCTATCTGAGAAAAAATATAGGTGGATTCTTTTATTTACCCTCCTCCTTGTGTATTTTTTTGTTTATTTTCATAGAGTATCATCTGCAGTAATCTCAAAGGATCTGTTGCATGAATTCGGAGTTTCCGCGTTATCTCTAGGTCTTCTGTCTTCAATGTATTTTTATTCATATTCTTTATTTCAAATACCTGTAGGGATATTCTCTGATACAATTGGCCCAAGAAAAACAATAGCATTTTTGACTATATTTTCAGCTATAGGATCTTTTTTATTTGGAATGGCATTGAATTTCAATATGGCACTCTTTGCACGACTCATCATCGGCATTGGTGTTTCAGGGGTATGGATCCCTGCATTAAAATTGTTTTCTGTCTGGTATTCTAAAAGAGAATATGCTACAATTGTTGGGATATTGCTTGCAGTTGGTAACTTAGGCGCTGTTTCTGCATCTTATCCTCTAGCTTTAATTGTAAATGATTTTGGGTGGAGATATGCATTTTATGTCATTGGGATAATTTCGATATTTCTAGCTGTTATATCTTGGATTTTCATAAGAGATTCTCCAGAGGCCTACCTCAATAAAAATAAAGAAGTAGAAGGGCCGAAATCAATTTCAAAGAAACAATACCTCTCCCGAGAACATATAAAACTAATCTTTAAAAATAAAGATGTATGGATACTCTCTATTTGGTTGTTTGTTGCTTATGGGGCTTTGTTAGCATATCAAGGTTTATGGGCATATCCTTACTTTAGAGATGTTTATAATCTATCAAAAGCGACATCCGGATTCATACTAATGTTTGTTAGTATTGGAATGCTTCTAGGATCGCCATCAATCGGATACTTTTCGGATAAAATAATGAAATGTAGAAAAAAAGTTCTTATATTATGGCTCTCTTTATTTTCATTACCCTGGATTTTGATTTCCTTTTTTACAGCAAGCATAAATATTACTCTTTTGTACATTCTTTCATTTTGGATGGGCTTTTTTGGATGCGGAAATGTTGTAGTATTTGCCATAATTAAAGAGCAATTTCCTCTTGAAATAACTGGTACAGCTCAAAGCATAGTGAATGTTTTTCCATTTGTTGGCGCAGCTATCTTTCAGACATTTTTAGGGTATATTTTAGATCTAGTAGGGGGATTTGAAGGCGTTTATCCAGTTGAAGCTTATAGCTTGGCATTCAAATTTGTCTTTGCTTGTATAATTATAGTGTACATCATGTCTTTTTTCATTAAAGAAACAATGACATGCGATTAGAACACAAGAGACATCAAACAGACTTTTACCTACAAAAAGGACTGTAGACCATTTATAATATTTATTTTTTTAAAAACTTATAAACTGTAACTAACAAATCTAATACTAACATGAGTGATGAGTTATACCTTAAAATAAAGTTCCCTGAAGAGCCTGGCGTATATCTTATGAAAGACTCAAAAGGTAACGTTATTTATGTAGGCAAGGCCAAATCTCTAAAAAAAAGATTGGCATCCTATTTTCAAAAAAACATTCCCGATAGGGTATCATTTCTTATGAGTCGTGTTGAAGATATAGAGTATATTGCTACTGATACCGAAACAGAGGCACTTTTACTTGAATATAATTTCATAAAAAAATTAAAACCGCGCTATAACATTCACTTTAGAGATGATAAAGGATACCCTTATATTAAAATAACTAATGAAAGTTTTCCAAGAATTATTATCTCAAGAAAGATTGAAGAAGATGGGGCACATTATTTTGGCCCTTATTCGGATGTTGGTGCAGCAAGAAAAATGCTAGCACTTGCTAGAAATATATTCAAACTAAGAAGCTGTAAAAAAATGAATAAAATTCCCTGTCTCAACTTTCACATTAATAGGTGTACTGCCCCCTGTTCGGATCCAAACTCAAAAGAAGAATACAATAAAAGGGTAGATGAATTATTGATGTTCTTTGAAAATAAGGGGGAAGAGCTAATCTCAAGATTAACTATAGAAATGGGCGTTTATTCAAAAGATTTACAATATGAAAAAGCGTTAATAATAAGGGACAAAATAGATGCAATAAGAAAATCTATGGAACAACAAAAAATCTTCCTAGATACCCCAATAAATAAAGATGTCATAGGTTACTATGAAAAGGAATCAATATGTATATGCATTGCCATAGTAAGAAGAGGTGTCTTAACCGGAACAAAAAATTATATTATTGATGAAGCTTTATTTGAAAAAGAAGAAATTTTATCTTCTTTTCTAAAACAATATTATAAAAATGGTTTTTTACCTAACAAAATTATCTTGCCTTTTGATATTTCAGATAGGGAAGAAATTCAAAGATTTTTATCAAAGGAGGGCAATGATTTAACAATTACTCCGGCATTGACTCAACGTGAAAAAGAAGAAGTCCTTCTTTCCACAAAAAATGCTGAACTTTTTTTAACATCAAAAGAGAAATTACCCTTAGAGGATCTTATGATTTCTCTTGGACTCGAAGCCCTTCCTAGAAGAATTGAAGGTTATGATATTTCCAATATAGGCTCTGAAATTAAAGTAGGATCCCAAGTTACTTTCATCGATGGTAAGCCTTCAAAGGAAAATTATAGAATTTATAAAATTACAACAGTTTTGGAACAGGATGACGTAGCGTCCCTTAAAGAAATGTTGTCTAGAAGATTTAAACACAGAGAAATACTTCCTGACTTGATATTAATTGATGGAGGTAAGGGGCATCTTAATGCAGCATTATCCATATTGGAATCGATTGGCCTAACTATACCAACCGTTGCTCTTGCAAAACAAGAAGAAGACTTATATTTTAAAGATGGTATAAATCCAGAAATGAATCCCCATTCCAAAAATTTACTAATTAGGGTGAGAGATGAAGCACACAGATTTGCCATTAAAAGCATGAGAAACATGAAAAGAAAATCAAGTATGAATTCTCCTTTAGACAGCATAAGCGGACTTGGCCCTAAAAGAAAAGCCAAATTGTTCGAAAAGTTTGGTACAATTGAAAAGATTAAGAAAGCTAAAATTGAAGAGATTGATGAAGTTATAAAAAATCTATCTCTTTCTGAAGCAATATTTAATTATGTTAAAACATTAAAATAAGGATATCGGTAGGCGAAAGTGGAAACCCATAACAATAAACTATATATATGGTATGCTTTAAATACGGGTATGGATTCTGATTTTGCTGACCTATTAAGTGCTGCAAAGGACAAAATATTACATTCTAAAGGCTCTAAAATAAAAATTATTTCTCATATAGATGCAGACGGTATTTCTTCTGCATCTATTTTATCTCTTGCCTTGGACAGACTAAATATCAATCACGATGTTCATTTTACTTCTCTTGATGGCATCCCTTCTTCTGATTTAGGTGAACTTACGATATTTCTTGACATGGGGAGTGGACAAATTGATTATCTTATGTCAAAATACGAAGACAGAGAGATAATTATCTTAGATCACCATCAAGGGGAATACCCCAAGACACCATTTATAGAAGTAAATCCAAATAAGTATGGGTATAGTGGTTCTGAAGAAGTAAGTGGCTCTGGATTAGCATATCTTTTATCGTTAGAACTTGATTGTAAAAATAAGGATCTATCCTCAATTGCTCTAGTTGGGGCGGTAGGGGATATGCAAGGTTCTTGGGGAGGATTAAAAGGAATAAATAGAGACATTCTTCTTGATAGCATTGAATCAGGTTTAGTTAAAGCCCAAGAAGATTTACTTTTATATGGGCGTTCAACAAGACCGATTTATAAGTCATTACAATTTTTCTCTGATCCACCAATCCCTGGCGTCACTGGAAGTGACTCTAATGCAATGGCTCTACTTAATAGCTTGGGTATCCCCTGTTATGAGGGAAATTGGAGAACAGTATCTGATCTGACGTGGGATGAGAAGAGGCGACTAGCAACAGAAATCATAAGAAAAACAATAATGGCTGTACCACAAGAATATGTTTCTTTTATACCCCAGATGATTATGGGGGAATCTTACTCGCTCATAAATGAGGAAGAGAGAAGTCCATTAAGGGATGCTTCAGAATTTGCAACATGCCTTAATGCCTGTGGAAAAAACGGTAGGCCAGAAGTTGGTTTTTATGTATGCAAGGGAAACAGGGGCATATACTATGATATTTTGCTAGGACTACTTAGAAAACACAGACAGAATATTGCCAGAAGCATGAGTCTTGTTGAGAGTAGGGGAGTAGTAGTGAAAGAAAAGTTTCAGTATTTTGATGGAAGTGGGATAAACGATACAATTGTAGGGACTGTAGCAAGTTTAGTTCTTGGAAATAGAGATACAGATCCTTTTTTACCTATTGTCGCTTTCACAACATTGCCAAATGACCCAAATGTTTATAAAATCTCTGCACGCTGTTCAAGATTGTTGGTGCTTAAAGGCTTAAATTTAGGGAAAGAAATAAAGAAAAGTGCAGAATTAGTGGGGGGAAAAGGTGGAGGCCACCCACCTGCATGTGGGGCTTTTGTGCCAATTGAAAAACTAACAGAGTTTTTACACATATTTGAAGAGAATATTGCAAGCTGCATATAAGGTGCTTTTATGAATAATTTTTGTGTTTTTAAACATCTTACTATCCCAGAAGATCGAGTATTTTTCAATCCTTCTGAAGAGTTCTATATTGACTATTTGAAGCCATATTATGTCATTACTAAAGATGGCCAATTTCTTTTTGCATCAACTCAAAAAGGTAGGATGCCAGACCAAGTTCATTATATGGTTCCCAAAGATTACAAACTTGGGGTGGGCCAAAAAGGATTTGATATTGAAATTGGAAAAGAAATTTATAAAATAATAATGGACTATTTGAGAGAAGTACCTCAAGTTATCGTGGCCGATGGAATTCAAGGAGAAAATGGATATGAAGTCGGGATAAGATCAGTTGTAAGTGTAAAAGATCCCCATAGTGCATATATCTCTTGGATGGGAAAGATGATGGTATTTCCTCCAAAAGATGGAATAAAACCAAGTTGTTATAATTTCATAATACCAGAAAAACTCCCTGAAAAATATACTAATCAAATAAAAAATGTATGGGCGGAATATAATGAGAACGAGCCATTATCCCTTTATGATTTTACTGAAATGGAAAGTGATATCAGATGTGTTATAAATCTTGGAATTGATTATTTTGGCGGAGCTTTCAAAAAACCTAATTTAACCATGGTTTGGAATAAAGGGGAATCTGAAAATATGATATCCTTCCATGCAGGTCTTGCTGAAAACTCTGTAATAATAGGTCTTAGTGGCACGGGAAAGACCACATTAACAGTCGGGCCAAATTTAGAACAAGACGATGCAATTTTAGGGAAAGTAATTGAAAAAAATGGCAAAGTTGTTGATGTAAAACTAGTTGGACTTGAAGCTGCAAGTTTTGCAAAATCCGAAGGATTATCTGAAAAAAGTCCAGAATATCCGGGTTTGATGAAATCAAGGGAAGGAAAACATGTTGTTTTAGCAATGAATATTGACTGCGAAGGAGTAGATTATGTTAAGAAAGAGCTTAGCGGATATCTTGTAGAAATACCTAAATCTAGTGGACACGTAGGATCTTTACAATGTAAAAGCTATGAAAAAAGTGGAACTACAAACGGTAGATTCATCTTCCTTTTCAGTGATTTAAATCCACATTGGGGCAAGAAAGATAAATATTTAAGAAACTTCATTTTGAGTTTTAAAAGATATGATATTTTTAATCCTATAATTAAAGTTACTAATCCATTGATGGCTGTTGCGTTTGATAGTGCATGTGAAAGTATAATTACTTCAGCCGTATCAGGTAAAATTCCTGGGACAAGGGTGAGATCCTATTCTGCTACTGACTTTATGGCAAGAGAACAAGCTGAGCAGGCAATATTAAAAAAGAAAATTTTTACTGATATGGGCCTAGGACAAGGTGGGAAACTTAATTTTTTGGTAATTAACACTGGATTTGTTGGGGAATTTGACCTAAATGGTAACTCAATAGGCGGGGAAAAGATAACTGTTTCTGATTCAAAGACACTGCTTAAACTTTCTACACACGGGCATATTAAAAACTGGATAAAAGATCTTGTCTATGATTACCTGATTCCACTTCCTAAAGAGCTAAGTGAAGTCCATGGAATGAAAAACTTTGGAGAAAGATTCAATCCGCTTAACTATTATTCTCCTCATGACTATTTAGAATTTGTTAAGGTAGATATTAAAGAAAGAAAAGAGTTTCTCCTTAAGATATTTACATCACAGACGAATTACAAAAATCTGGAAGATGTTATTGGTATATGGAATGAGGTTATGCTGCCTTCTACTAAAGAAATCAAAAAATTTTATGACAATTATTATACATGAATACCGAAAAGCTTTAAAATAAATTCATTTATTTTCATGTAGCCCGGCGTGGCCTAGTCTGGTTAGGGCAGTGGACTGTAGATCCACGGACCGCTGGTTCAAATCCGGCCGCCGGGACTTCTGGGCCTTTTCTTGGAATTTATACTATATTTATAATTTCTTTAGTAGAAAAATTAATATATATATAATCATCTTTTTTTACTTGTATCTAAAATACATTATAGAAGAGGATAAATATGAAAAAAATAAAGTCGTTAATCTTAGGAATTTTATTATTAGTGTCGATGTTAATCGTAATAAATCCTGTTAGCGCAGCAACGGTAACAATTAATCCCGGAGGCTCAATTCAAACAGCAATAGATTCGGCAAGTCCAGGGGATACTATTCTAGTTAATCCCGGAACATATAAAGGAAATCTTATTGTATATAAACCAGGATTGACGATAAAATCGACCGGCGGTCCCGCAGTTACTATCATAGATGCATCACAGATAGACCCATGTAACTATGAAAGATCTGACTGTGTAGCAGCAAGCGGATGTAAAGTTAACTATGGGGACTCTTCTTTAAATCATAATGGTTTTAATGTGTGGGCAGATAATGTTACTATTGAAGGATTTACTATTTTAAATGCTGCATACCCTTCCCAATATAATAAAGGGATAGGGATTCTAATTGGAAGTATAAATACGACATATTTTGGATATAATCCATACAATATAGACATTTGGGGCGGATTATACACTGGATCTCCAGGCGGGGGACAAAATATAATTTCTCGACCTACAGGAGTCACAATTAGGAATAATATAATCGATGGAGCTTCTGATGGGATTTACATATGGTCAAGCAGTGGTAACTTAATTGAATACAACGTTGTAAAAAACCTCATTCCCTTAGGGGGAGATGGAATCATATTATATGATGGTGGGAAAAACAATACAATCAGGTGCAATACAGTTGAAAAAGCTGTTAACGGCGGAATTAAGATTATGGGAAATACATGGGATTCTCAGTATGTATATCCAACAGATCCGATTTTTGACACAAGCGGCACCCAAGTTTACTGCAACATAATAAAAAACATTTCGACAGGTGCAGGAATAGAATTTGGATGGATTGCAGGAACAAATATCGTTGCTTATGGAAATACTGTTGATGGAAATCTTCACGGTTTTTTAATGGAGGGTCCTGGTGGGGCGACTATACCTAAGATTTATAATAATAACATTCTAAATAATACTACTGGTGGGTCAAATATTGCTTCTAATGGTCCATTAGATATGAGCAACAACTATTGGCAAGGAAACACAACTTTAATAGCTGGTGACATTATATCTTCTCCAACTAGTCAAATGTCATCATGTACTGCAGAATGCACTTTAAGGGAAAAAGGACTTCCAAAGAATATTCTTTATCCCAAATTAGATATAGAGAAGTTTTCCGTTAATGGAGGACCTATCATAATTCAAGATGGGAAAGTAGTTTCGTCGTTTAGCGTAGCTCCAGGTACCCAACAAACTACGATTGAAGTTAAAAATAGAGGTCTTTTCACACTCAGAGATGTGAGAATCCGATTTGATGGCATGCCGCAAGATGTTACTGTTTCTACATTGCCCGAGACTCAAAAAATTAAAGGATTAAATACAGAAAACTACAGTATTATCTTTAATATTGGTCCGAATGTTCCGTCTGGCACTTATGATTTAACAGTAGTTGTTTATTCTGAGAAAGGAGTATTCGATACAATAGCAATTAAACTTGTTGTTTCTTAAATATTTTATTTTTTTCTTACTTTAATAAATATAATTTTTTAATAAAATCATACCATAATGCCAACATCTGAATTAGAAATATTTATATTAAGTCATCATTTATTTAGTATATGTTTTCTCTAGAGTTACGCTGGAGGATCTTGATTATACTGTCAGTTTCAGCTATCCTTTCTTTTTCACTATGGTTTAGTGCGAATGCTGTTATACCCCAATTAACGGATTACTTTAGTCTAACAAACTCTGAAAAAAGTTTACTAAGTATTATAGTCACCATAGGATTTATAGTGGGCGCTCTTACATATGCCATTCTGAATTTACCGGATGTATTTAAAACTAATAATGTATTTGCAGCATCAGCAGCATTCGGAGGCTCTATAAGCTTTATTATAGCATTTTTCACTGAATCTTTTTCCACATTACTCCTACTTAGATTTTTCACTGGATTTTTTTTGGCAGGAGTATATCCTACTGGGATGAAGCTAGCATCTTCATGGTTTCAAAAGAAACGTGGATTTGCAGTTGGATGTATGGGTGCATCACTTGCATTAGGTTCTGGAATGCCATATCTTTTTAATTTAACCGGTATTCCTGAATGGAGAGTTTTAATTAGCTTTTCCGGTATTGCTTCTTTAATTAGCGCAGTATTAGTTTTTGTGTTTGTGAAAGAAGGGCCCTACACAGCAGGGACAATAAAATTTAAACTAGAAAATCTAAGAGATATATTAAAAAATAAAGAATTGAAATTAGTCAACTATGGATATTTTGGGCATATGTGGGAACTGTATGCAATGTGGGCATGGATTCCAATATTTTTGAGAGAATCATATATCAAGTCAGGCGTAAATGAAACTTCAACATTATTTTTTTCCTTTATCACTTTTTTGATATTCTTATTTGGCGCTTTGACAACTTTATTTGGGGGTATTTTTGCAGATAAAATTGGCAAAGCTCAATTTAATATCTTAATGCTTTCTATAAGTGGGATCTGTTCTTTATTAATAGGTTTTACTTATGGAACTAATAATACTGCAATGATTGTTATTGCTTTAGTATGGGGGATGTCTGCAGTTGCTGATAGCCCTCAATATTCGGGTATGGCTACCGAAGTGGGTGATAAAAAATATATGGGCACTGCTGTAACAATACAGCTTGCCATAGGATTTTTGATTTCTATCATTTCTATTAAACTCATTCCGCTAGTCGTTGATTTAGTTAGTTGGAGGTACGCATTTTCAATTTTATTTCTGGGACCGATACTGGGAATTATTTCACTTAGCAAATTTAAATTTCTAAAGAACAACAAATGAGGCGGATAATAAGGTTTTTTATTTAGAAATACTTTTATAGTGGGCATAGATTATTGTTTACAATGGAAGAAATTTTTACAAATGTTTTTATTGAGGGGGACAAACTTTATACAAAAAATCTCATTAGAGGAGAGAGAGTATACGGTGAAAAATTAATTGATTTCAAAGGAAAGGAACTTAGAGAATGGAATCCAAGAAGATCAAAGCTCGCTGCTGCTATAATGAAGGGATATAAAAATTTACCTTTTAAAAAAGATTCAAAAATACTCTACCTTGGTGCAGCGACTGGAACCACAGTTTCTCATATTTCAGATATTGTTGAAAATGGGAAAATATTCTCTGTTGAACTTTCTGAAAGAAATATGAGGCAATTCCTTAATATAAGTGAAGTTAGAGATAATATATACCCAATTTTAGAAGATGCTTCAAGCCCCCACCTCTATTCGGGTTTAGTGGAACTTGTTGATTTTATTTATCAAGATGTTGCCCAAAAACATCAACATGAAATATTAGTTAAAAATTTAGTTTATCTAAAAAAAGGAGGGATGGCTTTTTATTGTGTAAAAGCAAGAAGTATCGACTCAACTAAAAATCCAGAGGAAATATTTAAAGAAGAAATAAAGCATCTCCAAAAAAGATTTAATATTGTCGATACTATTGATCTTTCGCCGTTTGAAAAAGATCATATTTTAATAATTGCAACTTTAAGGTGATTTATTTGGAAAAAGTAAAACTTAGATTAAAACTGTTAGTTTCCTATTTAGATAATGGAGACGTGAAAAAAGCAAAGGAAAATTACCTTCAGATCGCTGAACAACTGGGTGGTGCCGAATTCAATAAAGGTTATTCAAAAGCAATAAATGGTATTGTGACGTCCATGGAGAAAAATGATAGAGATTCTATTATTTGCAAAATTGTTGCAAAAGAGATTGACAAAAGAGATCTAAAAAAATTATTACTCGAATCTACGAAAAGAGCATCTGACACCTTTAGAACTGAAGAAGAAAAAGGGTTTGAAACTGCTTGGGTGGATATTCTCTCAATTTACGTTGAAAAAACAGGGGCTTAAAATTTAATTAAGAGCAGTTTTGCCTTTTCTTCAATATAATAAATCTTTTTTAATAACTTATTCTTTTCTTCTTTATCGTTATCATTTCTGAAGTTAGTTCTTTCAAGTTCTGTTCGAAGTTTCGATAATTTCAAAACTTCCTTAAAACTATCTTTCTTGTCAAGTTTTTCTGAAAGAAGTCTGTATTCAATTGATTGAAGATTATCTCTAAATCTATTTATTGCAATAGCATCTTCTCTTTTTCTTTCTTCATTGAAATTTTGTTGAAATGTATCTAAATCTGAATAGATTTTTTGAAATTTTTCAGATATACTTTTACCTTCTTTTGTCAATCGTATGAATCTTATCCTGCCTTCCTTGTAAGATTCTACTAATCCCAAACTCTCAAGTTCCTTTAATATATTAAAAACATGTGGATACATAGAGTCAACTTCTTCAGCTATAACTTTTGGATATCTAGGTTTTTCATCTTCAAGCATGCTAAGTAAAATTTCAACAGTTTTTCTATTGAAAAAAAGCTCCTTCAGATCTTCCATAAAGAACAATAATTCTCTTACCTTAAATTAATTTCCTTTTGTCATTTTAAAATAAATTATGCCATTTTTGAGTAGCAAGATATTTAAATCCATCCCTAAAAATAGACTACAGATAAGATGAGTCTTATAGATAAAAAAGGGCCACATATTTGTATTAATTGCGACAATCTTATACAAAAAGATGATGAAAAAGAAATAGGTATATGCTCAATTGCGGCTTCGACAAAAACATTTTTTAAAAAATATCGCCAAAAATGTGACGAAAGATCAGCACTCACAGGGGAGCTTTGGATATACATTGACGGTGAAGACTGGGGTTAACAATATACATATTAAATCTAAATTCTTAAGTGAAGTCGATTTAAGGTATTTAAACTTCATTTTAAAAAGAATTTTTATGAATATCTCTCTTAAATCCCAGGAATAAATATCTTTTTATTATTTTTTATATTATTATTTATAGCGCTGTTTTATATCATTCCTCGATAGCATGTGGTACAATATTTAGAAATAATCGTATACTACTTTAAAGTATTGGCTATATTTTTCATTGCATTGTAAAAGAATAGTAGCCGGGGGCGGATTCGAACCACCGTCTCAAGGTCCAGAGCCTCGAAGGATTGACCACTACCCTACCCGGCTGTTAGATTCAAAAATTAATCCCTATTAATAAGTTTTTCTGTTTGCTTCATATATTCCAAACTCTCTTTTTCTAAGATGCGCCTAGCAGTAAAATCAATTAAAAGTTCATTGAATCGTCGTTTTAAGGTTCTTAGGACATAATCATCATAGCTCATTTCACTACCTGTTTCAATATTATAGAGAATAAGATAATCTGGCGGAAAAGGATTAGCATTTATTCTAAGTTCTCCATTTAATGCAGATGCAATATCATTTTCACTTAGATTTCCTTTAGCATAGTCTACAACAGAGCCTACAATACGCCTAACCATCTGCCATAGAAATCCATTTCCTATAAATTCTAAGACATAAACTGACCCCTCTTTCCTGTAACGTGTTTCAATAGTTCTTTTTGTTTGGTCAGTTCCATTATATTTAGAAAATGATAAAAAGTCATGATTTCCGTTAAAAAAAGAAAGGCCCTTGGAGATAAGGCCTTCATCATAGTTTTTATCAAATAGATAATATCTATAAGTTTTAGTTAGAGGGAATTTAAGATCGTTATTTGTTTTTCCATATATCCAAATGTCTTTTAGTAAATGGCTCAATTTTTTTATGTTAATGTTTTCCTGGACTTCAAGTTTTAGGATATTTGAAAGTGCAGATACGCCTTTGTCAGTTCTAGAAATAAATCCATAGCTTATTACTTTAATGCCTTCATTTCCAAGAGCTTTTAGTATATCTCCTTCAACGGTCCTAACGTTAGGCTGGTGCTGAGACCCATGAAACTCCTTGCCATTATAAGCAACTTTAAGGTAAACCATTAAATATAAGTTTTATAAAAATTTAAAAGTGTTTTTATAGAATTTCAACAATAAAGTTTTTGTCTTTTATGACATTTACTCTCTTCCCTTTTTTGAAGAATTCACGTTCAACTCTTTCAATATAATCTCTATTGAGATCAAATCCTTCGACTGTAATCTGTCCATTTTCTTCAAGCTTTGAGAGATTATCTTTTAACAATATCTTTACCTTTTGAACATCCTTTCCAAACTTTGGCCCTATTATATCGTATCTTGGGATTACCTCAATTATCTTCTCATCAATATCGGGCTTACCTTCTTTAAGCTCTAAATTAGAGATGTTCATAGAATTAGATATGTCCTCTTTAATCTCTTTTATATTCTTTTCAGTGTAGACAATTACGCTGTGTATAGGCGCATTTAATGGCATCTTAAGTTCTGACTTATACCTTCTTATTGCAACTGTGATATCTTTCAACATTTCTCCTTTTTCAGATGCATCTTTATCATAGAAATCAAATGAAGGGTATTCTGTCAGATGAATGCTATTTATTTTTTCTTCACTGAAGATTTCATTGTAAATTTCTTCACTAATATGAGGAGTATATGGAGAAATTAATCCGATTAAATTTCTGAGTAGAGTTTTTAAAGTAAATGCTGCTTCGTCTTTTTTAATATTGTTGTATAATCTATATTTAACTATCTCAATGTAGTTATCTGCCACTTCATGCCAAATAAAAGTCCTTATTTCTTTAAGAACTATGGCAAAATTGTAGTCATCAAGCTCTTTTCTTGCAAGCTTAGTTAGATCAGTTAGCTTAGATAGGATCCATTTGTCAGATGTTGTTAACAAATCAAAGGAAATATTACTCATATTTGCGTCTGCTATATTCATTTCAATAAATCTAGAAACATTCCACAGTTTAGTTAAAAATCTGTTACCATGTTCTATTTCTTTCCAAGTAAATGGGAAATCTTCTCCCTTCGAAGCAAGAAGCGCCCACTGCCTTAACGCATCGGCACAATATTTGCTAAGAGGCTCATCGGGCTCAATAACATTTCCAAGAGACTTGCTCATCTTTCTTCCGTCAGGGCCTGCAACCATTCCATGAATTATAGTTTCTTTCCAAGGATTTATCCCAGTGATAAGATTGCATCTGAACAACGTGTAGAAAAGCCATGTTCTGATTATCTCATAACCTTGTGGCCTTATAGTTGAAGGATAAGTCTTACTAAAAAAACTCTCATCAACATTATACTTTGAAATAGCTAAAGGGGTAGCGGAAGAATCTACCCAACAATCACAAACATCAGATTCCCCAATAAATTTAGTTGAGCCACATTTACATTTTTCTTTAGGCATATCAAATCTTGGATCTACAGGCAGCAAATCTTCTTTAGCTGGAATTAGTTCTCCGCATTCTTTACACTTCCAGAAAGGGATAGGTGTTCCAAAGACTCTCTGCCTTGATATAATCCAATCCCAATCCATCGAATCTGTCCAGTCATAGAATCTGTTATACATATATTCTGGATTCCAGGATATATTTTTTCCAATTTCTATGAGATGATTCTTATAATCTTTAACGTTAATAAAATACTGTTCCATGGGTAAAAGTTCAATTGGAGATTTACATGAACCTCTTTCGACATGAAGCAGCACCCTATGTTTAATTTTTTCTTCTTTTATGAGGAGGCCTAGAGAATTAAGCTCGGAAACTATTATTTTCCTTGCTTCTTTTATTGGAAGATTCACGTAATTTTTGCCTGCATTAAGTTTCCCGTCTTCTGTTATGGAGGTAATAACCTCAAGATCATACTTTTTTTGCCATAGTATATCTTGTTCATCTCCATAGGTACAGCAATATACTATGCCAGTTCCAAAAGACATGTCAACTTCTTCATCAGACAATATTGGTACATTTCTACCAAATATAGGGAGGGTAACATTTTTATCCCTAAATTTTAGATATCTGGGGTCTTTTGGATTAAAGAACACTCCAACACAAGAAGGCATTAGCTCAGGCCTAGTTGTAGCTATTTCAACATGTTCGTTTTCCCCTTCCACCGGGAGTTTAAGATAGTAAAGTTTTCCCTCCTTTTCCTCATACCCTACCTCGGCCTTAGCGAGAGCCGTCATACACTTTGGGCACCAGAGAATTGGATGTTTTTCTCTGAATAGATAACCCTTATTATAAAAATCAATTAATGTTTTTTGAATGAGTTTAATGTATTCTGGACGCATTGTAAGATACATTCTTGACCAATCTGGAAAATAACCGATGTCGGTCATCTGCTTTCTCATCTTGTCAACACAGTATGCAGTCCATTCCTTACATTTTTCAATAAAAGCTTCTTTGTCATTTTTAGAGATTTTAAATTCATGTTCAACCTTTAATTCTGTTGGAAGTCCATGACAGTCAAAACCTTGGGGGCAATAAACATTAAATCCTCGCATTCTTTTGTATCTCTGAATAAAATCAATCCATGTAAAATCCATCACATGCCCCATATGAAGTGAGCCTGAGGTAAACGGCGGAGGAGTATCGAGGACATATACTTTACCTTCTCCATCGGGATTGAATTTGAATATCTCTTGTTCAAGCCAATAATTTTGCCATTTTTTTTCAATCTTTTTACCGTCGTAATCTTTATCCAACATTATTCCACCTTCTCTTGGTAGCTAAGTTGTCCATTCATATAAATCTTTAATCCCTCATCAGCAATAAGAGTTTTAATACCTGTACTTTCTTGGATATAGTGTCGTTCCTCTTCAGCGCCTTTAAGGTGCATCTTGTAGCCAATATGGGTGATAACTGCAACTTCAGGATTTACCCTTTTCACAATATTCTTCGCATCTTCAGTTGCGAGATGAAATGGTATTTTGTCACCATTTGGCCTTGTGACATTTAGTATCATTATTCTAGATCCTAAATATTGTTCTTCTATACCCTTGAAATATTCGGTGTCGGAGGTATAGGAAATAGCACCAGAGTCGGTATAAATTTTGAAACCAATTGCAAATGGATCCGAATGTTTTGTCTTTAAAGCCTGGATCTTCTGTCCCTTAATGTCAAGATTTTCCCCAGCGGAAAGAGACAACACATCTTTTAAATTTTTTCTATAGTAAGGAAATATTATAGAAGCAAATTCATCTCTTCCTTCAATGACACTCTTACTTCCAATAACGTAACCCTCCTTCTTTAACATTCCTCCAGTCATACTTTCAACCATTATTGGTACATCATTGAAATGATCAGTATGGCAATGGGAAATAAGAAGGGCATCAGTCTTTCTAGGATCAAGCCCATTTTGAATAGACCTTAAGTGAGCGCCTGGTCCTGGATCTACATGAATTTTTATTTTATCTTCGATGTAGAATCCTCCTGTCCCTCGTTTTTGAGTAATGGTCATAAATCTTCCACCACCACTACCCAAAAAAGTCATCTTTACCATAAAAACCTCTAAGTAACGTTTTTAAGAGTTCAATTTATTGAGTTTATAAAACTAATTAGTGATAATATGTTGGATGCCTTAAAACAAACTAAAGATGGAATTTTTATTGAAATTGAGGTAGTTGCAAACTCAAGTGACTTTAAGATTGAATACAATGAATGGAGCAAGAGAATTAAGTTAAAAATTACCTCCCCAGCAATAAAAGGCCAAGCAAATAAAGAAATACAAACCTATTTTTCTGAAATTTTTGGTTCGGCTACTATTGTAAAAGGTGAGCATAATAAAAAGAAAACAATATTTGTTAATTCTAATTTTGAAGAAGTTTCTAATAAACTATCTAAAATTTTAAAATAATTCAAAATTTGCTATAGCAAGACTTATAAAGAATTAACTACTAGTTATCAATAGGTGAAATTGGATGTCAGAGACGAAAGTCAAACATGCTGATGAAATATTTAAGTCATTTAAGACGCAAAGTGTTTCTGAGTTCTTTAAAAAGAATGCAGCAATGTTAGGATATACTGGTAAATTACGTTCATTAACTACTCTTGTTCACGAAGGAGTTACAAATTCGCTTGACGCTTGTGAAGAAGCAAGATTTTTTCCAGACATTTCAGTATATATTAGTGAGGTAGGTCCTGAACATTATAGAGTAATAATGGAGGATAATGCTTCAGGAATACCTCTAGATTACATACCCCATGTTTTTGGAAAGATGCTAGCCGGAAGTAAGGCTCATCGAAATATTCAATCGAGAGGGCAGCAAGGCATTGGCGTTTCAGGGGCGGTCATGTACTCTCAAGTTACAACAGGGAAATCAACTGAGGTTGTAACTTCAACAGGAGATAAGGTAATTAATAAAGTCAATATTAAAATTGATGTTGAAAAAAATACTGGAGAGATTCTATCTCATGAAACTTTAAAAAATCCTGATAAGTGGAGAGGCACTAGAATAAATCTTGAGGCTAAAAATCTTCAGTACAATAGATCAAAATATGGCCCTTATAGCTATCTTAAAATGACTGCAATTGCAAATCCTCATACAAGGATTCTTTTTGTAGAGCCAGACGGAACAAAAATTTTATTTGATAGAAACGTGAGGAGTATACCAAAACATCCAAAAGAAATGAAGCCGCATCCACACGGAACATCTGCTGACGATATACTTTCTATGATAAAAAATTCAAGTGCAACGAGAGTTAGAACCTTCTTAGTTTCAGAGTTTACAAGAGTTTCTGCTAAAAAAGTTGAGGAGATTGAACAGCTTTCAAAACTTGATCTTGATATTAATCCCAAGAAGGTAGACTGGGAATATGCTGAAAATTTAGTTAATGCCATTAAACAAATTTCCTTCATGGCACCGCCAACTGAAGGGCTTATCCCAATCGGTGCCGAATCAGTAAAGCTTGGGCTTGAAGGAATACTTGCACCTGAATTTGTGCATACCGTTACTAGAAGCCCGCAGACTTATCACGGTGGAATAGCATTTATTGTTGAAGCTGGAATAGCATATGGTGGTGGAGCAGGAAATAATGGGCTTGACATTATAAGATATGCGAATAGAACTCCATTGATATTTGATCAAGGAGGCTGCTGCATCACAGAAGCTGCAAAATCCGTAGAGTGGAAAAGATATGGAGTAAAAGATGATAATGCACCACTTACAATATTTGTTAATCTTGTTTCAACTCACATTCCATATACCTCTGCAGGGAAGCAAGCCATAGCTAATGAAGAAGAGATTTATAATGAGATTAGATTTGCGTTGATGGAAGCAGGTAGATCTCTATCACGATATCTTTCTGGAAAAAGACGTGCCCATGAAAAACTTACTAAGAAAAAGACACTGTTAAGGTATGTAGTAGAAACATCCAATGCCATTGGAAATCTAATTAAATCAGAGGATAAGTCTAAAATTATAAATGCGCTTACAGATATCGTTGAAAAAAAATATGATTTTGAAGAATCAAATGGTGGCGAAGAAGAGGTAACAGCGGCTTTAGAGGAAAATGGTGAAGAAGAGGTGAGCGAGAATGGAGATTAAATCCCAAAACATTCCTTCAATACTTGGTAAATTTGGTGAAGAGATTTACGAACAGATAATGGACGGGGAAAGCCCATCCATAAAAATACCACAAAGAGGTAAATCTAATGTATATTTTGATGATGAGGAGAAGGTAATTCAACTTGGAGATAAATTTTCTAAGAGACATTTTTTGAATGTTGCTCACACTAAGAAGTTTATGCAAACAGTTCTTGTTGCCTCTTATTGTAGAAAGCTTGTTGAAGAAAACAGGCATGCTGGTATAAGAGAACTGTATTATGCGCTAAAGCATACTGTTGAAGGTTCAAAAGAAAATACTTTTGATGATCAAGCTGAGTCTAATCCAATTATTGAAGATATTGAAACAACACTTGACATACTTAGGGAAGAATTGAACCTTACAGCAGATAGAAGGGGCTACATATACGGGGATCTAGTCTTAAAAGATGGGGAAGATGAGTTTAACGCTGCAAAACTCGGTAGAGGTGGCTGGGCTGTACCAGGCACTGTTGAAGACATAGAATTTCTAAATGTTAATGCAGAATACATACTTGTAATTGAAACTGCTGCAATGTGTGATCGTCTTATTGAGGAAAAGTTTACACAAAAAAACAATGCTCTTTTAGTTGCATGCCAGGGACAGGCTCCAAGAGGTATAAGAAGATTAGTTAACAGATTGCATACAGAAAACAAATTACCTGTTTATGTGTTTACAGATGGCGATCCATATGGGTGGTATATCTACTCTACGTTAAAGCAAGGCTCAATGAATTTAGCTTACCTTTCCAAGAGACTTGGAGTCCCCGATTCTAAATTTATTGGAATGACTATGGATGATATAGATGAATATGGACTCCAAAAAGTCACAGAAAAGCTAAAGGATATAGACAAAAAAAGAATCAACGAGATAATGGACTATGAATGGTTTAAACACAAGGACTGGCAAGAGCAGATGAAAAAATGCCTAAAATTAGGAGTCAGGATAGAACAGCAGGCACTTGCAAACAAATCTCTTGAATTTGTCGCTAAAGAGTACTTGCCTCAGAAAATAGAAAATGAGGTATTTTTACCTTAAGTAAAATAAAAAAATTATTTTTTATTTAGGAGATAGGACCTCTATCATAAGTTTCATTGCTTCAGTGATTGCTTCACACTTTTCTTTTGTTAATCTTTGTGCAAGACCATAATTGCCTTTTGCGAATGCTTCATTAGCTTCTTTGCATAGTCTTTCCGAATTTTCCAACAGTGTAAGAGCTCTGATATATCTAGGATCTTTGTCTAGATCATTTTTTATTGTTTCTATTTTGAGTGCCTCAATTATGTCTTCTGGCTTACAACATATATTATCTTCTTCGACAAGTATGTCTTGTTTTGAAATCAGTAATTTAGCTTCTCTGATTAATTCTTGGGTATAACACAAATCGCACCTCTTCATGTAACCCTTTGTGATCACTCTTAGCGTTTCCTTTGGACTTCCTCCAGGGTGTTTTTGTATTTCAACTTGATCGTCATTTGACACGGGATCTCCATTTGGAGGCCATCCTTCAGTTATGGCATAATTAATGCTATTAATCTCTTGGCCGTTAAACTTAGCGGAGAACTTTATTGTTTTACTTTCTCCAACAGCTAAAGGTCCAATATTGTTCCATTTGATTGTAGTTGTTCCATCTGCATTTAATACAACTGAATCTGGGATTATGGAAGCCAAGTTAGCATATGTAAGCCCTATAGGTAATGTATCTGTAACAGTTACTGGATTTAGCATTACCTCTCCAGTATTTTTTATTACTAAAGTAAATTCATTATTAAATCCATTTTTACCCCAGGGAGGTTCAACAGATTTTGTTATGTTTATTGCTGGACCTTTTACACCAACAGTTGAAGTGTCCGAATCTGTAACGTCACCTATTCTTGATGTTCCAATTACTTCAGCTCTATTAATGAAAGTTCCAGTTCTACCCGCGTCAACAGTTGCCTGGAATTCAACGATTATTGTGTCTGTTGGATTCATTGAGCCTATATTGTTCCATGTTAAAATTTGAGGCGATCCAGTTATTGAATCTGGTTCATGTGGTACTCCGCCAACAGTGCTAGATCCCGGCCTGTATGTAAGTCCATCAGGTAAATAGTCATTTAATTTCACGGGATTTAGATTCATAGCCCCGGTGTTTGTGATAGTAAGCCTAAAGTAGACTATTCCTCCAGGGGATGGAACGTTAATATCGGTATTTAAGGTGACTTTCTGCAAATCTGTTCCGGGGGATATTACATTCCAAGTGTCAGAAAGTGGGCCATATTGCCTTCTTCCTTCATTGCCGCTAGGTAGAGACCAATACTCTGTATTTGTAACTGTGTTTGTGAAGCTTCCTCCTTGTGGAGGAATTGTAACATCGTATTCCAAAGTGACTGAATTATTTGGAGTAATTGAAAGATATCCCCATTGGATAGTGTCCCCAAAGACCATAGTATTATATGCTGTGGGAGAAGATGTAATCGATCCCCCAACTAGTATTAAACCCAAGGGTATCTGATCTTGGATGACTACATCATATGCAGAGCTGTTTCCAGTATTTCTAACAGTAATTGTGTAGTGCACATTTTCTCCAGGCAGCCCTTCAGTTTTATCACCCCGCTTTTCAATAGTTAAAGTAGGTTCAATAATTCTGACATCATCTAAATCGCTTATGTTGTATGGAGCCCCATCTTGAATAAAGCTAGTATTAGCATTGTTTACAAGTGTAACATCCCTAACATTATCAGGTAGAATATTCTTAATCCTTCCTGTAATTTTGATAAGTATGTTGTTGGGCCCAACAAAGTTTCTGTTAGGTGCCCCCAATGGAGTTCCAAGTTTCCAAGTAAGAACTTGTCCATTTTGATTAAATTGTTGTATTGTTCCACCAAAAGTATCAGTATAGGTATGTGAAATGTATTCAATTCCATCAGGTAAATGGTCAACTATTGTTGTATTGGTGTAGTTTGATCCGACTCCCGAATATACAACTGCCAAATCAAATACTACTTCTTCACCTATTGTTGCTTTTTCTTTTTCTGATTCTTTAAATAGTCCTTGGATATTGATTATTCTTGCACTATCAGTTGCACTGCTGTATATGCATCCATTGGAACATTTACCTACTACAATAACTCCATTTGTACCAGTACCTGCATTGCCTTTTAATCTAGCAGATAAAGTCGCTGACCAAGTGCCTCCTGATTGCGCGATTGGACCGGGTATATGCCAAGTTATAGTGTTGCCCGAAACAATCGGTGTTTCTCCGTTAGTTCCATTTCCTGCAACTATTGGTGTTTCCCAATCAGAACTCAATGTATCAATAACAGTTACATTGTAAGCGGGAGTGTTACCTATATTTGTAACGGTGATAGTCCAGCTTCCAGTGCCACCAGGTGAAACAGGCTGTAGTGCTGGAGTTTTAGAAACAGAAATAATAGGCTTCAATGGAGTTATAGTCGGGCTAGTATAACTTACACTTAGTGGATTATGACAGCTATCCTGATAATCAATTCTTACATTGTTTGTTCCAGGGGTTACAGTACCACAGCTTAATCCATCATTTTTTACTCTAAATTGAAGAACAGTATTTGCTCCACTAGCTGCCATATTGCCGAGTGACCATATAGGTTGAGCAGGATTCGAAGGAGGATTTGGAGTTGGATTTGGCCCTGTAATCATAGAGTCATAAATATAACCTGGTGGCAATGTAGAAGTTACAAAAACATTGTAAGCAGTTGGATAGCCCGAATCATTTCTTAAATTAATTGTAATAATTCCATCGCAAGTAGTAAAGGTTCCAATAGTTTGAGATCTAACAAAGTTTGGCCTAGTCCTTAAAGAACGGCTACTTGATGAAATGAAATTAAATCTGCAGTCCGGATTATCGCAACCATACCTAACATGTGCTATATTAGTTGTAGCGGCTTGGCAACCCCCAGCATTTACTGTTCCCCAAACATAATAAGTAGCAGCATTGCTACCTGATACATTTGATAATGTGCCGTGCTTCCATGGATCTGCTAATGTTTCTGAGCCTGAAGGTATAGTGCCTACTGCAGGATATTGACTTGTGCTTATACCTCCGAAAGTCATATTAGAAGGCAAGACATCATAAAATTCAACGTTTGTTGCTGCAGCACTACCGCTATTTGTGATAACAAGCCTCCATTCCACAATATTCCCTGGTTCTGCAGCGACGTTGTCGGCAAATGAAGTTCCTGTGGTGTGATTTCTTCCATGTTTAGATATTGATAATGTCGGAGTTCTCCTGACAATTTGGGAAATTTCCTGCGTAGATATTTTTACAGCATTACATGGAGATTTATATGTAGCTTGGCTAATAAAATTTCCAGAGGATGGCATGTTACAACTTGAGCGAATTTTAAAATTTATTGCAATTTCACTTGAAGGGGCAAGGGCCTCTAACCCTGAAATTTGAGATTTTGTCCACCTGAGAGGATTACTATTTGGATTTTCTGGATTAGGACTTGTTCCACTTACATAGATTATTCCTGTTGGTAGGGAGGCAGTGACATTGACATCATAAACATATGTCAGCTCTGTATTTTTAACAATAATAGTTACATTTTCCTCGCCACACATATTTATTGATCCGGGTATATGATTGGCTGTAATAGCTTCTGAAGGAGGTATTCTGATTGAGGAATTATCTGTCTTAATAGGCTGACAGTCTACCCCTAGGCATCCTGCACTTGTAGATGCATTATTTGTTAGATTACTACATGCGTCGATATTTACAGTTAACAGAATTTCAGTCCTATCTCCAGCATCAATTTTAGGGATAAACCATGTTGCCCCATTGATCGGATTTCCATTTCTGTCTTTATTAATGGTGACTTGAGAATACGTTCCAGTGGATGAGTTGTATGAAAGCCCAGATCCAAGTTTATCTTCAAGCCAGACATTATAGCCCCCTCCACTGCCTGCATTTGTAAGACATAGTTTCCAAGTAGCTTTGTCGGTGGTAGCCCATAACAACTCTGGCACTTTCATTAAGCATACATTTCCAGATAAAATTAATCTAGGTGTTGAAGAAGTACTATCACTACAAATATTGTCGGGTGCGTCGTTATTACATCTATCATGCCATACGACGTTTGCAGTCATTTGTCCATTTGAATCACATCTTTTAGTAACATTTAGATCAATACTTGCCGAAGTATTATTAGCAAAGAAATCCCCATACTTCCATTCATAGCCGTTTGGGCCTATATTTGATTAGGCGAACCGCCGTTTATAGTAATGGCATTAATATTGTAATTATTAGTCGGGAAGGATACATTAACATCATATGCACCTCCAATTGAGTCCCTACTGATATTAAGTGTAACTATATACGTTCCACATCTATCGATTACTGTAGGAAGATTACTTAAGTTAACATTTACATCAGCACCGTTTATTGTAACAAATACTCCGTTTCTTATCTGCATACTATTATCGTAACAATCCCCGCCACTTGAAGATTTACCAGTATTTAATATTGACCAGTCAAAAAATGTGTGAGAGCTTGCGCATATTGGTTCTGATAGTTTCTGATTTGATAGATTATACTCAATAGTAATTTTTTTGCTTCTAACGCTTGTTGTATTTGAATCTAAGGAACAAGTAGCCCACATGAGATTTTGTAAAACTGTATCTGAAAAATTAACATCCAGGTATGATGAAACAGGTGGTGTGTAATTAACACTGCAAGAGTCAATAGTAATTTTAACAGGACTTACAAGAACTTGATTGTTTGGTAACTCTTCCCGGAATTCTAAGGATGATATATTAACATCGTCCCAGAAATTGTTATCTGGGAACTGATAAGTATTTTTATACTCAATAGGAGTACACTTCTCAAAATTGTAATTTGAAGAAGCAGTTTTTGTAGAAGTAACTGTTTCTGAGCATTCTAGGTAGGTTGACTGAGAGGATGAAGCTGTCCTAACACATCCACAACAGTCTGTAATGGTAGCATTTACAGTGTTAATGGCAGTTGTATAGCAGTAGTTGCAATTACCAATATAACGTGGCGATTGGAGAACAACGGTAGTGTTTAGTCCTGTTGCAGGGCCAACGTTCCATGTTATTTTATTTCCACTAACAGTGCCGCCTCCATTATTAACTATAGAAAATCCAGCAGGTATTGTGTCAACTACCAAAATGTTTGAAGTTGTGCTGTTGTTACAACTAATTGGTCCAGAGTAAGAAGCCACTATATTGTAAGTTATAGTCCCCCCTAAATACATTGAACCTGGGGCACCTGTCTTGGATACTGATATTGAGGGAATACCCGTGACTGAATAGCTTCCTATTTTAACAGGAGGTAAAAAATTAGTTTCACAATAAAGATAGCGAGGTTCAAAGATTACTACTCCTGAAGGTAAATCACTACACCAACTACCCATTGGAGTCAGATCAAAAGTTAGATTAGTAGTTCCATTTGGAACATTACCTAAAATAAATTTACCCCCACTATAAGACGCACCAGAAGGAGAAGTTATATTAGTAACCGTCAATGGCCCAAAGTCTGCCGATAAATTAAAGTCGTAAGCAGTACCGCCAGTATTTGTTATAGGTATGGTGAACTTATTTCCAGTTCCACAGTATGTTAGATTAAAAGTGGGAAGGATGTAATCTATCTTGGGAGGATTTGGCTGAAAAGCAATACTTGCAATCGTTTCTTGTCCTAAACATCCTGGTTCGCATCCCCATGAAACTTTAGCTAAATTAGTTAAATTATTACATTCAATAACTTTGGCTTTTAGTTCAATTTTTACTTCATCATTAGGATTCATATGGGAAAGTGCAGGAACTTCATTGGATGTCCATTTATATGTTCCAGGTGAGTCCAAAGCGCCTGCAGGTGATGATGAAATGTATTTTAATCCTTGCCCAAGGGTATCTGTAATTAATACATTTTCAATCGGCCCAAGACCGGTACTCTTTACTGTTATGGTCCACGAAACATTTTCCTCTAAGGTGGCATTTTGTGTCGATGGTGTTTTTTCTATTGTAACTGCCCCTTGATACAAAGATATTGGCTTTGTAGTAGTGAATATAGCGTGGGTGTTATTATAATCATAAGTTCCGTTAACAGAAATATTTCCACCTTGAGCACTACATAATGTATCAACATGAATCTTTATCTTGTTTGAAATCCCTGGCCCTAAAGAGGAGATATTGTAAGCTAAAGGATCTGTAGTGTTAAACCCTATTGGCAAAGTGATTACATAATTAATATTTGTTGCACTTTGATTAACTGAATTATTCCTAAGAGTTACATTGTAATCGTAAGGGTAGCACATATAAACTGTTGAGTTTCCATCAATACTAACATCAATAATCTGTGCAGAAACGAATAACAAAGAAAAATTTATTAGGAAAACTAATATAGTTAAAAAAATTGATAACTTTTTCATAGTATATATGCATTGTTTATATATAAAAAGATTTCGTTTGCTTTAGAGAAATAATCAAACTATTATTAATAAGAAAAAATTATAATAAGAAAAAAATATTTTTTAATAATTAATTAGATTCCTTCAAATGCCTTGTCAATTAACTTTTGTTCAGGAGGTTTTGTCAGAAGGCTCACCACTATCATGAGTATGACAGCAATCGGTATAGCAATGAAGAATGGATCTAGCTGAGTTAGCGATGCCTTTGCATTAAGAAGGCATGATTTTCCAAATATCAGATTGCATATCCTTAATGGCTCTGATTCTGATACCTTGAAGAAGAGTGTCCATATAAGCCATGATAAGAAACCTCCTGTCATCGAAGCTATAGCCCCCACCCTTGTTGACCTTTTCCAAAACAATGCGCCTGTGTAAGCAGGCAAGAATACTGCACTACACATTCCCATGAATATTGTTGTTCCTCTGGCAATTACTGCTGGCGGAAGTATGTATCCTAATGCAAGGGAAATTAAGACAGTAGCTCCAATGCCTACTTTTGTAGCTGTTACTGCATTAATTTTTTCTGATGAATTTTTAACCCATACATGATAAAAATCATGCCCAAAAGAGGTGCCCATTGCGTGGAATTGTCCTGAAATAGTTGACATTGCAGCAGACAATAGTGTTAACATGAAGAGAATGACAAACCAACTTGGGAATCTGTAATTGACATATTCGGGTATTGCTGAATCAGTCCAATATACATATTCAGAAGGTCGTCCAATTAACTTTCCATTTTCATCATATTTGAAGTAAAGATCCCTAATCTGCTGATTTGTAAGTGTGGGTTTGTATTCTGCCTTTATTACTTCCACACCTTCTTTCTCAAAATATGCGTTTGTGAGGGAGCCTACCGTAAAAGCGACCCCTGTCATCAAAAGGATGAAAACTCCTCCTATTCCAACGGCTTTAGTTAGGTCACGCTTACTTTTTGCGGTCATACAACGAACTGCCAATTGTGGTTGGGCTAGTACCCCAACTCCAACCCCAAATATCAGACCCATTAAGACGGCCCAGAATATACCTTGCGTATTATTTAATCCGCTTGCGCTTGCCGGTATATTTCCCAAACTCATTACTGGAAAAGTAGTAAACCCTTGATGGCCAAATACTGATAATGGCGCCCCTTTATTTGTTAATATAGAATAAGAGTCCGTAAGCTGAAAGTTTTCGAGTGCTTGATGAGCTTCTGTGACTCCTCCAAATGCGGCATAAGTTCCAACTAGTAGTAGTATCATTCCAACAACCATTATGGTGCCTTGAAGTGCGTCTGTATAAAGGACGGCAAGCAATCCGCCAAAGAGGACATAAATTGCAACAATGCCGGTCATCACAATAAGTGCTAGATTAAAATTTAAATTAAATGTTGATTCTATCATTCTTGCAGCACCTATTATGACAACTGATGCGTATATCGGCATGAATATAGTTATTAAAAGTCCAAAAGAACCCTGTAAAAATTTGCAATTAAATCGCTTTCCAACTATTTCTGGAAAGGTCAAAGCTCCAAGATTTTTTCCAACATGCCTTGCCCGATTTCCCCATACTACGAATGCCAAAAATATTCCAACAAAAACATTCATGAACGTAAGCCACAATAAACCCATACCAAACATTGACGCAGATCCACCAAAACCAACTATAGCAGAAGTGCTGATAAATGTGGCCCCATAAGATATTGCTATTATATATGGGTGGACTTTCCGTCCAGCCAACATATAATCTTCTTTATTTTTTGTTTCTTTCCAGCCTTTGTGTGCTAAAAAACCAGTGATAACAAGGTATGCAACAAGTATAATTATGGATATGACTACATTTTCCATTTATTCACCTTTATTTTCTTTTAGATTAACTAGCGACCACCCTACACATAACAAGGTAGCCAGAATAGTCAACAAATATGCCGACCAAACCCATGGATCAGAAATTCCTAACATTTTTAATCACATATCTGATTCCATTTTAATATTTATAAATATTTCGTTTGTTATAAGAATTTTTATATAAAATTATAGCTATACTATAATAACATATTTTTATTATCCCAATTATGTAATAATGGCCTAAAATTATTTTATATACAATAACTTTAAATAATATGAAATCTTCTATTTTTGTGATAGCATATTAAATTAAGATGGGTTTTTAATGGAACTTTGGAATTTTATTTTAAACAGTCAAAAAAGAATGGATATTTTAGATGAATTATCCCTTACAACTCCTCAAAAAAGCTTAGATATTGCAAAAAAACTTGAAATGCGATGGCAAGATGTTTCTACCCAGTTAAACCTCTTTGTCGAAAGAAAGCTTGCTGTAAAGGATGGAACACAATTTTACCTATCTAAACAAGGACAAATTTATAAATCACAGATCAAAAATCTCCAAGATTTAGAATCTAATGTGGAGAAGTTCTCTGATTTCATTGAAAAACATAATATTGGAAAGATTCCAAATTCTTTTGTCAGAGATTTTTTGACTTGGAAAAACAATGAATTGACTTATCTTACCCCAATTGATGTTTTTCCCTTTATATCAAAAAACGTAAAAGATTCTATAAAAGAACACCTTTGTATTTTTTCTAAAGTATCAAAAGATATTCAGGACATATTTTTGAATGTGACAAAAACTGTAAATATTAGGGCAATATATCCAATTGAAGAAAAGAACAACTTTAATGATATAACTCATTTTCCTGATGCTGAAAATTATGGGATTAGATTCATAGAAAGAAAAGAGATGTACTGTGTTATGCAAGTATGCGATAGGAACTTTTCATGGGTAGGATTTGAAAACAATGAACATGAATTTGATTATCTTAATATTATCAGTGGAAAAGGAATGCGATTTTTAGATTGGTCAATATCAAATTTTGAATTTTTATGGGATAACTCTAAGGAAATTTAGGGATAAAATGGACTTTAATAGGAGATTACAAAAAGCATTCGAATTAACTGAGAAGAATTTTGATTCTATTAATATCGAAAGAGCTATTTTTTTATCGTATTTTTGTGAGTTAAGGGATTGCAAATTCTGCTATATGTCCACAATTAAAGATAGTCCTAAAAAAGGGCTAAGAAGCATCGAGTCCGTCTTTGCAGAGGCTTTTCTTGTTAAGATGGCTAATTGGAAAGTAGAGTTCCTTTCTTCAGGTTACGGTGTTTATGATATTAAAAATATTTCAAATATTGCAAAAGGAGTTGCATCCATAACTGGGGAACCGGTATGGCTAAATACGGGAGTACTTGATAAAAAAGCCCTTTCTTTATTTGAAAATGAAATTAAGGGTGTGACAGCATCAATAGAAACTTTTACTGAAAAGCTCTTTACTAAACTATGTCCATCAAAGAGCTGGGATAAATTGATGAACTTCTTAGATAATGCTTCTGATTTAAACTATAAAAAAGGACTCACTATAATACTAGGTGTTGGTGAAAAAAGAGAAGATCTTGCAAATCTTTTTGATATAATTAAAAATTACAAAATAGATAGGATTACATTTTATTCTTTAAATCCCCACAAAGGAACGCCCTTTGAAAATTTTGTGTCGCCCCCTTCTTTGTACTATATTGATGTTGTATCTGAAACAAGGATTATGTTCCCAGAAATTGAGATTATCACAGGAATTTGGTCGGATAGGATAGCTCTTGTCGGCCCACTGTTAATGGCAGGCTCAAATGGTATTACTAAATTTCCCTGGCAAAAGTTTTATGGCTCAAAGCTTGGAAAATCACTCACTTCTGAAATACTCGAATTTCAAAAAATATCAAAGAGACGATTTGAAGGTAGCATGACGGATATTTCTTTGTTAAAAAATAAACTAGAATTTCCTAAAAATCCAGTCTACAAAAATGAATATATTAAAAAAGAAATTCTTGAAAATTCAGAGAAAATCAAAGGTAGAATGAGCTCGTATATTTTAGAATTAAAAGCACAAGATAAAATTAATTATTAATTTTAATAATGTCGTTAACACTTGACTAATAGTCAATATTATTATAATCTATTTTGTTGATCAGAACTAGGTATGTTATTATTTCTAGTTATTTCTATGCTTATTAGTACTTACTTTAATGAATCAAAAAATATTTTCAAATCTTTTTTTATGGGTTCTGGCAAGTGATGCCACCTGATGCCACGGATCGCACCTTCCAATGCTTGAAGCATGCTAAAACATGCGGTGTCATCAATAGATTTTATTCGGATAAATGCCTCTTTGCTGCCTATCTTAGTTAGTTCTTCAGGTGTATTTATACCGGCTGCAATGAGTTTCTTACTCCCTTCTTTTCCGATATTTGGCATTTCAGTTAGTTCCATAATTAACAACTTCTTTCAGATTTTCGCTTTTCTTCAAAATATTTTCTTTCTTCCATGAGGTCTAAGATCAACTTATCAAAAGTCCATTCAAAATTATGTTCAGTCAAAGCACAAAACAAGGGCTTTGGAATGTTGATGGTAGAAAAATTATGCAATAAATACCTTATCTCCCCATCTGTAAAATCCAGAAGCATCAAAACTTTTTCTACTTTTTCTTCAAAAAAAGGATTCTCATTCCTTTCAATAATATCTGCTACTTTAATATTTTCCTTCCCAGAAGCAGAAATTATTTGTAAATTCACGTCAAGTTTGGTGTCGATGAATTCTTTTAATTTCAATACATCTGATTCTGAATATCCGTAAACAACTATATGCTTTTGCTTATTCATCAAAGTAGATTACTTTTTTAACTTTATAACTTCTTTGTAAGTACTAAGAAAATACTGCTAAAAGTAGAGATCTTTTTTCAAAAATGGGACGATAGCTAGTTTAAGTGCAGATACGTATAGTTCCTTTCTTTCAACAACTCCCTCAGTTAAAAAACCAATGGCCCCACCCTTTCTTTTTATGTCAATATCACCAGTTAGTTCAGCCATTACATCCCCAAGTTCACTTCCATCTAATAGCTCATCTATAGCATCATTCCATATTTCAAACATTGGGGAAACCCCAAATCCAGAGTTGCCTTTGTCGTCCATTATACATACAGCCCCTATACCAAACCACTTAGAATAAATATTGATAATTCCGCCTTCAATACCTACAAAAAAAGATGCATTTATTCTGGCTTTTTCATTAAAAATTTTTAGAACTTTGGCACGATGCTCAGCGCCTTCAAATGTTTCTTCGTCTATTGGCTGAGTAGGAACTGAACTATTCACTTCAATCCCTTCTACTTCTATATCCTTATAGTAACAAGAGAATGCTTCCCTTGTAGCATCAATCTTTACAGGATTTTTAGAGCCTACTAATATCTTCATCGATATAATTATTAAAATATTACTTATATATCTTCTGGAAGTGTAATGGGGTGCCTGTTGTTGTATAAATAGACTAAAAAACTTAAATCTATCTAATTATAGGGATCAGCACTAAAAAATAACGCCATAAATTAAAAGTACTTTAATATGATGAGTATTGCATTTTTGATCACAAACACTTTTGGTATAAAGAGGGGGGCTAAAACGGGCAAAAATATATTCAAACGCTATGACAAGCAATAACGACTGGTGTAAAACTAAAAGAAGAATTGAATTAAATGTTGTTTGGCTTAAATCATGTAACAAATCCATAACAAAAAGACTTATATAGGGATTTATAACTTAGTGTTTGGTACTATGAGCATAGAGCCATCCAATGCAAACAAAATGGTCAAAAAAGACTCTTTTCTTAGATTTTGGTGGTGGCGATACTAAGCGAACCTACATTTAGGTTTACGCTTACTCATAGGAATTTATATATAAAATAAACATCTAGAAATCTTTAGAAGTTTTTTTATTAGATTAAATATTTTATAAACATTAATGAAATAACGGGAGGATAAACATGGAAAAAACCAAAATATTTTTGGACGAAAACTACATGCCAAAAAGATGGTATAATATTCAGGCAGATTTACCAAAACCTCTGCCACCAGTATATAGCCCACGAACTTTAAAACGGGCCACATTGGAAGAACTTTCAGTTCTATTTCCAATGGAAATATTAAAACAGGAAGTATCGCAAGAAAGATGGATAGATATTCCACAAGAAATACGTGACATTTATGCAGTATGGAGGCCTTCTCCGCTTTACAGAGCAATAAGGCTTGAGAAGGCACTTAAAACACCTGCAAAAATATACTTTAAATGGGAAGGAGTTTCTCCTGCAGGCAGCCATAAACCAAATACAGCTGTACCCCAAGCTTACTACAATATGAAGGAAGGTACACAAACTATAACAACTGAAACTGGTGCAGGCCAGTGGGGATCTGCACTAAGTTATGCTACGAGCTTATTTGATATAACATGTAGAGTTTACATGGTGCGGGTAAGTTATGAGCAGAAACCATATAGGAGGAACCTTATTCATTTATGGGGTGCTGAGGTATTTCCAAGCCCAAGTAATAAGACTAATGCAGGGAGATCTATTCTAAAAGAAAATCCCGAGCATCCAGGAAGTCTTGGAATTGCAATTTCTGAAGCAGTTGAAGATGCGGCCACCCACGAAGATACAAAATACTCTCTTGGGAGTGTTTTAAATCATGTTTGTATGCATCAAACTGTAATCGGTCTTGAATCAAAAGAGCAATTTAAAATGGAAGAGAGGTATCCTGACATAGTAATTGGCTGTGTTGGAGGGGGTTCCAATTTTGCCGGCATCTCTTTTCCTTTCTTACATGACAAATTAAAAGGAGATAAAAAGGATTTAAGAGTTATAGCAGTTGAACCGCAATCATGCCCAACCTTAACTAAAGGTCTCTATGCATTTGATTATGGGGATTCTACTAAGCTAGGCCCAATTGCAAAAATGTTCACCCTAGGTCATGACTTTATTCCTCCAGGTATTCATGCAGGAGGATTAAGGTATCACGGAGCTTCACCGATAGTAAGTGCACTCAAAGATCAAAACATTATAGAAGCCCAAGCTTACTACCAAACAGAAGTATTTGAAGCAGCAATGCTTTTTGCACAAACTGAGGGCCATGTACCGGCACCAGAAACAGCACATGCAATAAAATCTGTAGTAGAAGAGGCTAAAAAGTGTAAGCAGACAGGAGAAGAAAAGGTCATTTTATTTAATGCAAGTGGGCATGGGCACTTTGATCTTAAATCCTATGAACTATACCTTCACGGAAAACTAACAGACTTTGAATATCCTACAGAACTTGTAAAACAGTCGCTTAAAAAACTTCCAAAAATAACGGAGGATTAATCCTCCATTTTTTTTATTTTTGTGATATGATGAAAACTATTGGATTATTAATTAATCCTATCTCCGGGATGGGGGGATCAGTGGGATTAAAAGGAACAGATGACCTCTATGAAAAAGCTTTAGCGCTTGGTGCTGAAAAAGTATCATCAAAAAGAGCTGAAATATTCCTTGAGTCTCTCGGCAATATAAAAGATACATTGTTTTTAGTTCCTTCTGGTGAGATGGGAGAAGACCCAATAAAAAACAAGGGGCTTCAATATGAAGTAGTGTATTCAGTTAATGGATTAACAAGTAAGATAGATACTCTAAAGACAATTGAAGAATTCAAAAAGAGAAAAGTTGAGATAATTATATTCTGTGGTGGTGATGGAACTGCAAGAGATATATATGAAGCAGTAGCTACAGAAATACCTGTAATTGGAATTCCTGCAGGAGTAAAAATGTTTTCATCTGTATTTGCAATTAATCCTAAAGCAGCAGCAGATATTCTTAAAGCATTTTTAGATGGTAGTTCGAAATATAAAGATTCTGATGTATTGGATATAGATGAAGAGAGTTATAGGGCAGATAAATTTAAGATGAAATTATATGGTTATTTAAAAACACCTTATATTCCTCACTTGATTCAAGATGCAAAGTCTTTGTTTGAGGGTCACGATGAAGAAATGGCAAAGGAAGGCATAGCAGTTTTTGCTAGCGAATTTATGTCTGATGGGTCACTATATATTGTTGGTGCCGGATCTACAACAGCAAAAATTGCAGAAGTAATGGGTATAAAAAAGACTATACTTGGAGTAGACTTGATAAAAGATGAAAAATTGATTGCAAGTGATGTTAATGAAAAAAACATTTTAAATCTTATTAAAAATGAAAAAAGTGTAAAGATCATAGTAAGCCCTATTGGTGCACAGGGATTTGTTTTTGGCAGAGGAAATCAGCAGATTTCGAGCCAGATTTTAAGAAAAATCGGGAAAGACAATATTATAATCATAGCAACACCACAAAAACTTGAAAATACGCCATTTTTACTTGTTGACACCGGTGATGCAGAGCTTGATGATATGTTATCCGGAAAAACTCTTGTCATATGTAGTTATAGGATGGCACAAAGAAAGGAAATAAGGAAAGATTAAATTTAAAAAGCAGTAAAATCAGGTTATTCTGATACTATGGACGAATCAGTTGTCACTCCTTGGGAAGTTGAGGGAGAAATTGACTATAATAAGCTCATTAAACAATTTGGTACTGATGTTCTTACTGATGAATTATTAACTACAATAAAAAAATATACAGGGGATTTGCATCCCTTCCTTAAAAGAAAATTATTCTTTTCACACAGAGACCTTGGATGGATTTTAAAAAAATATGAAGATGGAGAAAAATTTGCACTCTACACCGGAAGGGGGCCTTCTGGTCATACACACATTGGACACCTAATTCCTTGGATATTCTGTAAATGGCTTCAAGATAAATTTGATTGTGAGTTTTATTTTCAGATGACTGATGATGAAAAATTCCTGATGAGGCCAGATTTGACACTTGAACAAACACATACTTTTGCCTATGAAAATGCACTTGATGTAATAGCTTTAGGATTTGATCCCAAAAAAACTTTTATATTTTCCAATATAGATTATGCTAAAACTATGTATAAAATATCGATACAGGTTGCAAAAAATGTAACGACATCTACAGCAAAGGCAGTCTTTGGATTTAAGAATTCAACTAATATTGGTATAATGTTTTTTCCGTCTGTCCAGACTGCACCTTGCTTTTTACCTTCAATCTTAAAAGGGCATAATGTTCCAGTTTTAATTCCAGCAGCCATTGATCAGGATCCTTATTGGAGGATTGCACGTGATGTTGCACCAAAACTAGGCTATTATAAGCCTGCTGCAATACACAATATGTTCCTTCCCGGTTTAGAAGGCCCAAGTGGTAAAATGTCAGCATCAAAGGGCGATACTGCAATTTTTTCAATTGATCCTCCAAAAGAGGTAGATAAAAAAATAAAAAGAGCTTTTACTGGCGGTGGCCAGACCGTAAAAGAACATAAAGAAAAAGGTGGCAATCCTGGGGTATGTACAATCTACCAGTATCTATATTTCATTTTTGAAGAGGACAATCAAAAGATAAAGGAAATACACGATGGATGTAAGAGTGGAGAGGTATTCTGCGGAGAGTGTAAAAATCTGTTAAGTGAGAAACTTGTTAAATTTATCACAAAACACCAAGAAAACAGAGAAAAGGCAAAAGACGTACTAGATGAATTTCTTCTAAAAGATTGAATTCATTTCAACATTCCTAGATCAACTGAATCGAAACTAAGAGCATTTCAAGCTAAAGTTTGTTTTTAATTTTTTAAAAGCACAGATCAAAAATAATTTTACTATTTAGCTCCATTTTACCAATTTATTTCATCCAGAATTTTTTCCCATATTTCAATTATTTTAGATGAAAGTGGCGAATCTGAAATTTCAAGTAGTGTCTTGCGCGATACTATTGCAGAGTTTACAATTGGATCATAAGGTAACTCACCAATAACTACAATATCATTGAGTGTACAGTATTCTTTAATCTTTGAAGTGTTGAAATTATTAATATCAGATTTATTTATACATACTACAGATTTGACTCCAAAGTGTTTATTGACCCCAAATACTCTTTTGAGATCTTGAATGGCGGAAAAAGTAGGTTCTGTTACAACAACAGCAAGATCAACCCCTGTGATGGTAGAGATTAGGGGGCATCCAATTCCGGGTGGCCCATCAATAAGTATTAGATCTTTGTTATTCTTAGTTGAAAGCTCTATTGCATTTTTCCTTACTTCGTTTACTAGTTTTCCAGAAGATTCGGCACCAGGTTTTAAAAATGCATGTGACAAAAGTCCAAAACGTGTTTCAGATATATATGTGTAACCAGATATTCTGTCTTTCATAGTTATAGTTTTTTCAGGACAGACTAAACGGCATACGCCACAGCCTTCACAAAACGATTCTTTTATTTCAATTTTTTTAGAAATTGCACCAAATTTACATCCAAAGTAGCACTGCATACAGTTTGTACACTTATTTTTATCCACATGGGCTATTTTTGAACCTATAAATTCTTCAGTTTTTAATAATGTTGGATTCAAAACTATATGTAGATTTGAGGCATCGACGTCACAATCTGCAATGACCACATTTTTAGCCAAAGATGAAAAGGCTAATGTTAATGAACTCTTACCTGTTCCCCCTTTGCCACTAACTATAGCAATCTGCTTCATGTTATCATGCTCTTAATACTATAAAAAGTATAAACAAGCTGCCTAGATATTTCAGGAAAACAATCTATAAATGATTCTCCTTTAGAGTACAACTTCGCAATATCTTTATTATAAGGTATTTTGAGTAATATAGGAATCGTCTCTTTTTTACAAAAGATTTCAATTTCATCGTCACCTATTCCATCACGATTAATTACAACTCCAAAAGGTATATCCATTTTTTTCAATGCTTCTACAGCTATCTTTAGGTCATTGAATCCAAAAGGAGTTTGTTCTGTGACTAGGATACAAAAGTCAGATCCATTTACCGTTTCAAGAAATGAGCAAGAGGTTCCAGGTGGACAATCAAGTATTGTGTCAATATCTGTTCCTATTTGATATTTTAGTGACTTTATTATGGGTGTCGGTCGACTTTCTCCAACATCTAAAAATCCATCATAAAATAAAATATCGTCCTTTTTTCCTCTTCTTATATATCCAATTTTTTTATCTTTCCAACTTATGGCATCATTTTGACATACTAGTTTACACCCCCCACAAGAATGGCATAAACTTGGGAATATCTTTATTCCAGAAGGGAGATCAACTATTGCATTAAAGTTACAAAAATTTGCACATGCCCCACAATTTAAACATCTTTCAGGATCAATTTGAGGTATCTCTACGCTAACATCTTGACTGCCTTCTATATCGGCTTTGATAAAAATATTGTCATTTGGTTCTTCGACGTCACAATCTATCAATTGAACTTGGCCTAGACTCAATGCCAAATTAACGGATACTGTAGTCTTACCTGTGCCTCCTTTGCCACTTGCTATTGAAAGTATCATCTTCTCACTATTTAGGAAAGAAAATTAATGGTGACAATTTCCTTTATTGTGGTCACCAAATTTATGTTCGCTACATGAATCACTAAACGTGGCCTTTTTTAATTTCATGTTTTTATAGTCAGATATGGACCTCTCAACAGTTCCGGTTGCTCCGATATATACATCGATTCCATAATCAACAAACATACCTAGAGCTCTTTTTCCCAAACCTTTGCATATTAGAATGTCGACTTTTTCTTTTTTCATGATTTCAGGGGGATATCCTATTCCTCCCATATGTTCACTGGAATTATCTACTATTTTTATATTATTAGACTCTATGTCATATATTGTATAGGTTGGCGTTCTCCCAAAATGCTCACCTATTGACTCATAAATTCCTGCATATCCATTTGTCGGAAAACAAAGTTTCATTTAATCATCACCTCATTATACCTGAATGTGTTCTGACGTTAGGTGAAGAAGCTTTAGAGTAATTGCCTTCTTTAAAATTTTTAATGGCTTCTCTTACAGTTCCTTTGAATCCATTTACAATATCTATCCCCTCTGCATCTAAAACTTGAAATGCATTTGGGCCTATGTTTCCACATATTATTGCCTTAATTCCTTTCTTAGTTAAATTTTTAGCAGTCTCTATGCCAGATCCATTTGAAGTAGATGCAGATGGATTTGGAAATACTTCAAGATTATTTGTTTTATCATCAAAAATTAAAAAATAATTACATCTTCCAAATCTTTGATCTACTTCCGAGTCTATTTCCGTTCCTGTTGAAGATATAGCTACTTTCATTATAATCCCTGCAAGTCTCTTATCATTGTGGACCCACACTTAGGGCATTTTTTGTCCAAGCACGGAATTCCTCTCACATGCGGCTCTTTATGCCCGCATTTAGTGCAGATACACTCTCCCTCTGGGCCCCTACCATAGCGATATCCCGCCATTTACTCAACTTCTTCTGAAATTTTATTTAATCTTGCTTCTAACTGCTGAATCTCTTTCTTTAAGAGATCTATGTTATCCACAAGAATTTTTTTCTCTTCTTCTTTGGAAATTATTCCCTCTTTAAAAAACTCAGATCCTACCAGATATGCACATAGCCCTCTTCCAAGACCACCTCGGCCCCTTCCTAGACCTGCAATTCTGTATTCTGGGTAGTATAGATTTCTTCCGCGATATGTGCGAAATCCCCTAGGTAATGTTCTTCCCCACATTTTACTCACCAAACGAATATATATTCATTGTTATATAAATATTTCGGTTGACCTTATTTTTGATATAATTAACTAATTTAAATTAATGAAATCCAATATTTTACTTATATATAACACCATTTGATATATTAATGACATTAATGTTAGTCTATATAACCAAAAGATTTATATACTAATGATTATCAATATTAATAACTAACATTTGAGTGATGGTAGTTAGCACTAAAAGGTGAAAAAATATGGGATGGAGAAGACAATTTGAAACTAGAGAAAAACGTATCAATGAATTAAGGGTTCTTCTAAAACAAAAACTAAATAGCGGAAGGGATTACTTCATTCAGGAACTTGTTAACGATACAGACATACCAAGAAGTACTGTTGAAAGGTATCTTTACGAATACCTAAATGAAGAAGTAGAAATTTATTACGAAGGGCCCTTAAAAAAGATACGTTATAAGGGTAGAGGAAATTAATTTAAGAAAAGATTTTTAATCTTTTCTTTTTTCATAATTTTTTTAAAACACATTTATATTTTTCCATAATCTTGTTTTTCCTTTAAGTTAGCACTGTATCCCTTTATTTGCCATTTGAAGTGATTTCTATACCAATATAATCAAAAAATATGATAATTACAGTAGTTAGTTAAGGCAAAATTTATATTTGGTATATCCCAGTATATTAATTAAAGGTGATATGATGGTAGAATTTTGGATTCAAAGAAAAGTAGCAATATTTGCGTTTAATGGGGATCCAATGTGTGTAATACATGCACTGATAAATACACTTGAGTTTCATGCAAAGGGTTATGATGTAAAACTTATTATCGAAGGCTCTGCTACAAGTCTTATTGGAAAACTAAATGAAGCTAATAATCCACTTCATTATTATTACACAAAAGCAAAAGAAGAAGGATTAATAAGCTGTGTTTGTAAGGCATGTGCAACAAAAAGTGGAACTATTGGAGAAGCAGAGGAACAAGGCTTAGCTCTTTGTGATGAATTATTTGGCCATCCTAGCATGGCAAAGTATATGGAAGAAGGGTACGATATAATATCAATATAATTTATATTCGGGGGATAATATGATTTGTATTTTGATGTGGGTTGCACAAGAAGGATTTAGGGATGAGGAGCTTTTTATCCCAAAATCATTGTTTGAGGAAAATAAGTATAGTGTTACGGTAGTTTCTCATAATAGTGGAACTGCTTTGAGCAAATTTGGAAAAATAATTGAAGTAAAAGGAATAGATGAAATCAAAATAGACGATTATGATGCTTTTCTCTTAGTAGGTGGTCCAGGAACGTTTAGTCTTGCCGATGACAAGATACTTCATAGCTATATAAAAGATGCCTTAAGAAAGATACCTCTCTTAGGAGGAATATGCTATGCGCCAAATATTATGGCCAGAGCTGGGGCATTAAAAAATAAAAAAGCGACTGTATGGGGAGATAAAGATATCTTCGATAAAGAAAGCGTTATCTTCGATAGCAAAGATGTTGTAATAGATGGGAACATAATAACTGCAAATGGACCAGATGCGGCGCAACTTTGGGCTAAAGCAATAGTCAATTATATTAAAAATGAATTAAAAAAATAAATTATACTATAAGAAGGACGGAGCTGAAGTCAATTAAAATTTTTCTAATATTTTCTACAGAACTTCAAAGCCTCCGGTATTCTTTGAAGCATATCAGAGCTTCTAAAATTCATACCCATTTCTTCAGATGTTATATCTCCTGCTATGCCATTTAAGAATGTCCCTGCACATGCAGCTTCTAGTATTGTACCTTTATTAGAAAAAGCAGTTATTAATCCTGATAAAATATCTCCAGTTCCACCTGTAGTCATACCAGCGTTTCCAGTAAAGTTTTTAATGATTCTTTTTCCATCAGAGATTAAATCTATTTCGCCTTTAGCCACTATTTTAATATTATATTTTTCAGAGTTAATTAATATATTTTCTTCAGTTAAATGCTCGCCAAACAACAATCTGTATTCAGAGAGGTGGGGCGTTATACATACATCGTTTTTCTTTAAGATTTCGAGATTTCCTTTAACAGCAAAAAGCCCGTCTGCATCTATTACAATCTTCTTACAAGTGATACTTTTCATAAACTCTATAACAGTTTCAATAGTTTCCTTACATCGTCCCATGCCAACACCTACGAGTATTGAATCTGCTTTTTCAGAAAGAGCCTTTAGGTATTCAACATCTTCTAAAACAAAATTCCTTTTTTCAGTAGAATAAACTATGTAATCAGGAGAATAAGACTTTATTATTTTGGCACATTTGTTCGGCGATACAACGTATACTAAATCTGACAAATACGATGCTGCAATAGAGGAATATATTGGCGCCCCATGGTATTCATCCGATCCACCAATTATTAGTACTCTACCGTTATCCCCCTTGTGGGAATCGCTTGCCCTAAAATTAAGCTTATTTACATATCCAGGGCCAGTAAAGTTATTGAATTCTTTTGGTATCCCTATATCAATTACCGCTGTAGCTCCTTCTTTTGGTGTGTGCAGAGATATAACAACATTTGATATAAAATATGGAGAGCTCACATCAATTGATACTTTAATTCCATTGATCTCGTTTATTCTGTTGATAACATCAGAAAATGGGCGCCTAAGTGTTCCTTTGACTCCAACACCAAAAATAGCATCAACATAAATTTCAAAATCCGATCTTATTTTTTCTATATCTGAAGAGTCTTTAAGTAGTATCTTTTCAATATTTAAGTGTGTAAGTAGATTCCAGTTTAAACGTGCAGCTCCTTCTTTAATGTCTACTGGATCTCCAATTAAGTATACTGTAACTCTATTCTCTTTAGACAAATATCTCGCACAAACAAATCCATCTCCCCCATTATTACCAAGCCCACAGAAAATAGCTATTTTGTTTTTTGTTCCAAATCGTTTCTCAATTTCTGATGCCACCCCCCTCCCTGAATTTTCCATAAGAATATCGGTATCAAGACCATAATACTTACAATTTGAATCAATTATGTATGTGTCCATGTTATCCCATAGTAACTTAAGAACTTGAATAAATAAGTTTTTGCATATTGGGGTAATTTTATATATTATCTGAATAAGCATTCCTTATGGTAAAAGTCTTAGAGTGTGAGAGATGTGGATTTAAAGAGTATCTACTGGCGGAAGAAAAGAGTTATGATAGATGTCCATCATGCCAATCAATAGTTATAGCTCAGGAAAAAAATGATCTACCCACACAATTACAAGAGATAATTAATGTTGCAAATCAGAATTTTGTTTATAGAAATATTAAAACAGATAATTACTCTGTCTTTTTTGATATAGATGAGCTTTATAAAACCCCTGAAGAAGTAATATCTTCCTTCGAGAAGATCAACTTTTACCCGTTTATACGAAGAGAAAAAGAAAAACTGTTTGTAATACTTAGATCTTCCCCACCAAAAAAAGGGTTCTCATATAAGAAAAATCTGATTTTATTTTTATTAACAATTATTTCAACTACTATTGCGGGATATTTTATGGCTGTACCACATATTGAGTATGGATTTATAACAAATCCCTGGGTTGGTGCCATAACTTTTTCTTTTTCTATAATGCTAATTTTGGGAACACATGAAATGGGGCACTACCTTATTGCAAGAAAAAATGGTGTTGATGCAACATTACCCTATTTCATACCCGCACCTTTTATACTAGGTACAATGGGGGCAGTAATAAACATAAGATCATTTATTCCAGACAAAAATAGTGCAATTGAATTAGGTCTTTCGGGCCCACTTGCAGGTATATTGGTGGCCATACCAATAACAATTGTGGGGGTCATGCTTTCACCAATTGTTCCGATTACAGTTTTTGGCGAAAGTTCATTGTTTTTGGGAGAGCCACTCATATTTCAATTAATCGCAAATTCAATTGTAAATGTGGCCGAAGGATATTCTCTATACCTTCATCCAGTTGCATTTGCTGGGTGGGCCGGTATTTTTGTAACTATGTTGAATTTAATCCCAATGGGCCAACTTGATGGAGGCCACATTGCGAGAGCAGTACTAGGACCCATATACCACAGGTATCTCTCATTTATTGTTGCAATATCTCTTTTTTTCATTGGGATATTCACATGGGCAGGTTGGAGTCTTTGGGGGATAATTGGACTTTATTTAGCATATAGGGGGCATCCTGGCTCGATGAATGAGATAACCCCTTTGGATGAAAAGCATTGGATTATGGTTGGAATTGCAATAATCCTATTTATAATATCAACAATGATTGTACCTATAAAAGTAGGTTAAAGACAAGATATGGTCGAATAATTATATTACAAGAAATTAAACTCTTCTAATTCCATAGTGCTAAACAAGTGGCACCATAAATGAAAAATATTTCAATATGGAGCTGTATTGCATTTTTTTGATTATTAAACGCTTTTTGAGATAAAGAGCGGAACTCAAATAAACAAAAATATGGTCCAAAACCCTATGACAAGCTGCAACAGTAAGTGTATAAGAAGGAACAGATTAGGGATGATATTGTTTGGCTGAAATCATGCAACAAAGCACTATAGATAAAAAAGGTTTAAATATGCTTAATTTATCCAAATGGCATGCTCAATGACATCCGTAAGAATAAGTCATTTATCTCAATTGTTAATTTAATAGGGCGGATTTTTAGTTTTCTCCCACCAAATATTATAACTACTATCAGTTTAATTGTTGTATTCTTTTCAGGGTATTATTATTATCTGGGTCTAGCACATATTGGTGCAATTATACTTGCCTTATCAGGATTTTTTGATCTAGTTGATGGTTCAGTTGCAAAGTATACCAATAGAACAACAATTTTAGGTGGCTTTTTAGACTCGACATTTGACAGGATAGGAGATGGAATTGTACTTTTAGGAATTGGATTGTCATATGATCTTACCATTTGCTTTATTATAATGATAGGGGCCTATCTAATAAGCTATATGCGTGCTAAAGGAGAGGCTCTTGGAGTAAAAGTGATGGGTATAGGAATTGGGGAGAGGGCAGAGAGGATACTAATAATATTTGTGTTTTCCTTTATCAATTTAGAGTTAGGGCTTTATGTGCTACTTATCGTTGTTTATATTACTGTCCTTACAAGATTTTATTACATCTCAAAAAATCTAACTAAGACTTAGAAACCTTTTTATACCCCCATAATCAACTTTCCATTACGCGGGGGTTGCCGAGCATGGCTAAAGGCGATAGACTCAAGATCTATTCCCGCAGGGGTCCAGGGGTTCAAATCCCTTCCCCCGCACTTTTTTATAAAGTTAATGCGGTGCTGTTTTTCTTCTAATAACAAAACAACTAATATAGAAAACTTAAAATTA
>Ga0255347_1000092_pt1 | contig 164016 bp, 139 predicted proteins | sample wastewater_treat_2_FD_192479 | JGI IMG/M metagenome (GOLD analysis project Ga0255347, IMG submission 192479) | Wastewater microbial communities from Lulu Island WWTP, Vancouver, Canada - plant24 | ecosystem: Engineered > WWTP > Wastewater > Unclassified | place: Canada: Vancouver, British...
TCTTTTGTTATCGGTTCTCATACTTACCTTTGTTCCTGCAAGAGCCGCAAAAACAGCAACAACCCCGGTAATTATACCTATTTGAATATGCACAAGTCCACGATAAAAGTAACCTATAACACCTGAAAGAGAGTTAAACATAACCACAGGCAGAGTTGTACCAATACAGATGTTCATAGGAATTCCAACCCACATATGAAGAAGTGGTACAAGTACTATCGCACCGCCAACTCCTCCCATTCCTGAAGCAATCCCTGCAGCAAGACCAATCAGAATAAACCTGATTGGAGACATAGTAAAATTTGTACCATTACCTTCAACACCGGTATTTCTTTCCCTCCACATATTAATAGAAAGAAATATCGTAATACATATAAAAAAAATCTTTACTGCTATATCCGGTAAAATAGATGTTATTGAACTTCCAATCTGTGCGCCTATGATACCTGCAACAATAAGAAATCCAGCAATCCTGAAATTGACCTGCCCTTCCCTCATATGAGCAAGAAATGCTGAAATAGATGAAAATACAATCACAAGCAAACTTGTACCAATTGCCTCTTTAATTGAAAAACTGAGTAAAAAATAAAAAACAGGTACATAGATAGTACCTCCTCCCATGCCTGTTAAGCCACAGATAAAACCAGCAACAATACCGGTTATAATGGATTCTATAATCTGGATAATAGACATTTGTTAATATCGAATCGGCTCTCGCCAAAGCATCAAATCGAGAGAATTGTTATCCAGAGGACATGGGCCAGTAGGTGTTATCCATGTATGATTTGGCCAGTTTCCACAATCAAACTTTAAACCACTTCGGGCAAGTTCAATAGGACATGCATTATACAGTTTATGATACCCTTCATATGTCTGACATCCATCAGATGTCCTTCCACATTTCTCGCATACAAATTTCGGGACAATTCCAACCCCGTACTTTGGGAAATATCCTTCAAACCTAACCTTCCCTTCACAGTTCATACATGTAAATCCTTCAAACTTTGTAAAATTCAACTTAATAAACTTTGCAGCCCTTACATTCCTACCGAATTCATCTTTGTAAGCAACAGGCAGTATAATCATTTTAGGAAGAGTAATATTATGTCTCTCAATTTTTTCGTAAAACTTCAAAATGCCATTTCTAACAACAGAGGCAATTTTTGTCTGGTCTATTTCCTGACCACTTTGAATAGAGGTCGTCATAATCACAAGAATACTTGCAGCAGCAACAAACCCATTTATACTTCCGAACACTCCCCCAAAGATTCTATCAACAAATGGCTTTATCTCGACCTTTTTCCTTAATGTTTCAAGTAAAATTATAACAACAAGGGCAAGAATAATACTCGAAAGCGCATAGAAAATAAGGTCTACAGCAGTTCCTGTGATTTCAAACTTAGCAAAAAGAAAAACAGGCGCAGTATAAATAAAAGAACCAACAATAAGGCCAAAGGCGATTCCAGATATATCAATAATTGTACCGAGAAAGCCACGGCCAACTCCGCCAAGTATCCCGCCGAGAATAAACATAATCACAATGATATCAAGTCCACTAAGCATACATTTATGATATCATTTTTATGAAACCAGTAAAAACCAGAAGTGCATATCTATAGAGAATCAGGTCCTATCTACATCCGGTAATCCACAATATATCTTTCCTAAGGGACCACAACCTTAAATCAAACTCCTTTAATAAAAATATACTTCCATACAACCAGCCCAGCAAATACCCTGATAACAAAGAATAATATCCCAGAAGTAATAAGTCCAAAAAATGGAACAAATAATATGGTTGTTAAAATACTTCCAATACCAGAACCAATAAGATCAACAGCATAAAACCCGCTGATTGATTTTTGAAAATTACTTGTATTTTTAAGATAAATCGTATTTATCAATGGGAATTCCCATCCAGAAAAAAATCCGAGTATGATCATCAGTATAAAGAAAAAAGCCATTGGTATCATCACCTTCGAAAATAAAAAGATAAAGCCAATGCTTACAATTGCAAATATTGCCTGGGCTATCTGCCAAATAAATAATAAGCACTCAGGATTTTTTATGCGGTGTAAATAAAATGAACATAAAATACTTCCAGCAGTCAGTCCGCCCATAAATAAACCTGTTAATACGCTTAAATAAAAATATATCGAGCCAAACCCCATTTGAAATACAAAAAGATACACGAGTTCCCACGCAACTGACAACATACCAGTTGATAAAACTGTAATCTGAAGAGCCATTGTTTTTTTATCACACATTTTCAAAAGATATATAATACCTATAAGAATCATAAAAATCAGAACTATAAATAATGCCCTGAAAAAATATCTAATACTGATTTCTCTCACTCCCCGGGTTAATAGGTAAAACCAGTGTTTAAGAGCAGGAATTATAATAATAGGTCTATATAAAGAGTTAATGGCATCAAAAGGCATAATCATTGTCGTAAATTTCTTAGTTTTTTCCTGGTCAAGTTTATCTCTTATGTAAAATTCAGAGATAACCTTTGTCGCGATATTTTTCTGTTGGAATCTGTGTATAAGAAAATCAGAGGAAAATACAGGAGCATCCCTTTTATTTACTGCAAGGTATCCTGTGTAATAATCACAGATAATATTTACAACAGGAAATACCCTGTTTAATGTTCCATAGACGATTTTATGTACATCTACAAGGGGTCGAGCCATATAATCAGGTGATCCCTCAATTACTGTATAAAAAATGCCATCCTCATTAAGATGTTCCTTTGCCACAATATAGAATTCTTTTGTATAAAATCTTGCTGTCTTTAATGAGATAGGAAGTCCTGCATCAACTAAAATAACATCCCATTTCTTTTTGGATTTTCTGAGAAAACCTACAGGATCATCAATAATAAAATGAATCCTTTTATCTCTATATTCAGAAAAATAAGACCCTGCATATTCGCTTGTGATTTTTACAAGTTCAGGGTCTATTTCTACACAATCAATACCTTCAGGATTATACTTAAGGATTTCAGGAATAATTCCTTTTGTTCCAGCCCCAATAACGAGTATATTATCTGTTTGTTTAGCATACAGAAGGGGAAAATGAGAAACATCCTCTATCCATTCAACATCAGAATGAGGAAGTGTAAACAAAAGACATCCGTCCACCATAAATGACATCTGGCCATTATCATTTAACACAGTAATATTGCCATAATGGGTATTTACATAGTATTGTGGAGGATTTTTTGTTCTCCATTGTTTCATCAATGTTTTATTATTCAGTGTGGAATAGATAGATACACTCGGGTAAAAAAATGATAAAATTATAAATCCAAATAAAACCAGCCACGCAGTCCTTACAAAATAATTTCTATCAAACGAAAATACACATGCAGCAGATATAAAATCCAGAAGCATTATTATGCCTGCGGTTTGAAATGGATCAGTATATCTCTGTAAAACAAACGCAAATACAAGACCAGCAACAAGCGCTCCGGCACCTTCCCATCCATAAAGAAGTCCTGCTGCTTTATTATCTGGAATTTGTTTTTTAAGTATTATCCCGCCTGTTACGAATCTTATTCCCTGCAGGAAATTAAAAATTCCTGCAGTAATAAAAACAAGGCATATCATCTGAGGTATATTTATAATCTCACCGGGATTTAATCCAAATATTACCTGATGGACGCGAATAATTATGAGTCCTGCAAATAGCCAGAGTACTTCAAAAAAAAGCAGGGTTAAAAAAAGGTAGGTGGTTTGTTTCTTTATATGCCCTGAAATGATACAACCAACTGCACCGCTTATTACCCAGATACAAAATATAATTCCAAAGGATAACTCATTTCCATGAGAAACCACAAAGAGTTCTCTAATAAGCAAGGTCTGGGCACAAAGAGCAACAAACCCTTTAAGAAAAAAAACAAAGGAAAGACAATGTTTATGCATTACTTCCCATCTTACTTTTAAACAGAGGATAGTTTACTTAGAAAATAATGTCTAAGCAACCTTAAAAATATAAATTAAAGAAGGATGCATAATTAAATATTCAACCAGTTTTCTGTGCGCTGATATCTGGATATCTTTATTTTTCGAGAAGTGAATAATCTACTTGAACATTGTATCTTTTCTTCAATTGTTGTTCTAAATTAAGAATTCTTTGTTCCTCAAGTTTTCTTCTTATTTCTTGTTTAACATCAAGAAATGATCTTTGTTTTGATTCTTCAATATCATCAACCCTTATTATGTGATATCCAAATTGCGTTTTTACAATACCGCTTGTTTCGCCTTTTTTTAAGGAAAATGCAACATCTTCAAATTCTTTTACAAAAACACCTTTTGGTGCCCAGCCAAGGTCTCCACCTCTTTGCTTTGTTACATCAATATTATTTTCCTTTGCGAGTTCTTCAAAGGAAGCACCTTCATTTAGTTTTTTTAAGAGATCCTTTGCTTTTTCTTCGTCAGACACAATGATATGTCGAAGTTTTCTTCTTTCAGGCGTTGCAAACTGTTGAGGGTTATTGTCATATACCTGTTTAATTTCTGTATCAGTTATTGGATTCTCGTTTAAAATCTTCTCTATATAATTGTTGATTAAAAGCATCTGCTTCATTCTTTCAAGGTCTTTTTCTTGCTTTTCTGTCAGATTTATTTTGGCATCTTCTGCTGCAGTGATAAAAAGTTTTTCTCTTACAAATTGGTCGAGCAATCTTTTTTTCATATCAGAATTTAGGTTTTGTGTTTTAATTTGCATTGGGTCAATCCTCTGCTCAAAATCTTTGATTGTAAAGGATTGCTTCCCAATTTTTACAAGTATTTTTTCTGACTCGCAGTAAGAACTATTCGCAAGGATTGTAAAACAAAATACCATTAAAAACAATAGATTTTTTTTCATATTCTCTCCTCTCCAGGTTAAAATTTTTTGCCTTAAAATTTGTATTTTAGTTGATTCGGTATGCAAAAAAAAGTATAATTTATATCGGCCAGGTAGCCAAGTGGCAAGGCAGCGGTCTGCAAAATCGCTATTCACCGGTTCAAATCCGGTCCTGGCCTCTTTTTTACAGAATACCGGAATCAAGCAGTTTGATTACATCAAAAAGTGAATCACACAGATACGATGGTTTACTTTCAACAAGTTCTGTTCTTGTTGAGGATCCTGTAGGAACAACTATTGTATCAACCCCTGCATTTTTCCCGGTGAGAATATCAATGGTCATGTCACCAACAAAAACAGTATCCTGGGGTTTAACACCAGTTTCTTCAATCAATTTTAATAACATATCTGGCTCTGGTTTCTGGCGAGTTACCTGGTCTCCGAATAACATCCTGGAAAAAAATTCCATTATATCGAGGTTTCTGACAATAGGAATCCCTGACTCTGACGGCCTGTTTGATGCTACACCAATAATTCTTTTATCCTGTTTTAGTTTTTCGAGTAATTGCCTTGCCCCAGGTAACAGGTGGACCTTGCCGTTTAAATTCTTAAGGTGATATTCCCTATATATTTGCCTTGCCTGTTCAACATGTTCTGGTTTGAAAAATTTTGGTATATAGTTTTTATCTCCATAGCCAACAGACCTTTTTGCTGTCTCAAAATCAACAGGAGGATAACCAAAAACGGATAAAGTATACGACAGTGTTTCCCATACTGCCTGGTATGCATCAATCAAAGTACCATCAAGATCAAATACAAAAAGTCGTTTTTTCATGATAGAGTATGGATTATACATAATTTTGTGAAAAAATCAAGTTTAAACCAGGTAGATATCTCTTTCGTCTAAAAATTGACCTGAAATAAATAAAATGATATAAATTTTAAGGAGAAAAAATGAAGAAAATTCTGATGTTAGTTTTGGCTGTTTGTATAATTAGCTGCAGGGCATATTGTAAGGATACCCCTGACATGAAAGCAAGCGCACCGATTCCACCTCATGAAGAAAATCGTGGCCCGGGAAACCCTGAACTTGCAGGTACAGTAAAGGAAATCCTTGATATACAGAAAAGAATGTCTGATATTGAAAGATCAACAATTCATCAAGACCAGGATCTCAAACAGATCGCTCTTCAGATTAAAGCCCTACAGGAACAACTAAGAGGAAAACTTCAGGATAAACTAAAGAACAATGAAGAGTATCAATCATTAAAACAACGACGGGAGCAAATAAAAGTCCAGTATATCAAGGTAGGTCACAAAAGAACAGAGCAATCCCCAGGAATGAAAACAAACCAATAGTAAAATTTTTGCATCACATTCAGTGAGATTGGATATTAAATAGTTTCTCGAATGCCTACATTAAAAGTATGGAGTTGGATCAACTGTAAAGTTTGTTATTCTATATTTTTCAAGTATCATCTGAAGAATTTTGAATGATGTTTTTCTTTCCTGAACCTTCCACAGAACCTCTGTTGCTTTCTTTTTTATTTCTGATTCATAAATATCCCCGGATTTCTTTAGTTCTTCAAGAATTGAATCTTTATTTTTTAGCCAGTTCCTACCTGAAAACTGAATTGAAATCAACTCGCCAAATGGAGGAAATTTAAGTTGTTCTCGTATTGAAAGTTCCCTTTTGTAAAACATTTCTTCATCGTTTCTGGATAAATCACCATAAACATCAATACCAGGATTTCCTGTTTGAATCACAATAAAATTCTCATTTCCGGGCATCATCTTTTTTATTTTTTCAACAATAAGAAAAAACCGTTCTTCACTTCTGAATGCAGTCCTTGCTGCAATCATATCTGCGTTTATAAAAATAAGAAGGCCTGGCATAATATCCACAATATAAGAAATAAGATGCTGTGTTCCTACAATTATCTGTGATAAACCCTCAACTGGTTGATTTTCAGATGCTACACTGATGGTAAATCCAGGATAAATATTTCTGAGGGTATCAACAATTTTTTTTATTCCTGGCTGTCTTATACTTAAATTTCGTTTTTTGCATACAGGGCATTTTGATGGGATTTTGAAAAATCTTTTATCAGTCCCGCAAAAAGCATAGTCCTCAGATACAGGGGTAAGAATACCGCCGCATTCTTGACATACAATAGATGCACCACACTTCTTACATAAAATAATCCGGGCATATCCCTTTATGTTATGAATAAGAATCACCTTTTTTCCCTGTACGAGAGTTTTTTCAAGAAGATGTTTTGAAATATCCGTAAGGATTGAGGATTGCCAGTTTTTTTCGAGTTTACTGATAATAACCCGGGGAAATTCTGAAGAAATTGTAGATTCAAAGGCAATGGACTTCCCGGTTTTACAGAGAAAAACATCTGTTACATCTGGTTGTAGTGTTGTAAAAAGTACAGGTACATTTCTCATTTCAGATATCTTAAGCGCAATCTCTCTCGAATTATATCTTGGAGATTGCCTTTGTTTATGACCATATTCAGACGGCTCATCAACAATTAGCATTTTTATATCTGAAACAGGCGAAAATAATGCTGTTCTTGTACCAATTATTATAAGATTTTTACCTTTTAACATCCTGAGCCAGCAAAGTGTTTTTTCTTTTTTCCCGTATTCAGAACTAAAATATACAACCCTCTCCCCGTAGACATTCTGTAATGCAGAAAAAACTTTTTCTGCTTGGATAACTGTGGAAAAAATAAATACAATAGAACCATTAATAGATTCTGAAATATCCTGAAAAAAATTCATTTTATCCTTTATATCATAAAACCTTACAAGAGCAATTTTTTTACCTGTATCAGAAATACTTTTTAGGATACGATGTACTGTTGGTTTTCCTTCATTTTCCGGGGTATTAAATTGCTGGGAGGCTGGGATGTTATAATTAATTTTATTCTTCGAAAATTTTCCTGAAAACGCTGATAATACGCTACCAATAGAACAAAAACACATATCTGAAATCTCTCTGGCAAGATCAATAAGATACTCCGGGATTAAAGAATAATCATCATAAACCTTAAGTATCTTTTTATAATCGTATGTACCTTTATCTTCGGCATAACCAATTATCCATCCGATAAGTTTTCTATTACCGAAAGGAACAAGAACCCTCTGACCAGGTTGAACAAAAAACTCTGTCTTATAGGTAAATAATGTTCTAACTGGAATATCAACAGCAACAGATACGAAAAATTCCTGGTTTGACATAATTAAAAGAAAAGAGAATCTGTGAAAACCTCTTGAAATTCAGGATAAAGAGATAGTTCTATAACTCTTGTTTTTTTTATTATTTCAGCGATATCCTTTCTTAATTCAGAATTACAAAGAAAAAGCAAACTTGAAGCAAGAGAAGTGTTACCGGATGGAATAATTCTTTCTGTAGGAAAACCCGGCAACATCCCGAGATTTTTAATATTTTCTATGTTAACAAAATTCCCCAATGCTCCAGCAAGATAAATCTTTTCTATGTCTTTAGGGTCTACTCCGGCCTTCTTTATCAGTATTTCTATTCCACTTCTTATGGCTGCCTTTGCTGCTTGAAATTCTCTTATATCCTTCTGAGTAAGATATACTGAGTTGTTTTTTTCTGGTTCAAGAACAAATACAAAACCATTATTTTTATTCTTCAGCATATGTGAAAAAACAGAATCTGAATTCTCCTGAAATCTTCCGGCTTCATCAATTATTCCGCTACGTCTTAAAACAGCGATCAAATCCACAAGCCCTGAACCGCAAAAACCCTTTAGACTATTCCCACCAATGGTCTGCCAGTGAATTTCCCCTTCTTCACACCAGCACCTCTCGAGCGCTCCTGTCTGAGCACGCATACCAAAAGTAATCCTGCCTCCCTCAAATGCTGGTCCTGCTGCTGTCGAAGCAGCAATAATACCATTTTTATTCCCTATAACAATCTCACCATTTGTCCCAATATCAATACCCAGTTGTATGCCTTCTGATTTATGGATTCCTGTTGTAAGAATTAATCCAGCAGTATCACCTCCAACAAAACCTCCGAGAACAGGAAAAACAAAAATAATTCCCTCAGGATTTATGTGAATACCTGCTCTGAATGCGGATATTTCAACTGGACCTTTCATTAAAGGATTAAAAGGAATCTTGCTTAAAGAATTAAGAGGAAGATTTAAGAAAATCTGCTCCATCACAGTATTTCCAGAAAGAACAAACTGGTAAATATGATGATTTTCTATCCCTGATACCTTCGCTGCTTCATCAATCATTCGATTTATTTCATCAACAATAATCCTGTGAAGTACCTCAAGCCCATCGTCCCTAAGAGAAAAATCAATCCTGCTTATAATATCATCCCCAAATTTTATTTGAGGATTAGGTCTTACAACACTTATTAGTTCTTTACATTCAATAAGGTCGAAAACAGTAAGAACCATAGTTGTCGTACCAAGATCAAAACCAATACCATAACAATGACTGGTTGTATCTCCTTTTTCAACCGCCAATGGATCTCCATTGTGAAATACAACTGTTTCTGCAGCACCATTATAATCTACTACATCTTTTAAGATAAATGGGCTGACCTTTTCTATCCCTACACCAAGATGTCTGGCGATATGTTCCTGCAATGAAACAGGATTTTCGAGGGTAATTTTTTCAACATTTATTAGTTTTTTCTTTATCTGAGGTTTTCTTAATATACCATGAAGTGTTTTTGATGTAAGAATCTTATGATAGGAAGCTGCCCTATTTTCAAGAAAAATCGTTGAATCACGATTGATTCTTGATTGACATGCGAGTCGCCATCCATCTTTTACTTTTTCGCCGAGGAGTTTTTTTTCTGTTTCATTTGGAGGTGGCGCACCCTCTATTACTTTTACCCCACACTTCCCACAAATACCTTTTTCTCCACACGGAAGTTCAAAGTAAATTCCTGATTTTTCTATTGCTGATATTATCTTACTTCCAGAAGGAACCTCAACCTGTATCTTCTCTGGTTCAAAAATAACCCTTATATTTTTCATTTTTGGTATACATTAAAATAAATACAACAATCGCATTTTACATCATTTTGTAAGGTACTTCATTCTTTATATTCCTTCTTCATTTAATAAAAAATAAAACCTATAGATATTATTATCAGAAAAGAAAAACTCTATTTACTACGAGCAATCTCCCATCCAGAAAGAAAACAATAGAAGGCATTGCCGATTGAGATTATATCATATCCACCTTCAAGAACAATAAACACAGGCATAGAAACATTTGATGCTATCATCCTTGCCATATGGTAATAGTCAGAATCGCGGAAACAGAATTTAAGCAATGGATCGTCAATATGGGTATCAAATCCGAGAGAAATACCAAGAATATCAGGGGAAAACCTTCTTATCAAACCTAGTGCTTCGAAAAGATAAATCTTATAATCGGAAAAACTTGTACCTGCGGGCATTGGGAAATTATAACAGTTCGAAAAGCTATGTGTACCTGTGCCCGGATATGCGTCTGCCTGATGAATAGAAATAAAGATTATATTATTAAAATCCTTAAAAATTGATTCAGTTCCATTTCCATGGTGACCGTCAATATCAAGTATACCAACTCTTTTTACTGTTTTCAAACATTGTTTTACAGCAAGAGCAATATTATTAAAATAACAGAACCCACCAAGAAAATCTCTTCCAGAGTGATGACCTGGAGGACGAATAAGAGCACAGGCATCAGACCCATTAATAGCACGTCGAGCAGCGGCAATTGCTCCACCAGCAGAAAGACAGGCATATCTATAAATACCAGGAATATTAGGCGTATCAGGATTAAAAAAATTACCTTTCCTGACCATGTCTATGAGATATTGAGAATGAACTTCCTCAAGGTCAGAATCAGAAATTCCCTCGAAATCATTAAACTTATTTCTTGATTTCTTTTCGAGAAAATTTATAATTGCTGCGAGTCGCTCCGGACATTCTGGATGCCCCGGCTCTTTATACTCAAGCAAATCTTTTCTGAAAAGTATTTCCATATTTATATTTTTACCATATAAAGATCTTGTTGACAATTGGCTTTTCAATTGCTAAAATATATTTATAGACAGATTTATTAATAAGGGTAGATATCTCTCTATTACAGATATGCCACCGGTATAAATGGGGTTCAGTAGATACCTGCAAACATTAAATATCAATCAATACATAGCAAGGCGCAGGAGGTATTAAAATGACAGAAAAAGAAAAGAAACAGGTTAAATTTATAGGGAAAATAAGGCATGCTTCTGGAAAAGGGTCAAGCAGATCTTTAAGAAGATCAGGTTTTATCCCTGCAATTTTATATGGGACAGGAGAACAAAACAAATTATTGTGTATTGAAAAAAAATCTGCGGAGGTTAATTTCAGACATATATCAAGCCACAATATAATGGCTGATCTTATCATTGATGAAGGAGATACAAACACAACACTAAAAACAATTGTAAAAGAAGTCCAGACAAACCCGATAACAGGCGAAATATTACATATGGACTTCTATCATATTGGTAAAAATCAACCTGTTAGTTTAAGCATACCTGTTAGATTGGTTGGTGAATGCCCTGGAGTAAAGGAAGGTGGAATTCTTGAGCATGACCTGCGGGAAATACCAGTTGAAGGACTTCCGGATTTACTTCCTGAAAATATTGATATTGATGTTTCTAAACTAAAAATTGGTGAAAGTATTTATATCAAGGATATCAAAGTTTCTGACGGTGTTCGGATTCTTTTAGGTCCAGAGCATACCATTGTAACTGTCCTTGCTCCAAAAGTCGAGGTCGAGGCAGCGCCTGCTGAAGAAGCAGCAACTGCAGTAGTAACAGAAGAAGCCCAGCAGCCAAAGGTAATTACCCAGGAAATCGCTGAAGAACGCAGAAAAGAAAAAGAAGCAAAGAAGGAAACAGAAAAAGGTAGTTAACCTGTGGTTATCCTTGGTCTCGGAAATCCTGATAGAAAATATGCCTGTACCAGACATAATGCAGGAAAACGTGTTATAGATGAGTTGTTAGCGCGTAAAACAGAAGAAATCCAGAACTGGAGATCCAAATACTTCAGGGCATGGGAGATTAAAATTAATTCCCACATCACTATTGTTGCGAAACCCAGGACATTTATGAATGAAAGTGGTAAAGCAGCGCTCGCCATAAACACAAAATTCTGTATAAATCCATGTGAACTACTGGTTATATATGATGATATAAATCTTCCCCTCGGTAAACTAAGAATAAGGAAAAAAGGAAGCAGTGGCGGACATAAAGGAGTCCAATCAATTATAGATAATCTTAACACAGAAAACTTCCCACGGATAAGGATAGGAATAGGAATGCCTGTGAATGGACAAAATCTTGTAGAATATGTCCTTTCAGATTTTACAGAAGAGGAAAAAAATACTGCAGACGAAATGGTAAAAAATGCTGCAGATGCTGTTGAGTTGATATTGAAAGAAGGTATCGAAAAAGCAATGGCAAAGATAAATGGTCAGAACGAAACATCTTTACCATGAAAGTCCTGGAGGATAAAAATATGGAGAAAATCTCAAAAAAAGAGATACTCAAGTTTCATGGGGGCGGAAAACTTTCCATACTTCCGAAGGTTCATCTTAAAACAAAAAAGGATCTTTCAATCGCATACACACCAGGAGTAGCAGAAGTATGCAAAATTGTTAAAAATAATATTTCAACTGCTTATGACTATACAATAAAAGGAAATTCTGTTGCGGTTGTTACTGATGGAAGTGCAGTGCTTGGACTCGGGGATATTGGTCCAGAGGCGGCTTTGCCTGTTATGGAAGGAAAGGCAATCCTGTTCAAAAAATTTGGAGGTGTTGACGCATATCCTATATGCCTGGCTACAAAAAATGTTAAATATATTATTCAAACAGTATGTGCAATTGCTCCTGGCTTTGGGGGCATTAACCTTGAAGACATCTCAAGTCCAAGATGTTTTATTATTGAAAAATGCCTTAAAGAAAAACTTAATATACCTGTTTTCCATGATGACCAACATGGTACAGCCATTGTGGTACTTGCTGGAATCATAAATAGTTTGAAACTTTCAGGCAAGAAACCTGATTCTGTCAAGGCTGTTATAAATGGAGCAGGTGCTGCTGGTATTGCTGTTGCTAAGATACTTTATAGGTATGGAATTAAAAATATTTCTCTATGCGATAGAAATGGAATAATCTGCAAATCAAGAAAAGACGGGATGAATTCAGCAAAAACTGATATCCTGAAGATACTCGCTGATAATAAACCTGGGACACTCGCTGATGCCCTTCAAGATGCTGATATATTTATAGGACTTTCAGGTCCAGATATCGTTTCACCAGAAATGGTGAAAAAAATGAAAAAAAATCCCATAATTTTTGCAATGGCTAATCCTGTTCCTGAGATAATGCCTGAAAGAGCAAAAAAAGCAGGTGCATTTATTATCGGAACAGGAAGAAGCGATTACCCAAACCAGGTTAATAACCTTCTCGCATTTCCTGGAATTTTCAGGGGCGCCCTCGATGCCAGGGTTAAGCAGATTACAGAAGAAATGAAGATTGAATCTGCAAAAGCAATCGCAGGAATAATTCCAGAAAAATCTCTGAACCCAAACCTTGTCATTCCTTCTCCATTTGATAAAAATGTTGCATCTGCAGTGGCTGAAGCAGTTAAAAAAATAGCAAGAAAAAAATGATTTATCTGGTTATAAGTGTTGTATCCTTTGCATCTGCTGCTTTAATCTATAAATATTCAAACCATATAAACTGCGATAGAATTTCTCTTATTCTCTGTGAAAGAATTACAGCAGTGGTGCTTTTGTTTTTCTACATAATAATGTTTGATAGATTTACATTTAATCCTGCGATTACAGTCCTGGCTTTTACTGGAGGAATAACAATATTTCTTTCAAGAGTAGCATTAATCGCATCCTTAAAATGCGGAAAGGTTTCAATCTCATGGACAATTGTGAATCTTTCGGTTGTTATACCTGTTTTGTCTTCTATTCTTTTATGGTCTGAGATTCCTTCGCAACGTCAGATTATAGGGCTTTTACTTGTTCCTGCGGCAATAGGACTGCTGCAGGAACAATCAATGGGGCATTGAAATGTGGCTAAAACTTGTACTTATTTCATTTTTGTTTTGCGGTATATCAGATACAATGTGGAAGATTGCTGGCGAAACAGGCGGAAGTTATACTGCTAATACCTATATTTTTATCTTCCATATTTCTGCTCTTATAGGCGCATCCATAGCAGCAATTAAAATGAAGAAAAAAATTACAAGGAATGAATTTTTCCTTGGAGTAATCGCTGGATTTTCTATTGTTATCGGTAGTATCTGTTCAATGAAGGCAATACTCAAAATGCCGGGTATTATCTATTTCCCTATTTCAAGTGGAGGAAGCCTGCTTTTTGTAACAATTATGGCACATATTCTATGGAAAGAGAAAATCTCATTGCGACAAACTGCAGGTTTAATGGTTGCAATTATTTCTATTATCTTAATCAGCACAAAATGATATACCTTTTTCAAGCCATAAAAGCGCTTTTTCTATAAAAGAAAACTGTTTTACTGGAGAATCATGGTCTCCATGTTCAATTTCCTGATAGAAGATTTTTATCCCTGTTTTTTCTGCTTTTTTAACAAAACTCCTTGAATGTTCAACAGATATAAGATTATCAGAATTCCCATGAATAATTGCAACTGGTTTATTTTTCAATTTTTTTATATGTTTTATACTCGAACGCTTTGCGTATTCAATCTTTTTATGTTCAGGAGTTCCTCCGTATGCAATCTCAATTCCATAAGCAAGATGTTTCTGATTGTTAAATATCCATTGATAATACAGTTTTTCCATATCTGTTGCAGGGCACATTGCAAGTACCCCAGAAACAATATCAGGATGCCTTGTTGAAAAAATTAGGGTGCTTGTTCCACCCATTGACCCTCCCATCAGAATAACATTACCTGTTTTAAACTCTGATTTTAATCTGTTTATTAAATAAAGAATATCAGCCTCTGCTGCGTTATTCATCCATGAATCACCTCTGTACTCAGGACAAACATAAACATAATTATTTTTTTGAAAATAATCCTGAATATATCCGAATGTTCCATTAAAAATATTTCTATCCATACCCTGATGCTGATGATTTGTAGCACCATGAAGACATATTGCAATACAATAACAGATAGAGCCCTGCGGTTTTTTTATCAAATAACTCTGTGTAAGCCCATCAAAAGGAGACACAAATATTACTTCCTCAACCCCTTTTTCCATATAAACTTACCTCCCATAAAAAAGAACCCAAAAACCACAGTACAGATAAAAAAACCATCCAACCAAAAACTATACTCCAATAAAAGGGCACGATATTAGATAAAACCCTTATTGTCATCATCAATGAAACAAGTGATATCATAAGTGTTGGAATCTGCCTGCAGATACTTGCAAGCATAAATCTACCCTCATAAGCAGCAATAACCCCGACCATTGGAAAAACAGTCATAAATCCCTGAAGATATTTTTTCAAAACAATAAGAATCGAAACAACACCTATAATAATTGGTAGTTTAATATAAACAGGTAAATCAGTTCTGTAAGGATTCTCGTAAGGACGTTGGGTAAATAAAGCAAGCATAATAGCCACAAACAATACAAGAATCACTGATATCCAGAAAAGAATTTCTGTATCTGGTAAAATTCTCGCAAGGTATAACCCTATTATACAATAAATAGCAGCACAGAAAATAATAGAAAATATAATGTTAAGTTTAATCTTTGAATGAAGAAATCTCACACCATATGTAAAAATTGCAAGGTCAATAAGACCCAGGACGTGTGTTGCGTTTACCTGCGTCCCGAGAGAAATCGTCGCGATGGTACAGGGAAACGGAAAAACAAGAACAAGGGACTTTTTCTTTGGATCAGATATATAACTTAAAATCCCTGCCTGAATCGAAACAACACCTATAAGAATAAAATCCCACAGGCCAAATGACATTTAATTGGCAATAAGACCTTTAAGAAGATTTTCCGCATTCCTGTGGAAGATATTATGTGCATCCTCATCAGAAAGACCCGAATCAAGAACTGCTCCTATGTAATAGTGATGATTAAACCATGGCCAATCAGTCCCAAAAATTATTCGTTTAGAACCAACCTCATCAAGAAATTGTTCAAGACCACCCCGACTATCCACCACAGCACATAATTCAGCGTATACATTTGGGAAATCCTTCATCAACCTTACTGCTTTTCCCCATTCTCCATGACAGGAATGCCCCATTAAAATCCTTGCCTCAGGGTATTTTTCCGCAACATCTCTTATCTGCTCGGGCCCATTACACTGACTACCTCCCCAGGTATGAAGAAGAACAGGAAGTTTCTTTAAGTTTGCATACTTCCAAGCAGGAGCATAATTTTCATGGCTAACAGGTATCTGATGATATTCAGCAAGCATCTTAAACCCAACAAAAACATCCCTGTATTTTTCAAATTCACCAACATCCTTTTCAATTATTTCTGGGTAGTTTGGATTAAGCCCGCAGTAAGCACGAAGTCGTTCAGGAAGTTTCCTGACAACCTCAATATTTATACTGTTTCCTATATCAGGAGAAAAAAGCGCCCAGTGATGGCAAAAAACAAGTAGTTTTATCCCTGCCCTGTCAAGTCTTTTTTTTGTTATTTCAGGATCAAAATTTCCATATGGAAAATAAATTCTGTTGTATGTTCCCATATGCGCGTGCATATCATAAACAGGGCAATCTTCTACACTTCCTTTTTCAAGAAATTTTTCCCAGAGAGAGTTCATAGTTTTTCCTCTTGTAAAATTTTTTCGAGATTTTCTGATGCAATCTTTTCTTTATCCTCATCTGAAATATCCGCATAGGCAAGCTGAAGGATTGCTGCCTTTGGATAACGAACAGGGAATCCTGTTCCAAAAACAATCCTTTCTGCTCCAAACCTTTTAACAGTTGCCTCAAGACCGCCCTCTTCGAGAGAAAGCAAACTTGTTTCAAGATAAAAATTTGGGAATTTCTCGAGAAGCGGCCAGGTAAAACGATCAACCCCCCATATGCCTATATCGCAGAGAATACAGGTAAGTTCAGGAAATTCCTTCATCAAGCCATAAAGTAATTCCCAAGAAAGACATGCCCTGTCCATTGTCAAAAGCAATGGAATTTTTCTTTCAATAAGTTCATCAAGAAACTCTCCAAAACTAATTCTGTTCAGAATAAATCTGTGCCACTCAGGAAAAACATTCAAAGCAACAATCTTGTTTTCCTTCATTTTTCTGAAAAAATCCTTTGTGATAATTTCTCCTGTCTGCGGAGGAAGAATTGTCCAACACCCATAAAGTTCAGGGTGCCCTGAAATCTCCTCAACAAGTGTGCGATTTCCTTTTTCAGGAGAGCACTCATACTGTAATATATGCCAGGTAATCGCTTTACTGATATTCTGAGACCTTATTTCAGAAACAAGGTCAGTTCCGGTTTTAGCAGGTTTAAATATTCCATTCATAGGCCTGCCAATAAAGGTGTTGACATCAAAAAAATCAAGTTTCATATTATCCTCGTTTTTTATAGTTTACTTGCTGCGTTTTCACATGCTTTGATTCTTTCATTAATCTCGTCCTCTGTCCAATCAGGATTTATTGACACAAAAACTGTTCTTCCGAGATTATCAAGAGATTTTGGATACATCTCTTTTGTATAATCCTTCCTGAGATTTTTATTTTGCGGAAAATTATAAGGATTCATCGCAGGATGTCCGCCAACACGTTTATCAATAACCGGCTTCCAGTCAAACCAAACGTGTTTTCCACTATCAAGAGGTCTCCAACCATTAACTCCTTCTGACCTGGCAAAATTAATTGCCTTCTCTGGTGTATCAAATCTAAAGGCAACAACCACGCCGCAGTCACCTTCTATATCATTTGACCTTGCGAAACCAATTCCTGGTTTTCCTGATAGTTTATCAATAAAGGACCTCTTGATTCTTCTTAAATCACTCAGGATACCTTCAAGACGTTTTAATTGAACATTCATTATTGCTCCCATAATCTCACTTGCCCTGAACTGAAGTCCGAGAAAAATTGGAATCGTAAATTCACCTACATAGGGTCTGAAAGCAGTCCCGCTATCATGAAAAATCGAAGCCCGTTCATAAATAATCCTATCATTTGTAACAAGACCACCACCCTCACCACAACCAATAATCTTGAAAAAGTTAAAACTATAGGTTCCTACATCTCCCCATGCACCAAGACGTTTCCCCTTAAAACTACCACCAACTGCCTGACAGGCATCCTCAATTACTTTTAGATTATATTTTTTTGCAATATCACAGATTCTTTCCATATTAGCAGGCATACCAACCATATGCACAGGAATAACTGCTTTTGTTTGAGGTGTAATTTTTTTCTCAAGATCAGAAACATCCATCGTGCAGGAATCATCCACTTCAACAATTACGGGAATTGCGCCAACAGCAAGCACTGCACTCGCAGTCGCCATAAATGTATAAGAAGGAATAAGAACCTCATCACCAGGCCCAATTCCTACTCCAACCAGGCCACATATCAATGCTGCTGTTCCACCACCCGAAAGTAAAAGAGAATACTTTGTTCCTATAAGATTTGCCCAATCCTTTTCAAATTTTTCAACCTCACCAAGATGACCTGCAGAAGGGTCTCCAACACGAAAAAGTTGTTTTGATAAAAGAACCTTTCTTAATTCCTGAACTTCTTCTTCTCCCATTCTGTACATATTAACCTCCTATCTTATTTGAGTAATATTTTATAGTGCCCTAAATTGTACAACATTTGATGCAATACTTCAAAAAAATAATCAATATTTTATTAAAGCAAATTTTATTTACCAAAAATCTTCATTGTTATGTATCTATCAATTTCTTCATAATCCTGCATCTCTCTTAATTCTTCAATCTTGCTTTCATCGAGAGACCGTACAATATCAACAAGACAAAGGAAAATTTCTTTGCTGTATTGAAGATGTTTAAAAGAAACCTCCTTTTTTTGTGTCCTTAAAACCTTTACATCAAGACCAACATATTCTCCATTTTTTCCATACCTATATTTTTCAAGAAGATAAACCTGAGAAAGAGCCCTTTTAGGATTAACAACTCCGAATGTTCTATCCTCATCAAACTTCAATCCATTCTGATCATTAAGATGAATCCCCCAAAGTTTCCCAAAAGAAAGAGCAAAACCCATTTCATCTGATGGCTCGAGCCCTGCGAGGATTGCATGTGCAGTTTCAATTAAAATCCCTACCCTTTCAGGATCAATTGTCCTTGATGCAAGCGCAAGAAAATGCCCTGTTGTCGGACAAAAACTCGCATCCATAGGTTCATTTGGTTTCATCTCTCCAAGAACCCTTATGTTTTTATCGTATTCAAGGATTGAATTAAGATATTCAACAAATCTATCAATTGCAATCTTTGCATCCTTTGATTCTCTCTGGTATGTTCCTTCCCTTGCTGGCCACAGCACCAAGTTTTTTGTTCCAATAATGTTTGCAATATCAATTGCCTTTTTTGTTCTTTCAATTGCATATCTTCTTGCCTGTGGATTGTTTGATGTAAATGTACCATCAACTGTCATTGGATGTTCCCACATTCGCGGTGCAACAAACTCTGCCTTAAGATTTCTATCATCAAGTTTTTTCTTTATATCCCTGGTCTTTTTTTCTATTTCAGGCGCTGAAAGATCTACATTGACAATATCATCATCGTGAAACTGTATCCCATCAAATTTTAGGTTTACAGCAATATCAAGTTTCTCGTCAAAAGAAAATTCATCTCTTACTGGTGGCCCAAATGGATCTGCACCAGTATGAATATTCCACGGACCAAAAGAAAATCTATATCCCTTTTCCATTTTTCCCTCCTCTGTAATAAAAAGGTAGTGTTAAACATAGAGTCGTGTCTCTTAGATTTCCTTACTTTTGTTTTTTCTCTCGACACGACTCTTTTAGGAGGGGGCAAGCCCCCTGCCTAAGGATCCGCAAAACATTGCGGCTCCATTCTCCCCCAGACATGAGGGACTTTATCCCTCATACTCCCTTACAGTGTGCTGTACTGTGTTTTCGAATGTATCCTTGCTATCTGGAAACAGCACACTTAGTGTCGTGTCTCTTAGATTTCCTTACTTTTGTTTTTTCTCTCGACACGACTCTTTTAGGAGGGGACAAGCCCCCTACCTAAGGATCCGCAGAACATTGCGGACCCATTCTCCCCCAAACATGAGGGACTTCTTCCCTCATACTCCCTTGCAGTGTGCTGTACTGTGTTTTCAAATGTATATAGGTTGTTGGGGACAGCACACTTAGTGTCGTGTCTCTTATATCCTTTTATTCTTGTTTTTTCTCTCGCCACGACACTTTTAGGAGGGGGCAAGCCCCCTACCTAAGGATCCGCAACTGCGGACCCATTCTCCCCCAAACATGAGGGACTTCTTCCCTCATCCTCCCTTACAGTGTGCTGTATTATGTTTTCAAATGTATCCACGGTTGTTGGAATCAGCACACTTAGTGTCGTGTCTCTTATATCCTTTTATTCTTGTTTTTTTCTCGACACGACTCTTTTAGGAGGGGGCAAGCCCCCTGCCTAAGGATCCGCAACTGCGGACCCATTCTCCCCCAAACATGAGGGACTTCTTCCCTCATCCTCCCTCTCAGTGTGCTGTACTACGTTTTCAAATGTATCCACGGCTTCTGGAAACAGCACACTGGCTATGCCCTTAGCAGTGTTTTTCTTTATTTTTCAATAGTTTTATAAAGTTTTTATAACCTTCCTCTAAATCCCCCTCGCCCCCTTTATAAAAGGGGGAAAGAAAAGAGATTAGGGGTGTCTCGTAGAGACAGGGCATTCAATCATCAAAATCCATGTAGTTATGGACTTCAGTCCAGTGCCCTTTAATAACATCATAAATGCATCGCACCTAAAGGTGATAACTACATTATCTATTCAAAAAGACAAAACTCAAAATTGCAAAAGTCAAATTGAATTATTAATTACTTTGTTTTTTAATAACAAATCTGTTGTAATAATCAATAATTTCCTGTGGTACTGGCGGAATATCCATAGGCGTACCGCGGTCTCGCAATGACATTGTTGCCATATAACCAGCGGCAACACTGTTTCTTGCTTCGACAGGGGAAATTCTAATTTGGGTATCTTCCCTTACAAACCTGATAAACTCATCAACAATTGATGGATCTGATCCACCGTGACTTCCTGATGCAGGAGGCACAAAATACTGAATATCTCCATATGGGTTATAGCCACTTCGCTGATGCCATACCTTAATAACTGAAGCCCCTGGACCATCTCCAAAATTTTCAATTCTTCCATGTGTTCCAATAATAGTATAATTCCTCCAGCCATCAGGAGTGTAATGACACTGCTGGTATGAACAAAAAACACCATTGTCAAGTTCCATCAACATCATACTGATATCTTCAACATCAATTATAGGGTTGAGTTGTTTTTGTGTAAGAGGAGGCCAGTTTTCAATTCTAAATGAGGCATCTCCTCTTTCCTCAGGACTATGTCTGTCCTTAATCTTATCATAAAGTGTCAGTCCACCAAATGCAACTACCCTTTTTGTATATCCCCCGCATAGCCAGTGTAAAACATCAATATCGTGTGCTCCTTTTTGAAGAAGAAGTCCTGTTGATTTTGCTCTTTCTGCGTGCCAGTCCTTGAAATACGCATCACCACCATATGAAACAAAATGTCTGCACCAGCCGGCTTTTACATCCCCAATAACACCTGAATTAATCAGATGTCTCATCATTGTAATTGCTGAAAAATGTCTCATATTATGTCCAACATAGAGTTTTACATTTTTTTCTTTTGCTCTTTTTAGAATTTTATCGCAGCCATCAATTGTAATAGTCATTGGTTTTTCAAGATAAACTGCCTTGCCTGCCTCTATTGCAGCAAGAGCATGCTCCTCATGGAGAAAATCAGGAGTTGTAACAAAAACAGCATCTATATCTTTAATCTTAAGAAGTTCCCTGTAGTCATTACTTACAAAAGAATCAGGAAATTTTTCCTTAAATTCTTCCAGAACCTTTTTATTCATATCAACGCCTGCAACAAGTTCAACCCCTTCTTCAGGTTTATGAGCAAGATGAGCAAGACGCCCCCTTCCACCAGCACCTATAACCCCTATCCTTAATTTTTTATTCATTGTTTTCTCTCCTGTACGAATAAGAATCCAGAAATTAGATTAGAATTTAATCTACAATTTTTTGTTCTAACTGTCAAACAAAAAAGCCCCTGTAAAAACAGGGGCTAATAAAAATCTGTCTTTTAAGTATCTATTATCCTGAAAACAGTTATTCCATTATGGAACAAATATTCCCCCCTTAACAAATTCATTCTCATTAAGCGAACGAACACTTCCATCAACAAAAAGTGTGTTTAGAAACTTCCAGTTCATATGCCTTCCATACGCAAAACCAGGATTTGGGTTAAACGTATTCGCCCATATATCTGCAGGAACATGTCTATAAGCGAAAGGACTTTCACAGAATAACAGTGTCCTTGAAGGATTTTTTATCCTTGATAATTTATAGTACGGAGATTGACCAAGATAATAGTTATAACCATAGTCGCAAATATAGTACGTTACTCTTGGCTGCTTCGTATCAGGACATGCAACAATCCCCCCAGAAGAAATCAAAACACTCGTGTCTGCTGTACCATTATAATTCATATAGCCCTGTGCATATCCGAGCTCAACAAGTATTCGTAAAGGTGTTGTTGCCCTGCGAGTACCCATAGTATTTGTTAATCCCCATTCAGTAGGGTTCCAGAAATAATCATTATAGTCATTAAGATACATATTTACTGCAAGTCCTATTTGTTTGAGGTTATTGATACAAACTGCCTGCCTTGCTTTTGTTCTTGCACTATCAAGTGCAGGTAGCAACATTGAAGCAAGGATTGCAATTATTGCAATCACCACCAATAACTCAATCAGTGTAAATCCTTTTCTTTTTTTCATTTTACTCACCTCCTAATCATCTAATCCTGAAAGTGACCAGAAACCACCACAATATCGCCCACCATATGCAAGGGGTTTGCATGCCTCAGCAACAAATTTTTGCCATGGTACCCATTCAACATGATAATCGTAGAATAATACATTTGAACCATTGTTATGCCTTCCTAACATATTCACGCGATATACCTCGAGGGTTGCTGTATCTCCGGCGATTGCAGCAGTTCTAAAAGGCTGGGTATAAAAAGATTGTTGGTCTGCCACCTCGCGCTTTTCGCATATATAAATACAGTTGTTCGGTGCTGGTTCAGGAACATAATCAATCTCAGGAGCATCAGAAATATCATAGGTTGTTCCATAACTTGTCAATCTATTTGACCTTGTAAATTCCTGCTTACGTGCATCAGAAGGACACTTTAATACCTTCCAGTTTTTGATATAACCTGTGTCATAAAGTAAATCAAATAAGCCCCAGTTATAACCATAGCTGAATGCCCGCCTTCCATAATCATCGTGATAGATTGCGAGTGCTGTGCCTATCTGTTTAAGATTATTAACACAAACAGAGGAACGAGCATTTTCTCTTGCCCTGCTCAACGCTGGAAGCAACATTGAAGCAAGAATCGCTATGATTGCTATAACCACAAGAAGTTCAATCAGAGTAAATCCTTTCTTCATACTTACCTCCTTATAAAAGAATTTTACACCTTTCTCATTTTTCATTGTTTTTCACGCGCTTCAACAATAAAATTCGCCTTTTATATTTTTTTGGTTGAGTAAACATTTAATTTTACCACTTTATTATATTCTGTCAAAACCCTTTATTATTACATCTTAAAAAACAACAGTTACCTCTATTTTTTTACCAGGATTTTCAATCAAAACACTCTCTTTTTCAGCAATGTATTTACCCCCAATAATATCCTTCGCAATAAGTCCATCTGGATGCGGAATTCTTATAATAATATCTTCTAATTTTTTTTCATTATCAACAGTTATAACTACTGAAATTTTGTTGTCCCTAAGATTTGAAATTACCTCTAATGAGAGTTTCCCAAAATACGTAGCAAGGTTCTTTATCCTTATAGCATTACCATCCTGCATCCATCTTCTCGGGATACCTGGCAAAAGCATAAGGGTTTTGTCATTTTCCATACAAAGCATCCACCTTGTTTCCATCAAAAACCATCCTTCTTCATGGGTTTTGTGCGGACTTGCATAGAAAAAGTGTTCCCAGAATGTTCCTGTTTCTCTATCAATAATCGCAGGAAAACAGTTGTAATATGCCTTGAGAAAACTATTAACCTCTCCCCTTTTTAAGTGTACCTCGGGGTGCCTACTATAATATGGTTGACTAAATGCTACATTCCGTTTGTAAAACATTTCTGTGTGATACTTAATCAGAAAATCAGATGCATGTTCCTTTGGAGATAAAACCTCCTGAAAAATCAAATACAGTGGTCCGAGCATAGAATCCCTTCCAAGAAATGTTCCATGTGTAAACCATCTTCCATCGTTAATATACTGAATACAAAGCCCATTATCTTCAGGCCAGGGAGATGCAGTTGGAACCCATGTTCCATCTCCAAGAGGTACCACAGGAGAACGAGCCATTGAAGCAAAAAATGATTTTCTAATATTTTCTTTTAGTTCTTCTGCCTTTTTTCTAATTTCTTTTGCAGCAACATCTTTAATTGCTTCAAGCATCTCAGAAACCCTTTGAAGTCCAAGATATGCATAACCATTTAACATAAAAGCATGATAGGGATCTTCCGGGTCTGCAACCTTTCCATCTATCATTCCATATCCTTTGCCAATCAAGTCGTCTTTTTTGTTTCTTTCAATCCATTTTAAAATATACTCAACTGCCTTCAAAAGAGATGGCTTGATTTTTTTAACCCATCCTGTGTCATTTGTATATCTAAAGTGCTCACCCATTGTCCATAACGCTGCGCCTGTTTCGAGCATATAACCACCAAAATTCTGCATAAATCCATCCTCATGCTGTTTTTCTACAAAATACTGCAATGAACGTTCAGCAAGTTTGTGCTGCGAAAATGTGTCAAAGAACTGAATAATTGGAGAACTTTCAGACCCAATTGGACAATACACTCCAATACAGGCAGCAACAGGATTGTCTGGTTCAAGACCATACGCAATAAGGTCAAGATGTAAAAATCCCGCCTTTATCATATTTTCTATTCGTTTTTCAGGAATATTAATCTCCGCACAGTTCTGTAGTTTTGATTTCCAGAATTTTCGACACTCTTTTCTGCGCGTTTCAAACGACTCTTTCATAAGTTGTTCAGCACGTTTTTCTGAAACTGGTTTATGTGGAATCCTTACTTCAAACTCTGCCTTTTCCCCTGGCAAAAGAAAAACAGTAAATTCTTCTTGCTGAATTGGTTTACCATTGAGCATTGATATTCCAAATACTCTGTCTTTTGAAAAAAATGACATTCCATCCTTAAAACTATATTGCAAAGGAATTCCTGGACTGAGTGTTTTGAAAAAGGCGTAAGCAGGAGATTTCTTGGTATTTACTGCTTCTATTTTCAAAAAGAACACTGTCTCTTCTTCTCTGTTTGTTTCTTTTTCAGCAAGAGAATCAAACATTTCTTTTTGTTCTTCTGTAAACATATGCCCGCCACCATACCCATCAGCAACAAGAAAATGGGTTCCTCTGAGATTTTCAAGAGATAATTGTGTTTTTTCCAGTGTTGTAAACATTGTGAATCTATACCTTATATCCTCATCATCAAGTATACCGCACAATATTGGAAGATAACCATCCTCCAGATATCTTTTTAATTCCTGGCTGCATGCACAACCCCTGCTAAAATTCAAGTCATAAAAAATCTGGTCTCCGTATCTCATGCGCATTTTTTCATCAAGTTTTTCAATCTCTGGCAGTACAACAGGAAAACCATGATACTTTGGAAATATCTGCATTGTTGTTCTGTCAGGATCAGGAAAAACAATATCAAAAATCCTTATATCCCTGCTTAACCCGAGCCAGGTATGTCCACGAAGTTTTCTTGTATTGTTTGCTGCATCTTGGTATGTTTCTTCAGGAGAAAACTCCATCTGCTGAAGTTTGTTCATACCATTTGTTTTTTTGATTGTGTCCTCTATTTCCTCATAGTTTCTTTTGTCTGAAAAATCCGTAACTATAACATTGTATTCAGGTATATAAACAGGAAACTTTTCATTGATATGCTCTGCAAAAAAACTAAATGGATTTTGTTTTGTAAAAACATTTACGACTGCACCATGGCTGGCTTGTTTTTCTTCACTTTCAACTATTACATTCAACCGTTTTTTTCCATCAGCAATAAAATTAAACGTATTATCATTTATTACTGTGTCATCAAGAGAAATTTTTACGTGTCTTCCATTTTTTACCTTTATTTCTCCTTCCTGCTTTCCCTGGTTCCAAATAATCGAAATTTTTTTTATCATCTTTTTCCCCTTTTCAAAATTCCACTTTCCATTCCCCTTTACGAAAAGAATAGATACGAAACTAACCTTTCACAAAGAAGAAAGATCAAAACACAGTGGTCCGAGAATTTTTTTCAGTATATTATCCTGTGGATGACCGTTCCCGAGATGTTGAATAAATCCCTCACCATATTCGACCCCTACAGTCGCACCCTCTTGTTTTGATTGATTCTTCATTGTTTCAAGATACTCATCCCATTTGTTGTGGTACAAAAGCCATTGTCTCTGGGACTTGTGACAGGCAAGCATCTTTGTTTTTGTCTCAATTGTGGACGAGATATTTATTATGCAACTTAAGGGTAGTTTTCTCCCAAAAATGTCTTTAAGTCCTGTGGCATCCCAGTAGTAAAGGTAGGGAAATCTTTTTGTTGGCTTGAATACTGAATCTCTATCATAATTTGGGACAGAAGCAATATAGCATGCATTCCTGACAATTCTTGATGTTTCCTCGTGATCTATAAGATAATCCATGGGTGGATTTGTAAAAACAATCAATGGATCTACTTCTCTTATAACCCTGACTGCTGCCTTTCTGTAAAAATCATTATATTCGACCTCAAGATCATGTCCTCCAGCCCAGTGAAAAAAACCATTGAGAATTCTCGCTGAATTCTCGTTTTCCTTAAGACGCACTGCTCTTATTTGTTCTGGTTTTAATTCAGGGTGTCCAACCTCTCCACCTGTTATTGTTGCAATGTGTACTTCAAAACCCTTTTCAGCAAGCAATGCAAGGGTACCAGCAGACATAAACTCAACATCATCAGGATGACATCCAAATGCAAGTACTTTTTCCATAGGGATTGTTCTCCTTGATTTATTTAACTAATTTTGCCCTGATATTAAGGTGTAAAATTATTTATCTCAAAAATTTAACAAAGGAAGATTTTTCTTTTTTCTCTCTACCAAAACCTCTGCAACCTTGTTGATACCTTCTGCTATCTGGTTGCATTCCTGTTCAGTAAAGGCAGGGCTTATTCCAATAAACAAACTTCTGCTTAAATAATCAAGGGTTTTCGGACACATATCAGAAGAATAATCCTGAATTTTTCCTTTGTAATAAGGACAGGTATAAGGACATCCTTCTTTTGTTGCGGTCTTTTTTTCAAGGATATGTTCCCAGTATTTATAAACATGCCAGTCCCTTACACTTGTATCATGGGTACTGCCCCAGATTCCTTCTGCCTCAAGTGCTTTTTTCGCTGCTTCTGCAAGTTGGTGATCCTGCCATAACAGTCCGAGGACATATCTGCATCCACCATCAGAATCATTATCTTTTATTGTTCTGACTCCTTCTGGCAATTTTAAGTTTGAAACAATCTTCTTGTAGTTGTTCTTCAAATTTTCAACAATATTCCCGAGCTTTTTAATCTGCGCATAGGCAACCGCTGATTGGAGTTCACTCATTCTATAGTTTTCACCTGCAAAGAGTTCTCCTTCTTTTCTTTCTCTTTCATATCTATTGGGTCTCCAGCACGCAGCAGTATCATGATAACTTTGTGCCCTCGTGTAAAGCCATTCATCCTTGAATGTCATTATTCCACCTTCTCCGCTTGCAATCACCTTATAATGGTCTAAACTAAAACAACCAATATCACCAATTGTACCCAATCTTCTTCCTTTGTATGTGCCACCTGCTGCCTGCGCAACATCTTCAATCACAAAAAGATTGTGTTTTTTTGCTATTTCCATTATTGCATCCATATCACAGGGAAGGCCTTTCATATGGACAACAATAATTCCTTTTGTGTATTTTGTAATCTTTTTCTCAACATCAACAGGATCTATTGTATGAGAATCATCTATCTCTGCAATCACAGGTATTGCCTTTGCAACAACAATCGCTGATGCTGAAGCAAAAAATGTATGGCTAGGGACAATAACCTCTGTACCAGGACCAGCCCCAGCAGCAACAAGCGCTGCAATAAGTGCTGATGTGCAGGAATTTACAGCAAGTGTATATGGAACATTAAAAAATTTTGAACATTCAATCTCAAATTTTCTTGTCATTGAATCACCATCTGGATGATAATATCTAAAAAGATGTGGTGATTTCCCTGTCCACGCCTCTTCAACCTGTTTCTGCAAGGATGCCTCTAAACCTGGTTTTATTCCCCATAGTTTAATTAACTCCATTAATTCTTCAATTCCATATTTAGAAACATTTTTTGATTCAACTGTCTTTGCCTTTGAACCACCTTCAATTGCAAGTTTTTTCTCCACAGATCCTCCTCTTTCATATTTAAAAAGTGTTTTTTCTTATATTGTTACCATCAAAATCATCCTTGCTTCCCGCTTTTTCTTGCTCCTTCTTTTGCAAAGGAAGGTCGCGATCCCCTCTGCATCCCTTATTCAAAATGGAACAACAATTACACAAGATACTGACCCTTCCTTAGTTTTATTTTACCAAAAAATTCAAAGAACATCTGAATTAATCTGCCATTTGCACTTGCATTTGGTTGCCATGGGCAAAAAGACGGATCATTATCAGCAAATCTCTCAAGCATATAATACTCATTACTCATGCCATAACGAATTTGTGCCCACATTGTTTCCAATGCTTTATCTCTTTCTCCTTTTCTCATCCATCCGAGAAACCAGCAAAAATCAGGAAAAGAAACATACCAGGTATGACCCGCCCAGGGATCAGAAGCATAGGAACCAAGAAGACCATCTGTCATTAAACCAGTAAGGCCATTCTTCATCCAGCCCCTGTTTTTGAAATATTTTTCTACCCTTTCAAATACATCACTCTCGGGCTCAATTATTCCTGCCCTTATAAGCATTGCAGGACCATCACAGAAATAAGGACCTAAAGGCGGATATGATTCAGGAATCCCGATATAATTTGGTATAAAAATTTCTTCTCTACCTTCCTGACTTTTTACTATATCATCTAAAATCTTTGTGAAACATTTTCTGTAATCATCCACCTGTCCTTTAATATCCTGCGCAGAATCATCCTTAAAATACAAAAACATATCTGCCATTTTACTTAAACCCATAAGGTTCACTGCATCAGTTATTCCCCATGCTTGAACATTCAATCCCCAATCATGAGGTCTTCCTGCAGGGAAAAGACCATTTTCACTTTTCGTTCGTCTGTTTTTTATCCAGTTATAGCCATCAAGCATTGACTGACGCCAGAAATTAAAACAATCCTTATTCCTGGTTGCCATAATGTGTTCTGATAGCCCAAGAAGTACTGCGCCTGTAATATTTTCCCATTGTGGTGAAAGATATGAATTAAACCTTCCTTTTTCAGATCCCTGTTTTTCCTGATATTTTAAGAAAAACCTGTATCCTTTTTCTGACCAGGTATAAAGTCCGAGCATATCAAGAGCAATGAGAAAATCAATTGCCTCTGTGGGCCAAACACCAGCCCATCTTCCACCCTGTCTTGGTCGTGCAATATCATCTTCATCTTTCACAAACATCTGAAGACACTGGCATATAAGCGATGCAAGGACTGGTTTTGCCCAGTCATCGTTCTTTAAGTCAGGCAAGAAAACAATTTTTTCGAGTTCTTCCTGCCATCTCGAAACAGTATTTTTTCTTTCAAAACTATGCCTTGATGCTGAAGGAGCAGTATTCTTTGAAGCATCAGACATTACAAAATAGTAAGAGACAATATTAAATGGTTGTATGTCTCTGCTTATCTCGAGATAATTTTTAGCAAAATTATTTTCTGGATTTATTGAAATCCAACTTGCCTTTGTGTTTTCATCAAAAGAAAAAAGGATTTTTTTTCTTTCATCTGTCAAACAGTCATTCTGAAAAGAAAAATCGTTCTTTACCATATCCCAATGTTCAAGAAGTGGACGATAACTGGCGTAAAAATCTCCTGTAATTCCATATAAATGCCTATCTTCACCTGTTCTTGCCATCAATCCAATGGTTGATCTTTTTTTTACACCGGAAAAATTTGTTATGGTAAGCCGTACAAAAACCTCTGGATTTTCTTCCCAGGAAGTAAAACATTCAATAAAATATTCAATCTCATCAAAGGTCGTTTTCAAGCAATGCACAGGAATCCCATCACTTCTCACAATAAATTCTGATTTCTCCCAATCAGGTGAAATCGCTGATTTCCCAAAAAGAAATCTCATCCCAGTTGCATTAAAAAATCTTGTGCCCTGTATAGGATCTACTTCTGAGGTGACAATCTTAAAATCAGGCCATATTGTTATTAATTCCCTTGCCTCTGGTGGATGAAGATACATCTTTATTGTCTTTGGCTTCTCCCACATTTTGTTCTCCTTACTTAGAGGTTTGATGTATTGAATTAGGTTATGTGAAAAAATTTCCTGACGAAAGTATTTTAATTCTAATTTAAAAAAAATCAATCCTTTTAAATTAAGAAACCAGATTTTTCATTTTATATTTGGCATTTTTCAAAGGTAGAATTTTCACCCTGAAGATCTCTTTGTCTGCAGGATTTTCACACTACCAATAATACCTGAGGGCTTTGGCTTTCCTTCGAGCATATTAAAAAGAGAATTTGTTATCTTTGCCATAATCTTGTTTTCCCCTTTTTTCAAAGCACCTGTAATCTCAACCTCAGGCGGATTCCAAAAAATATTACCTACCTTTTTCCCGTTTATCTCAATCTCCGCAATATCATAAAGATTATCAATTCTCAAGAAATATCTACAGTTTTCGATATTATCAATGTTAAAACTCTTACGATATATTGCACTGCCTGAATAATATGGAAACCCTGCATCAGTCCAACTGCCTGCAATCTTGCAGGGTTTAATTCCTGCCTTAATTTCAGCGCCCATGCCCATATCACCTGTTTTCTTAACAATAAAATCACCAAAAACCCTCATTGGCTCGAGTAATCCATCTTCAGGTGTCTTAACATCAACAAAAACAGATATTGTTCTTACATCCGGGGTGTAGAATGGCTTTTGTTTTCTAAAATACTGCGTAATATCAACGATCATATTCATTATGTCATATTTCTTACACTGTCTTACTTTATCAAGGGGTATTTCCTGCTCATCAATAAAAATCCTGTATTTGCCCTTGATTGATGATTTCTCCCAGACAAGTTCCATTTTTTCAGGTTCACCATAACAGAAAAAATTGATTTTATAACACAATGTTGAAGGATATGAAATATCAAAATCATTTTCAAGCCATCTGATATTTGTTTTTGAAAGATCTTTTATCCTTCCTGCGGGTGTAGGCGGTAGAACTGGATGACCAATATTTTTATACCTCTGCTCAGCATCAAAAAATTCATCTATATTTTCCCTGACTATATTCCACAATCCTAGATAAAGAACATTATCATCACAAATCTCAAAATCCCACTCGTCAAGATTGCACAACTGATGTTTTTCAAGGATAAATGACGGATTCAACAAATTTTTTCCACTGCCACTCACAGCAAAAATAGATTGGGATGACTGAAGAATAATCCTGAAATTACCTAATTCTCCGCCAGTGGCATATCTTTGACCTGTTGAAGAATCCCATAATTCAAGTTGTTCTTTATCCCTAAGTTTTACTGAAAAATCAGCGATTTCCTCTCCGCAATTAGCAAAGAAATAGATTGAGCAATCCTTTCCTTTTCTTGCTGAAACAAACACATCCTCGCAATTAGTACCGTGTAATTCAACAAGTGGTGGAACAAACTCTTCGAGAACATTTTTAATTTTTTGAGATTCTTTTTGCCTTTGTTTTTCATCAAGATATGCAATATTTTCTGGTATTTCTGGACTTATTAACTCTGTTTTGACTCCTTTAATTTTTTCCCCGAGGAATAAAACCTTTCCACCATTTTCTGAGAATTCCTTTAATTTTTCTACAAGATTGTCTGGCATATATCGAAGGGGTGGAACAACAAGTGCATTATACTTCATTTTTCCAATAGTAAATGTTCCATTTCCTACTTGTGCCTTGACAAAATCGATATCATCAACAAAATCAAACTGTCTTTTATTATGGACAAGGAGATTATTGATAAAAACAAAAGAATCGCTTATCTCCTTTGCCTTTTCTCTATATGCCGGCAAAAGATGCCAGAGCGAACAGGTTGGATATAAAAGTGCAAACTCAACAGGATAATCAAACCTCGTAAGCATATAGCAAACTCTTCCAATGTATTTACTGAATTCTTCATAATACTGCCAGTAGGTTGTCTGATAAAACTGAGATGGACATGCCTCTTTCTTTCTGTGTCCATCAATCGAATAATAAAATCCATGAGGGGTTATAAGATTTACTCCAAGACACATCATAAAATCAGCAATCTTTTTCATCTTTGATAAGGTAAAATCCCATTCTTCAAGAGCAAAGCATTCTGCAATTATCCTTTGCCTTGCCTGTTGCCTTGCCACAGAACTTATAAGTTTTGGGCCAACATTTATAACAGGATATTCGTTTGTCCCTATTCTCGATGTAATAATATCTGTTCCAGGAATTTGAAATGATTTTGCAAGTTGCATTAAATCTCCAAGATAGACCACCCCAAGGTCGGGCTCTTCTTCAGGACTTACATGTCCAGTAAATGAAATTTTATTTTTTTCACACCATTTCGAGATTCTATCAAAAAACGATTCCTTAAGCATTCCGGTAAGAACATCCCAGTAATCAAAACGGATTTTTCTTTCTTTTTCAGAATCCCCATCAACAAGCATATAAAGATAGTCAACAATACTATATCCCTTAATCTTTTTGAAATAATCAATAAACTTTGAAGACCAGGGAAGCCATCCAATCCATTTTGGTTCATCAGTAAAAATTCCAGGGATTGTTTTCCCAAAGTATTTACCTAAATCTTTTTTGTACACCTTGTGAGTTTTCTGGATAAAATCATCAACAGCATCACTGTTTAAGAGATCAACATATGCTCCCCATGGCCCCCAATAGGATGTTTCATAACATTCAACAAAAGAAATAATTTTCCACTTACCTTCAGGACAATTCCAAACAAGACGATTCTTTATCCCTGTTGCATCAGACCTCCAGTGGGGAAACGTATCTGCAGGCATTGAACCATAATAGGTATTATATCTTCTGATATATGCCCATTCTTCCCTTACAGGACCTGCAAATTCAGTAAGATTTATAATCTTTTTGTTTTTATCTGTTTCCTGTGGAACCGCAAAGATTGCAATGACATGTCCTATTGGCAGGTCAAATTTTATTTTTTCCCCACCGTGAAAAATTTGCGTCTTAACATTAAGCGTTCTTGACCTGTATTCTGGATGATGATAAATAACCTTACCACCAGCAGCACCACTCGGATAAGGATCCTCATCATACAGCCATGCTTCAATCCCATGTTTTTCTGCTTCCTCAACCATTAACCTTATTTTTTTTCTGAACTCAACTGACATATATGGAGTAAGAAGCCCTGGCCTCGGATGCATAAAAAAACCCCTGAGTCCTTTTTCTTTTATTTCCTTCACCTGCCACATCAGTTCATTATCTTGGAGTTCATGATTAAGAAATAAAAATGGCACTGGCCTGTACTCAACAGGGGATTTGCTAAAAACATCAAAAGAAAATGTATCTTTTTCCATATTCTTCTCCTCGCTGGTTTTTCAGATTGCCACCAGACATGGCTAAGTATTTAACAGTGTTTTTATTTGTTTTTTTCAATAGTTTCAAAGTTTCTATAGATCTTTCTAAATCCCCCTTGCCCCCTTTGCAAAGGGGGAATAAAAAAAGAGATTCTTTCAAGGGGGAAACTTATGGCTAAGGAATAAAACAGGAAACGACTTAGTGAGAGCATTTTATATTTTATACTTTGGAATTTCTTATTCCTTCATCTATCCTTTGTTAATTCTGGATATTCATCCAGAAGATAATCTATCTTTCTTTTTGTATCGGGAGAGATCTGAAAAGAACAACCGCTGACTGTCTCTTTAATCTGATCTGTTTTTCTTGCACCAACAATTGCACCGGTTACCACTGGATTTGCAAGAACCCAGGATATTGAAAGCTGGCCTGTTGTCATATTCAAGGAATCAGCAATTTTCTTGAACTCATCAAAAAATTTGCAATATATTGAATTATTTGTCGTAAGTTCAGGAAGTTTCCTTCTCCAATCATCTTCTCCCATTTTAGAGATTCTTTCACTGTCAAACTTTTCAGCAAGAAGTCCATAATACATTGGACTATAACATATTACTCCTACATTGTTTTCTTTACACCATGGAAGGATTTCTTTTTCTATCTCTCTTCTAAATAAACAATAAGGCGGTTGAATAGAATCTGGTAACCTGATTTTTTTTATTCTTTGAAGTTGGTCAATGTTAAAATTTGATACCCCAATTGCTCTGATTATTCCCTCATCAACAAGTTTAACCATTTCTAACCATGCTGGCTCAACCTCGTTATCGGGTCTTGGCCAGTGTATCTGCATTAAATCAATCCTATTAACCCCAAGACGCATCAAACTCTGCTGGGTTTCCTGTCTTACTGTTTTCCCTGAAAGTCCATCACCGAGAACACCTTTTTCGTCCCATGACTTACCAAGTTTTGTAAAAATAAATGGTTTTTCTTTACACTGCTTTACCGCAGTTCCAACAATTTTTTCTGAATGACCAAGTCCATAGGCAGGCGCTGTATCAACCCAGTTAATCCCAAGATTAATCGCCTGTTTTATTGTTTCAATTGACTGTTCATCATCCTGCGCACCCCAGGAATGACTATACCCCGAACCGCCAATAGCCCATGTTCCAAGCCCAACAATTGTTATTTCCATATCTGATTTTCCAAGTTTTCTTTTAATCATTTCTCACCTCGATTTTCAAGCCGTGTACCTTTTTTCCATTCTTCTCTCATTTCAACACCCTCCCCCAGAATTAAAAATGGTTTTGTTTCGTATATCGGAGTATTTCCTTCTTTCCTCCACCATAAGGTCCTTCTTGTTGGACCAAAAAGAACAGAAGAAGAACTTGTTAAAGTCCAGTTTGCCTCCCAATCAAGACGGTGCCCTTTTTCACCTGCAAGACATATTCTATCAGGAAATGGCACTGCATGATCAAGCATAATATTTGCAAGCCCTTCAAGTGTTGGGATACTTTTTGCCTCGTTTTCTACAAGATACAAAAGTCGTATATACCTTTTTTCGCAACCAGCCCAGAATACATAATCAGGATTGTCGACAGGATCAAAACCCCTTAGTTCAAAAGATATTTTATCCCTTTCTTTTTTGAATGCGTTCATTTCAGGAGTAAGATAACTACAGGCAGTTACTGCTGAAGCACCATTTTCAGGCCATCTTACACCCATTCTACAGTTTGATTTCTCAATTGCCACTGAATTCATTTCAGTATCAGCAAAAACTGAATTGCCTGGACCAAAAAATTCTCTGTATCTATAAAGAAAATCAACAAAGTCAGTCAGTTTCTCAATATCTTCTGGCATAACCTCAAAAACATCAACAGGAAAAATATCTTCTGGTTCTTCATCACACAAAACAGCAGATGACGCACCCCCTACCTGAGTTATTTTTGTAAATAGCTTGCCTGATGGACCCTTTTCAGGTGGATTGAATTTTTGAAATGGCCTGACAATATCATCAAGATTCTGCCCTGCCATAGGTCCTTCAATGCCATGTCCAAACCAGACACCAGTACATTTTTCTTTTGGGGCAGCCTTTCTTACATACCTTGTGTTTAATCTTCTACTGACAAACCAATACCAGTTAAAATTATGAGCCATCATCCATTCATTTTTGCATCCATCAAGAAAACCTCTGTGTTCTTCTCTAACAACATCCACCCATATTCTGCATTCAGGAAATTTTGTTAAATCTAAACCAGCATTCATTCTCTGTCTTTCAAGATTCAAAACCTCCTGTTTATAATCAAGATCTGCAGAGGCAGGATAACTCTTTCTTGCCCAATCCATCACGCTTTCAGCCATCATAACCCACTGAGGGTCATTTGCAGCCAGTTCACCTGCTTTTTTACCTCTTATATATGCCTGTTCTACACTTAACATATTTTCCTCCTCATCTTACTAACCATGAAAACTTTTTTAACGCACCAGAATGCAAAATCTCAATATCAAGATCCCATTTCCCTGTTATTTCATTAATTGATATTGGCCTTCCGATAATATAACCATCACTGTTAATACTTATTATCTTATCAGATTCAATATCTCCTTCAGGATCTTTGCAAACAATGCGAGCAAGAAATTCGCCTTTTACTATATTTCCCCCTGACTCTGGTAAAATTTTCAGGTAAAGAAATTCTCCTTTCTCATAGGAATCTCTTCCCTCAATCTCAATTGTTTCAGGAAATTTTTCATACAAACCAATAAATCTTCCTGAAAGATCCTCAACATCACAATCAAACTCAATCCACGACTCTCGCCTTCTCACAGGAAATCTTTCATATGTAATAAGGTCAACCACAAGATTTACTTCATACTCTGGATTAAAAACACAAACTGTTGTTTTCTCTGGTTTTCGTGAGTGATTAACAATAGTTACACACTTAAATTCATTGTTGCTCAATAAACTTGCCTCAACAATGATATTTTTACTTATGCAGTTTGGAAATATTTTTTCTCTGTTAAAAAAGATATCCTGAAATTTTTCTATTAAAAGAGATTCTCTTCTTTTATCATCAGAAATAAGTATATCAGTATAAATTTCATCAAGGTCCCCGGTTAAAAGATATACCTTTCCATTACCATAAGAAGCAGTTTTTATCTTGATACTTCCAAAAAGATTTTCACAGTCAAAATTAAGTTGTTCATCAAAAAAATCAATTCTGTCTCCATTCTGATTATAAGAGGGTATCCTGTCCATAAAAAGCAAACCTCCATTTTTAACAAATCCTCTTATTTTTTCTATTGCATCAGCATGAATATACTCAGTAGCGAGAAGTGCAATTGCTTTGTAGTTATCCATTAAACCTTTTGCCACAAACCGTTCATCAATAACATCGCATTCTCCAAAATATCTAAACATAAACTCATAAGAATTAAAAGGAGTATAACCAGATGGATACCATTTATTAAATGGCCTTTCTTCTTTGTGATAAAAACCAATACCAGAATATCCAGGTGGTAGTTTTTTTGGTTGAGGATTTATAACCCAGTTTGTATGAGGATAAAACATAGCAAGTTTAGATGATGGCTTATTCAGTTTTTTAAGAAGTGGAGATGCATTTCTTATCCTTTTCAGTTCCCTGCCAAAAATCTCCCATCTTTCCTGTCTTAAACCAAAATTAACAGAAAAAGTTGGTTTATACATTAGATGAAATGTCTTTGCATTCTGGCCTATGGCAGTATACAAAATCTCACAGGGCGCTTTGATTGGTTCAATGTCATGGGGATAATCTCTATCATCTGTCTGAATAAAAAAACCCAGTTGTTTTCTATAATATGCCGCAATGTTTCTATATCTTGCAAAGGCAAAATGAAACTGATGGAACATCGCTTTTTCAGCAGCGGCAAAATGGGCATACATATAATTATAACAGTCAAATTCAAAGGTATCACAGTAAGGAAACCACTTTATATCATCAGTAAAACTAAAATGTGTTGAGTATTGACCTGCTCCAACAAGAGCAAAAACATGATTTGCCTGAACCCTGCTGCGATAACTTAAAACAGCATCATAGGTATCCTTGAATGCCTTTTCATAATAATCACCAATAAAATCAAAAAAATCATACCTTTTTTTACCATGGACATCAGTTATTTCAGACCATTTCGGCATTTCATAGCCATATTTTTTTCTGAATGTCTCAAGGCAAATATTACATCTGCAGATATTGGCAGGTAATGCATGTGGCTCATCCCATATCTCCATACTCAATAATGCTGGAATTTTTTCAGCACGTTCTATAATTGGCTTTACATAGTCAAATGTTTTTTTTCTAAACTCATCTGTTAACACACAGGGAATATTTGGGTTTTCTCCTTCTTCCATATACCAAGGACCATGGTCAACAAAACAGGACAGTCCTGTATATTCACCCCATAGATAAAGTTTATGTTCAAACTGAGTAAGAAACCTGTAATAAAGAATATTTCTTTTGTATCTATCTGGAATCTTACCCTTAATCTGTTCAGAAATAACACAGTTAAACCCCTTATTAACCCTGTCAAGAACCTCCTCGCGGATTCTTGTCTCTGTTAGTCCGCTTATATTCACGGGAGCAACAAAGATAAGATCCTCAACTGGTTTAATGTGAACAATTGCAAATGGATATTCTGCATAAAATGTTTGAGAATGTGTTATTCCTGTTACTCTTAAAACATATCTTCCCCGTCTCCATAAAGGAATCTGATATTCAAAGATGTAGGAACTCCCAGGATTAATATCCTGTTTTTGAAAAACAATGCTTCCTTGTGGGTCTTTAATCTCGAGAACAAGTTTTTCGAGTTCAGGCGGCTGGGGTAAAATTTCAAACCTCAGTTTTTGTCCAGGCATAAAAACATATTCTTCTTCAAGATTTTTTATTTTAATATAACAGGCCTGCTTTATTGATATAACAGTATCTCTTCTATGTAAAACTGGCTCATAAGGATCAAATCCAATATTTTTGTAGTCCCTGTTAACATCCTTTCCATACTGAACGGTTAGAGAAAATTTATACAATTCTTCAGGGGGTAAATTTAATATTACAGGCATCCTGACTAAAAATTTAACCCTGTTGTTTTTTATTTCAAGGTTTTTTTTAAGCACAGATACTGAAAATTCGACAGTTCTGCCATTTGCCTGTTTATCAAAATCATTGGCATAAACCTCTAATTGTGCTCTTTTTATTTTTTCTTTTGTTGGTTCTAACTCTGCCTTTATTTCCAATTGCCTTGATTTTCTTTGCTGCTTTACCGAAAATGACTTAATAGTAATCTCTTTTTCTTTTTTCAAAAGCCACATAATGATATTTCTCATAAAGTCATCGTAATCACTATGCTCAAAAAAACTTGTCTGGTCAATAATACCCTTTAGATTATCATAATCAGGAATCGCTGTTATTGCAGAAACCCTGCCGTTTGCATATTTCCCAAGAACAACAACAGGAAGGTTCCCGCAGGTTGCCACCACAGTTGCATCCTTTTTTGGTTTTAACTGATGCATAACCGAAATTGTTCCCATAGTCGAGGAAAGACCCTTACAAACAGGATGCTGTTTATTTAATTTCACATTCTGAGATTTAACCAAATTTTTATCTTCAATATCCACAGGAATGGAGATTCTCGCTGAATTTTCTGGAAAATTTATTTCAACTGGAAGAATACTCCCGAGAATATGATATGTTCCATCACTTTTCTCAAAGGTATATGCTCCACCTGTAAAAATCATTGCACCGCCATGTTCAACATAAGAAATAAGATTAAGTTGTTCTTCTGGAGAAAACTCACAAACATCAACACCTGAAACAATAATAAGGTCATAAGCAAGCAATCCTGTTCTTCCCTGAAATGTTCTGTCTATTCTTTTTGGTAATGAATAAGTAAAGGGAAGGTTTTTCCTTATGTAATAACTTTTTCTAACCCTCATCGGAAAAGGAAGCGAACCAATAATCTCATCAAAATAATATCCTGCCTGATTTGCCTGTTCAATAACAAGTGCTTCTCTGATACCATGTGGATCCATATTAAATCTCCATTTTTCAAAATTTTAGACGATGATAATTTATGTTAATACGTATACATTGTCAAGTAAATGAAAAAATCAAGAAATAATAAAGAAAAACTAATTCAGAAGAAATTATTCTTATTATTTCCTTATTTCACAAGGTCTCATAAACTCTTAGTTTTTCCAATACTTTAATACAGAAATCCCCGCCATATTTAACAATATCTTCAGTGATAATAATGGTAAATGTTGAAATACTAACACAGATGCTATAAACTTTATAAGGAAATAATTGAATAGTGCTAAGCATACCCTGTAGAGGATAATTATAATTTTGTGATGGAAAAATCAATTGATTGGTTAAATTTTTAACAATTTTTTCCAATAGGGGGGGAGATGGAAGAGATTTTGCTTTTACCTGTACCGAGAAAAATAAACATAGAAAAATCTATTTGCAGGATTCCTTCAAAACCAGGATTTTTTATTTCTGGTGTTGAACAAAATATTGATTTCTTTACTAATTTTATAAAGGAAACCACAAAAAAACATACAGGAAATATGTGGAAACAAACAGAAACATCTCCCAGCGCATTTCTTTCAGTTATATGTGATTCATCCTGTGGCATAGAACATCAGGGATACAAGATTATAATCTCTAAAAATTCAATAAAGATTGAGAGTTCAGATCCTTCGGGTGCATATTATGGATTATGCACACTTAAACAGATTCTTACGCAGAAAAACAAAAATCTTCCTGTATTACAGATTTATGATTATCCTGATTTCAGCCGAAGAGGGGTTATGATAGATATATCAAGAAGCAAGGTTCCAAAAATGGAAACTCTTTATAATTTAATCGATCTTCTTAGTTCCTGGAAAATCAACGAATTCCAACTTTACACTGAACATACCTTTGCATATAAGGGACATGAAATTGTCTGGAAGGATAAATCCCCTGTAACCCCTGAAGAAATAAGAAACCTTGATGATTTTTGTAAAAAAAGATTTATTGATCTTGTCCCAAATCAGAATAGTTTTGGCCATTTCCAAAGGTGGCTACAACATCCTAAATATAAGCACCTTGCTGAAGATCCTGACAACCCATATACACTATGCCCTACTGACCCTGGTTCTATTGAGTTGCTTGATGAATTATACGGTCAACTTTTACCAAACTTCTCGAGCAAGTACTTTAATGTTGGTTGTGATGAAACAGTTATAGGAAAAAGAAGCGCCCCTGCTGTTAAGGAAAAAGGCGAAGGCAGGGTTTATCTTGAATTTCTTTTGAAGATTTACAACCTTACAAAAAAATATGGAAAAACAATGCAGTTCTGGGGTGATATTGTACAACGTCATCCAGAACTAATCCCGGAAATACCAAAAGATGTTATTGTTCTCGAATGGGGATACGAATCAGACCATCCATTTGCTTATAGGTGTAAAAAAATTAAAGAAACAGGAATTCCTTTTTATGTTTGCCCTGGAACATCAACATGGAACACCATTGCAGGAAGAACTGAAAACTGTCTTGCAAATCTTATCAACGCGGCTCAAAATGGTTTAAGAACAGGCGCAATGGGTTTTCTTAATACTGACTGGGGGGATAACGGACACTGGCAATATCTACCCATAAGTTATATTGGATTTGGTTTTGGTGCAGGAGTTTCGTGGTGTTTAAGAACAAACTTCGACGCAGATATTAAAAAACAAACAGGATTTTTTGCCTTTGACGATAAAAGTTTCAATGCAGGTAATCTTGCGTATGAAATCGGAAGTGTTGCAACAGCAACAGGGATTCATATATCAAATACATCTCCGCTTTTTACCTCAATCCGCGAGGATTTAGAAACACCTGTTTTCACATCTATGATAAGAAAAACAGGTATTAATAATGCACAAAACCAGATAAAAAAGGCAATGAGTTATCTTTCAAAAACTAAAATAAACAACAAAGAAAAAGATATAATAAAAGAGGAATTTAAAAATGCAGCAAGATTGCTTGAGCATGCCTGCAAGAGAGCTCTTTTAATGCTCGAAGGATATGAAACAGAAAAAAACTTTCCAGAGGATGCATTAAAAATGCTCGTTAAAGATGCTCAGGAAATAATAAAGATGCATAAAAAATTATGGTTAAAAAGAAACAGACCCGGTGGACTTGAAGAAAGTATAGAACTTCTTGAAAGATTTATCATAACAGCATACAAAAAATTTCTGTAAACTAATAGATGAATTGTTATTATTCCTCCCTTGTTACATTGCATAAAGGGAGAAGCGGTTGGTAGTTAATTTTGAACTGGCAAAAATCAGGATTTTTCCCAAAAGGGATGTGAAAAAAACAGGATAAATACCATATTGTAATTAAGCCCTGTGCAATATTCACTATCAATAATACTCAGATGATATATTAACTACGAGATAACCTTGTAAACAATATCTCCTGGATGGACTTTCTCATTAACTTTTATACCAACAACATCTCCGCTGTTTGCTTCAGAAACATTGTTGTGCTCAATCTGCATAGAATCAACGTTCTGTGTAAAATCAGCGATGTGTCCTTTGATGTGAATTGTATCGCCTATCTTCAATCTATCTGTAAGTTCTACAATCCCAACATCTATATGCCCATAATAATGCGTAATCTTTCCTATTTCTTTTTCCTCTGCCATATTACCTCCCTGTAAAAGTGTTCTGAACCATAAAAATTATAATCCCTATCCTATCATTACTTCAAGATTTCTTTCTTCCCCGCAAATAGGTAGATTAATCCATCTTCCTTCTGCTATACTTGAAACATGAAATCCAATAATAATCTCGAGCGCCATCAAACCATCTTCACCAGTACATGCAGGTATGCCTCTGTACAAAAGGCAATTAACAATATCTTCCATTGCACTATCAAGAGAGGTTTTTCCATCAGTAACAAAAGGAATTTCCTTTATGTCTCCATTCCAGTAATTAACTCTTGCAGAATTATTGTGTATTCTTAATTCTCCTTCACTGCCAACAATCCTTATAACAAGAGGAAATTTTGCTGACTGCGGTGCATCAATAAATGCCCTTATATCATTTGAAAATGCGATGATACCCCATCCACCAGGATCTCTATACTGCTGCCCTCTGCAATCAGGATATACAAGTGAATCAAGAGTTCCACTTACAGCAACAGGATCAACATCAAGAAGCATCCTCAAAACATCAAATATATGGGTCCCCATATTACCAAGACGGCCTGTTTGCCAGTGAGCACAAGCATGGTGAATTTCTCCGATTATTCCTGATTTTATTTCGTTTTTACACATCTTCCATAAGCCATGCCATCTTCTGCTATGATTTACTGCAAGAATCGTTTTATTTTTTTTACAGGCATCTAAAAGTTTATCTGCATCTGAAAGTTTTGTTGCAATGGGCTTTTCGCATAAAATCGCTTTGACTCCAGATTCTGCACAGGTAATTCCAATTTCAACGTGATATGGGGTATTAGTGGCAATACTAACAATATCCGGTTTTTCAACAAATATAAGTTCGCGCCAATCCTGATAGGTTCTGACTCCATTAAATCTCTGACTGAATCTATCTCTTCTTCCTTTGTCCCTGCTTGCACCAGCAACAAGATTTATATGAGGATTATTATCCATTGCCATTGCATGTGTGCCATCAAGATTACAAACACTCTGACCAATGGCTTTTCCTGAAACCTCATCTCCTGCACCGATAAAACCAAGCCCTATAACTGCTCCCTTAAAGATTTTTTCGGTTCTCATGTCTTATTAAAAAAATATTCCTGTTTTAAGGTAAAGTCAAATTTATATAATATCTATAATCTATCAATCTATCAAAAAAATCAAGATTTCGGTTTAAGCAAGTCCCGTATCTCAGCAAGAAGCACTTCTTCGTTTGAAGGTTCAGGCAATGTTGATGGTTTCTCCTCTTGTTTTTTCTTCAAAGTATTCATAGTTTTCACAACAAAAAACAGGGCGAACGCAATTATCAGAAAATCAACAAGCGTTTGAATGAACCTTCCATAACCAATTACTACTGATGGGGAGGTATCTGTGGCATGTTTTATTGTAATGGCAAGATTTGAAAAATCCACCCCGCCGAGTAATGCTCCAATAGGCGGCATCAGAATATCTCCTACAAAGGATGACACTATTTTTCCAAATGCTGCACCTATAACAATACCTACAGCCATATCAACCACATTCCCTCTTGCCACAAACTCTCTGAATTCCTCCATCATTCTCATATAACCTCCTGACATTGACAATGGTAGTGCCAAACAGGATCATTATTTAACAGTGTTTTTGTCTACTTCTCAATAGTTTCAAAAGTTTTTATATCCATCCTCATCTAAATCCCCCTTGCCCCCTTTAAGAAAGGGGGAACTTGTGGGTAAGGGATAGTATAAAAGGGGGAATTAGGGGGAGGGCTTTTCAAAGGGTTCAAAGGAAAAATATGCTTCCCTTTGTAAAGAGGGAGATTTTAATTCCCCTCTTTTGTCTTCGGTTTTTACAACATAAAAGTTTCATCTGTTTTTTGACACTATCTTAGGAAAAATCAAGATTTTTGTCATATGCTGAATTAAATTCTTCCAGTTTAATTTCCATTTACAACTTTTTACTGAATTTCAATCATTAATTAATTTTTTAAGTCCAGACCTATTGCTTTTCTTAATACCAGTATCACATCAGAAATATCAATAGAACCATCATCATTCATATCAGCAGAAGAAGGTGTCTGCGGGTCAAGAAATATTGCCTGGCGAAGGCATAATATTACATCTGAAATATCAGTTATCCCATCATTGTTCAAATCACCTTTATTTCCAGGTATAGAATTTTTATTATGTGGGTTACTGCCCGCTTGGTACTCAATCAAATTAGAATATCCATCATTATCAGGATCAAGATTAGCATCATTCAAAAGTGGATTGAGTTTATAATTTTCCTCCCAGCCATCAGACATTCCATCATTGTCTGTATCAAATTTCAAAGGATCTGTTCCACTCTCGTATTCCTGCAGGTTTGTAAGCCCATCAGTATCAGGGTTTCCATTTATACTCTGGCCTGTACTTCCAAAATAGAATTTCTCCCAGTAATCAGGTAAACCATTCCCATCGACATCCAGATTGTTTATAACATTGAAATATGCTTTGCCCGAAGCATTGCCATAAACAGAATCTGCAATAATAATTCCACTTCCTGCAACAGAAGGTGGGGTAATGGTAAAGGTTATAACACCATTGTTTACAGGAATCTGAATACCATTTGTTGAAGGATCTGCATCCTGAACATTTATTATTCCAAAGTTATTAACTTCAGAAGTAAATTTATCCTGCGTGCTAACCGTAATCAAAGTTCCATCAGGTACATTTTCTCCTGTAACAAGAAGGATTGGTTGTGAAACAACTATTATTGAAGAGGGCGCACTTAAATCAACATCGCGTGGATTCGTGCTTAAAACAATCTCTCCATATGGAACAGGTATCCCGAGTCGAAACATTCCAAGTTTTTCTACCTCAACTGAAACATTGTTTGAATTTATATCAACCTGACTATTCTCCAAACCTACCCATTTTCTGTTTATACTGTCCCACCAGTAGATTATAAGTTTTGCTTCATTTTGAGGTGTAAGACCTGTGTCATTATAGTGAATTGTAAGTAGTCCTGTGTCTTCACCAGGATTAAGCATCAGATTGCTTGAACCATTTGAAAGATTAACCTTAGAAATTATCTGGGCACTTAAGTCCGAAATATTTATACCCTCAGGGGTAAAAGAAAAAACCTCATCCAGCCCAGAGGACAATTGCTTTGTTTTGGAACTTAAATAATTCTTTTTTAAGAAGGGAATATAATCATCAACTGTCCTGGATATCCAGTGAATACCGCTTACTATAGTATCACCAATTGTTTCGGCTGCTTCAACAACAAGTTCTCCAACATCTGTCATCGCAGTTATAATTCCACTGACACAATCATCAAAAATAGTTCTAAATGTAAGGTCTTCACAGGAGGGGATATAATCATCTTTTTCATAATGTGCAAGAGGAAATACCCTTAATTTAGATGTTCCCCCTATATTGATAATACCTTCCTCTGTTACAGAAGATACGACCTTCTCAAAATCAACTGAACATCCTACCTCTATTTCTGCGCCAAGGGCAACCTTAATCGTAGGACTAAAACCAAAAGAATCTCCGGTTTCTTCTTCTATACGGTAGGCAAGCGGTAATTGATACTCGGATATGTAAGATTCAAGGTCTGTAATAAGTGTCAAAAATCTACTTGCAATTTCAGTTGGACCAAGAATAACTGTGGATGAAGGATTCTGCCCTTGCAGGATACTCTGCAGTCCGAGCAAATCAACAAGGTCATTCATAATTGAGTAAATCTGATCCCCTGACAGTATGATGATTGTAGATTTAGTGGTACCTGGCCCTGACTCAGGATGTTCAATGCCCCATTCGGTTTCACTGCTTATTTTTAGTTCAGCCCTTTTTATGGTGCCATCAGTATCTGCAAACACAGTAAGATCATAGACACCTGCTGTATTTGCACCGATACCTGCCTTTATTTTCTCACCTATGACATTCCCCTGGGCTCCTGCAAATATATCCATCTTTATTAAAGATGAAACTCCGGCACCTATTTCAGAGGTATTAAGTTGACTGTTTTCATAATCAAAACTGAACAACAGTTTACCCAGTATTTCTGCTTCCTCGGAAATACCGGCTCCAACACCAATCCCAAGAAAAACATTGTTTTTATCTCCTAAACCAAAGCCAGCATCAGCAGAGGCATTCGCTCCAACCCGAAGCCCTGCAGAAAAAGTTTCTCCTTTTTTATATACAGGATACATATTGTTATAACCAGAAATAACATAACCCAGTATATCTGAAACAATGGGTATATTCATTTCTTCCAGTAATGAAGCAATAACCAACCCAGAACGGAGAATTTGCTGCTGGTCTGAAGCATAAGGATCATCAAAAAGAAATGTGTTTGTATACATCATAACAAGAGAAGCATAGGCACCGGCTTCAGCACCCGCATAACAACTATTTTTAATACCTCCTCCAACAGATGCCTCTGCCAAAACCCCTGCCTCTCCCTCAAAACTCTTTTCTACTTCTATCTTATCATCAGATTCAGAGTGAAGATCTGTGTCAATGATTCTGTAGGTCATCCCTTTCTTTGTGCCGATTTTACCACCAACACCCATCGCTGCCTTAATGTTAATTCCACTGCCAAAACTGAATTCTGATGATGAGTTTCTCGGCAAGATTTTCACATTAAATGTAATAGGTGGATTAACAGCATTGCCGCCTACTTCAACAATGGAGCAGGTAATTGTTTGATTTACTGAACCCAAATCATCTGCATCAAGCACACAGGCAACCAGACCTTCAAGATCTGAACTATCTGTTGTGGTACTTTTTAATCCACCATTGTTCCATTCAATTTTCAATACAACACCTGAAGCAGGAATATTATTCTGGTTTACAACCTTATACCATCTGTATACCTGCCCTCCTGCCATTACCTCAGAAATTGCGGGATTTGGGGTTGGGACAGGCTCTGCCACACTTCCTTTAAAATTCATGGCATCATAGTGCAAGGTAAGAGTATCAGCCATATTACCAGCCCTATCTGAAAAATTTATCACAAGTATATGCAACCCTTTTGTGAAGGTTGGATTAATGGTAATTATATTATTGGAAAATGTAAAGCCCTGGTTGTTTCCATCTACCTGCACAGTAATACCTGATGAATTTATTCCACTGCCAGGAATTACATCTGAAATTTCAACCTTTATTAAGGGCTTTGCACCAACATAGGAATTATCAACCGGTGTTGCTTTTACAAATACCGGCTTGCTTATATCAATCATTGTATAGGCATCATAACCAGATGGATAACTTTCCCAGTTTCCACCATTATCCCTTGCCCGACTTCTGAAATAATAGGTATGGCCGTCTTCTCCATTGAAAGTGGCTGATTCCTGCGTTGTTGCAAGCAACCAGTTTACCCAGGAACCCTGTGCACCATCGCGATATTGAATATCATAGAAGGATATACCTGATTCTAAATCCGAACCTGTCCATTCTACCTGAAAAGATGTAGATGCTGTATACTGGGTTAGATGAGTCACAGATGAAACTGGGGGATGGCCATCAATATAAAACACAACTGAATCAGAACCAGTATTACCTGCAAGGTCTTCTACCATTAAAGAAATCGTATGAGTGGTTTCGGAAAGCGAAGAAATATCAATATTTGCCAGGGGCCCGCTAACAACAGGGTTTATTCCAGTCCCTACGATGGTTGAATCCCGATAAACACTATACAATTCAAAATGGGTATCCATGGCTGTACCTGTTATCTGAAAATTGCCGGCCATATTTGAGATTGGTGTATGAGGTGGATAGGTAATTATGGATGATGGTTTTGTATTATCAACCTCGCAGGAAACAGTATCAAGAATCTCATCTGCAGTAGTGGAATACTTATAAACACGGTGATAGTAATCATCAGAAAAATAAACGTTCAATGCACTATCCACTGTGATACCCCGGGAATTACAATATAAGTCAGAATCAGAATCTGCCCCTCCAAAATGATAAAGGGAGTTTCCATTTGCATCAAAGATTCTGATTTCATCATTGGTGCCAGAGGTATATACCCTGCCAGAATTATCAATTGCGATTGCTGTTCCACTGTTTATCTGCGGAAAGGTTGTTACAGGCGTACCATCTGTCTGGAAAACCTTTGTGCCAGTGGTATCAATAACATAAATGCGATTTGAGTATGCGGCAATATTACCACAGTTATCATAAGAAATATCATAGTTAAAGGAACCAAAAGAATTCTGAAACACCCCTGCTTTATTAAAAACAAAAACTTTTTTATCAACACCATCAATAGAATATCCAGAAATATAAATGTAGTTGCCCACAATTACAAGTCCTCTAACAAATATGTTTTTATCCTCATTATCCTTTAGTTCTATATCACCCAGCAAACTCCCTGAAACATTCAAAACCTGAAGTCGGCCATAGACCTCATTACCGCAAACATAAACCTTTCCATCAGTATCAATTGCAATATATGCTGGCTTTAACAGGGTAAAATCAGATGCATAGGGAACAAGAATCTGCGATTGATATACGCCTGACTGGTTGAATATCTGAATTCTCGCATTTTCACAATCGCATACATAGATATTTCCATTTGGTCCAATAGCGATTCCAGATGGGTTCAGAAAATCTCCAGTAGGCAGACCAATCTGCGAACTATAGGTACCTCCAGTATTAAAAATCTGTACCCTTTTATTGTCATAACACTCCACTGAATAAAGTCCTGTACTGGTGCCCCGTATTTTGCTCAAGAAATCAAACTCACTCTGTCCTCTGCCCATTGAAGCAGTCATACCATTGGGATCAACCCTGCCAATTTGTGCAAGGTAGGTACCATTGTTATTCAGAATAACTATCTTATTGTTATTAAAGGAAGATACACAGATGCGGTTTTGTGTGCTACAAATAGCAATCGCACTATTTATTCCTACTAATTGCATTGGCCCGCCGTCATAAGCACTATTGATGGTACGCTGGTAAACCCCGCTTGAGTTAAAAACCTGAATTCTTCCTATACCTCCTCCAGAATCTGTAATATAGGCATTATTGCTTGAATCAATTGCAACATTACCAGTGATATAAGTAAAATCAAATTGCCCATTCCCTGTTCCATAACTTCCGAACTTAAAAAGAAGATTGCCATCTGAATTAAAAACCTGTACCCTCGAATTTCCGCTATCAACAACCCAGATTCTTCCACTGGAATCAGCAGATATATTGTTTTCCCAATCAAAATCAAACTGATTATCACCTGAACCTGCACTGCCAAATTTTTTTATAAAATTTCCTGTTGTATCAAAAATCTTGATGTTCTGCTGCTCATAACCCGCGTCCATCACATAAAGACGGTTGCCATAAATTGCTATAGAAGTTGCCCAATCCCAGTGGCCAGATTCACTGTATGGTGGATTAAAAATAGAAAAAAGATAGTTTCTGCTGCTATCAAAAACCTGTATTCTTTCTGTATCTAAAACATAAACTTTACCATCAGCACCAATAGCAACATCATAAGGAGAGATGAATATTCCTCTTAAATCCCTGTGAGTATTACCCTTTGACCAGGATCTTGCGATTGTGGTCTTAAATTTTATCTCATATACTCCATCAGGAACAAAATTTCCAGAATTATTTTTTCCATCCCATAAAGCCCTGTTGAAAATATCCCCATAGGAATAATCAAACTGGCTATATGGTATGGTGCGTTGAATTACACCTGGTTGATTCTGCCAGTAAATATTAACGCTAACAGGCAATGTTTGTTCTATGTATCCACTAATATGCAATGTGTCTTTTATTCCAGGGCTTTCATTTGGCGAAAAGATAGATGGGTTAATTATGAAATCAGCACACATCAAAACACTGCATATCAGTCCTGAAATGCCTATAAGAAATTTGTATTTCATTTTTATCCTTTTATTAAAAGGATTTCAAAATCTGTGGATACTTTTTCTTTTAGCAATGGACAGAGTGAAAAGAACTTTTTGTGGTTTGCCTGTTTTGATTTCAGTGATAGGGATAATATGTAGGATGTGATATAACCTGTTTTTATACTTGCTTTGAGTACTAACTTTGACACATAATGTGTCATTTAGTTTTATTTCCTCCTTGTTCCCTATTTATTTTTTACCAGATTTGTTTCTGTTTGTCAATCCTCTAATAATCTTATCAGAAACATTGCATTTTTAACTGCATAACCATAAAAATCATTGTTAAAATAAACAAAAACATCCATTTTCTTTCTCCATTTCTTGATTTTTGTTGCAAGATTTTTTAACTGCTCTTCAGAATATTCAGACGCAAAAATCTCTTCTGGTCCGTGCATCCTTAAATAAACAAAATCAGATGTTATTTTTTCAATCTCAGGATATTTTGATGAGTTTGCAATAACCCAGCCAGCATTATGTTCAGTTAAAATCTTATATATTTCCTTATTATCCCAGGACTTATGCCTAAACTCAAAAGCAAGCCGAATGTTTTTTGTTTTCACCTGTAAATCTCTTAAAAAATTCTCAACCCTTTTTAGATTTTCATCATCCGCCTTAAAACTCGCGGGAAATTGAAATAAAACTACTCCAAGTTTATTTTTTAGATTTGTAATTCCCTCAACAAACCTTTCCCATTCTTCATTAATATCACAAAATCTTTTTATATGGGTAATACTGCGATGTGCCTTTACAGAAAAAAGAGAATCTTCAGGTACACAGGAATACCAATTCTTATAGGTGGTATCCCTCGGGAAATGATAAAAAGAAGAATTAACCTCAACAGTGCTAAATTGTCTTGAATAAAACTTAAGATAATCCTTTGAAGGAAGGCCCTCAGGATATAAAACACCCACCCACATTCCATAGTTCCAACCACTTGTTCCTATATATACCCTTTTATCAGTCATACAGTTGTTTTATTAAAATCCTGCGGACCCTCTGGGTATCAAGAGGTATCTTACTTGTTGCACCACCTGCATTGTAAGAAATTAAAACTGCTTCCTGTGTAAAATGTATTGCTGGATAGCAAAATCCATGTTCAGGAGAATCTTCAAGCAGTTTGTGATGGTTCCATGTTTTTCCATCATCTTCACTTATTGCGCATATAAGAGGGGTTCTACCCCAGGAAACTGGAAGTGGCTCTCTGGTTTCAAATATACCTGAATGATCATTCCAGACAGCAAGAAGATGTTTTGTTTCTGGAATTCTTTTTACCTGCATTGGGCTGGATGGAGAGACAAACTGAGAAGGCACAGGATCTGTCCATGTTTGACCAAGATCATCGCTGAATGATTCCCATTGTCTATTTTTTTCCCCTGGCCTTGCCCAAGACCATAATTTTCCATTAAGAAGTTCAATCACACCTGGCTCCTGAAGTCCATGTCCAGAGGGAAAGCATCTATAATAATTTGTCAGGGATTCAAGCCATCTTTTACCCCCATCATCACTTAACCAGAAAAGAATAATCCCAGGAGATGCCATAAAACTTTTTGGTTTTTCTCCGGGTAAAAGAACAGAAGGCCCTCTATACCTATGAAAAGCAGCAGGAACAATAATTCTTCCACACCTCAACTGAACCATCCTGTCATTATTAACAACATAATAACCTGGCTCATGACTTATTAAAACAGGTTCAGATAATGTTTCAAGTTCATCGCTACTTGTGCGAAAATATGCAACACAACTTTTTAATCCATCCTTACGAAGATAAACAATTGCAATTCTTCCATCCTGAAGTCGCAACAAAGAAGGGCTCATTACATTTGTTGTTCCCTCTTTTTGTATCAAAACCCTATCGTCTTCTGTCCATGTTTTTCCATCATCATCAGAATATTTTGATGCAATAACACCAGCACCAAAATCAGAATTATCATGCCCAATAAACTTTGACCACGCAAATATAATTCTTCCTGATTTCAATGTAATAAATGTTGCCTCGCTATTTCTTGCATTTTCTGGTGTTGGGTTAAGTTGTAAAACAATTTCCCCTATTTTCCCAGTATATTTCTCTGCCATAAATTCTCCTTTTTATTCTTGATGGTAGTGCCAAACAGTATTATAATTTAACAGTATTTTTGTCTATTTCTCAATAGTTTCAAAAGTTTTTTAGAGGCATTCCCTCTAAATCCCCCTCGCCCCCTTTGTAAAAGGGGGAATTGGGGGGAGGACTTTTCAAAGGGGGAACTTGTGGGTAAGGGATAGCGTAAAGAGGGGTTGGGGGAGATTTTGAAATTAAGAAATCCCTTTCTCAAACAAGAAATTCCCTTTTTTATATGAAAAATCTACCAGAGATCTCTATCAAAACTTCTATACTGCAATGCCTCTGATATATGGCTTAAAGAAATGTTTTCTGAATCTTCAAGATCTGCAATTGTTCTGGCAACCTTAATCACCTTATCGTATCCCCTGGCTGATAGATTCATTTTTTCAAGTGCATCCTGTAAAAACATTCTGCATTCATCATTAAGGGCGCAAAACTGTTTTAGTTGTTTTGTGCTCATGTGTCCATTGAAATAAATGCCTGTGCCAGAAAATCTTTTTAATTGTATCTGTCTGCAATTCTCGACTCTTTTTCTGATGCTTTCTGAATCTTCAGAAACAGAATCAGATACAAGCCGTCTTGAACCAAGGCCTGAAAGTTCAATATGGATATCAATTCTATCGAGAAGAGGGCCTGATATCTTTTTTCTGTATTTTATAATCTGAGGTACTGTGCATCTGCAGGGCCTTTGCCTGTCTCCATAATAACCACAGGGACACGGATTCATTGCGGCAACAAGAAAAAATCTTGAAGGAAATTCCAATCTTCCTCGAGTGCGGGAAACAACAATCTTTCCATCTTCAAGTGGCTGCCTCAATGATTCAAGTACATCTCTGTGGAATTCAGGTAATTCATCAAGAAAAAGAACTCCATTGTGCGCTAAACTTATCTCTCCTGGCTTTGGTATTGTCCCGCCACCAATAAGGGCAATATCTGATATTGTATGATGAGGTTGTCTGAATGGTCTTGTTAAAACAATTCCACCATCAAGAACACCTGCCACACTATGAATCCTTGTTATCTCAATTGCCTCTTCTATTGTAAGAGAAGGAAATATTGTTGGAACCCTTTTGGCTATCATACTTTTCCCAGCACCCGGAGGACCTATCATAAGTATGTTGTGACTTCCTGCAACTGCAACCTCGATCGCCCTTCTCGCCAGCATCTGACCTTTTACTTCCTTAAAATCAATCTCATACCTGTTCTGAGACGAAAGAACATTGTCCCAGTCGAGTTTATATGGCTGTATTTGTTTTTTTCCTGAAAGAAAATCAACGCATTCTTTCAAACTTTCAACAGGATAAACATCAATACCAACAACAGATGCTTCAGCAGCATTTGCAGATGGAACCACAAACCTTCCATTTTTTTCCTTAACATACATTGCCATAGGTAAAACCCCACCAACCCGTCTTAAAGAACCATCAAGAGCAAGTTCCCCTATAAAATGGTATTGGCTTGTAATATCAACAGGAATAATCTGACGGGCAGCAAGAATTCCAAGTGCAACTGGAAGATCAAAACAGGAACCTTCTTTTTTCAAATCAGCAGGTGCAAGGTTGATTGTGATTTTTGATTGAGGAAAACCAAAACCAGAGTTTTTGATGGCTGGCTTAATTCTATCTTTACTTTCTTTAACTGCCTGGTCAGGGAGCCCAACAATTGAGATTCCAGGTACCCCTTTTGAGATATCCACCTCAACACTGACCGGATATCCATCAATTCCCCAGACAGATACTGACTGAATTTTTGAGAGCATTAATCTCAGTCCACTGGAATTATTTCACAGTGATAGGTGTTATTTTGTTTTGTTATTGACACAATCTCAAATCTATAAGGAAACTTTTCAAGGCGTTTTTTCTGAATATAATAGTTTGCAACAGTTCCCAATCTGGTAAGTTTCTTTGAATCTACTGCTTCTGCCGGAGAACCAAAGTTATCAGTATTCCTTGTTTTCACTTCTACAAAAACAATGGTTCTTTTCTTGTTTGCGATTATATCTATTTCTCCTGACTTTGTTGCAAAATTTCTTTCGAGAATTTTATAACCATTCTTCCTCAAAAATCTTGCTGCAATTTCTTCTCCAGCAAAACCTTTTTCCCTTTTATTTTCCATACTATTTATTTTTCTTTCTCAGATAATACATCTTTGCTCTCGGAGCAAGACGATTATCCTTACGAGATTTAACAAGTTTAATTTTTACAATGTTTGAAGAATAAATTGGAAAAATTCTTTCGACACCCTCTCCATAAGAAATCTTGCGGACTGTAAAGGTTTCCCTTATTCCTGTCCCCTTTCTCGCAATACAGGTACCTGTAAAAATCTGGGTTCTTGTTTTTTCTCCCTCACGAACTTTTACATGAACCTCTATCTCGTCTCCAGGAAAAAACTGTGGGATATCTTTTTTGGGTTTTAATTCTGATTCAAGCGCTGCTATTTTCGGATGCATGCTTACCTCCTGGTTTTGAAAATCTCTGGTAAAGATCTGGCCTTTTCTGTTTTGTTCTTTCAACTGCCTGTTTATGCCGCCACTGGGCGATTTTTTTGTGATTACCTGAAAGAAGAACATCAGGAACCTTTAATCCACGAAAATCCTCTGGCCTTGTATAACATGGCCAGTCAAGCAAACAATCAAAAAAAGAATCATACACAGGAGCCTCGTCTGGTAGAACTCCTGGAAGTAATCTTGTTATACAATCAACAATTACCATCGCAGGCAGTTCTCCTCCTGTTAAAACATAATCACCTATTGAGACCTCAAGGTCCACAATACTACGAACCCTTTCGTCTACACCCTCATAATGACCACAGATAATAATCAGCCCATTTTTTCTGGAAAGATCTTTTGCCATATTCTGGCTGAATACCTGCCCCTGTGGACTTGTCAAAATTGTCAGGGAATCAGCATTGTACTTTTTTATTTCCTCAACCGCAAGAAAAATTGGCTCACAGGCAAGAACCATACCCTTGCCTCCGCCATATGCAGCATCATCAACCTTCTTATGCTTATTTTGAGAAAAATCTCTGAGATTCCAGACAACTACCTTAATTATTCCTTTATCCTGAGCCCTTTTTACAATACTTACATTCAAAGGGCTAAAAATTTCTGGGAAAATTGTGATGATATCAATCCGCATTAATCTGATTAAAAAGCCCTCTTTTCTTTATGAAACTTTTCACAGTGTTAGATGGCTGTGCCCCAACCTTTAACCAGTAAATAACTCTATCATCTTTTACTTCAAACACAGGCGGCTCTTTGAGAGGATCATAATAACCAAGTATTTCTATTACATCCCCTCTACCATCTTTTTCATCACTTATCACAATAACGCTATAAGCGGGCCTGTTTCTTTTTCCACGTCTTGCAAGACGAATTTTGGTTGACATATTTTTTTCTCCTATACGTAAACAATCTGCCCTGTTTCTAAACTTTTATGAATTGCAACAGCAATCTTTGTAGATTCAAGGCCATCTTCCCCGAATGCACTGATTGCATATTTTTTAAGGTTTTCAAAACTTCCACCATTTTCGAGATAGGTAATATTATATACAAAATCATTAATACTTTCAATTCCATATCCTTTATATACTGTATTACCTGCCCTATCTTTTGATTCAAGAATAAAACCAAGGTTATATGTTTCCATACTATTTTTATTGCTACAAAGCCGTGTTCCCCTGTCCTGAGTATCGCATTCAATAATTCCCTCTGTACCAATAAACCTTATTGATTGATTCACAATTGCTTCAAAACTTCTGGGAAGAATCCAGCAGGAATCAAAACTCACGGAAACACCATTATCAAAAACAACCTTCGCAGAAATAGAATCATATGTGTCTATGCCCATACCTTTTAACTTTATTTTATTACCTGTTGCATAGGCACATCTTCCATTCTTTCTTATGCACCATCTTACAAGGTCAATAAAATGCACACCAAGAAACCACACAGGAGACGATAGATACGACCAATCTCGAAACCACTCTGATGGAACCTCTATCCTGTCTTCCATATGCACATACCCATACTCAATTTCCCCAAATTTTCCATCCCTTACATCCCTGCATAACTGCTGATGATAAGGATCATACCTTTTATGAAAATCAACCTGAAGAAGAACATTGTTTTTCTTTGATGCTTCAATTATCTCAAGACAACCCTCAACAGTTATGTCCATTGGTTTTTCAACAAGAATGTGCTTGCCGAGATTAGCAGCACATATACAGGGATCTTTATGAAAAGGGTCTGGCGTTGCAACTGCCACTGCATCTATTTTTTCTCTCTCAAACATTTCTCTGTAATCAACATAACCCTGCACATTGTATTTCTCACATTGAGATTTAAGAACCTTTTCATTGATATCACAGATGGAAACAAGTTTTACCTCTAACTCTGATTCAACCTGTTTGAAAGCACGAATAATATTCGTTCCGTATCTACCAGCTCCAATAACAGCAAGATTAAGCATATTATCTCCCTGGCTTTTTTCAGTAAAGAGGGGTTGGGGGAGATTTTAATTCCCATCACATATAGCAAGCCAGAAACCCGGAAATTTTCAACATCAGGAGGAACATACCTCGCTGATTGCCTCCTCAAGAACAGAACAACCCTCAATAATGGCATCTTTCTTAACTATAAGAGGTGGCGCAATCTTTACTGAAGCACTGCCAAAACCAACAGGAGCAAAAAATAAAAGCCCTTTCTCCACGCATTTTTTCACAATTTCAAATGCAAGGTCTCCATCTGGTTCTGTTGTTCCTGGCTTAACTATACTAAGAGCCCAGACAAGTCCTTTTCCACAGACAAAACCAACAACTGGAAATTTTTCTTTTATTCTATTGAGTTCTTTCTCAAATAATTTCCCCATTTTTTCTGCATTAGAAATCAGGTTTTTCTCCACAATAAAGTTAATGCTGTTAATGGCAGCAATAGAACAAACAGGGTTTCCTGTATGTGTGCTTGTCATAGTTCCTGGTTCATACAAATCCATAATTTCAGGTTTTCCAACAACTGCAGATAATGGAAGGCCACTTGAAATTCCTTTGCCGAGTGTAAAAATATCAGGCAACACACCATAATGCTCAAATCCCCAGAGTTTTCCTGTTCTTCCAAAACCCGCCTGTATCTCATCAAAAACCAGAAGTGCCTTATGATCATCACAAAATTCTCTTAATTTTTTTGCATACTCAACAGGTAAAAATGCAGCATTTCCACCTTGAAATGTCTCGGATATAACACCACAAATATTATCAAAATTTACACCCTTTTCTTTAAGAGTATTGATAAATACATTAAAACTCCTATCCTGTATTCTCGGGTCTCCAGGAAAAGGAACCTGCACCATATCAGGATCGAGGTTTCCTATCCATTCTTTAAGCGCAGGAGTACCTCCTATCATCTGGGAACCGAGTGTTCTTCCATGAAATGCCTGTTCAAACGAAACAATTACCTTTTTTTCTGGATTTATCATCCTGCCGGCTGTCCTGCAAAGTTTTATTGCGCATTCAACTGTTTCTGAACCTGTGGTAAGAAGAAATACCTTTTTTAGAGGATCAGGGGCAAGTTTACCTATTGTTTCAACAAGATTTGCCCTTGTTTCACTTGGAAAACAATAATGATGCAACAATGGCCTTGAGACCATTTCTTTTATTGCTTTGCATATTTTCGGATTTCCATGCCCTGCATTTGTTACAAGAACCCCTGAAGAAAAATCGAGCCACATATTTCCATATGCATCAAAAACATTCACTCCTTTTGCCCTGTGCCATAACACAAGCGGTTGACCACTCATTGAACGAGGCTCCCAGTTTCTTAATTTTTCAAGTACTGGCAGGGATTCTGGAACAGGAATTTTCGTTACAATCTTTCTGTACTTTGTCTCAACAGGTTTTACTTCTTGCGGTTCAAGTGGAAATGCTTTAGCCATTTTATCCTCCTTTATTGTTGGTCGTGGCTTTATCAAAAATGTTCTGTTTTATTCTCTTGCCAGAAATATGTTATTCTTTAGGGGTAAATTCTTTTTCTAATTCTTCAACAATTTTTTCTATATCAGAAAGCCGACCTTCGCCTATTGTTCCATTCGCAAGTTTTCCTTTTTCTGGCCCGATAAATTTATATCCAAGTTTCTTTAATTTTTTAACATTCTCCTGAACAATAGGGTTTCCCCACATTTTTACATTCATCGCAGGAGCAAAAATAACCCTTCCTGAAAATGCCATAACTGTTGAAGAAAGCAGGTCATCTGCAATTCCTGCTGCAATCTTTCCAATAATATTTCCTGTTGCCGGTATAATAAGTAGAACATTTCCGAATTCACTCAAGGAAATATGTGATATCTCCCATTCATCCCTCTTAAACAAATCAATATAAACCTTATTTTTTGATATTGTCTCTATTGTCAATGGAGTAATAAATTCTGTCGCTGCTTGTGTCATAATAACCTTGATGTTCCAGTTTTTATCCTGAAGTTTTCTTATTAAAGAAGGAACCTTGTAGGCAGCAATTGAACCGCATATACCAATAACAATATTTTTTTTCATAAGAAATTGAATATATTGAAAATAATGACTGTATTTATTATCCCAGCAATGGCAGGATATGTCAAGAAATACACCTTTATGCTGAAAAGGTTTAATCTTTGTTTTTCCTGAATATATATTCATTCAGGAAAATGCAAAACTAATTCCCCTGATTTCTTCATTCTCAATTTCACCAATATGTTTATCTGGAGAAGGAGAAACTGCGCAATAAAAATGATACAATACTCCATTTTTCCAAATTATTCCTGGTTTATGAGCATGTATTGAATCAATACTTCCTCTGGGTCCGACATCTATAAGAATTTCATTTGTTTTTTCCCAATGGAAAAGATCACGGGAAAACGCTGCGGTTTCTCTTGCATGCCAGTTTTCACCTTTTCCGCCTACAGCAGCATAAAACATAACCCAGATATTGCCATATCTTAAAACACATGGATCCCCGAGAAGGGTATCATCATATGAACCAGGATTTCCCACCTTGATAACAGGATTACCTTCATAGCGTTTCCATTGTTTCAGGTCTTTTGATGTAGCAAGTCCTATTTGTTCAATCCAGGGCCATTGTGTTCGGTTTTTTGCATTATAATACATATAGTATATTCCATTAAACTCAACAAGGCAGGACTTAAAAAGGCCGCCACTTTCCCAGTTAGCACCATCTTCTGGTCGGAAAAATGGTTCCTCAAGTTCCCAGTGTTTAATATCAGTGCTCGAGCATAGACCAATCACTGCAGAACCAGATTCATATCCTGGGTGCGGGTATGAGTGGTACATACCGAGAAATCTTCCATTAATTCTTTTCAAATGGGCAGGACTGTATAATTCATTATCTCTAAGAATCCATACCATAGCAACATTAAATTCTGTTATTGACCCTTTTGGTCCCCTGTCGATAATAAGCCCTTCCTTTTTCCATTCAATAAGATTTTCTGAAGACGCAATCCCTGTTCTATATCCAATCCCATCCCAACCAATATGGGTCATATAAAATTTCCCTGAATTTTCAAAAACAAATGGACAGTCAACTGCATGGCTGTCATATTCTCCTTTTTTGTACGAAGGCACAAGAACAAGTTTTCCATATTTATGTGGTGTTTTTACTGCCTCAATGATTTTCTTAAATTCCTGATTCATATCATCCCCTTAAAAATGATGGCATAATAATTCCTCTAATATAATTCCACTTCACTCATACACCAATGAATTATATCACTCCAGGTTATTTTTATGTATAAATCATAATGTTTTAATCATAGAAATATCAGGAATATTATAATATGTTTTCAGTGGTAAAAAACTTCCACGCGTGGATATTTTTACGCTGCATTTTTCCTTGTAAAACACAGATATAAATTAGGTTTATTCCTTATTTATAACTACCCAAAATTTTTTGAAACTCACAGGATAAATATTGCATCTATATAATTGAAAAAATAAAACAAGGAGGTGGTAGGTATGGCGAAACTCGCTCGATGGGAACCCTTCAGGGAGCTGGATGATATCAGAACTGGCTTTGACAGGTTGCTCGAAAGAATTAGTCCGAGTTTGTATGGTGAGGGTATGTGGATGCCTGCGGTTGACATAAAAGATACCGGAGAAAATCTGGTTGTAAAAGCAGAAGTTCCTGGCTTTGATAAAAAAGATATCAACATATCTTTAACCGGTGATACAATCACAATCTCCGGTAAGATGCAGGAAGAAAAAGAAGAAAAGAAGGCGCAGTATCTTTATAGAGAAAGAGTATCAGGAAGTTTTACACGGTCATTTACACTTCCAGTGCCTGTTGACCGTGAAAAGGTTAAGGCAACCTGCAAAGATGGTGTTCTCGAGATAATACTCCCGAAGGCAGAAGAAGCAAAAACAAAAGAAATCAAGGTTAATGTTGAATAATATGTATAGTTTCATAACAAGACGGCTGGGATAACCAGCCGCCTTTTTTTATTCAAGTGATTTCAAGAATCCTTCAGGTATACGTGCTGCGTGCACATGACATATTCCATAGGGATCAGCGTTGAAAATAACATTTTTGTTGTCTGCTGTAATATAGGGATGTGGATGTGAAGAAGCAGCCCCTCCGCCCTGTGCTTTGCAGTTTGAAACAATGGTCCTGTATTTTCCTGTTTTTATGTTTCCAACAACAATCTCAATAGGGCCAGGTATGCTATTTTTATAAGAATCACACACAAAGTACTTTCCGCATTTTGAAATATTCACATGATTAAAAAGGTGCTCTGGTGCATTGAAAACAGATGGCCTTTCGTCATCAGGGCCTATTGAAATAAAATTCCCTTGTGGGTGCAGTTTGTGATGAACTGGCTTAAATCTTGCAGAAGGTTCATCTTCAGACATTGCAGGCCATCTGACTGTAAGTCCAATCCTCCCTGTATCTGCAATCCATCCAGAATGTCCTGTTGAACCAGCAGTATATGGCGGACCAATTTTTAACTGCCTGAAATTTTCCCCTTCGCAGTCAATGATAAAATGTGTGGCAAACTCTTCTGTTTCTTTGGAACCAATCTTCAGCCCATCTGCTTTCAATTTCTGATGCCTGTTGTGTTGAACAAGAATATCTTTGCCATAAACAGGATTAAACTGCAGATGACATAATGTCTCTTCATGCTCAAAAATAATTTTCCACTCCTTTTTTAAAAGATCAACTCTTATGATTTCACTACCACCAGTTGTTGATTGTCTTACACCAACAAGATACCTGTGGTCAGGAGATACTGTATCAAAACACATATCCGCTGAAATATCCCAGTGGGTTATCATAATCTCTTTCTCAAACGTTGTAATATCAACCCTTATTAGTTCTCCATTTGGCCTTAAATAATAAATCTTGCCAGACCATGCGGATGTTCCAACGAGAAAACTTGAAACCTCTGGTTCAACAAGAGCAACCTTCAGTTTTTCAATATCAGCAACACAAAGTTGATATGGTGGAATCCGTGGATCAGGGCCATAAGAACGGGTGTATGCGATTCTTTTTCCATCAGGAGAAGTATATGGTTGCTCGCAATAAATATTAATGTTATTCATTACTGATGTGGTTAACCTTGTAATAAGAGCATTACTCACAGGATCATGGATAAGGTCGCATGCTTCTCCACACCATTTAATAGCCATTTTTCTCCTTTTTAATAGATTTTATTAACCAGCAGAAAAACATTATAATTACTTTATAATAATCGTCAATTTCAAAATGGAGAACCAATGGAAAAGCCCATTGCTATTAGAAATAAATCCTATCAGATTATTGGAATGCTTCATTTACCTTCTTCAAAAGAGACAAAAAAATTTCCCTGCGTAATCTTGTGTCATGGTTTTACTGGAAATAAATCTGAAAGTCATTTTATCTTTACACGCCTTGCAAGAACTCTTGCTCGTTCTGGAATATCCTGTTTAAGGTTTGATTTTCGCGGATCAGGAGATAGCAGTGATTACTTTGAAAATATGAGTTTATTCACAGAGATTCAGGACGCGATTATTGTCTATCACTATTTAGTCAAAAAACGATTCATCAATAAAGAAAAAATTGGAGTGCTGGGTTTGTCAATGGGCGCGATACCTGCTGTTTATCTTGCCTCAAAATACCCTGTACATTCAATATGTCTCTGGTCGCCTGTTGCCTTTGCCCCTGAGATAGAAAAAAAAATTATGACAAGAAGGATTAAAAGAAAAATAGAAGAACATGGAAAAGTTTATCTTGCTGGTTCTGGCTTTAGAATAGGAAAAAGATTTATTGATTCTCTTGAAAAGGTTAATCCATTGTCCTATGCGCTGGATGTCAAAGGACACTCTTTTGTAATCCATTCGAAAGATGATACATCTGTTGATATCTCACATGGACTTGCTTACTATAAAGCATTCCATAAATCTTCCATCACAAGAAAAATAATGATACTACAAAAGGGCAGACATACCTTTGTTTTTGAAGATGCCGAAAAGTTTGTAATCAGTGAAACGGAAAAATTTTTCCTTAAAACTTTAACTACCTGATGAATCTCTCTATCACAAATTTATACAAAACATAAAGTATAACAATGAATATTACTATTCTGATAATTCTGCCAAGCATGTTTCGTCTTGAATTTCTATAAGAGGCACGTTGTTGTTCAATCTGCTGTAATCTTTCCATATACACTCTCATGGTCTCGGCACACTTATCGCTGCAAAAAATCCCTTCCTTTGTTATATGTCTGCATTCAGAACACAAGGGCCTTCCACACTGTTTGCACCTTGTTACTGCAGGCCTTCCTGTGTGAAAAAAACAATCAGCCATTTACCCTCCTACGGGGTCAACTCTTGACTCTTGACAGATCTTACCCTGCGACGGAAATTCTCCATTTTCTCTGCAAGAGCCCTATCCTTCTGTGCCGCAGATTCCAGCCGTTTCACCAACTGCAACACCCCTGACCCATCTTTGTATCCAAATAATCGACCTACATCAGATAATCTTTCCCCTCCTATCCGTACCCTTACCCATATACACATTTTTTTGTCCTGCTCATCTTTTAAGAGATATTGTATCCTTTTCTGCATTTCTTCTCTGTTTATCCCTGATATCCAGTGTATTTCCTCCTGGCCCTTTCTGTTTGCTATTAATCCCTTGATTCTTTCCTTGAATATCTCTCGTCCCAGAATTAGTCCTGCACCCTCAGGATTCCATTGATTCCCATGCTTTTCATCAAAATACGAACCAATAAATTTCTCATAGTTCTCCCTTGCCACTGCCTGTGTCTTCCCCCAATATCCAAGCCAGGATAGATTTAACCAATCAGGACATTTTACCTTTCCAAGGTATGCAGGATGGCTGCTCCAGGGGTAGGTAAGTAATTGTTCCCGTCGATTATATGGTATTATTCTAAATTTATTCTCGGGCCGTACTGGATTAAGATGAATGTACCTCACAAGTTCCTGCGCATATTCATCAGCATCCACCACTTGCGCTGTATACCGACCTTGAAATAAATGACCACTGCGGTTATGTCGTGTATTGAATCTTATGGTATACGTTACCTGTATCCATCCAATTGATTGAGATAGATTTGCCCTGGGTGTCTCTACAGCAAGGTGGTAATGATTGGGCATAAGACAATAGGCATGAACAACCAATCCGTGCTGGCGCACAGATTCTGCAAGCGTCTGGATGAAAATACGACGGTCATCATTATCCCTGAATATCGTGCCTCTTTCGTTACCCCTCGCATAAATATGATATACTGCTCCTTCGTATTCAACCCGTATAGGTCTTGCCATACAAATATTCTATAACCGTTTTAGATTTTGTCAAGAGTCAAGAGTTGACCCCGTAGTTCTATCTTTGACCTTGGGTTAAGACACAGTTAAAATGTATATTAATGAAAATCGCACATGTTATTACACGAATGATTATAGGAGGAGCACAGGAAAATACCCTATCCACAGTTGTTGGACTGAAAAACCATGGCCATAAGGTTTGTCTTATTTCAGGATATTCAAAGGGACCAGAAGGAAGTATGGAGCAGGATATCAAAAAAAATGATGTGGATTTTATTATTGTAAAAGAACTTGTTAGAAGCATAAGTTTATGGCATGACACTATTGCATTTCTTAAACTTGGAATTATATTCAGAAAAAACAGGTATGATATTATCCATACACACAGTGCAAAAGCAGGTTTTCTCGGAAGAATCGCAGCAAGGATTTTCTCAAAAAAATCAAAAGTTGTCCATACCCTGCATGGTTCAAGTTTTCATAGATATCAACCAGCCCTAATTAGGTATTTCTATCTTTTGTCTGAAAAAATCGCTGGCTTTTGTACTGATTATTTTATTTCTGTCAGCAGTGTTATTCTCGATAGATATATCCGGGCTGGTATTGGAAAAAATAAAAAAAGTTCTGTTGTAAGAAGTGGGTTTCAACTGAAAGATTATAGAAAATGCCAGACATTAAGAAAAAAAATAAGGGAACTGTTTAATATAGGAGAAGATGAAATTTCAATAGGAATGATTGGCCGGCTTTTCCCGCTAAAAGGTCAGGAATATCTTTTAAGAGTTTTTGCAAAAATATCAGATGATTATCCAGATACACATCTTATTCTTGTCGGAGATGGAATATTAAGAGAAGATTTTGAGAAATTTGTTGAAAGCAAAAATCTTAAAAATAGAGTTCATTTTACTGGTCTGGTTAAGCCTGAAGATATCCCAGCATACGCATCTGCAATAGATATAGGTGTCCATACAAGTTTAAGAGAAGGTTTACCACGGGCTGTTGTTCAGATACTCGCAGCAGGAAATCCTGTTATTGCATTTGATATTGATGGCGCTACTGAGGTAATCAAAGATGGAATAAACGGTTTTCTTGTTCCTGCAGAAGATGAACTGTCTCTCGAAAAAAAACTTATATATCTTATCAAAAATCCTGATAAGCGAAAAAAAATGGGTTTAGCAGGGCAACAGATTGTAATGGAAGAATTTTCTGTTGAAAAAATGGTTGCAAAAATTGAAGAAATATACTCTAATATAACGGGAGATAAATAAAGATTTTGAGAAAACACTTGCATGTAAAACTAAAATACTAATAGAAATATTTCATTAATACCTATACCTATGAAGATTATTTTTACAACTGGAGAATAAATGAAAGATGAAATTATTGTGCCTGCTATCTTTGAAAATCTCAGTGTCATTGCAGAATTTCTTCAGGAGAAAATCAAACAGGAACATCTTGCTTCGAGAAAAGCATGGGAACTTTTGCTCGTAACAGATGAGATATGCAGCCATATAATTCAGTTCAGAAAATATGATAAGACAATAGATAAATTGAAGATTATATGGAAGGCATTTCCTGACATGGTCGAGATTGTTATTGAAACAAATGGAATTCCTTTTAATCCTCTTGAATTAAATAGTTCAGAGGATAAAAAGGAAGAAGAAGAGGAATCCCTGGGAGGAATGGGTATACATCTCGTAAAGAACATGGTAGATGAGATTAAATATATACGAACAAATAATAGTAATATCTTGCGTCTTAAAAAATACAGAAGGTCAGTAAGAAATAAATACGATAAATAATTTGAAGGAAATCAAATCTTTATCCTGAGAATTTTCAATATCTCACCTGCAAGATAAAGTGAACCGCATATTATTTTTGGCTCTGTATCCTGCATTGAAACTAATCTTTTAACAGCAAAGGAAGGGTCTTCGATTACCTCTATTGTTGAATGTGCACTCAATCTCTTCATTTCTTCTGCAAGTTTTTCAGGTGCAATACTCCTCGGATTATTTGACTTCGTGAAAATAAATTTTTTCCCAACAGGTAAAAGGATCTTAAGCATATCCTGCCATTTTTTATCCTTCAAGATTCCTATAAGAAAAATAAACTTCTTATCAGGAAAGTAAAATTTTAGGGTTTGTTTCAAAGAGGTAATTCCTGCTGGATTATGCGCACCATCAAGAACCACAAACGGATTTCGCATAATTAAATGGAATCTTGCAGGCCAGAAAGCATTCTGCATCCCTCTTAAGATTGCATCATTTTCTATCCTGAACCCCTTTTTCTTTAGTGCAAATAATGATTCAAGGGCGACTGCTGCATTATGAACCTGGTACCTCCCAAGCATTTTTATTGATACATTTTTTAGTTTTTCTATGCCTGTAAAATCGAAAACCTGTCCATCAAGAGAACAAGAATGAACAGTCCTTGCTGAAAAATCTTTTCTATATAAAAAAATCCTCGAATTACGTTGTTTACAAATTCTTTTAAGAACCTTTTCTGCTTCTAAACTCTGTTTCCCAGAAATAACTATGGCATCTTGTTTTATGATGCCTGCCTTTTCAAAGGCAATCTCCTGAATACTGTTTCCAAGATATTCCATATGGTCGTATGAAACAGGTGTTATAACCTGTAGGTCAGCATCAATAACATTTGTAGCATCAAACCTTCCACCCATTCCAACCTCGCAAACACAAACATCTATTTTTTCCCTTGCAAAATATTCAAAAGCAACAGCAGTAAGTGCTTCAAAATATGTTGGCTGCATTTCGATTGGTAGTTTCATACAGAGACCTTTAATCTCGAGACAAAGATTATCAAAAATTCTGGATGGAATTGGCTTTCCATTTATCCTTATTCTTTCCTCTACCCTGATAAGATGAGGACTTGTATAGAAACCTACCTTATAATTATTTTCTTTCAAACAATTTGTAATAAAATTTGCAACTGAACCCTTTCCGTTTGTACCTGCAATTAAAATAGAAGAGTATTTTTTCTGAGGATTTCCGAGTTTTGTAAGTATAAAACGCATTTTATCAAGCCCAAGTTTTATACCAAAGTCAGTTAGATGATCAAGATATGTATGGCCAGATCTACTCATTGAGAGGATGCAAAAATAGAAAGGATTTTTATAAGGGTTGCTTTTAATTGATTTCTTGATACAACGGCATCGAGCATGCCATGTTCAAATAAAAATTCAGATTTTTGAAAACCAGGAGGAAGTTTCTGTTTAATTGTTTGTTCAATAACCCTGGGACCGGCAAAACCAATCAGTGCCTTTGGCTCTGCAAGAAGAATATCTCCAAGAAATGCAAAACTTGCAGCAACTCCACCCATTGTTGGATCAGTAAGTATTGAGACATAAAGGGTTTTTGATTGTTTCATCTTCCCGACAACCTGCGATGTTTTTACCATCTGCATTAATGAAAAAACTCCCTCATACATTCTTGCTCCACCTCCGCCGCCTGAAACAGAAACAATCGGTTTTTTCTCGAGCATCGCGAGTTCACAAGCCCTGACAAACTTTTCACCAACAACCGACCCCATACTTCCCATGATAAAATTACTGTCAAGGATTGAAAGCACCGCAGGACATTTCCCTATAATTGCCCTTCCATAAGAAAGTGCTTCATTCAGTCCTGTTTTTTTTATTTCCTCATCAAGTTTTTCGCTATAGGTTTTTGGTCCCTTAAATCCAAGAGGATCAGCGGAAAAAATATTTGCGTCAAGTTCTTCAAATGAACCAGGATCTGCGATAATATCAATCCATTCTTTTGTGGTTAATCTAAAATGATACTCACAGTTTGGACATATCTTAAGATTTTCTTTAAGTTTTCCTTCGTATATAAGTTTTCCACACTCAGGGCATTTTTGCCAGAGATCTTTTTTTACGTCAGGCGCCTCTTTGGGCTTTATGGGGATATACTTTTTTCTGTGTTTAAATATCATTTTATATCAGACAGTACTTTTTCAAAATTCCTTCAAGTTTGTTCTTGTTTTCTTCAGATGGTGGTGTTAAAGGTAGCCGTAATTCTAAATCAATCATTTTCATAAGATAAAGACAGGTTTTAACTGGAATTGGATTTGTTTCTATAAAAAGTGCCTTGAACATATCAAAAAGATGTATATGAATTTTTTGTGCTTGCTGCCAGTTGTTTGATAAAGATGATTGAACCATTTCTTTTACCTGGGCAGGCATTATATTCGCTGCAACAGAAATCACACCTTTGCCACCAACAGACATTATTGGTAGTGTTAGCGAATCATCGCCAGACAGCAAAACAAAGTCATCTGGACAAAGGGAAATAATCTTACTCACCTGGTCTAAACTTCCGCTTGCTTCCTTTATCCCAACAATGTTTTTTATTTCTGAAAGCTTTGCAACTGTCTCAGGAAGAATTGAAATACCGGTTCTTGATGGAACATTATAAAGAATAATAGGGATATTGACATCCTCTGCAATTTTTTTATAGTGGATGTAAAGCCCATTTTGTGTTGGTTTATTGTAATATGGGGTGATTATAAGCGCACCATCACAGTGAACTTTTTCTGCGAATCTTGTAAGTCCCAATGCTTCTGATGTTGAATTTGAACCAGTACCAGCAATTACCGGTACTCTATGATTAACCACCTCGAGAGTAAATTCAATTACCTCTTTGTGTTCATCATGAGTAAGGGTTGCTGCCTCGCCTGTGCAGCCAACAGGAACTATACCATCAGTACCATTAGAAATCTGAAACTCAATAAGTTTCCTGAAATTCTCCCTATCAAATTTCCCATCCTTAAAAGGTGTAACAATAGCAACGATTGAACCTTTAAACATCGTTCGACCTCCTTGTAGAATATAATACCCTAATAATCTCAAAAAAGTCAAACCAATGTACAGGTAGGGTACATAGGTAACACTTTTTGATGCTTCAGGAATTTTGTCTATATTTCTTCACTTAAAATACTCGTTGAGAACCCTTCCCTCAAAGATTATTTATTTTTTCATCTAAATAAAGTTAAGGTCCCTTTTGCATTTCCTTTTGCCTATCCTTACTTTGTAAAAAAGGTCCAGAATGGATCTTATAAAGATATTGACTGCATCTTTTCCAAAGGGGTAGAAAGAAACTATAGTCCATATACCATCCACTATTGACCCTGTAATCTAAAATATTTAATCAACTGTATTTTAATGAACACTGTTTAATATGTACTAAAATTTCAGTCCATCCTTTTTCGCTACATCTTCTGGAACAATAACGTCAGAGGGTCTCACAAATAAAATGTTTGGTATATTAAAGAAATAAAAACTGCCTGATAAAAAATCAACACAGGACCATATTTTTCCGTCCATTCCCTCTGGCACAGAAATCTTTTGATAAGAACCATCTGCTTTTATTGATCTCGGATGATGATATATTGGTTTATCCTCGCCAACCCATACTCCATCTGGCTGACATATTCCAATTGGCCAGGATCTTAATGCATAAAAACAAATTTCTTTTGTTCCCTTTGGGACATAAAAATAAAGGTAATTATGGTTATAAACCTTGAATGATTCCCCTTTACTAAGAATGAATACTGTTTTTGTTTTGTCTGACGGTATTAGCTGGCATCCAGCAGCAAAATCATCGTATTTCATGATATAAACACCCGCACTAGGCACATTCAATGAAATCTTGTTTTCTCCATAAGGAACTCTATTCTCAATTATTATTTTCCCAGAATTATCAGAAAGTGTGTATTTCCCGTCTGGAAAATTTTTATAGATTGTCCCGTGCACTATTGTTAACTGAAGTGGTTCTCCCTGTGAACTCGCCAGAGCAATATCAAATCCTCCCTGACTCATAAACAAAAGTGAACCAGGTTTAACAGTTGAACCTTCCCATATCGGCGATACAAGTTTTTTGCTGAAATTTATTTCCTTAAAACTTATTGGTTCTCCGTACTCTTTTTTTGCAATCTCAAGCCATTTATTTGTTTCTTCAGCAGTTACCGAATCTTTGATACGATATGGGATTTCGTTTTCTTTTTTTTCACTATGCATCTTCCACCACCACCAGGATGGTTCATTAAATTCATCGGACAATTTCTTCGTTGTTTGGTCAGCAAAAAAACTCCAGAATGTCATATAGGTATTTCTTATCCTGTAGTTCCATTTCAGCATTTCAAGAGCCCAGTTTTTTCTTTCTTCTTTGGTTAACTCTTTCTGATCATATGTTTTTCTGTAAAAATACAAAAAAACATGGTACTGCTTAAGTTGTTCAATTCTTGCAAGAACATCAGGATTGTTCTTCGCAAGTTTTTCTGCCTCTTCAAGGTCTGATATACACAAACGGTAAAATGTTGGACCAGTAAGTGGCTTATTTCCAAGATCTATCCTTTCATAATATCTTTTCATCGGAACCTGTGCAGGACCAAATGCTTTTTCATAGAAATCATTTTTTAGTGCCTCAACATCTGTCTTTGAGTTCCATAAAACCCTGACAGCAAGATAATACCCGAGTCCCTGAGAACCCCAGCTGTTTCCACTTTCCGCAGATAGATTACAGATTCCATATTTCATATAGTATGGTAATTTTTCAGCAACATATCTGGTGTTTCCTGTTCGACCTGAAGGTAATCTATCCCTTATCCAGTCATACACTGCCCAATAATCATAAAGTCCAAAATACTTGCATTTTTCAGGCCATAGTTTAAGCAATTCATCAAAACCATATTTTGTATTCAAAAGGAGTGCTGTTGTAAGTTCAACATAAACATTAGGTTCAAGGTTAAACTGAGGTGGATCGCAATGCCAGTTGTATGCATATATCCCAACCATCTTACCAGGATGGCTTTCCTGTAATGCTTTTGCCACTTCATTTGCAAGATAAAATGCCATATCTCCAGGATTTTGCCATTTTTTTGAACATTCAGGACATCCGCAGTACCCCCCGCCATCATCAGGACCAACTCCTATCATATCTGCATCAGGGTGTTTATCAAAATAATCTCTTACATATTTTATGGCAAGATTAACAACCTCTGGATTTGAAACGCATAACTGATTTCCTCTTCTTTTTCCATCCACCATCGCAAGATATTCAGGATGAGCGTCAAACTCTGACTTAAAATGCCTTATAATTTCAGGCCAGCAATGACCAACTGATGTTTTAAGAGATTTCCCAACCCTATTATGCCTCCACCAGTCCCTTAAAAGTTTACCTGCATCAGGATCATCTTTTTCAAAACTTGTTGATAATGGATATCCGAGATACCTTGACAAAACCTCTGGTCTGTCTGTTTCATTGATATTAAAGGTAATCTTTGAAACCTTTGGAACAACTGTCCAGACAGGACTCTGAAAGAAAAACCTGCATCCAATCAACTCAAGAAATCTACCTGCAGCATACGATGCACCCATTGAGGTTGCACCAAGAAGTTTTATACTTTTGTTTTCTGTTCTAATGGCGTACGCCTCTTTCCCATCAAAGATATCATATATTTTTAATCCTTCTGAAGCAGAAATTGTCGGAAACTCGTTGATTGTTCCAAGAAAAATCCCTGACCCGGATTGATTGGTTTTAATCTCAAATTTTGCGCCTGTGATTTTTTCGAGATAAAAAGCAAGTTCATTTGCTGATTCCTTAACAACGTTATCTGCGTTTTCAGAAATAATGATTGGAAGTTTTGCAGAACCATTTTCTGCTATTACAACAATCTCCCTGCTTTTATACTGATTTCGTGTCTGGTTTGTTATATGAGGTGAAAAACCATATGCAGCAAAACAAAAACACAATAATACCGGGAAAATTTTCTTAACCATAATACCTTCCTCCTGTTGGTTCTCTGCTTAAAAAAAATCAGAAAAATAACAGATTTATATTAGATATTATTCCACTGCTGTACCTGTGTCAATTCAACTCACTTTCGACAGAACCTTACAAAGAATTGCAGGTAAAATACTAGTGGATAATAAACCTTGACTCTTTATAAAAATGCGTGATAAACTTACGCTGTCAAATCGATGGATCTTAAGGAATATGCAAAAAAATCAGTGTGGACACCATCATCTGAATAAAGAGGAAGGTATGGCTATGAAGAAAATGTCTTTTTTCAATATAAACGGTTCAATAGGTAAAAGTGCGTATGAGGAAGTCCAGTTTCCAACAGCAGAATCTTTTGTTGAACATCTTGACTACCTGGGCATAGAAAGATCCCTTGTCTGGCATGTTGCAGCCAGAGATATAAACCCTTCTTACGGAAATCGTAAACTTCTGGAGGAAATTGAAGATGCAAAGTTAAGTGATAGGATTCTACCTGCTTTTGTAATAACACCCTCATGTTTTTTCGAATATACAACAAGCCGTTTCCTGCGAGAACATCTGGGTAGTGGACGCGTACGTGCATTACAAATCATTCCAGATGTATCAAGATTCGAAGTACGACAGTTGGAACGTCTTCTATCATGCGTTGCTGAATATAAACCTGTTTTGTTGTGGGATTGCAACCATAGACATGATGAGATTGCAATTCGGGATTTTGAATATCTTGCATGCAAGTTCCCAGAAATGTCCTTTGTTATTTGTCAGAGAATGTGGGGACAATTCAACAGTGTTATGGACCTCTTGTGGCGATGTCCTAATACATATATTGATACATCATGGCTTCATATGAATGAAATAATCGAGGTACTGGTTGAACAATTTGGATCAAATAGGGTTCTCTTCGGGATTGGCTATAAATCACATAATGGAGCGGCTATTTCCTGTCTGATGCACGCCAGGATTACTCCTCAGCAACGCGAACAGATTGCCCACTCCAATGCAGAGTCATTGTTAAAAATTCCCTCTACAGGAAAAAACTATGCTCCAAAAAGTAATCTTCTTAAATACAAACCTTTATGGGAAAAGTTTCGCTCAGGGAATACATTAGATAATGTTGAAATAATTGATGCACACGGACACACTCCTCCTCTCACGAGGGGATGGATATTCCGACAAAGTGATATAAAGAAAGGAATAGAGGAAACCATTGTCAAAATGGATGATCTTGGAATAAACCGGATCATACTTACGTATGAGCCTGCTCTCTTTGGTCCGCCTTTATCTAATCAGGAAGCCGAGAAAATACTCAAACCTTACAGAAACCGATTATCTGGATATCTTGCTTTCAACCCACTTTACAGTGAAGAAATATCTCCTTATTTTGACAGATTTTTCAAAACCGGGTTTTTCGTCGGATTTAAGATTCTTCCGGATTACCATGGGGTACCTCTTACTGACCCATCTTACATACCTGTATGGGAATATGCAGACAGATATAAAAGACCTATACTCATCCATACATGGGATGGTCCGTATGATTCTCCTTCTATGCTGAGCAAAATTTCAAAGAAATACAGGGGGGCATCTTTTATACTGGGTCATTCAGGAGGAGGAACAAGAGGCCGTCTGGAAGCCGAAGAACTTGCTCTTTCTTCAGACAATGTGTACCTTGAATTCTGTGGAAGTTTTACTACTCCAAGACCCTTTGAAACATCCCTTCAGATAGTCGGAAAAGAAAAGGTACTTTATGGTTCAGATACAATTGGTCATGACATGGCATGGGAACTTGGAAGATACTTATCCATGCAGGTTGCTGACCAGGATCTTTTACCTGGATTGGCAACCAATATTAAGAAAATACTCTCTAAGATATTAATGCCTGCATAACTTTTAGAGACAATAAAAATTCCCTCTGAAATTTTTTCTTCTGGCAGAGAAGGAAAATTTTTCTTTTTATAACCAGCCGGTCATTTTTGCAAGAAGTCGTCCATAATCAATGAAATTATTCCATGAAATATCAGGAGGAACTCCGTGATCACACCCAGGGATGCAACCTCCTTCTTCAAACAAAAATGGAATAAAACTCATTGCTTCTTCAAGAGATTTTCCTCCTTTTGCAATTGCCCTTTTATCAACTCCGCCTCTGTAGGCCATATTTTTCCCAAAAATTTTTCTATATTCAACAAGATTATTTCCAGCAGCAATTTCAAGAGGACTGCAGGTATTTACACCTGATTCAATCCATATTGGTATCAATTCTCCAATATAACCATCAGAATCAATCTCGATAATTTTACAACTATGTTTTTTCACCTTTTCACTCCACGTACTCCAGCAGGGTGCAAGGAATTTTTTCGCCATCTGCGGTGAAATCATACTCTTTTCTTTATATGCCATATCCTCACTGATTAAAATATGGTCGCATTCTGCCTTTTCAAAAAATCTATCCATAACACCAGAAACAAAATCTTTCCAGAATTCTATCATCTCTTCCACAAAATCAGGTTCTTCAACCATAAGCATACAAAGTCCTTCAAAACCGCACCATTCCCTTAATTGCCAGAATGGACCTGCAAAACTTAGGGACTGAAGCCATGTCCTGTTCTTATTTGCAATAGCAAGTTCATCGAAGTTTTCAGGCAATCTAATTGGGTCATCAACATTATATCTTTTTTTCATCTCCTGCCAGTCATCTTTGTTTTCAACAGGAAACTTATGCCATTTTCTTGTGACAAAGTCCTTTGCTGACCTTAGATATGTAAGGTCATAGGTATCTGAAATTTCAACAATTGCACCCATCCAATCCTGAACAATATAATGGCCATCCTCATGCTTCAGAACCTTTTCTTCAAACATTGGATTCATCCTGAACAAAACATTAATATATTTTGAGTAGTCCGATTTTTCATAGGGAATGCCAATGATTGAACAAAGTACCTCCATATAATCAGAATCTTCAGGTAGTCCTTCTGAATGCCACCTTTTTAGTGTTGATTCCCTTGGTCCACCAGGGAGAAAACTTACCTTATCTGGTTTGCTGAAATCGAGAGAAGCAATAAATCTTGTTCTAAAATTCATATTCTCCTTTTTTAAGAAAACTTTTTATCCTGTATTTTATGCCAGATTTCAAGTGCTTTCTGGGTATCTTCATTATCAAACAAAACAGGGGCAAACATAAGATTGCCTTTTCTCTTCAGGGGATTGAGAACCCTTTCAAAATATTCTTTCATTTCTTCACCCTGTTTTCTTTTTACTGTGCCGTAATAGGTCTTCCCATAATTTGCTATTTCGTTTATTGTTTTATCCCAATCAAACATTTCAGGATTTCCAAAGTTGATTATTTTTACATAAGGACAATTAAGAAAATATTGAAGCAGATGTCTGCCATTTCCGCAGAAATGGACAAATGCTCCAAAATCAGAGATTGATTTCTGAAAGTATGGATAGATTTTTTCAAAAATCTGAGGCGAAAGAAGTGTCGTTGTATCCTCGCATGTTCTAACACCTGCATGTGCCATTATAATTTCTCCGTGATATCCAGAATCTACTGGTTCATTCAGATAATATTTCATAAGTATACTTGAAAACCTGTATACATGCGAAGTAAGAAAAAGAAGATGATTAATAAAATCCTGATTGTCATAAAATTCTGTAAAAATAATATCTCCTGCAACAAGGTGAGCAAGGTCAAAAACCCCCTGTGTGTCAGGAAGATACATTTTAATAAATGGAATATCCTTTAATTTTTCCCTGTAAAAATCAGTGTATTGCTTCCATTGAGGTATTAATCCTTTGTTTTCCAATGGTTCAAGATCTTCAATCTGCATCCTCATAATTTTTTCAATTTCAAGATGTGATTTTAACCATGGCATCTTATCAGGAAAAATCTGCTGTTCAAGGCCAAAAACAGTTGCAAGAAATCCAGTACCAAAATTAACCCTAACACAAGGGATATTATCCGCTTTCCCACGAATAATAGATAAACAACCCCACAAAAGTGTATAAAGCATTTTTTCAGGGTCATAAAACTGATCTCGCCTGTCATAAGAAGGAAATCTATCCATTTCAGGGATTTTACCGTGAAGAAACAAAGGAAGATAGTCTGGTTCTTTGTTTTCCTGAACCATAATCTGCCTTTTTATCCCTGTTTCAATCCTTTCCTTATCATAGTCAATTATTATCAGGTCTATTAGTTTATCTAAAGGAATTTCTTCTTTCATATTAAAACCTCTCTTTCATTTCCTTTCAGCCTTTATACTCGAATAGTAGGTAGCCGGTAGAAGTACGAGATAAGGATCTTTATCTTTTTAACAGAATAAATACATCTTACTTAAAGATGCTCACTACATTATTCTTTCAGTTTGAAATTTGCATTTTCAATTAAGTTCTTCTCGTTTTATGTTTCTATCCTTTACTGGCTTCATAATTCCATCAAGAGGATTTCTGAATTCAATCTTCCTTGCTTTTACCATACCACATATTTGTTTAATATCAAAACCTGCTTTCAAGCATCCCTCAAGGTATGAATCTGCCTTCCAGATTGGGAAACCACAGTCAAAAACACCCTTGTATGAATATAAGAATCCTTCAAGAATAAGTTCCTCAATTCTTTTATCAACAATCCCTGCAAGAATTGCTGAAATTACTGTTGAAGAATAAGAATGAACAATTATTTTTTCTGAACTGATTTCCTTTGCAATCGAAACAAGACATATTATATCCTTTGCTCTTTCAACAGGGATGTACCTGCCGAGAAGATGACAGAGAATAAACAAATTAAAACTTTTACCGCTAAAATTGCCCTGACACCAATTTTCCCAGTCAGGCCATGATTCTTTTGGTGATGATTCTCCATATCCTCGAAGATCAGGCCTGATTACAGTAAGGTCTTTATATGATAGAGAAATATGTTTTTCTGGTTTTTCTGTGCGTAGTATTCCATCAAGTAGAATAATAACCCCTGATGTTTTTTTGCTTTTCACAATCTCTGCAGGAAGTAAAATCCCTTTTTCAGGACAGTATACAATACGAAAGTAATCTTTATCAGCAATAGGATATCTGTCAATAATCTTCCACCTAGGCTTCTTATTAACAAAATTATTGAGTTGTTTTCTGATATTCTGGATATACCTGTTATCTATTTTTTTAACTGGCTCAAGGTTTTTATTAAAAATATAGAGTGGATTTTTCAAATAAAACTTCTTCTGTTTATTATCCGGAAAAACATAAAGTTGTTTTACTGAAGGGAAATATCTTTTCTCAATTTCTTCGTATGGAACGAACTCTCTTTTATTCTTAAATAAATTATTAAACCACATCAAAACATCTGTTTGCTGGTCGATTCCATAAGCATGGCCTCTATCAGAAATTGTCATTTTTATTCTTGTTTCTGCATTGTGCATACGGTAAAATTTTTTTGCTGTTTCATAGACATATTTTGTGCCTTCTATATTCCAGATATCGTGTGAATTTGCAACAATAAACATAGGTCTTGGTGCTATTAAAAATGAAGCAATATCAGGGTAATCAAGACCTTTTTCAATATGATTAAAAAAACTCTGTTCGCAATCATCTGTATAAATACAGTCATAAAAACTATGAACAGACGCAGCAGGCGCTGTTGCTGATATGCGCTGGTCAAAACCCGCTGAATAAAAGGAATTTGTTCCTCCACCGGATGCCCCTGTAATACCAATTTTAGACATATCAACAATGCCTGTTGATTGAAGAACATCAACTGCTGCCACTGTTTCATAGATTGTGAACCAATTCAGGTTATAGTCATAAAGTGTCATAGGAACACCAATGATATTATGGGCAGTTGATGAAAATGCATAAACAAAACCATCTTCATCCATTAAAGCCCTTTCTCCCTGACCAACAAAATCATATGTAATAACAACATACCCGTTAAGAGCATAAAAAACAGCAAGATTATTATACGCAGATTTTCCTTCAATATTGTGCCCTATAGGCAAAAGAATTCCTGGAAATGGTCCTTTTCCCTCCAGTGGCATATAAATAAGTGCTGGAACCCAGTGATCATCGTGCAGTGAAAAAACAATTTTTTTTACAAGAAGATTTTGCTTTTTAATTTCTCCATTATAAACAATCTTAACATCTTTTTTCGGGAATTTTTCTCCTATTGCCTGTTCAAAATTTTCTTTTATCTTCTGTCTTTCTTTTTCCCAGTGATAAATTGTTTCTATAGAATTCCGTATTCTTTCTCTTTTTTGAAAAATCTCCTTACCGATTTTCTGATAAAAATTGTTAACCATCATATTGTGTTCACAACCACAGTATTTTTTTACTATATCCCTGTATCTCTGAACTTTAATTATATTTTTCTTCATTTTGGAATTCCGATAAAGTCAAATGCACCTGAAAGATTAAGGTTTAATATTGTCTGGTTACCCTTTTTTTCAAAGGATATTAGTGAATTTTGATTTGAAAACGGTTTTCCTCTGAAAGTTTTGTTGATGACGACCTTCAAATTATTAACTGGTTTCCCTGACCAGTTTGATAATGTAATAATAAACATATTGCTGGTTTCAAGGATATTTGGTTCAACAAGATAATTATCACATAAAATTGGTGCCTCACATTGTACAGATTTCATAATTCTGCCAAAAACATCTCTGAAGATTTCTGGATACACAAACGGGGTATCAGAAAAAGAAGCATCCTGTGGTCTCTGCTTGTTTGCTACAACTGCTGATTTCATATAGGCAATCCCTGGGAAAAAGCCAAAGCAAATAATTTTTCCCCTGCCAGAATTTTTTAAAATAATTGCAGGAGAGCCATCAGAAAAAGAACCCAGCACCTCTGAGATTGATACATTTTTCATTTTTTGATATCCACATAAAACCTCCATTGTTTCGTGTTTTGTTGAATCTTTCAGGGAAATTGAATCAAGAAGGTTTAGTGTTGGAAGTGTGTAATACTCATTTCCTGGCTCATTTTTAAAAACAAATTCCTCTCTTTTTATCCCGAGATATGTATCAGAATTTAACGGGTTGTTAAACCTATCATATATTCCTGTTCCAGGACCAATCACAAGAATCCCACCATTTCTCGACCACTCGGATAATGTCTGAATAACCTCTATTGGAAGATGGGAGCCAACAACAAAAATTACCTTATAATCCCTCATCTTTTTGTCTATAACATCCTGTTCAGTAATAATGTCTGTGGAATACCCGAGATGCTTTAGGATAAGCCACAGTCCCATTCTTTCTTTTCCAAAGACAGAGGTATTCTGTTTAAGTGTCCAGATATCAGTTGTATGAGAATAAAGCAGGGCAACACTACTTTTTGGAATAGATGCACCAGTAAGATAGTCCTCAACTTCGCCTATTGAGTGATTTATTTTCTGCACAGCAGGATAAAGAGTGTAATTTTTTGAATGAGCATCAATTCCAGCGTAGTAAGGCCCATAATTGTAATAATAAATTGCCTTTGCGCCATGGCCTATTTCAGAAGCAACCTTTGCTTGAGTATCCCACGCATTACGGAAGATTGTATACATCCCAAATTTTCCCTTTGAAGCAGAGCGCAAAAAATCAGCGCGATAACCACACAACTGATAACTTGCACTCAGATTCAACCAGTCCTCTGTCCAGCCATATGTAAGACCTCCATTATTAAAAATCAAAAACCAGTCATCTCCTGAATGAAGCATATTACCTGTAAAAGTAAGATACTCACCGAAATTAGCGGTTGTTCTCGGGTCTGAAATATATGCTTTGAGTATGTCTGTGCCAATCTTAAAAAAATCAGAAAGAACCTGGTTTCTATACAGAACCGTGTAGTAATACCTCTTGCCATCTTTTGGATCATTCGAAGGCAAAACCTCATCAAGTGTTTTAACATCAAACATCTCTGGCTTTAACCCAATTTTCTTAAGATAAGATTTGAAACCAATCTGACAAACATTACAACCAGTTATATGTTCCATACTCACTGAACCTGGCTCATCCATTTCTGACCATGCAACCATATTCTTGAACAAATCTTTTTTTACAAATTCATCAGCCGTAGAAACAACAGTTGATTTAATTGCCTGCATATCAGGATCGGATAAACACCCATTTTTTGCAAAGTGAAAATATATTGCTCCACCTATAATCTTTGTGAAATTAGCATTGAAATACGCCTCGTCATATCCACCAATACCGTTAAAACCGAGTTTTGAAAGTATATAAATTTCATTGTTTACTGTTTCTGGCTGATAAAATGATGAGCCAACTCCACATCCTGTAATAACAGGAAATTTCTCAGGCCTTTTTCCTGGAACATCCTGGAGTTTCTTTGCAACAAGATATGATTCTCTGCTTCCTTCAAGATCACTGATGATATCATTCCTTCTCGAAAGATCTATCAAAAGTATCATACCAGAACCTTTCCCTGAACGGGTGAATGTCTTAAAAATCCCATCATCAGAAGGTTTATCTGAAAGAAAAACTGTAAAATCAGAAGATTCAACGCCTGTATAATATTCCTGCATGGCTGTTAGTTCTAATCTATGGTCTCCCATAACATCAAAAAAAGATGTGATATTTATCCATGGTGATTCGTCGCCTGACCTTAAGAAATCAGGATTTTCTCCTTCTGGTTTATAACCAGTATAACACCCTGAAATAAGCCCTGTTTTGTAGATATTTGCATGCGGAATCCACCAGGGTGGTTGGGGCTTTCTTCCAAAAACATGTATGACACAGGGATATTTATGGCTTTTTCCCAGGCGTATCTTTAGATACAATTGTTCTGTAAAATCAGATATCACTGGTTCATAGTCCTTTTCATTACAAAGAACAATAAGATCAAGATGTCTTGTTACCCACGATGCACCACCAGGTGGCTCTACCTTTGTAATCAGGATTTCAATTTCTCCTTTTTCAAGATTTGCATCAAGCCAGTCCCATACAAATTGTCCAAACGCATCTCCCCATTTTTTCTTTCCTTCATCTGTATTTCTTAAACTTTCAGTATCAAATGTTTTTTCGGCTTTTGTTTTATTATCCTGTATAACATCTATCTTAAAAGGGCCCCTATACGGAAGAACATCAAGATATCTTACCCAGATTTTATATTGTCCTGGCTGTTCAATCTTTATTGTTTTTCTTGCCTCAGCAGGCCCGCCGATTGAACCCCTGAGCATCTTGCCTTTTGAAGGAAATCCATAATACCAACCATCAAAATGATTAACAACCTGCCATTTTTGTGTTTCAGCAACACTCATATCCTCTGCCTCGAAAAAAATCTTCTCAGCAAAAAGATACTGAGAAAAAATACTGAACATACACATAAGAATAATCGATATTTTTGTTTTCATAATAGGTCCTTTGTTAAAATCCTGTTCCCAAAAATTGTTTAAACCATCCTGAAATATTTTCATATGTCATGCCACAACAATGCCCACCATCCATCCAGGTTGTTTTCAACATATCAGAAGCACCCGCAATGTTATATAATCTTTTTAATTCATTCCAGGCATTGTTGACTCTTTCACGCCATATATTCATTTTTTCTTCAATCTCTACCTTTGATTGACTTGTAATATTTGCATTCACAGCAACAGTATCATTTTTCCCCTCCATAAGCCATAATGCCCTGGGAATAGTAAGAGCGCATGTATACACAGTTGCAGATGGCATATCTGAATCAGGAAAAATTAAATCATTTTCAAAACCTTTGAACTTAAAGAAAAATTCTTCGCTCAGATACGGCATAAATACAATTGAACTACTAATTATTGCTGCTTTTACCCTTTCATCTATTCCAGCAGTATATATCGTGGCTAAGCCACCTCCTGAAGCACCAAAACATCCAATCCTCGAAGAATCAACATCTTCTCTTGTACACAGATAATCAATTGAACGAATATGATCCCACATCATCATTGCAAGCATATTATATCCCGCGATTTTTGCCCTCTGCGGCTGCTGGGCATAACTTGATTCTCCCCATTCACCCCATCCCCGTTGGTCAGGACAATAAACAAGGTATCCCATTTCAGATGCAAGTCTATATGCTATGTTCTCGAGGTCGTGCGAAAGTTCAAGACGCACAGGATTTTTTTCTTCATCAGGAACAAATGCCTGCTTTCCAGGACCGCTACCGTGGAAAAATAAAACAGCAGGCATTTTCCTTTTTACATTCTTTGGATAAACAACATACGAAGGTATCCACATTCCTGGTTCTGTCTGCACAAGGATTTTATCCCTTATACAATTTATTCCAATCTGCCTTTCAACAATTCTCGGAGAAAGATTACATGATGAAACTACACTTCTTCTTAACCATTCAGTATGCTTTTTCCGAAGTTTCTTCTGCCATATCAAAAAATCATCTGAAGATTTTCCAGAAAATCCAGAATTTTCTTTTCTAAACCTTTCATCGCAATAAAAAGAAACCTGTTTTACCTGGTATCTGTATTTTTTTTCGATTGAAGCATCTTTTTCTATACGAAGGGTGTATAAATCTTTTTGACCTGATGCAATCTTAATCTGGACATTGTTTTTTTGTAGTAATTCTGGTTGGCCGATAATTTTAAGTTTATATATTTTACCTACCTTAAGATTTGCAGAAATAAATCCACAGGACTTTTCATTTTCGAGAGACATCATCCAGCCAGTGTTTTTAGAAAAAATTAAATCAACACTGATATCTCTCAAAGGCACAAGCACAACATAAGAAACCACAGTATCCCGATGCCTGATAAAATGCGAAAAAGAACAATTTGCAGAGTATCTTTTTTCTGAGGAAAATGGTAATTTATCAAGATACGAGATTATCATTAACCCGTTTTGTTTTTCTTCTTCAAGTGCCCACAAAGGTAGTAGTCCTATTAAATTTGATATATCCAGATGTGTATTGATTTTTTCAATCTCTGATATAACATCAACAGGATTTTCCTTATGCCAGATATACTGATTTTCTGAAATAGAAATAAATACCCTTGAATGAAAACAAAAACCAGGTTCAATAGATACAGAAGAAAATCTGAATTCAAGTGCTGCCTCATTCGAAAACTCTAAACCATTTGTTTTTTCTGTATATGCAGCCATTCCACTCAAATACCTGGATACTACCCCGAGTGTCACAAATAAATTCTTTTCCCTTGATACGCCAATAATCTTTGATAACTGTGTATTCTTAACCCTGTGTCCATCCCAAAAGATATCCATCCAGATGTATGGAACCTTCTGCCCATCTATTACCATATAGGCATCGTCAAAAATCCCGAGAAAATCATTATGTATCCAGGGAACAAGAACCTTTTTTTTATTTGATAAATTTGTAATTCTGATATCAATTGATACTGAAGATTTCTCAGGGAAAAAACTTATTGTTTTATCAAGTAATAATCCATCTACATATAAAAGGTTTGCTTTTTCATCAAAGTCAAATAGTTTTGCAAACATATTTGGAGTATTCCAGATATATCTCATCGAGACGGCAAAATCCTTTTTTTCTGTAATTATATGAGGCACTGTATAACTTGAACCAGGAAACCTTTCATCTGCAAAAAGAACCCTTGCAAGTCCACCGTTCGTTTTTTCGATGGGATAAACAATCTCTTTATCGCAATGTCTCCAGGAAATTATTCTTCCACCTTTTTCAGGAGAAATAATCAGAGCATCTTTTGTAGAACACCAATTTACATCGCTCATTTTCAGGGTAGGTGTTTAAGATTTTTAAGTATCTCTATTTCTTCTAACTGCAGATTACCGTCGGGCATAGGTCCTGAGTTAATCCATAGAAAAATATTTTTCTCTTTACATTTTTTCATACGTTCAATTAAGAAATCCAGTGTTTTAAATTCCCTGTTTTCTTTAATATATGACCATCCTTTTCCCAGTGTAATCCATGTAGCAATAGGTTTATCCCCTATTTCAGTTGTATTAAAACCAGTTGTATTTTCACCTGGCATATCAATCTCGAAAATCTGGTAATCTTCTCCTTTCAAAGGAAGAATATGGTGATTGTTCGTTATTAAAGCATCTGGCTGCAAGGAATGAATAAGATCATATGTCTGCGTAAGGTGCCACTTTCCCTTTGGACGAAAGTATTCGGTTTCCTTATCAAGTTGATATCTTGGCCACCAGCCATCAAACAAAATCCCACCTAATTTTCCATAATTTGAACACAGTTCTTTAATCTGGCCCTGATAATACTCAACATATCTTTCCCAGTTTACCTGATAATCAGGATTATACCAGTCAAGAAGTGAATAATAAAAATGAAGTTTTACATTGTGTCTATGGCATGCATTGCTCAATTCTTTAATTGGATCTCGGCCAAAAGGGGTATTTGTAATTTTGTAATCAGTAAGTTTTGTATCAAACATACAAAATCCATCATGATGCTTTGATGTAATCATAAATGCCTTTATTCCTGCTTCTTTTATCAAAGAAATCCAGTCATCAGCATTGAAGTTAATGGGATTAAATGAATCCATTAGTTTTCTATACTGTTGAACCGGAATATGCTCAGAATGCATCACCCACTCTCCCCTGCCTAATAATGAGTATAACCCCCAGTGTACAGAAAACCCTGCACCATCACTGACAAATTCTTTCACCGCGGTTTTACTCGCAGTTAATATAGCATCGCTTGTTTCCCACATAATCCTCCTTTTTATTACTACAATATTAGATTATGTCACTATTCTTATTCCCAGATCAAATGCCTTTTGGCAGTCATCCGGGAAAATATCTCTGTGGCGTTTTAGTTTAGCAGTAGCGTCAAACCTTCCCGCCGCATACTTAGAATAATCTTTGAATTGTAAAGTGTCAAAACTCATAAGTGATTCACAGGGACCAATCAACATTTCGAGTAAAGATTCATTAAATTGAAATACCCTATCCAGACCCATCTTCTTAACCCCATTTTCAGGGACATTCATCGTGTATATCCAGGCAGTACGAATCTTTCTCGGGAAAAGAGTTCCACCACCTTCTTCGTAAAGAAGATAAGGAAATAAAAGTCTCTCAAGAAAAGAACGCATCTCACCTGTAACCTCACCAAAATAGATTGGTGAACCGAGAATAAGAGCATCAACCTCTGGAATTTCATCCAGAACTGAAGTCAGACCATCATTAATTGCACAATGACCGAAACTTTTGCCATTCTTTTCTTTGCAGGCAAAACAACTTCTACATCCCTTGTAGTCAATATCGTAAAGATGGACAAGTTTCGTTTCAGCACCCTTAGAGGCAGCCCCATTCAGGGCATATCTAAGCATTGTGGCTGTATTCCATTCCTTTCTTGGACTTCCATTAATTCCTATAACTTTCATACTTTCAACCTCCTTATTTTAGCTGATTCACTAGTTTTGAAAACATATAAGGTTTAATTCATTCTTTTTATGTCATGGGCTTAAATCGAATCTCGTTTTATTTTATCATAACCACAATATTCAGGGTTCTGTCAAAATAAAAAAAACAACATTACCAATGTTTTGAATTTTTTTAATATCTAATATGAGATTGGAAATGTTTTGTGTGTGGTAAAATAATTGTAAATAAAAATTTGTCCATTCTCAAGAGGAGGAAAAATGGCATGGCTTTCAACATTAATATATCTGGGTATATCTATTGCCTTTCTTGTTTTGTTTTACAGAATGGTAGTTGCTATTGAAAAAATTGCCAATAAATAGTTTCTGTTATTAGTATTCTTATCAATCCACAGAGTGAATACCTGTTGTTTAAGTAAAAATAATGGTATGTGTATAAATATAAAAGTAACAATTCCTGATAAAATTAACCATACTGACTAAATCCTGAAACCACTGTTATCTTAACTTATACCTGTGCGAATTCTTTCACAACATACCTAATAACCATACTGATAGTTTATTTTCAGTATCCACTTTATTAAACCAGATTAATTAAAATACAAACACAGTGTATAATAAACCTATGAAAATTGTTATATGTCCTGATTCATTCAAGGGATGTCTCGGATCTCTTGAGGTTGCAGGAGCAATTAAAGATGGTGTAAAGGAGATTTTTCCTGATGCACAATATATTTCTCTTCCAATGGCAGATGGTGGCGAAGGAACTGTTGATGCGCTTTTGTTTGCAATAGGCGGAAAAAAATATAAAGCAGATGTTCTTGACCCTCTTGGAAGAAAAATCAAGGCAGAGTATGCAGTACTTTCTGATGGAACAGGTGTCCTTGAAATGGCATCAGCAAGTGGATTACCTCTTTTAAGAACAAATGAGAAAAATCCTCTTATTACATCAACCTATGGAACAGGTCAGATTATTCTCGAACTTGTCAAAAAAAAAGTAAAATCAATTCTTATTGGAGTTGGTGGAAGTGCAACTGTCGATGGTGGAACAGGTATGGCAAAAGCCCTCGGAGTTAAGTTTTATTCTAAATCCGGGGAAAACCTTCAGGAAGGTGGTGGATTTCTCGGGGATTTAGAAAAAATTGATATATCAGGAATAAACAGGGATGCTTTGAAGACAAAAATTACTGTGTTATGCGATGTAAACAATCCTTTAACAGGAAAATATGGAGCAAGTAGAATTTTTGGACCTCAAAAAGGTGCAGACAAAAAAATGGTTAATATCCTTGAAAAAAACCTTAAGCACTATGCAAAAATTATAAAAAAACAAATCCGAAAGGACATAGAACATATTCCTGGATCTGGTGCAGCAGGAGGCCTTGCAGCAGGACTTGTTGCTTTTCTCAATGCAGAATTAAAAGAAGGAGCGCATTTCATTGCTGAAAAAATAAAACTTGAGAAAAATATCAAAGATTCTCATCTAATAATTACAGGCGAAGGTAAGATTGATAGCCAGGTTAAATATGGAAAGGCAATACTCGCGGTTATACAGATATCAAAAAAATATAAAAAGCCAGTGGTTGCAATATGCGGACAGATATCCGGAGATCTAAAATTCTTACATAAATATGGGCTTTCAGCGGTTTTTCCGATTACTCCTGGTCCAATTACCCTCGAGGAATCAATAAAAAATTCAAAGCGTTTTATCAGAAACACATCAGCACAAATTGCAGGGTTGGTAAGATGCTTCTACAAGAACAGATTGAACTTCTGAAGAACTTCACAGGATGGACTGAGTCAGCAAAAAAAATCAAGGATAATTCCCCTGTTTATCTATGCGGCGGGAATCCAGGTTTTTTTTCTTTTCTTATATCAAGTTATTATCTTGCAAAAACAGGAAAATTATTTCTTGTTATCTGCAATGACCCTGTAAATTCAGAAAATTTCTATGCAAATATAAAAACTTTTTTGCCTGATTCAGTGACAATTTTACCCGAAAAAGATATCCACCTGCCCATGAACCACCCTATCAAAAGCAGTGATGTTGAAAGAGTAAAAAACCTCGTTGATATACTGAAACAGGAAAAAGGCATTCTGGTAACCTCTATCCAGGCGCTCTCAATATATCTTCCTGATAAAAATGATTTTATCTCCCATATTATTGACTTAAAACCCCAGATATCCTTCAAGAGAGACAATCTTATTGCCAGGCTCATTATGTATGGCTATGAAGAAGTTGATATGGTTGAAAACCCCGGAGAATTTGCAAGAAGGGGCGGAATAATTGATTTTTTCCCATATGATAATGGACCCTTCAGGATAGAATTTACAGGAGAAAAAATTATATCTATAAGAAGTTTTGATGTCCAGAATCAGAAATCAACGGGAAAAATCGATAGATGCACCCTATACTCATTGAATGAAATATTTATAAGTTCAAAGATGGATTCCACAATTTTTGATTACCTAAACAATGATGTAAGAATTTTTACCTATGAAAAGAATCTTTTTGAGGAAACACATAGCCAATTGTCTCGGACAAGCCATCGTGAGGTAAAAAACACTATTATAAACTGGGAAATATTGAAAAACTATACTGAAAAAGCGGTCTCCCTCGAAACAGATGTTTCTTCCTCTGGCACAATAAAGGAAACATTTGTATTTCCTGTTGATGTTCCAAACAGATTTGGTTTCAATGGAGATACACTTTTCTGGAACAAGATTGAAAATGAAAATGTTTTTATTGTTGAAGAAAATAAAACACATCGAGATAATCTAAAAAAAATCCTCTCTGACCACAAAATTAAAATAGAGGATAGCCAGTTTCTCGATGGATATTTATCACATAGTTTTTCATTTCCTGTAATAAACCTTACGATGCTTAATACACCAACATTGTTTAATGTAAAACCAGGCAGGGCTCTGCACCGTTTTATGGAACATATGCCAGTGGGTCAAAGAGAAAACCTTCATAAAGGTGAGTATGTTGTTCATTATCAGCATGGAATAGCAAGGTTTGATGGTTTTGAAAAAATAGGGCCTGAAAAAGAAGAATTTATAAGACTTGAATTTGCAGAAGGAGAAAAACTCTATCTTCCACTGAGTGATATTGACTTTATCCATAGGTATATTGGATCAATTGAAAATCCTCAGTTAAGTCGACTCGGAAGCAAAACCTGGATAAGGATAAGGGATAGTATAAAAACAGAGATTCATAGTATCGCAGAGCATCTATACAACCTTTATATCGAAAGGAAACACGCCAGAGGATTTGTTTATCCTGAGGATGATGAACTTCAAAGAATGCTTGAGGAATCATTTCCTTTTGAGGAAACCCCAGACCAGATTCGTTCAATAGAAGAAGTAAAAAAAGACCTTCAAAGTCCAAGAATTATGGACCGTCTTTTATGCGGGGATTCTGGCTATGGGAAAACAGAAATTGCTGTAAGGGCTGCCTTCAAGGTTGTTTCAGGGGGCAAGCAGGTTGCGATTCTATGTCCAACAACGGTTCTTGCGCAACAGCATTTAAGAACATTCAGAGAAAGAACACAAATGTTTCCGGTTTCTGTTGAGATGCTTTCGAGATTACAGCCAGAAAAAGAACAGAAAAAAATTCTTCAAAAGATTGCGCACGGACAGGTGGACATTATAATTGGAACGCATAGAATTTTACAAAAGGATGTTATTTTCAAAGATCTCGGACTTTTAATAGTTGATGAGGAACAAAGGTTTGGGGTTCTTCACAAGGAAAAACTCAAGACAAATTTTAGAAATGTAGAGGTTCTGACACTTACAGCAACGCCAATTCCGAGAACATTGTATTTTTCGCTTTCAGGGCTGCGTGATATAAGTTTACTTGAAAGCCCTCCAACAGGACGTCTTTCAGTATCCACGTACATCGGCAGATATAACGAAACAATTGTTAAAATGGCTATTGTAAATGAATTGAAAAGACAGGGACAGGTCTTTTATCTTCATAACAGAATCTATGATATCGAAAAGATAAAAAACAGATTACAGCAGATGTTTCCACAAACAAGTATTGCTGTTGCTCATGGTAGAATGAAAGAAGACCAAATACTTTCTGTTATGAACGATTTTGCTGATGGTAAAATCCAGATTCTCGTCGCAACAACAATTGTTGAAAACGGATTGGATGTCCCAAATGCAAATACACTTATTGTTGATAATGCCCATCTTTTTGGTCTTGCTGATTTATATCAACTCAGGGGCAGGGTTGGAAGATATAAGGTAAAAGCATATTCATATTTTCTTATTCCTGCACATATGCCTGTATCAATAACTGTTAAAGAAAGATTAAAAGCACTCGATGAACTTGTAAAACCAGGAAGCGGAATGAAGGTTGCAATAAGAGACCTTCAGATAAGAGGTGCAGGGGATATTCTCGGAAAAAAACAAAGTGGATACATCAACCAGGTCGGATTTCAGTTATATTGCAGGTTCTGGAAAGAAATAACATCAAAATACACAGGAGAAAAAGTTCAGGAACTAACCACAAAACCATCAATGAGAGGATTTCTTGATCCTGAATGGGTTCCAAGTCCTTCATTAAGATTTGAAATCTACAAGAGAATTTCTGAAATTCATACAAAAAATGATGCAGAAATAATTGTTGAGGAAATGAAGGATAGATTTGGAAATATTCCAGACAGGGTAAAAAAATTGATATTTGATCAGATAGAAAATAACTAACTCAAACTTTAATCTTTGGTCCACAATTATGATACCTTCATACAGGTGAAATTTCTAATCGTATACCTGAACTGTGATTTACAAAGAAAGAAGGACAAATCAGGATTTTGTTTTTCTTTTATTATGGAAAACAGATAATTCTGGTACATGGGTTTGTAAAGAAAACACACAAAAATACCTAAAAATGAAATTAATATTGCAAAGAACAGAAGAAAAGAATATTACCAAGGATACAAAATGGAGGCATTATGGGACAAGTAGATGATTATATAAAAGAAAAAATGCTAAAAAACTCAGATTTTAAATTTCGATATGAAATAATAAAACAGAAAGTAGAGGTGGCTAAAAAAATTGTTGATTATCGAAATAAGTATAACCTGTTTCAATCTCAACTTACCAAAAAAATCAAGAGTATCACAGCAATATATCTCTAAAATAGACGAGGGAGAATTTTCTAATATAGACACAGTGGAAAACATCCTTAATCAAATGGGATATTCTCTGAAATTGGAAGTAATATCTTTGTCTAATAGAAATTGAGGATTTTTATTAACGGGTTTTAATATAGAATTATTTACAAGGGTTTACCAGCCTGAAAATAGAAAGGCATATCTCATTTCCATCTTAAAGAAATTCTCATCAAAATACCTTAAAAATGCTACTTCGTAAAATATCGGTATTTCAAGTAAAAACTATTATATTGCTCACCTTTTTCTCATCTCTATTTCCATAGGTTATACTATTCTTGAATTTCCCTTCTTGCTACCAGTATTCGATATTTTTACAAGGTCATGTAATTTGCATTTTTTGCAATATAATTCAAAACCGATAGAAAAATTTCTTTTTATTTTAGGATATTTATTTTTTGTTGGTCCCTCATCTATAATAATGTGAAAATCTAAAATCTGCAAATTATATGGTCTTATAGTAAAATTACTGTAAAGATAAAAAATCCGAGGATCTAATTTACAATACATATTATGAATAAGTGCATTTAATACAAATTCCTACTAATTCTACAACATAACTTATTTCTTGAAACTTTTTAAGGGATAATTTCAGAGTGTTCCCTTTGTTCTGACTGAAATTAACAGTTTTACAGATGCAAAAACATCTTCGTCCCGTCTGCCCTGCCGGCCTTTTTTTCCGGCAAACCTATTGTGTTACCCTTTTTTCTTAACTACCTTGAGTATATCACCTATAATTAAAAACCTATATTTTTAGTCATCCTCCTGCTGATGTTTAACTTTACTATTGCACGCCACCAATACTGGTATTTTGTTTATTCAAAAGTATCTGGCATCCAATATTGTTCACCCCACACTACAACTTGTCTATTCCTTAAAAGTGCGGCTGTGTGTTTTTCTCCAGCAGCAATCGCTATCACATTCTTTAATCCAGCAGGAACATTGCATTGTCCATCCCTGTTATACCCCCAGGCAACCACTGTCCCATCTTTTTTCAATGCCACTGTATGCTGACTACCAGCAGAAATCGCTATTACATCCTTTAACCCACCAGGAACATTGCATTGTCCATCCCTGTTATACCCCCAGGCAACCACTGTCCCATCTTTTTTCAATGCCACTGTATGACCTCTTCCAGCAGCAATCGCTATCACATCTTTTAATCCAGCAGGAACATCACACTGACCGGACCCATTATTTCCCCAGGCAACCACTGTCCCATCTTTTTTCAATACCACAGTGTGACCTCTTCCAGCAGCAATCGCTATCACATCCTTTAACCCAGCAGGAACATCACACTGACCCCAGTAGTTGTTTCCCCAAGCAACCACTATCCCACTGTTTTCTAATACTATTGTATGGTATCCTCCACATGCAATTTGTGCCCCATTCGTTAATCCAGCAGGAACTTTATATTTATCCTGACTATTCCACCCCCAGGCAACCACTGTCCCATCGTCCTTCAATACCACTGTATGACAATTACCAGCAGAAATCGCTATCACATCCTTTAACCCACCAGGAACATTGCATTGTCCAAATGTATTCTCTCCCCAGGCAACCACTGTCCCATCTTTTTTCAATGCCACTGTATGCTGACTACCAGCAGCAATCGCTATTACATCCTTTAACCCACCAGGAACATTGCATTGTCCAAATGTATTCTCTCCCCAGGCAACCACTGTCCCATCTTTTTTCAATACCACTGTATGCTGACTACCAGCAGCAATCGCTATCACATCCTTTAATCCACCAGGAACATTGCATTGTCCATCCCTGTTATACCCCCAGGCAACCACTGTCCCATCTTTTTTCAATACCACTGTATGACAATTACCAGCAGCAATCGCTATCACATTTTTTAATCCAGCAGGAACATCACACTGACCGAACTCATTATACCCCCAGGCAACCACTGTCCCATCTTTTTTCAATACCACTGTATGCTGACTACCAGCAGCAATCGCTATCACATCCTTTAACCCACCAGGAACATTGCATTGTCCAAATGTATTCTTTCCCCAGGCAACCACTGTCCCATCTTTTTTCAATGCCACTGTATGCCAATTACCAGCAGAAATCGCTATTACATCTTTTAATCCAGCAGGAACATTGCATTGTCCGGACCCATTATTTCCCCAGGCAACCACTGTCCCATCTTTTTTCAATACCACAGTGTGACCTACTCCAGCAGAAATCGCTATCACATCTTTTAATCCAGCAGGAACATTACATCGTCCATCCCTGTTATACCCCCAGGCAACCACTGTCCCATCGTCCTTCAATGCCACTGTATGGTGACTACCAGCAGCAATCGCTATCACATTCTTTAATCCAGCAGGAACATTGCACTGACCGTCCCTGTTCCACCCCCAGGCAACCACTGTCCCATCATCCTTCAATGCCACTGTATACCAATTACCAGCAGCAATCGCTATCACTCTGGCATTCTGCGCAAAAGATTGAGAAAATGAAAGTAATAAAACAGGTGTCAGGACAAAAAGCAATCTAAAATTATTAAAATATCTTTTAACTTTTCCCATTTTTCACCTCCTCAGTCAGATTTGATCTCACAATACACAACTTCCTCCCAGCACTCCACCAGTATTAGCATCAACATAAACATCAATCCAGACACTTTCTGTCGGCGGTTCTACCTCAAAATTGACCCGAATAACATATGCAAGTCGACACTTAGGAGTTGAATAATAGTCGTCCAGTTTCCCCTCAAAAAATCCATTTGGATTTACTATCATCAGTTTTACTGAGAATATCGTGGGATTCTTTGGTTTCCCATAACATAATGTGTAAATACGCCCTGCTACTGAACTGGCTTTCGCTATTGCAATCCTTTCTGCATTTTCCCTTGTTATTCTTGTCTCTGTCGGACATTCTTCAGATGCTGTTTTACTAAAAAAACTCTCAAGTTTACCCGAATAATCAACAATAGATACGCTTATAGCATCATTTTGATATTCATACCCGTTTAGTGTTCTCCTCCAGATAATATACCAGGATCCTTTATCTCTGGTCTTGTCATTATAATTATATCTGATTTTTGATAGTACAAAGTTAGATGGCAAAGGTTTCTCTGTAATAAGTTTTATGTATTTCAGCGCTATTTGTTTTATCTGGTTTGCTTCTTTTGTGGGACTTGTTATCTCTGGGGTATTTTTTCTCCAGTTTTCTAACTCCTTTGTAACTGCAGGAATATATACGAAAACTACTTCACCTGTTTTCGGTGATACTTCTATCGTTATTTCTTTGTCTGATATCTTTATTAACTCGCCCATCGCCTCAAAGGACGTAATCCCTTTTTGTATAGATATTTCACCGCCCTTTCCTTCCATACCACAAATCTTTCTTATCCTTTCATATTGAGAAAACACCATCTTTTGTTCTGCCTGAGTTAGTTGAACTTCCTCTTTTTGCGATTTACCTTGACTGTTTTCTGTTATTCCTATCAGTAGTACTGCCACTATAACTATGGTTGGAAAAAAATGTCTCATAATCCCCCCTATTTATTTTTCTGGCAGCTCGAGCAGGGTCAATTCTTGACAGTTTTGTCCTGTTCTAAACATTAAACCTCTCATCAACATCCAATCTGTTCAGTATTTCACCTGTTTTGTCAATAATTGAACCCGAAACTCATTGGTTATCTTCTACCTTTGTTATACCTACCTAAAAAGATTTTGTCAATAGATAATCAGGAAATTGTAAATAAATAAAAATATACAAAAAGGATTTTATGAGGGAAATGTAGTGAGGGACTTCAGTCCCGTACCTTTTCATAACAGCATAAATATATCAATACTTGCCTTCTTTTGTTAGATGATGCTGGATTATTTCATATCCATATATCTTATATACTAGGGCTCTTACTATCCGCTGGAACGGGTAGAAATTTCTTTGCATATCTCCCCTTCATCTTCTTCTCCCTGGTCATCCCTTATTTTATCAATATCTGATACCTTTTCTAAGACCATTGAGGTGTTACCTATGTATCTCAACTTCTGCAAGGTATGTTTTATCTTCTAAACTACAACAACTTTGACTGAAATAATAAAATATGTTTTATTAGACAAAAGAGTTTCATCTTAAACCAGGAGGCAATATTATGCCTGTAGAATTTGATTTTAAACCAGCAGAATTCCTGCCATTTAAGGATAAAAAGGTTATCAAAAGAGTAAGAAACATCAAGAAAAAGGATATCTGTAAGCATACAAATAAAAATTTCAAAATTCGTGTTATAGAAGATCAAACGGCTTTTGTCTTTGCCTGGGCGCTTCATATTGTCAAAGGAATAAAAAAATCCCTTGAACAAGGAAAAAGGCATGTAATCATTCTTCCTGCACCCAACCCCCAGTATGCCCTTGTGGCTGAGATAATCAATCAGTTAAATATCTCCTGTACACATGTGCATACATTTAATATGGACGAGTATGCCGATGAAGAGGGAAACACTGCACCGAAGGAATGGAAGGGTGGATTTCAGTACTGGATGTGGCATGATTTTTTTAATCGTATAAAATCAGAATTAAGGATGCCCGAAAAACAGATACATTTCCCATCCACAAAAAATGTAAGATATTACAGCAAAATGATTGAAGATCTCGCAGGTGCGGATGTTTGTTATGGTGGAATTGGATGGAGTGGACATATCGCATTTTTTGAACCACATATTGGGGCTGATTACATAGATGATATTGATGGATATCTTGAACTTGGTTCGAGAATAGTAGACCTTTATCCAATAACACTCTGTCAGAATAGTTTGTTTGCTGATGCTGGATGTTCTGGAGATATTGCAGCATGCCCGCCAAAAGCAGCAACAATTGGGCCAAGAGATCTAAAAAATTCAAAACTTGTCAGTTTCTGGAATGGCTTTTCTTATGGGGATGTTTCATGGCAAAGATTTATCTCCAGACTGGCAGCACACGGACCCGTAACACCACTTGTCCCTGCAAGTATACTTCAGATTCTCAATAGTGAACTTACCCTTTCAGGAAGTGTTGCAGAGGATTGTAAAATAGAAACAGGTGAAAGAAAAACACCAATACAATTTCCAGAGGAATGAGATGAAAAATTTTTTAAGGGGAAAAATCATTGATATACATTCTCATGCAGGAATATCCATTAAGGCATATATGAATATGGAATATCCATACGCAACAACCATTGAGGGAATTGCTTTCAGACAACAGGTGTATGGAGTAGATGTTAATGTGGTTTTTCCCTATTCTCCTGACCTTTTCTTTGACCCTGTATATTTGAAAAAAGGCATATGCAGGATTTCAAAAAATCCAGTATCCTCGGCACCATATTTAATTGAAAATGAACTTCTCTTAAAAGAGGTTTACGAATTTTGCCCTGAATACGAGGGCAGGTTCCTTCCTTTTATTTCAGTTGATCCTGTGCGATGTGTAAAAAAACAGGTAAAAAATATTCTTGAACTCGAAAAAAAATATAAGATATATGGCATAAAGATTGTACCTGTGGTATGTCAGTCAAGCATTCTCGGATTACTTGATGAAGGAAAACAGTTTATCGAAATTGCAAAAGAAAGGAACTGGCCATTTTTAATACACACCACTGTCCATCCAGTTGAGAATTTTTCACATGCAAAACTTGTTTTCAGGGTTATTGATAAAAACCCTGATATAAAATTCTGTCTCGCCCATTGCATTGGATTCGATAAAAACTATCTTCAGGCAGCAGACCAACTTGAAAATGTCTGGGTTGATACGTCTGCACTAAAAATACAGGTTCAACTTGCAAAAGAAAATAATCCTGTGGCTGCTTCACCAGAACAAAGATTTGACGCTGATTATAACGACCATAAAAAGGTATTAGAGGCCCTTGTAGAATCGTTTCCTAATACAATCATATGGGGAACAGACACGCCTGCTTATTCTTATATCGCAAAAAGAAAACAGGGAACAGGTAAAAATTCCTTTGTTGATTTATGGCTTAAAGGCACATACAAAGACGAGGTTGAGGCATTGATGCATCTTCCTGAGCAAAAAAGAATCAAAATTTCAAATACAAACAGTATGGAGTTTCTTTTCGACAGATGAGTATACTTTTACCCTATGGAAAGCGCTTTATTGAAATAAAGCAGCAAAAAAACATCACTGTATTTGAGCCGAATTTTGCAAAACCACTAAAAAACCCATCAGAAAAAATAAAACAATCACTGAAAAAACCATATGGATGCCCTTGCCTCGCTGAAATTGTAAAAAGAAGAAAGCCACGTAGTGTTTGCATTGTTATATCAGATCATACAAGGGCAGTCTCGAGTAAAATCATTCTAAATGAAATTATTAAGGAATTAATAAACTCAGGTATTAATAAAAAGGGTATCTTTATCCTTATTGGTAATGGTACTCATAGACCAACGACAGAGATGGAAAAATTGGAACTTGTCGGGAAAGAAATTCTTAAAGATTTTTTTGTTTTTGATCACAAGGCAACAGATAGTTCAATGCTTATCCATTTAGAAAATACAGATTTTTATGTTAATAAAAGATATATTGAGGCAGATCTTAAAATAGTCACAGGAATGATTGAGCCCCATTTTTTTGCGGGATTTTCAGGTGGAAGGAAAGGAGTATGCCCTGGAATCGCCGGGATGGAATCAATAAAAATATTTCATGGTTTCAAGTTTTTAGAATCCCCCTATACAAAGCCAGGGAATCTTCAGAATAATCCCTGTCATATCTTTGCAACTGAATTTGCAAAAAAAGCAGGTGTTGACTTTCTTGTAAATGTTACTATCAATAAAAACAAGGAAATCACAGGGGTTTTTTCTGGAGAGATTGAAAAAGCATTCTTCAAAGGGGTTGATTTCTGTAAAAAAACAAGTACCTGTTATACAGAAAAAAAATATCCAGTTGTCATCACAACAAATGGAGGGTATCCCCTTGATATAGATTTTTATCAATCAGTCAAAGGAATGGTTACTGCACTTGAAATAGTTGAAAACAATGGAATAATAATATGTGTATCAGAATGCCGAGAAGGCATTGGAAGCAAAGATTTTAAGAAGATTCTTTTAGAAATGAATACACCTGAGCAGTTTATCAAAAAAATTAAGCAGCCAGGGTGTTTCCTTGATGTTCAATGGGGAGTACAACCATTGGTCCATGTTTTGAGAAAAGCCAAGATTTTTCTTGTTTCAGGCCTTTCAAAGAAAGACGCCCAACTGTGCAGATGTATAAAATTTTCAAGTATTAATCAGGCGCTTTTAGAAGCATATCGTCAACATGGGAAAAATGTAGAGGTTGCTGTAATTCCAGAAGGTCCTTATACATTGTTTGAATAGAAAAGGGGAAATATGAATGATTGGGGATTTGATCCTGATTTTGAAAACCTGAGAAATACTCTTTTGTGGAAGAAAAATTATCGTGTGCCAAATATGGAACTTGTCATAGATAGAGAAATAAAAGAGGCATATCTAAAAAAAGAAGTAAAAACAATCGAGGATGAGATTGAATTCAGGTATCGCGCAGGATATGACTATATCTGGATAAGCAAAGGTATGATTGATCCTGCTGGAACAGTAAACAAAGAGTTTGTTTCAGAAGAATCTTCCAGACATTTTAAGGGAAAAGACACTCGGGTATGGGCAGAAGAACACAGTGGAATTATACATTCAAAAAAAGATATTGAGCAATTCCCATGGCCAGAAATTGAGAAAACAGATTTTTCCGAGTTTCTCATCGCAGAGAAAAATCTCCACGATGGAATGAAGATTTTCGGGGTCTGCGGTAAAATTTTTGTGGCAACATGGATGCTTTTGGGTTTTGAGAATTTTGTATTTCTCAGTGTGGATAATCCATCTCTTGTTGACCACCTTATCAATACGATTGGTGAAATCCAGGTAAAAGCATGTGAAAAAATGATTGAGTTTGATTGTGTCGGTGGAATATGGATCCCTGATGATGTGGCTTACCACACAGGAAGTATAATGCCGCCTGTATGGTTAAAAGAAAAAATTTTCCCTTTTTATAAAAAAATGTCCGTATTGATAAAAGAAGCAGGGAAACTTTTTTTATATCATTCTGACGGAAATCTTTTTGAAATGCTTGATACTATTATAAATGCAGGATTTAATGCCATTCATCCAGTAGAACCAGAGTCAATGGATATAGCAGAGGTAAGAAATCGCGTGGGGAAAAAAATTGCACTTATTGGAAATATCTGCGTCCATACCTTAGCAACAGGAACAAAAAAACAGATTATTGAGGTTTCAAAAGATAGAATTGAAAAATATGGCAAACAGGGTGGGTATGCACTTGGGTCGAGCAATTCAATAGCAAACTACGTGCCACTTGAAAATTATCTCTCCATGCTTGAAACAAATGCAAGATATGGAGTCCTAACAACCAGATAGGGGCGAAAAATGGTTAAGATTGAAAATCCGTCGAGAAAAGAATTTGATAAGGTTATGCAATTCCTTGAAGAGTCATATGACCATTCAAAGGGTTTTTTCTGGCTAAATTATCCACAGGTTCTTTCAAAGGAAACAATAGACTATGATAATACCTTTATCATAAGAGAAGGGAATAGAATTGCCTCGCTTGTGGGTATTTATCCTCAAAAATTATTCATTAACGGCAGGACAACAACCATCGGTGGCATAGGAAGCGTATCAACACATCCTGATTTCAGGAATAAAGGATATATGAAAACTTTAATGGATTTCTGTATTGATGAAATGAAAAAAAGGAAATATTCTTTTTCGATTCTCGGTGGAGATAGACAACGTTATAATTTCTGGGGTTATGAAACATGTGGTTCAAATCTGGTCCTGACATTTACCCAGAGGTCTTTTGAAAAATCAGGCATAACAGAGATAGTTCCTATTTTCAGGTACGATGGCTCTGAACAGATTATAGAAGAAATAAAACAGGCACACATTGAACTTCCCTGTTATATTGAAAGAAGCAATTCCTGGTTTCAAAAGGTATTCAATGAAAAAATCCATACCCAGGTCTATTACACAAAAAGTAAAAATGGTTTTGCATATGCTATTATTACGGGCGAAAGGATAGAAAGAAGAATTGTTGAGATTGGCGGCGAAAAAAATCTATGGTCTCCTATGGTTTATTCTTTGTTAAAAAGATGGAATATGAATGTTGTGAATTTGTATTTCCCGAGTAATATTCAGGAATCAAGTATCTTATTCAAGCATGCCGGAGGATTCAGAATTGAACCTTTTTTTATGGTAAAGATTCTTTCCTTTGAGGATACAATTGCGTGTTTATTCGGAAGAGATATCCAGTGTGATTGTCTTCTAAAAGTATCCGAAACAAAACAATTGTATGGAAACCCTGATAAAAACAAAAAACTGATTGAATTTGACGAAAAGAAATGGGTAAGAGTATTTTTTGGCCCTCTTATAAACGAGGTGCCAGATTGTTTAAAAAAATATATTCCATCACAGTTTTACTGGTGGCTTCTTGACCATATCTGAAAAGTAGGTGTCCATCATAATTTTTCTTTTATTCAGAAAAGGGTAAAATGTGATAAAGGAAGGATTATGGAGATTAAGTTTGTAAAAAAAAGAGATGGTAAACTTCAGGAATTTTCTGATAAGAAAATAACAACTGCTATCTATAAGGCGCTCAAAGCCACAAAAAAAGGTGGATTTCCTCTTGCAAAAAAACTTTCCATTGAGGTAATCGATGTACTTAAAAAAGAAAAATATATATGCCCATCTGTCGAGCATATACAGGATATAGTTGAAAAAATTCTAATGAAAAACAATCTTCCTGAGGTGGCTCGTTCATATATTGTTTATAGAGAAAAGAGAAAACAGATAAGAGAAAGCAAAGAAATATTTGGCGTGCAGGATAGATTAAAGTTATCTCTCAATGCTTCGGGTATCCTTAAAAAAAGATACCTACTGCGGGATGAATCAGGAAAAATAGTAGAAAACCCGGAACAGATGTTCAACAGAGTAGCAAAAACAATTGCAGAGGCAGAAAAAAATTGGTCAAACAGTGTTTCAGAGTATCAGGAAAAATTTTATGAGTTAATGCAAAGCCTGCAATTTTTGCCGAATTCTCCGACACTTATGAATGCAGGCACAAAACTTGGACAATTGTCAGCATGTTTTGTTTTGCCTGTGCCTGATTCTATAGAAGGAATTTTTGAAACATTGAAAAATATGGCACTTATTCATCAAAGTGGTGGGGGGACAGGTTTTTCATTTTCAAGTATTCGTCCAGAAGGAGATATTGTCAGAAGCACAATGGGCAGGGCATCTGGACCAATTTCCTTTCTCGAAATTTACGACAGTGCAACAGATGTAGTAAAACAGGGTGGAAGAAGAAGAGGAGCGAATATGGGAGTACTTCGGGTTGATCATCCTGATATTATTGAATTTGTCACCTCAAAAAGAAAAAATATTCTTACAAATTTCAATATATCTGTTGCAATAACCGATAGATTTATGAAAAAAGCAATCGCCCGGGAAAAATTTGATCTTATAAACCCGAGAACAGGCAAACCTGTAAAAAGTATTCCTGCAGACGAATTGTTTGATATAATCTGCCAGTGCGCGTGGGAAACAGGAGATCCTGGTTTAATTTTTATTGATGAAATTAATAGAAAAAATCCAACCCCTGAAATCGGTTCTATTGAATCTACAAATCCATGTGGTGAACAACCACTTCTAAATTATGAGTCATGCAACCTGGGTTCAATCAACCTCACAAAAATAATTGAAAAAAACACAATTAACTGGGAAAAATTAAAGGAAATTGTTCAATTATCAGTAAGATTTCTTGATGATGTAATAGAGGTCAATAAATACCCTTTCGAACAAATACGTAATATAACACTCGGTAACAGAAAGATTGGACTTGGGGTTATGGGATGGGCAGATATGCTTGCTGAACTTGAAATAGAGTATGGAAGTAAGGAAAGTATCAAACTTGCTGGAGAAATTATGGGATTTATCAATAAAACTGCCTTTGAATATTCTGTTAAACTCGGAAGAGAAAGGGGAAGTTTTCCAAATTTTTCAAAGAGTATCTATACAAATAAAATTGACTGCCTTCGAAATTGTACAAGAACCACTATCGCACCAACAGGAACAATCAGCATCATAGCAAATTGTTCAAGTGGAATTGAACCATTTTTTGCTATTGCTTATATAAGAAGGATTTCTGGCGGAAGTATGTTTGAGGTAAATCCTATCTGGGAAAAGAAAGCAGATTCACTGAACCTCTTAAAACCAGAGATTATGGCAGAGATAATAAAAAAAGGGTCTGTTAATAATGTAAAGGGCATACCAGAAAAAATGAAAAAAATTTTCAGGACTGCCCTTGAAATAAAACCAGAACTTCATCTTTTGATGCAGGCAACTTTTCAAAAGTATACTGATAATGCTGTTTCAAAAACAATTAACCTGGCCGAAGATGCATCAATCAAACAGGTTAAAAATATCTTTACCTCAGCGTATAAACTAAGGTGTAAAGGAACCACTGTATTCAGATATGGAAGTAAGCCATCACAGGTCCTTTATCTCGGCGAGGACTTTGCCGAAGATATTGACTATTTAAGTTTAGGAGAAGAATTTGCAGGATGCTCCCGTACCACCTGCAATTTCTAACAGTGTCCTGATACCCAGATTAGTGTCTTATTTTTCAAAAGGATTCGAAAATACTGCTGCATCTCCAAGTTCTTTTTCAATTTCGAGAAGACGATTGTATTTTGCGATTCTCTCGCTTCTACAGGCAGAACCTGTTTTAATCTGGCCGCCTGTCATTGCAACAGAAAAATCAGCCATAAATGTATCTTCGGTTTCGCCACTTCTATGGGAAATAACATATCCCCAACCAGCCTTCCTGCACAGATTTATGGCTTCAATTGTTTCTGTAACTGTTCCAATCTGGTTAAGTTTTATAAGTACAGCATTTGTTGCTTTTTCTTTTATCCCGCGTTTAATAAACTTTGTATTCGTTACATAAAGGTCGTCCCCAACAATCTGAACACTATCTCCTATTGTCTGCGTTAATTTCTTAAAACCTTCCCAATCATTCTCTGCAAGCCCATCTTCTATTGATACAATGTTGTATTTCTTTATCCAGCCCTTATAAATCTCTATCATTTCATCGCTTGTTTTCCTGCCCTGCTTTGATTTTGAAAGATTATATATGCCGTCTTCGTAGAAAGAACTTGCGGCTGGATCCAGTGCAAGGGCAATGTCAATACCTGGTTTGTATCCAGCAAGTTCGATTGCCTTTATGATTACCTCACATGCCTCGTCATTACTTGAAAGATTCGGGGCAAATCCACCTTCATCCCCAACACCTGTTGAATATCCTTTTTCTGAAAGGATTTTTTTCAGAGAATGAAATGTTTCTGCTCCGTATCTTAGTGCCTCTGCAAAACTTTGGGCACCAATAGGCATTACCATAAACTCCTGAAGGTCAACACTATTTTCAGCGTGTTTCCCGCCATTAAGAATATTCATCATTGGAACAGGAAGCCGTACTGTACCAACTCCTCCAAGATACTGATATAAAGGAAGCCCCGCAACCTTTGCTCCTGCCTGTGCGACAGCCATCGACACACCGAGTATGGCATTTGCCCCTAATCTGCCTTTGTTTGGAGTTCCATCAAGTTCAATCATAACCCTATCTATCTCTGCTTGCCTAAATGGATCCATACCGATAATCTTTGGCGCGATGATATTATTAACATTATCAACTGCTTTTAGCACTCCCTTTCCATTGTATCTTTTTTTATCTCCATCCCTTAATTCAACTGCTTCGTTTTCTCCTGTAGAAGCGCCTGATGGGACAGAACTTGATACAACAACACCATTTGAAAGAGTACAAAAAACCCTTACAGTCGGATTACCACGTGAATCAAGAATTTCAATTGCACTTAATGAAGAAATAACTGTTTTCATATATACCTCCGGTTAGGTTTTTGCGAAACTGGATGTTTATTATTATAAATCCTAATCCAGTCGGTTTCAACAAACCCTGGTTTTTACACTCCTCTTAATCTTGCTGCGGCAGAAACTCTGTTGATAGCAATCATCAGAGCAGACATTCTAAGGGATATATTCTTTTCTTCGGCTATACAAATTATATTATTGAATGCCTTCTCCATCAGGTTTCTTAATCGAACATCAACCTCTTCTGCTGTCCAGTAGAATGATTGAGTATTCTGCACCCATTCAAAATAAGAAACACTAACTCCGCCTGCATTTGCAAGAATATCAGGTATAACCACTATGTTTTTGTCCTCGAGAATTCTGTCTGCTTCCTTTGTAATAGGGCCATTTGCTGCTTCACATATTAGATTTGCCTTTATTCTACACGCATTTACAGAATTGATTGAGGACTCAAGCGCAGCAGGAATAAGTATATCTGTTTTAAGTTCGAGAATCTCATTGACAGAAATCTTTTCTGCATCTTTATAATTCATCACACTTTTTGTTTTATTTTTCACTTTTATTAGTTTTTCTACGTCAATACCCTTTGAATTATAAATTGCTCCTGTTGAATCGCTTACTCCAGTAATGATAAAACCCTCTTTTTCAAGAAACATTGCAGAGTATTTCCCAGCATTTCCAAAACCCTGGATAATAACATTTTTTTTATCAACTGACTGTTTCTTGTGCTTGAAATAATTCAATATTGTAAAGTAAATACCCCTTCCTGTTGCCTGGTTTCTTCCTTCGGAACCACCAATTTCAAGAGGTTTTCCTGTAACAACGCCAGGGGTATATCCTCCAGATATTCTTGAATAAGTATCCATAACCCATGCCATTGTCTGAGGATCAGTATTTACATCAGGGGCTGGAATATCCTTTGTTGGTCCTATTATGCAAGCAATCTCTGAGATATATTTTCTGGTCATCCTTTCAATCTCACCAGAAGACATTTTCTTTGGACTGCATTTAATTCCGCCCTTACCACCACCAAAAGGTATGTTCATAACAGCGCACTTCCATGTCATCCACATTGAAAGTGCCTTTACCTCATCGAGGTTAACATTATGATGATATCTTATGCCACCTTTTGTAGGACCTCTAAGGGAACTATGCTGGGATCTATATCCTGTAAAAATGTGCACATCTCCATTATCCATACGCACAGGAATAGAAACTGTCATTACTCTTTCTGGCTCTCGCAATAAACTACAAAGCCAATCTTCAAGACCACTTAGTTTTGCTGCTTCGTCAAATTGATTCTGTGCTACTTCCCACGGATTATCCATTTTTGCCTCCTAAAGAATTTAAAAAAATCCTTGGGGCAACTTTGCCGGTAAAATTGGATGACTTCCCTGTCTCCGAAGTTGTAGCACCATTGCTACGGTTAAATATGAGATAAAATTGCGGATAAAAGATTATAGCATACATAAAATAGCAATACAAGTTATCTTATCAGGAACTACCTAAAAATGGAAATATAAACAGATCTTATTGGGTGAAAGTGATATTTTTTATGGTTTATTTTTCTCTATAAATCAGAATAGAGATTATAATTTTCTTTGTTAATGGGAACAGTATATTTGTATTTATTTTCCAATTCACGAAACTTCTGGTGATTAGCAATACCTTTCTCCAAAAGGAATCAACTCTTGACAAATTTTCCCTAGACGTTCATATAGCAGGATAGCAGCGGTTGGTATAAAATAATAGACGTGAACAACCAACCCGTGCTGGCGCACAGATTCTGTAAGTGTCTGGATGAAAATAAGACAGTCATCATTATTTCTGAATATTGCGCCTTTTTCGTTACCACTTGCATAAATATGATACACTGTTTCTTCGTATTCAACCCATATAGGTCTATAACCGTTTTAGATTTTGTCAAGAGTCAAGAGTTGACCCCGTTTAGTTTATTTATAATAAAATTTGAAAAATAAAACCAGAAGAAGAGCAACTGTGCCACACCACACAACCAGTAATTTCTTCATTCTCCTGATGTTGTATATTGATGCATATTTCTTACGATAATACTCAAAGCCGAAAATAAGGGGTAAGATAATAAAAGAAAAGAAAAGAAATAAAAAGAAAAGAAATAAAGCAATTGCTAAGAAGCCCGGGCCTGGTTCGATTGGAACATAATCACCGAAATGAAATTCTGCCCTCATGATAGGCATAAAACATGGAGAACAAAGAGCAAAAATTCCAACAATGAAAAACAGCATAAAAGGAACCAGAATACCGATAGAAAGCAAAATAAACCACGATGTCTCTGCATGCCTCCATGCATCCATCAACATACCAATAGAGAAAATATAGAAAAAAACAATCACTGCACATATAAAAATAAGAAGACATGAGCAAACAATATCAAGTATTTGTTGGATTATTCCTCCTTCCATTGTTTTACCTCTATTGTATGAGATGAATTCCTGTTTTGTCCGAGCGAAATGGTTGCTTCAATTGTTTTTTTTGCTGGTGGTGTACCAACCTCCCCAGTAGAAAAAATAAGAAATGTATCATCCTCGTTTTTCGTAATAGAAATCATACATCTACCTTCGCCAAGAAGCATCTCTTCCCCGGAATAGATATCCCCATATTCTTCTAATTCGAGAAGTGCTTTTTGCATACCTGCCTCAGCAAGCCAGAAAGCCATTTTTGAAAATTCTCCTTTTTTTATCTTACTCCATGCCATCCCTATGTTGGCTGTGAGTGAAAAACTGAGCACTAAAAGAAACCCGAGAAAAGCCACAACACATATAAGTGCGGCTCCCTTTTTTTTATGATTCATTTCTGTTCCTTACACAAAGAAAAAATTCCCTATTCTTAAAAATTTTCCCATCATTATCAGGAAGTACATATACCCTTATAACATCAGGAGAAGAAACATCGTAAACAAAACGAACATTTGAAAAAAACCACTGTCCCTGTCTGGTAATACTTTCATCACAAATATTCAATTTTATGATAACTTTCTTTTCTCTATAAAATTTATAAACCATAACTGAATCTGGGTTCATCAAAACCAGGGTATCCCGGGATGTCTTGAAATCCTTAAAATCAGGAAGAATCTTAGATGCATTTCTTACATCAGAGGCAAATATATCTGAAAAACATTGAACATCCTCGAGATATTCAGCGTATACATTACTCCGTTTTATAATTCCAAAAGAACCATAGTAAATCTGAAAAACAAAGTTCAGTGTAATAATAAGTATTGCAATATAAACAAGCATTTCTATGAGGGTAAAACCAGTTTTATTTTTCATTTTTTCTTAATGTTATAAGATTAAAATGTTCATTTCTGGTTGATTCCTGCCAGGTAAGTGAAACCTCAATCATTTTTAAACCATCTCTTTCAGGATAATCAGAGATATTTATGGTTCCATTCCATCCCTGGAGATATTTAAGTTTTTCTTTTATTTCCGGGGAAAATTCAATGGTACCGTTTTCAGCATACAGAGAAGGAGATGAACAGATAATTTCCATTTGACTTTCTACAATAGCGGCTGCCCTCTGCATAGAATATGCGTTATTCAATACTGCAATACCCTTTAAGAGCACTTCATAGGTTGAATCAAGAAGTATTACCCCTATTCCGAGTGCTACAACCAGTTCAATCAGAGTTAATCCAGTTTTATTTTTCATGTCTGTGAAACCAAAATAACACGGTCAATCTCTTCAGGTGTTGTTATTCCTTGTTTAACCTTTTCAAGCCCATCATCAACAAGTGTACGATTGTTTAATTCCTGTAGAAGATTTTTTAGTTGTGAGATTGAGGGTTTTTTCAGTATAAACTGTCTGAGACGATCATCCATTAGAACCATCTCACTGATAACTGTTCTACCAGAATATCCCTGATATAAACAATTGTTACAACCCTTACCCTTCTTAAACACCCATGAATTATCTGAGAGTTTTAACCGGCTAAGAATATCGTGTGAAGGCAAATACTCAACTGCACAGGACTGACATACCTTCCTTACCAATCTCTGGTTAATCACACCTGAAATTGCTGAGGAAAGAAGAAATGGTTCTATATTCATCTCGAGCAATCGAACAAAAACGCTTACTGCACTGCCTGAATGAATTGTTGTTAAAACAAGGTGCCCGGTAAGACCCGCCTCCATAACCATCCTGGCTGTTTCTTCATCCCTGATTTCTCCAACAAGGATTACTTCTGGATCCTGCCGCAAAATTGAACGTAGAGCATCTGCATAAGTAAAACTGGCATTTGAATTGACATGTGTCTGGCTTATGTTTCCAAATGTATATTCAACGGGATCCTCGAGGGTAATAATATTACACAGAGGCCGCTTTTCGAGTATTTTCTGAATACAGGCGTACAGCGTTGTTGTTTTTCCGCTATTTGCAGGACCTGTTAAAAGAAGCACGCCTTGAGGTTTTAGTATAAGATTCTCGAGGGTATTGCTAATATCCTGAGAGAAGCCAAGTTGTTCAAGTTTAAACCTGATATTACGTGAATCAAGAATTCTTATAACCGCCTTTTCTCCATATATTGTTGGAAATGTTGTAACCCTTAATTCAATAGGTTGACCCGAAATATGAATACTTCCATCCTGAGGAATATCTCTTCTATACACAATCAGATGAGAAAGTACCTTTATCCTCATAAGCAATCCTTCTTTTAATGACACAGGAAGATCAGCAACAGGATACATCATTCCATCAATCCTGTATTTAACAGAAACTTCATTTATATGAGGCTCAAAATGAATATCACTTGCCTGCCTTACAACTGCCTGAGAAATAAGAAGGTCGACTACTGATTCAATACCATTTGTTTTATCTGAAAGCAAAATGTCCTTCTCTCTTTGTAATTCATCAGGCGTATAGGCACGTTCGAGATAGTCGGTTTTCCTCTGTGTTTTCTCTGATAACTTCTTTTTTCTCATCAGCATATCACATTCCTTCAATAATACTATTGGCAACATCTATCAATGAGCCAAAAACCACCCTACAGGTAATCCAGACATAAAGCCCCCCTACAAAAATAAAAAGTGGCTGTATAATAGAAGCAAAAATACCAATCCTCATTTCAAGATCTGTTTCTCTAAATCTAATAAGATTTGTAATGGACCAATCAATTCCTCCTGACTTTTCACCTGTTTTTATAAACCATAATTCAGAATCAGAAAATATTTTCATAGATTCAAATGCATCTGAAACTGTTCCTCCGTTCTTGAGAATCTGGATAGCCCTATCAGCAGTGGCTTTTCCTTTATTATCAAGCACAGCGGATGAATTCTCAATAGCAGAATCCAAAGGAAAATTCGTTTTTATCATTTCCCCGAGAATTCGAAGAAAACTCAATATCTGTGCCTGATTTCTTATAGAACCAATGGGTGGCAGGCAAGAAAAAATCCTTTGGAATAGGTGTTTTTTCCTCGTTAAAAAGTGAATGATTGTGCAGATAAAAATACTTCCTATAAAAAACGCTGATACCCATAAAGTAACCTGCAATATCTGTGGATTAAATGATGTCTGGTTAAAGGATGTGGGGACATTTAATCCTTTAATATCGTTTATCAGCCAGGTAAAAACAGGAAATATCTTAAACTTCATAAAGGAAACAATACAGAGAAAAACAACTATAGTGAGAAAAAGAAAACTTCCAGGATACAGAATATTGGCCTTAAATTTATTATGCAGTTTTTCTTCTATTTCAAAAAATTCCGCTGATATATCGAGGGCTGTTGATAAACTGCCAATTTTTTCACTGGCTGAAATAATTCCAGTAAAAACCTGTGGGAATACAAGAGGATATTTTGAAAGGGCATTATTGAAAGATTCTCCGCGTTCAATATCTTCAGCCACATTAAACAATGCCTCGCGCAGAGGAGATCTTTCCATATCAGCAGAAATTAAAATCAAACATTCTGATAGAGAAAAGGATTTTTTAAGGAATGATGAAAGTTGACGAGCGAAGAAAATAAGATCTGATGATGGGGTTGCCCTGCTTCTGACAGTTAAATCAAGAAATCGTAATTCACGGTCAATCGCAATAGGACTGATACCTTTGCTCTTGATTTGCTCAAGGGCATCAAAAATACTTTTAGATGAGACCCTGCCTTTGACCAGATGTCCATTCTGTTGCCTGCCAAGATATTTATACATAACAATGAATCAAGAATACATAACGCCCAAAATACCGCTGATCCCGGCTCTAACAGCCAGTATAGCAACTACAGCAACAAGTAGACCTATGCACAAAATTATGATTGGTTCTATAAAATGGATAAAAATGTCTATCTGTCTATCAAACTCGTGATCATAAAAATCTGCCAGATAGAAAAGTCCTTCCTCGAGATCACCCTTTTTCTCACTGACGCTAATTGTCCAGGCAAAGATATGAGGAAAAATCGGGTAATTAAAAAGAATATCCGTCCATCTCTTGCCCCCAGAAACCCAGCGTTGCATCTCATCAGAAGCAGAATTAATCTGAACACTTCCAGAAGATGGCCCACTCATACATAAGGCATCAGGAAGAGAAATATGGGAAGAAAGCAACATCGCAAGATTTCTTGCAAATCTTGATAAGGATGCATACCGCAGAATTTTTCCGTACAGTGGAAGACGAAAAGAAAATTTTTCCAGAGAAATACTCATCTTACGTTTTATAAAATGCTTGGCAATGAAAAAAATGCCGACAATCAGAATAATAGCAACAAGGACTTTAATCCAGTGATTATATAAAAATACAAGAAAAGTAAAAAATTTTGGTATTCTTCCTGATGGTAGAAAATCACGAAATTCTAAAAAGGAGGGAACAAAATTCACAACAATGAAACAACCTAAAATAATGCCCGCCACCAGAAGAATTGCAGGATAAATCATAACCTCTTTAATTTTTTTCTGCAGTTTATTCATTTTCTCTGAATATATTGCAAGGTCCTGAAGAATCTCTGGCAACCTACCTGAAGATTCTCCTGCCTTTATCATTGCAATATAAACAGATGGAAATAAATCAGGATAACGCGAGAATGACTCAGTTATTGTTTTACCTGATTCAATGTCTGTTGCAATACTATTAATAACTGAAGAAAGATTTTTCTTTTTTATGTCTTTTGCAAGATGTCGCAATCCAGGAACAATAGGAAGGTTTGTTTTTAGTAGATTAACAAGTTGCTGGTTAAAGAAAACAAAATCATCTGAAAAAAGACCTTTTTTTACATTCATAGTTTGTTATGGTAATTATTACCTTTCACAAAATATGCTGTTAACCGAATTCTTCAGTTATAGATTACCCCTACCCCTATACTCTGTCAAGGACGCTATATCCCTATATGAAAAAATTCCCTTTTCAGTAATAAACCCTGAGATTAACCTTCCAGGGGTAATATCAAAAGCAGGATTATATACATTCACATCTTCAGGAGCAACCCTTATGCCCTTAATATGGGTTATTTCTTCTTTATTCCGTTGTTCAACAGGAATTTCATTTCCACTTTGTATAGAAAAATCAAAACTTGAAAGTGGTGCAGCAATATAAAAAGGAATCCTGTGGAATCTTGCAAGAACTGCTATGGAATATGTTCCTATTTTGTTTGCAGTATCACCATTTTTTGCAATCCTGTCAGCACCAGTTATTACCATATCAATTCTTTTCTGCTGCATAAGAAATCCAGCCATATTATCACATATCAAGGTACAATTTATGCCTGCTTTTTTCAACTCCCACATTGTTAATCTTGCTCCCTGAAGTATGGGCCTTGTCTCATCAACAAAAACCTCAATATTCTTATGTTTCTCTGCTGCAAGATAAATAGGAGCCAATGCTGTCCCTATACCCGAGGTTGCAAGTCCACCTGCATTGCAGTGAGTAAGAATCCTCATCCCACTTTTAATAATTGTATTGCCATTTCTGGCTATAGAGATAGAACTTTTGATATCCTCATTAAATATTTTTCTACATTCCTGCTCCATCTTTTTAATAATTTTTTCTGGTGAAAGATGCCTGTTTCTTAGTGCTATATTATTTAATCTTTTAACACCATAAAAAAGATTATATGCAGTAGGACGACAACCACTTATATAATGCGAGGATTTCTCTAAGATATTGAAAAACATTTCTTTATCTTTTATTTTTGCTTTTTTCACTGAAAGAAGAATACCGTACGATGCTGCAATACCTAATGCTGGAGCACCTCTTATCTTTAATGTTTTTATTGCATCAAAAACATCCTCAATTGTGCACAGTTCAATGTATTCTTCTTTTTCAGGCAGGAGTGTCTGATCAATAATCTTCAGTTTATCTTTTTCCCAGGAAAGGGTTTTAATAATTTGTTTCACTTTTAGTTTAAGGAAATATTTCCTTCAGGTAAAATATCTCTAAGTGCCTCGAGCAACTCTGGAACAATAGCAACCTGAAATCTGGTTAATTTTACCTTAACAAAGCCACTATCTTCATCACCAATAACAATAAAGATTTGAGAGCTTCCTCTATGGCTGTTGAAGATATCCTTTATCTGAGAAAGAATATCCTTTGGTGTTTTTGTGCTGATTTTTATAACAAGATTTTTTGTATGCTTTTCTGATATTGTATTCAAGGTAGCCACATCTTTTGCGATAATCTTACTTTTTTCTGATCTGTGTTCTATCTTCCCTTTTATAAAAACAATATTGCTTATTTTGAGTATACTCGAGATATTTTCATATACCTGTGGATAGAATACAACCTCAATCTTTCCATATAAATCCTCAAGTTCTCCAACAGCCATTTTTTCTCCTTTTCGACTGGTCATTATCTTAAGATTCTGCATTAAACCTCCAAACCAATACTCCCGGCCTTCAACAAGTTTACCAGTTTCATTGCTCCAGGCATCGACAAAATGAGAAAGTGTTTCCCGGCAATTTTCGAGAGGATGCCCTGTTCGGTAAACACCGAGCATTTCTTTTTCAAATGCAAGTAGTTTTGATTCAGACCATTCTGGAAGTTGAGAGATTGCCTCGTGTATTGCAGGCGACTCAAAATTTTCAGTTCTCGAGAATATTGAAAGTTGTCCGTCTGCATTAATTTTCTGTATTCTCGAACCCTGTTCAATGGCTTCATCCATAAGTGCATACAGATGTGAACGAGGCATCTCAAATGAATCGAATGCACCTGCTTTAATCAAACTTTCAACAACCTTTCTATTAATCAATCTAAGATCAACCCTCTGACAAAAATCAAATAGTGACTTAAATCTTCCCTCTTTTCTTGCTTCAAGAATTGATTGTATTGCTCCCTGGCCAACATTCTTTATCGCGGATAACCCAAATAATATGTCATTTCCGACAATTGAAAATTTTTCAATACTTTCCTGTATGTCTGGTGGTAATACCCATATATTCATCTGTTCCGCTTCCTCTATGTATTGTCTTATTTTTTCTTCATTGCCTATTTCACTATTAAGAAGCGCTGTCATATATTCAAGAGGATAATTTGCTTTCAAATAAGCCGTCTGGTAAGCAAGTATTGCATAACTGGTGCTATGAGATTTATTAAAACCATAACCAGCAAACTTTGCCATGTTATTAAAAATCTTCTCAGCAAGTTCTGGGCGAATCCTATTCTTTTTTGCGCCACTTAAGAATTTTTCCCTTTGCTTTTCAAGAAGTTCAGGGTTTTTCTTACCCATTGCCTTACGAAGAATATCTGCCTCCCCCATTGAGAAATTACCAATGACATTGGCTATCTTCATTACTTGTTCCTGATATAAAATAACACCATAGGTGGGTTTAAGTATTGGTTCAAGAAGTGGATGTTCATATTTTATTTTTGTGGGATCTTTTTTACACTGGATATACTGCTCGACCATTCCACTTTGCATTGGTCCTGGTCTGTAAAGAGCAAGAATCGCTATGATATCTTCAAAAGATTTCGGCTTGGTACGCTTTAACAATTCTCGCATTCCATCACTTTCAAGCTGAAATAGTCCAATCGAATCACCACGGCACAACATCTCATAGGTCAAAGAATCATTTTCAGGTATTTCCTTTATATCTATTCCTTTATTAAGTCTTACAAGATTTATGGTTTCATCAATAAGAGATAGGTTCTTTAGCCCGAGAATATCTATTTTCAGAAGCCCGATTTTTTCTATACTGGTCATCTCAAACTGGCTTGTAGTTTCACCCCTTGTTCCACGAAATAATGGAACATATTTGTAGATTGGTCTATCTGTAACAACAACGCCTGCTGCGTGGGTTGAAGCATGCCTTGCTAAACCTTCGAGAGAAACAGAAATCTCGAAAAGTTTTTTTATCCTTTCATCGCTTTTTATCAATCGGTTAATCTCTTCATTCTTTATTAGTTCTTCTTTTAATGATGCCCCTGGTTCAGAAGAAATCAGTTTTGCAATTCTATCAACCTCGGCAAAACTCATTTTTAACGCTCTCCCGACATCTCTTATAACCGCCCTTGCTCCCATTGTACCGAATGTTGCTATCTGGGCCACGTTTTCTTCTCCATATTTATGTCTGATATATTCAATAACCTGATCTCTTTTTGTATCCTCAAAGTCAATATCAATATCAGGCATAGAAATTCTTTCGGGATTTAAGAATCTCTCGAACAATAAATCATATTTCAGTGGATTTATCTCAGTTATACCAAGAAGGTACGCTACCAGACTACCAGGGCCCGAGCCACGGCCAGGACCTACCTTTATATTTCTTTTTCTTGCCTCATTTACAATATCCTGTATGATAAGAAAGTACCCCGCAAAGTTCATCTTCTTTATAACATCCAGTTCGTACCTTACCCTTTTAGTAATATCATTTTCTACATTGTTATAATCCATATTAAATTTTTTTTTCAATCCTTCTAAAACAAGGTTTTCAAGACACTGAGCATCAGACATTCCATCCGGAAGTGGAAAACGCGGTATGTGTTGACTGGAAAAATCAATAGATACATTACATTTTTCATAAATTTCAATAGTATTAAGCAATGCACCAGGGACTTCTGCAAAAAGCATCTTCATCTGTTCAGGCGTTTTAAAATAAAACTCTGAACTTGAAAATCTTAATCTATTTTCATCCTCAATGTTCGTGCCTGTTTGTATACACAGAAGAATTTCATGCGCAAAACAGTCGTCCTTTTTTAGATAATGGCAATCATTTGTGGCGACAATCTTTACACCATTTTTCTTTGCTATCTCCAGGATTTCTTTGTTTATTTTTGTTTGTTCCGGGATACCAATCTCCATCATCTCGAGGTAAAAATTCTCTTTACCAAAAACATCAAGATACCATCTTAAGCTGTTTATTGCCTCATCTACATTGTTAGAAAGCAGCCACTGGCTTATTTCTCCCTGCATACAACCACTTAATATAATCAGACCTTCTGAATGTTTTGCAAGTAGTTGCCTATCGATTCTCGGCTTATGATAGAACCCTTCAAGATAGGAACGGGTAGAAAGTTCAAGCAGATTTTCATATCCCTTGTTGTTTGCTGCAAGCACAGTCAAATGATAGGATGCCTGATTTTTTCCGGTTGTCTTTTTTTCAAACCTGTTGGTGGGTGTTATATACATCTCAGAACCAATAATCGGTTTTATTCCATTATTCAGAGCACTTTCATAAAAATGTATTATTCCAAAAAGACCGCCATGATCAGTAATCGCAAGACCAGGCATTTCAAGGTAGTGTGCCTGTTTTGTTACTTCATCTATGCGGCACATCCCATCAAGTAAACTATACTCTGTGTGAAGATGCAGGTGAACAAAATCCTTCATTTTCCGTTGATCGCCTGTTTTTTAGCAACCTGATAGATTTTCCCTTCTGTTTTAATGGATGGCGCAATTGCAATCTCAACAAGTTGCATTTCTTTTATATCCCTCACACCAAGGCTTGCCATTGAAAGACGCAATGCGCCCATCAGGTTTTGAGATCCATCATCAGTCGTTGAAGGTCCAAAAAGTATCTGCTTCACTGGTCCTGATGTTCCAAGTCGTATTCGTGTGCCCCTGGGCAGATTTTCGTCAGATGTTGCCATACCCCAATGATAACCCTTTGCGGGTGCCTCTTCCGCTCTTACAAACGCAGAACCAACCATCACCAGGTCAGCACCGCATGCAAATGCCTTACAAATATCACCGCTTGTAATCATTCCACCATCTGTTATTATTGGAACATATCTACCTGTGCGCTTATAAAAAAAGTCTCTCGCAGCAGCACAATCACTCGTTGCTGCAACCTGAGGAACCCCTATTCCAAGTACTTCACGTGTTGTGCAAGCAGCACCAGGTCCTATACCTACAAGAAGTCCAGAAATACCTGTTTCCATTAGATCAAGTGCAACCTGGTATGTTACACAATTTCCGGCTATAACAGGAATCTTTAATGACAGACAGAGTTTTTTAAGATCAAGGGGTTTATAGGTACTTGAAAGATGTTTTGCTGTTGTTACTGTTGACTGAACAACAAAAATATCAGCACCAGCGTCCTGAACAATAGGACCAAATCTTTCTGCGTCCTGAGGGATTGAACTAACAGCGCATAAAACCCCTGTCTTTTTAATCTCCTGTATTCTTTCAACAATAAGTTGTTCCTTGACGGGTTCTTGATAAATTTTCTGGATTAATGCTGTGGCTTTATCTGAAGGACAGGAGATAATTTTTTCTATAACCGCGTAAGGATCTTTGTACCTGGTATATATTCCCATAAGATTAAGTACTGCAAGTCCCCCTGCTTTTCCAAATGCAATTGCAAAATGAGTATCTACAACTCCGTCCATTGCGGCTGCAAGAATTGGAACCTCAAGCCGTTTACCTGCAATGTCAACTGAAATATCAACATCAGCAGGGTTTAATGTAATACCTCCTGGCACAAGAGAAATATCATCAAAACCATAACATACCCTTGCTTTTCTTCCTCTTCCAATCCACATACCCATAAAAACCCTCCTTTATTTATCCTTTGCCTGTTTCAGGTTTAACAAAAGTTCTATGTTTGAACGAGCTGTCCTTAACCTCGATATCAAAAGTTCCATTGCTTCCACAGGATTAAGAGGAGCAAGTATTTTCCTCAACAACCATATCAGTTGAAGTTCATCAGGATCAACAAGAAGTTCTTCCCTTCTGGTACCTGATCGATTGATATCAATCGCAGGAAATGTCCTCCTGTCAGCAAGTTTTCTATCAAGATTTATTTCCATATTACCTGTCCCCTTGAATTCCTCAAAAATCACGTCATCCATCTTACTGCCGGTATCTATCAATGCAGTTCCGAGTATTGTTAAACTTCCACCTTCTTCCACATTTCTCGCGGATCCAAAAAATCTTTTTGGTTTATCAAGGGCATTTGATTCAAGACCACCAGTCATAATCTTTCCACTATGAGGAACAAGCACATTATGTGCCCGGGCAAGACGGGTAATACTATCGAGAAGTATTACAACATCCTTTTTATGTTCAACAAGCCGTTTAGCCCTTTCAAGTGCTATATCTGCCACCTGGACGTGTCTATCAGGCGGTTCATCAAATGTTGCACTGACAACCTCTCCTTTTACAGATCTTTTCATTTCTGTTACCTCTTCAGGCCTTTCTCCAACAAGAAGCACAATCAGATGAACCTCTGGATTGTTTGTTGCAATCGCATTGGCTATCTTCTGTAAAATAACTGTTTTTCCTGCCCTCGGAGGAGAAACAATCAATCCCCTTTGTCCTTTACCTATGGGACATACAAGATCAATAACCCGGGTTGTAATCTCTTCACTAACAGTTTCAAGAATAAACCTTTTATTGGGATGAATCGGGGTTAGTTCTTCAAAAGGGATTCTATCCTGAATCTTTTCTGGCTCTTCGCCATTTACCATCTCAACCTTAAGAAGTGCAAAATATTTTTCATTTTCTTTGGGGGGCCTTATCTGACCTGAAACAGTATCTCCTGTTTTAAGTCCGAACTTTTTAATCTGAGAAGGTGAAACATAGATATCATCAGGCCCTGGCAAATAGTTATGGTTTGATGAACGAAGAAAACCAAACCCGTCTGGAAGAATTTCAAGAATACCTTCACCAAATAACATTCCATTTTTTTCTGCCTGCGCCTGCATTATTCTGTAGATCAATTCTTCCTTTGTTAAACCGCTAACTCCATTAATTCCCATATCCCTGGCAAGCCGTTGAAGCCGTGATATCGCGGATTTCTTCAATATTGCAACATTTAATTCTTTAATTTCTTCAGTCATTATAAATACCTCCTGGTAATGTCTTCGATAATCTTATTTATCTGTTTTTTTGTATCCTTAAGTGAACCTGAATTTTCTATGATAAAGTCAGATAGCATTTCCTTTTTCTTGAGGGGCATCTGACTTTTTATACGTTTTTCAATTTCTTGATGGGAGTATTTTTTTTCAAGCCGTTTTTTTATCACCTTATATGGTGCGGAAACAGTGACTATAACATCAAAAAGATTCTCGCTTCGGGTTTCAAAAAGAAGTGGTATTTCAACTACCACTGCAATTTTACTATTTCTTTTGTATGTGTCAAGTTTTTCTTCTAACTTCTTAAAAACCTCTGGATGAATAATGCCGTTGAGACGTTTTCTCGCATCTGCAGAAGAAAAAATCAGTTCTGCGAGTTTCCTTTTGTTTAACTTCCCATCTTCAAAAAAGTAATCTTTACCAAATTCCTCTTCAATCTTCTTCCTTATTCTCTTTGTTCTCAAAAGATGGCTTACTATAGAGTCACAGGAAATAACTGGGATTCCCTTTTCTCTAAAAAATTTACAAACTGTGGATTTTCCTGATCCAAAAATACCTGTTAAACCAATGCGAACCATTACTAAAGATTCCAGGAAGTTAAGTATTTTTTTTGATATGAAGATAACCTGTCTATTTTAATGCCGATACTTTCAAGTTTAAGGGATGCAATCTTATTATCAATTTCAGATGGTACAGGGGTATAACCAACAGACATTTTATTTTCAACAAGATATTTTATACTCAAAAACTGGCCTGCAAAACTCATATCCATTACTGCAGATGGATGACCTTCCGCGCATCCGAGGTTTACAAGACGGCCTTCTGCAAGAAGATAGATTTTTTTTCCATTTTCCATCATGTATTCTGTAACAAAATCCCTGACCTGTCTCGTTTTTTTTGACTGTTTCCTGAGTTCTTCAACGTCAATCTCAACATTAAAATGGCCTGCATTAGCAAGAATGGCACCATCCTTCATTTTTTTGAAAACATTTCCATCAATAACCTTTGCATTTCCGGTTGCAGTTATAAATATATCCCCAAAGGATGCAGCCATTTCAACCTGCATCACCTGAAATCCATCCATCAACGCTTCAAGTGCCCTCAATGGAGAAACCTCTGTAATTATAACGTTTGCTCCAAGACCTTTGAGGTTTTTCGCAATCCCCCTGCCACACCATCCATATCCGCACACAACAATAGTTTTACCTGCAACAAGTATGTTTGTCGCCCGCAAGATACCATCTATTGTAGATTGTCCTGTGCCATAGCGATTATCAAACATATATTTTGTCTGTGCCTGATTAACGCCGATGACAGGAAAAAGAAGTTTTCCTTCTTTTTCAATATTCTTAATCCTTGTAATACCGGTTGTAGTTTCTTCAGTAGCACCAATAATATTTCCTGCAAATTCTGGATTGTTGTGCAAAAATACTATTAAATCTGCACCATCATCAATCACAAGATGAGGTTTTTTTTCTGCGACCTGCCTTATGTGCCGTGCATAGGTTGCACTGTCTTCTCCCTTTATTCCAAAAACAGATATTCCATGTTTCTTCACAAGACAAGCAGCAACATCATCCTGAGTACTCAATGGATTTGAAGCAGTTAAAAAAACCCTTGCACCACACTTCTCAAGCGTAATAACAAGATTGGCTGTTTCTGTTGTTATATGAAGACATGCTCCTATCACAAGATTCTTAAAAAGATTTTTTGACTCCTGAACTCTAATTGTTCTAATAACAGGCATTTCACGAAGAGCCCATTCAATTCTTCTTTCTCCTTCATAACTTAAACCAATATCTTTAATATCACAGTCAATTTTTGTTTTCAGAATTCCTCCTTAAAGAGCCCCAGAAAAAAGTTCGACAAGATCTGTTTTTTCCCACGTAAACTCTGATTCTTCTCTTCCAAAATGTCCATAGCACGCTGTTTTTCTATAGATAGGTCGTAAAAGATCAAGTTTCTCTATCATCCCTGCTGGAGACAAATCAAGATTTTTTCTGATTATATCAACAATCTTTTCTTCTGGAAGTTTTTCACTACCAAACATATTCACCATAATGGAAACTGGTTGTTTCTGCCCTATTACATATGCGAGTTGAATCTCGCATGTACTTGCAACCCCAGATGCAACTATGTTTTTTGCAAGATACCTTGCAAAATAAGAAGCAGTTCTATCAACCTTTGTTGGATCTTTTCCAGAAAAACATCCACCTCCATGTTTTCCAAATCCGCCATATGTATCAACAATAATTTTTCTTCCAGTAACCCCTGTATCTGCCTGAGGCCCCCCTATGACAAATCTTCCTGTTGGGTTGATAAAAAGTTTATAATCAGGAGCAAGCAACTCCTTGGGTATAACATACTCTACTACTGCCTGTCTGAGATCATCCTCTATTTTTTTCTGAGAAATATCATCATGCTGTGAAGAAAGAACAACTGCAACAACCTCAACAGGCCTATTATTCTGATACCTGACTGTGACCTGAGATTTCCCATCTGGTCTTAAATAACTGAGAACCTTTGTTTTTCTAACCTCTGCAAGTCGTCTGACAAGAGAATGCGCAAGCATAATAGGCAGTGGCATTAATTGAGGAGTTTCATTTGTGGCGTAGCCAAACATCATTCCCTGATCTCCTGCGCCACCTGTGTCAACACCCTGGGCAATATCAGGCGATTGTTCCTGAATAGCAGTAATTATTGCACTTGCGTCATAGTTAAAGCCATAAGCCATATCAGTATAACCAATCTCCTTAAGAAGATTTCTAACAATTGATGGTATCTCAACATATCCTTCAGTTGTAATTTCACCTGCAATAAACAAAAGCCCTCTGGTGGCAAGGGTTTCACAGGCAACCCGTCCTTTTTTATCCTGCCTCATTACATCATCAAGAATAGCATCTGACACCTGGTCACAAATCTTATCAGGATGTCCTTCTGTTACTGATTCAGAAGTAAAACAGAATTCTTTCATATACCCTCCATTAGATTCAAATATGAATTACTCTACCAACGAAAGTTCTTTTTTGAGATATGATATTTCTTTTATTTCAGTGGGATCTACACCATTCAAAATGGCAAGATAAAAACTTACCCAATCACCAAGAATTATTAGAGAAAAAATTCTCTCAATGGTACTTTTTCCGTAACTATTCAGTTTCTGAATATTTAAAGATTTTACCCCAAGAATTTTTGAGGTCAAGTCCATTCTTAATTTTACACGTTTGTTATCACCTTTATCATAAAAGAAAAATATAACACTATTTTTAACAACAAAATCAGGATAATTCCATGCCATGATTTCATTGTGGTTCATCTCAGGAAAATAGTTTACAGATGCAATATGTTTGCTATTTTCAGAAAGTTGTGTTTTCCATCTTAAAGCAGAAGGTGAAAGTGTATTACCAGAATAAACCACAACATTCTTATTGTGAACTAAAGAAGCGATCTCCTTGGCTTTATTATCCTGTATTTTATCAATCCCATAATTTTCCCTACAGGACAAAGCCATGTTTGAAATCTTTTCTGAACTACACTGTTTTATGACCCCAATGGTATAAAGCAGTTTTTCAAGTGGAAAGAAAAGATAACCCAAACTACAGCGTGGAGGTTGACCTGATGGTATTTTTATATGTGGCATCCCACAGGTAGAAGCAAGTTTTTCAATCTCTCCACCACTTGAAATAGCGCATACTGTGGCGCCTCGAGAAACAGCCTGTTTATAGGCACTTATTGTTTCTTCTGTATTTCCTGAATAACTTACTGCAAGCACCAATGAATTTTTTCCGATAAATCCCGGGAGACCATAATCTCTATGCACAATAAATGGCACAGAAGAATCCATCTCAACAAGAATTTTTAGTATGTCTCCTGCTATTGCGGAACCACCCATACCAGAAAGAATTATAAAATCGTACTGTTTTTTCTTGATTGAAGGAATTTTAATACATCCTGCTTCTTTACACTGGCGATCAAAATTTTCAATAAGACCAAGCATATTGCTTTTATCAATTTTTTCTATGGATTTTCTGTCATTGAGTATCATTTTAGTATTCTTCTATGTTTTTTTTAAGGAGTTCAAAAACTTCATTATGAGACGAAAAACAAAAAGCCTCTTTGGCAATTTCCTTTGCCCGTGAATATGGAATTTTTCGTATAAGTTGTTTAACCTGTGGAATCACAGATGGTGCCATACTGAGTTCTTTTATGCCAAGTCCTACAAAAAATATAACTGTTTCAGGCATTGAGGCTGTTTCACCACATACACTCACGCCAATCCCCTTCTTTAGTGCTGCCTCAACTGTCATATTGCATAGTTTAAGTATCGCAGGATTACATGGCTGATAAAGATAAGAAACCTTTTCATTAACCCTATCGGCTGCAAGAGTATATTGAATCAAATCATTTGTTCCAATGCTAAAAAAATCAGCAAGATTTGCAAATGTCTCTGCTTGAAGCGCAGCAGAAGGAATTTCTATCATAATTCCAAACGGTAGTTGTCTGAATTGTTTTTTTCCCTTTTTTAATTCATCTGTTACTTCTTCAATAATTTCTCGGGTTCTTTTAATTTCTTCGATTGTTGAAATCATTGGAATTAAAATCTTAAAATTACCATGAACCCCGGCCCTCATAATTGCCTTTAATTGTGTTTTAAAAATATCCGTACGGCTAAGACAGAATCTTATTGCCCTCCACCCTAAAAATGGATTTAATTCCATTGAGGACTGAAATGTAGAAACAAACTTGTCTCCCCCTATATCAAGGGTTCTTATAACAACCTCCCGGTCTCCCATTATCTCTGCAACCTTTTTATAGGATTCGTACTGTTCATTCTCTGATGGAAGATCTTTTCTGTTTAAAAATAAAAACTCTGTTCTGAATAACCCTATCCCTTCTGCACCGTATTTAATAGCGGTTACTGCTTCTTCAGGCAGTGATATATTTGCCATCAGATTTATTTTCATTCCATCAGGTGTTTTTGAAACAAGTCTTCTGGTAAGATAAAAATTTTTACGCTGCTTTATGAAATTGTCTCTTTTCTTTTTATATTCTTCAATAACCTCTGATGTTGGCTCTACAATCAAATATCCATTTGTCCCATCAAGAATAGCCATCTGACCTTCCTCTATTTTTTCAAGAACATTTTCAAGACCAACAACAGCAGGAATTTCAAGCGCCTTTGCCATAATTGCAGTATGAGAGGTTTCGCTCCCGATTTCTGTTGCAAATCCTAAAACATATTTTCTGTCAAAAGAAACTGTTTGAGATGGAGATAAATCATGGGCAACAATGATGACTGGCTTATCAAAGAATTTTTTTTCCTCTCCCTCTCTTAAATACGAAAAAACCCTTTCCGCAACATCAAGAAGATCCCGTCTTCTATCTTTTGTAAGATCTTTATCTGACCTTCCAAAAAGCGTCAACAAACTCTCTATTGTCTTGTGAAATGCATTCGCCGCATCTATCTGCTCGGTTTTAATATTACGAATTGTTTGTTCCTTCAAATGTTTGTCTTTTAAAAACATTAGATGCACAGCAAAAATCTCTGCGTACTTCTCGCCGATAGTAGACGAAACCTCTTTCTGGGTTTCAAGAATATCTTTTTCTGCATTTTTTAAGGCATTTTCAAAGCGTTGGACCTCAAGAAATATTTTATCTTCAGGTATTTTTTTTTCTGGCGGAAGTAAAAATATATTTCTCAACACAGCAGCCCTTGCAATGGCCACGCCCGATGATACAGGTATTCCTGTGAAACGTTTCATAATGACTATCCAATATTATTAAGCCTGTCCTCATCTTCCTTTATTATCTGGTATGCTTCTTCGGGTGTTTTACTCATCCTCAGATAATTGCGGAAAACCTTATCTTTTAAAAGACGTGCTATTTTTGCCAGCGCCTTCAAATGAATTCCAGTCGCTCCAGATGGTGCAAGAACAAGAAATATAATATAAACCGGCTCCCCATCAAGGGAATCAAAATTTATGCCTTTCTCTGATGTCCCGAGCGCACATACAAGATTCTTAACCTGATCTGTTTTTGCATGGGGAACTGCTATCCCCTGGCCTATTCCTGTTGAACCAAGTTTTTCCCTCTCGAGAAGTATATCAAGAACCTGTTTTCTATCCTGAATAAGATTATTTTTTTCAAGCACCTGTAAAAGTTCATCAAGCGCTGCCTGTTTTTCTGTTGCCTTCATCCCGATAATAATTTCTTTCTCGCTAATAAACTCACTTATTTTCATATTAATTCCTCCTCTATAGGTTCACTCATTGAAACAGGACTGAAAAAATTTTTTCCTGTTTTATTTTTTTTGCTTCGTCTTTTTTGATGTTCCTTACTCAAATAAATCTTAAGTTTATCAACAAGTTCTTCCAATCCTGCATTAAGATTATTCGAATTTACCTTCATAAATATTTTTGACCTGCGGTATTGTATTTTTGCTTCCATAATAAACTCGAATTTTTCTTTTTTTATAATAAGGGTTATATCTGGTTCTCCTTTAAAAAACCTGTTTAGTTTTGAAAATTTTTTCTCTGCAATTTCTTCAAATCTATCATCAACCTGAACATGAACAAGCCGCAAATTAAATGCCATTTTTACCTCCTTTTGTTAAGGGAGATTACCTGCAGAAGAAAAAACCTTATCCTGTGTTTCAATGCGAACAAGAGTTAAATCCGGGAAATAATATTTAAGAATTTCTCTATATGTTTCTCCCTGTTCAGCCATCTTCTTTGCTCCCCACTGACAAAGCCCAACTCCATGCCCATATCCTTTTCCTTCAAACAAAAAATTAGTTCCTTGTTTTCTAACTGTAAAAAGGACACTTGGTAAACTTTTCTCGGATTTAAAAGATGTTAAACCATTTATTGTCCTCATTCTAAAATCATCTGCTTTCATAATTCTACTACTCGACTTTCCTGAAAATTCAATCTTTGTTGCACGTCCACTGTCATCATACCCGAGAATTCTTATAGATAAAACGTCTATACCAACGATATCTTTCAGATCTCTCTGTGTAAAACTTTTGCTCCAGTAATAAAATGGAGTTTCTGAACAAAAAGGATCTTCAACTCCCTTAAGAAGTGGATAGTTTCCTCCCCATACATCTGACGCAAAACTCGTATGTCCACCACAACAGGCATGGAAAAAGGATGGAACAATATTATATTCATTTTCACTGTTCTGTCCAGCGAGAACCTCATCTTTTGTTTCTTCAACAGCCCTTACAATGGATTCATTTTCAGAATAAACCCCACCGTAAACCTGATGGTATATTGTGTCACTTACATCATAAGGAAGATTTTTTTTCGCTGCAATAGTTTTGTAATAATAAATCAAGGTTCTCGAACAAACCGCCTGCGCCTTCAATGCCTCAAATGGCCAGGATTTTTCCATCTCTTTCCCAATAACACCATAAAGATATTCTTCTATATCCATGGTGTTTACCACAAGGTAGTTATGGTTCCATTTAATCAGAGACAATTGTCCCCTATATTTTCCTCTGAATGATTCAAGAGATGGTTTACCCCTATCACTCCAGATGCATACACGAACCACATCTGAACAAAAACCTGCCTGACAGAATAAAAAAACCAAACTAATTAACACTGCCTTTTTTGAAAAAAATCTGAACATTTCCCTCAAATTTTAACCTATTTTCATTAAGATTATAAACAATCTTATCTGCCTTGTACTTGTTTAAGCCCTGAACAAGTTCTGGCGACCCTTCCATAATAACTGTTTCATCTTTTTCAATATAGGTAAGTTGGTCGCATTTAGCAGTAAAGTTAACCTGCGATGTTTCTGGATTCTTTTGAACTACGGTAATGTTATTTTTTATAACAATCTTTTCGATGTTTTGTGTAGAAGAATCAAGAAAAACCTCGCCTGACCCCTTTGGACCTGTATTTATCTGAACAACGAAATTTTTGCTATTAATCTCTAAGGATGGTTTTGCAACAGATGCATTCGAATCTGATGATTTTTTTTCTGCTGCTTCTCCTTTGAGATTCGCCTTAAACGAATCTCCGAAAAATTCTATTGAAAAATCTTTAATTGTCTGACCGGTACCTGTTGATTCCATTGTTGTTTTTTTTCTACTACATCCAGACGATAAAAAACAAACCAGAACTAAAACTGTAAACAATCTTCCAATATTTTTTTCCATTTTCCCTGACTTTTTATTATAATCTCAACACACTCCCTGAAAGCATCTTTTCCTGAATTCTTGCTGACAACGTACTTCACAATATTTTTAACATCCTCACATGCATCACGCGGTGCAACTGAAAAACCAACACTTTCAAGTACAGGAATATCAAGAATATCATCTCCCATATAACAAACCTCTTCCATATTAATCTTATATCTTTTGCAAAGATGTTTCAAAACCTTCATCTTATCTTCGGTATTTTCAAAAACAAAATCAACATCAATATCAGAAACTCTTTTTTCGAGAATTCCTGTCTTCTTCCCTGAAATAATTATACTCTTTAATCCTGCAGCCTTTAACATCTTAAAAGCCATTCCATCTTTAACAGAAAAATTTTTACACTGCCTGCCGTTTTCACCATAGAATATCTTTCCGTCAGTCAGAACTCCATCGGCATCTGTTGCAACAAGTTTAATCTTTTTAATATCATAATTCATAGGCAAATTGTCTCTTACCAAGAACATCGTGAAGATGTACAATTCCTTTTGCTCTTCCGTATTTATCTCTTATAACAAGACAAGTTATTTCCTTTTCTTCCATTGTTGCGAGTGCCTGAACAGCAAGGTTATCCTCGGATATTCCAAGAGGATTTTTGGTCATACACTCCCCTGCTTTTATACTATAAACATCCTTTTTATCAGCAAGTAACCTTCTCAGGTCTCCATCAGTGATAATACCTACAACCCTTGATTTTTTATCCAGTACAAGAGTAAACCCGATATTCTTCCTGTTTATCTCTGATATAACATCCTCCATTGAACTATTTTGGTAAACAGTTGGAATTTTATTTCCTGTTTGCATAACATCCCTTACCTTAAGCATAAGCCTTTTCCCTAAATTTCCGCCTGGATGATAAAAAGCATAATCTTCTTTCTGAAAACCCTTTATTGTAAGAAGTGTAATGGCAAGTGCATCTCCGAGAACAAGAGCAGTAGTTGTACTTGAAGTTGGAACAAGTGAAAAGGGATCTGCCTCACATATTGGTCCTGTATCCAGAACCACAGTACTTTGCAGTCCTAAAGAACTTTTCTGACTTGATGTAATGCTGATAATTGGGACACCTATTCTTTTTAGTGATGGTATGATTCTAAGGATTTCCTCTGTTTCTCCACTGTTCGAGAGAACAAGAACAATATCTGTCTTGCTTACCATCCCAAGGTCCCCGTGTATGGCTTCTCCTGGGTGTAGAAATGTTGATGGAGTACCGGTGCTTGCAAGGGTTGTTGAAATCTTTCTTCCTATGATCCCGCTTTTCCCAATACCTGTAACAATAACCTTGCCCTTACATGAAACAAGTAATTCAATTGCCTTAAAAAATCCATTTCCAAGACATTTACTGGCACTGACAAGATTAGAGATTTCAACATTAATAACCCTTTTTGCCTCAGAAATAATTCGCTTTTTATTTAATTTAGTTTTTGTATTCATTCTTTTTGACAACATCCCAGATTCTTATAAGTTGTTCAAGGATTTTTCTCACCGAGGACAAAGAAATTGTATTGGCAGCATCAGAAAGTGCCTTTTCTGGATCAGGGTGAACCTCGAGAAAAACTGCATCACACCCAACAGCAACTGCTGCTCTGCAAAGATATGGAACAAAATCTCTGTTACCGCCTGAAGAACAACCAAGTGCACCTGGTTGTTGAACACTATGAGTACCATCAAAAATAACAGGCCATCCATATGATCTCATTACTGGCAGAGAACGGAAATCAACCACGAGATTATTATACCCAAAAGTAGTGCCTCTTTCTGTTAAAAGAATTTTTTTGCAACCAGAAAAAGTAAGTTTTTCAACGATATTTTTAGTTTCCCACGGCGACATAAACTGCCCTTTTTTTACATTAACGGGCTTACCTGTTTTCCCTGCATTTATAAGAAGATCTGTCTGTCTGCACAAAAAAGCAGGAATTTGAATTATATCCACAACCTCAGAAACAGGTTCAATTTGATTAATACAATGAATATCAGTAAGAACAGGTACCCCGATTTTTCTCTTAATAAGAGATAGAATATTTAATCCTTCCTCTATGCCAGGCCCTCTGAACGATTTTATAGAACTTCTGTTTGCTTTATCAAATGACCCCTTAAAGACATAACCCACACCAAAACGATCTGTTAGTTTCTTCAAATCTTCGGCAATAATAAGGGAAATCTCTTTGTTTTCAAGCACACAAGGACCCGCAATCAGACACAACCTCGATCCTCCAAACACACAGTTTGCTACCCGTACCTTATTCATAATCTTAATAAACCTTTATAAATATCTATTACAAATGTAAAAGTTAAACTGTAATTACAGGACTATTTTTTATCCTGTCTATTTCATTATTGTATTCCACTCAGTCCCTTTACAAAAGAAGGAACATATGAGTAAGAGATATTTCTTGTAAAGAGGACCTTATCCTCAATTCAAATGAACTACCTCCTATAATAACAGGCATTAACCAGGTGGCCATTGCATTTTTCGCCCGCCGAGGAGGTGAATATGGAGATGGTCAATACTCTGTCCTGCATCTTTATTTGTATTTATAACAATTCTAAAACCAGTTTCTGAAACATTCAATTTTTTTGCAACCTGAGTTGCAACCACGAGCATTCTACCGATAAGCGGTTCGTCCTGGCTGTTAACATCAAGCAGATTTGTTAGATGCCTACGGGAAATAATAAGAACATGAACAGGTGCCTGAGGATTGATATCGTGAAACGCAATAATATCATTATCCTGATATATTTTCTTAGCGGGTGTTTTGTCTTGTGAAATTCTGCAGAAAACACAATCCATGATTACACCTTTGTTCCCTCTGGAACCTTTTGATATACCTGGATTATATCCCCTGGTTGAAAATCATCAAAATCAGATATTCCTATTCCGCATTCTGTATTCACAGCAACCTCGCGAACCGAATTCTTGAATCTTTTTAAACTCGTTAAAAAACCTTCAAATATAAACCTTCCATCTCTCACTATCTTGACCTTTGCGTCTCTTGTTACTTTTCCTTCAACAACAATACAACCAGCCACTGACTGGTTCTTCCCCATTTTAAAAACCTGTTTAACAAGCGCCTGCCCAATCATTACCTCGACCTCTGGGGGTTTTATCATTCCCTCGAGCGTATTTTTCAAATCCTCGAGGAGATCGTAAACAAGGCGATATATCTTTATTTCAACCCCTTGTTGCTTTGCAAGTTTTTCCGCCTTCGAATCAATGCCAACACTATAACCAACTATAAGCGCATTAGAACAAACAGCAAGAAGAACATCAGACTCATTCACTGCACCAAGTCCAAAATGTATAAAATTAATGGTTGCTCCTGGTTTTTCTGAATTACGTGCTTTTGCATTAATCTTTTCAATATATGCCTTTATCGCTTCCTGCGAGCCTACTGAATCAGTTTTAAGAATAATTCTCAATTCTTTAAGAGCACCCTGGGCAATCTGCTTTTGAAGATCCTCGAGGGTAATCTGCTTTTGTAGTTTATCCTGTACTGTTTTCTGCTGTTGAACTTTCTCTTCAACACGTTTCCTTGCATCTGTTTCAGAACCAACAACCATAAATTTATCTCCTGGAGAAACTGCTGTACTCGCACCGAGAAGTTCAACAGGAGTTGAAGGCCCTGCTTTATCAATACGATTCCCGGTTTCATCAAACATTGCCCTTACCTTTCCCCATGCATTACCGCATACAAAAAAATCTCCAACACTTACAGTTCCATTCTGAACAAGAAGATGCATTACAGGACCCCTCTGTTTATGAAGATATGCCTCAAGTACAACACCCTCTCCTGGTCTTTGAGGGTTTGCCCTGAGTTCCATCATTTCTCCCATTAAAAGTATAATCTCAAGCAATTCATTAATATTCTGCCCTGTAACACCCGATACATTGAGAAAAACTGTTTGCCCTCCCCATTCTTCTGGAACAAGTCCATAATTACTTAATTGTTTTTTTACTACATCGGGATTTGCATTTGGTTTATCAATCTTATTTATTGCAACTATAATAGGCACCCCGGCTGCTTTACAATGATTTATTGCCTCTATTGTTTGTTGCTTAACACCCTCATCTGCTGCAACAACAAGAACAACGATATCCGTAACTGTTGCGCCTCGGGCCCTCATCGCTGTAAAAACTTCATGGCCAGGGGTATCAATAAAAACTATGGAACCTTCTTTTATATTAACCCTGTAAGCACCTATTTTTTGAGTAACCTGTCCGAATTCGCGAGCCGCGATATTTGACTTACGAATAAAATCAAGAATTGTGGTCTTGCCATGGTCAACATGCCCCATAACAGTAACAATGGGTGCACGGGGAACAAGTTCTTCTTCTGTTTCTGCCGCAGTTCCAGCAAAATAGCTTTCTTTTGTTTTTTTAATTTCAACAGGGACACCCAAAACTTCACAGATCTTCTTAATATTGTCGACCCCTATCTTATCATTAAGTCTTGCAGTAATTCCAAGATCTGAAAGTTGTTTTAGAATATCTCCTGCAGGAATACTCAGTTTTGAAGCGAGATCTCCAACTGTATCTGTTCCATCTGAAATTATGGGTCTATCAGAAAATTTGCTCTTTTTTATATATTCCTTAATAACAGAGATTTCTTCGTCCTTTAACCCACTTACAAATGTCTTGCCTTTAATCCCTACTTTTTCACAAATGTCTAAAACTTGCTTTGGAGACATTTTTATTTGTTTAGCATACTGGTACACTCTCATTTATTGTTCTCCAGATTATTTTCAGTACTATCTGGCTGTGTATCCTTAATATGTTGAATAGCCCTTTGAATTAATTCTTTTGCTTCATCTTCAGAAATACCTGCGGAAGAAGAAATCTCTGCACTTTTTGCAACACTGATAGATTTTATTGTCTCGTATCCTGATTTTTTCAGTTGATTGGCAAGATCTTCATCAATACCGAGAAGTACTGTTGCAGGGCCTTCTCCCTCTGCCCTGTTGACAATTATATTCCAGCCGGTCAGTTTACATGCAAGCCGTACATTCTGGCCTTTTTTCCCTATAGCAACAAACAACTGGTCTTTTGTAACAAGAACTGTTGCTTCATTTTTCCCACTATCAAAAACAACCTTTTCGCACTTTGCTGGAAGAAGCGCATTTGCTGTAAATTTTTCAGGATCAGGATCCCATCTTACAATCTCTATTTTCTCTCCGCCGATTTCCTTCATTATATTTTTTATCCTGCCTGCCCTATCTCCTATACATGTTCCAACAGGGTCTATTCTCGTATCCTTAGAAAATACCGCAACCTTTGTTAAATCACCAGGAAACCTTGCGATTGCCTTTATTTCAACAAGACCATCCCTTATTTCAGGTATCTCATCAATAAGTAATCTTTTGACAAAATCAGTTGCTGTTCTGGACATAATAACAGGATATACCCCTTTATTCGGTCTGCGAACTTCGAGAATCAACCCTTTTACAGAATCTCCAATATGGTATCTATCATGCGGTAAAAGATGTTTTTGAGGTAAAAGAGCCTCTGCTCTTCCGAGAGAAACAACAATATTCCCTGCTTCAAATCGTTCAACACGTCCGTTAACAATATGATCTTCAAGTTTTTTAAACTCACTGTATATTGCCGCCTTTTCTGCTTCCCGAATCTTTTGAATCAAAATCTGCTTTGCTGTTTGTGCAGCGATTCTCTCCCAGGGAAATGAAGGTGACTCAATATGGTTTCCCTTTTCATCGATAAAATAAATATCCCCTGTCTCAGGATCTATCTTAACCTCTATATCTTCCTTAAGAAATGCTCTCTTTCTATATACCGCCGACAACCCTTGCTCAAGGGAAGATATGAGAAATTCTTTTGACACACCCTTGTTTTTTTCCCAATAATCAAGTAAAGCAAGTAATTCTTTTTTCATAAATATTCACCTTTAAAATATAATATAGCATCCACCTCGCCCGATTCATCTTAAGCAGCAAATTAAATTACTAAAAATATACTCTGGCTCTATGCTTGCTACCTTCTAATGCTAAAACCACTTGCTGTTCTTAAGACAATATGGTGGCTAAGTGTTTACTGATAGTCAAATAAATTATAAGTGGAATGGTTCAAAGTGTCAAATTATCAAGGATTTTCAATTATGAAGAGAGTATCTTACCATAAAGGACATATGGAGAACTTTTATTGACCCTTATCTTAACAATATCTCCTGGATTTACACTGCCTTTAAATTTTACCTTACAATCAATATCTGGTGCATCCATTCTTGTTCTTCCTTCAAAATAATTGTTTTTCTTTTCATCTACAATGACATCAACAATACTATGGACAAAAGATGATGAAATTTGTTTGTTTATCTCTTTCTGAACATTTATCAAATGTCTCAATCTTAAATTTTTCGTTTTATATGGAACCTGGCAAGGCATTAAAGACGCTTTTGTATTTTTTTCAGGGCTAAAAATAAATGCACCTAATCTTTCAAACCTTATCTCTTTAACAAATCCAAGGAGTTCCTCAAAAATCCTATCTGTTTCTCCTGGAAAACCAACCATTAAGGTAGTACGAAGACATACACCTTTAATGGAGTTTCTTATATGTTCAAAAAATTTTCTATAATCCATCACTGGCCGGTTCATTTCTCTTAAAATATAAGGATTTATATGCTGAATAGGAATATCAAGATATTTACAAAAACAAGAATTAGTATCTATAAGTTCAAGGAGTTCATCAGTTATTCCCGTAGGATGAAGATATAGCAATCTTATCCAGGGAAATCCTATGTCTGCAATTTTTTTAAGTAGTTGAACAATAGCGTATTGACCTGTATCTCTGCCGTAAGAGGTAATATCGTGCCCAACAATAATAATCTCTTTAATCCCTGATTGAAAAAGGAACTCTGCCTCGTATAATATCTCCTTCTCAGAAAAACTAACAAGGGATCCCCTTATAGATGGAATTGTACAGTAAGAACACATATTGCTACATCCCTCAGTAATCTTAAGGTATGCATAAGGCCAGGTTGATATAACCCTCGGAACCTTGCAATAATGCCTTATATGTTTTCTCTCGACAATATTAACTCTTTTACCCTGTTCAATCTTGTTTATAAGTTCTGGCATTCGCAAAATGTCGTAAGGTCCAATAACTCCGTCTATATCTATGTCCTTAAAAAGATCTTCAGAGCTGCGTGCTGGTAAACATCCTGCAACTATTATCTTAAAAGAAAATTTTTTCTTTAATTTTTTCAATTTTGAAATCACACTTTTTGCTTCGAGAAATGCTGGCTTTATAAAGGAACAGGTATTGACAATAACATAATCGGCCTCTCTCATATCTGTTGTAACTGCGTATCCAGAACTACCCACAATACCTATAATTTTTTCAGAATCAACAAGATTTTTTGGACACCCGAGTGTTATCACGTAGATTTTTATCATGGCAGGAACAAACCATCCTCTATTTTAATCTCAACAACCTGTCCCTTTTTGCCAAAAGGACCTTTTGTTTCACCATCTTTTTCGATAAAAAGTGCACCTGCATTGCCCACTCTTATGTTTATCTTATGTCCTGATATTTTAATAGTGTCATTTTTTTTGAGTGTTTTTTCAACCTTTTTGGTACCATCAGAAAAAACTCTTATCCACACGTCTTCTGTTGCCTTTAATACTATATCGTGTGAGAAATTTTTTGAAGCAGCCGGAATATTATCCTGTTGTTCTCCAATTTTTACATTCGACTTTTGTTTACTTGTCCAGAAAAATATCGCCAGCAGTAAAATAAGAATTACAATAAAACCTTTAAAAAGATATCTGGGAAGTTTTATTTTATCAGTAGAAACACTTTGTTTTTCCTCGTCTATCTTTTTTTCAACTGGTTTAAACTCAGGACAATTATCTATAATTTCCCGTGGTATATTAAGATATTCAAGATACTTTTTTAGAAACCCCATTCTGTGGACAAATGATGGAAAGTCATTCCAATTACCCTCTTCCATATCCCTTAAAAACCTTACAGGAATAAATGTGTCCTCAGAGATCTTCTCGAGGTCAATCCCTTTTTTCAATCTGGTTTCCTTCAAAACTTCATGGATTGGTTTATCCATTATTATCTTTCTGGTCAATTCCACCCTTGAGAATAATCCTGGGCTTACCTTCTCTATAAGGTCCCACTATTCCTTCTGATTCCATTCTTTCTACTAATCTTGCTGCCCTGTTAAACCCTATCTCAAGACGCCTCTGAAGCATAGAGATTGACGCAATTCTTGTCTCAAGTACAATCCTCACTGCCCTCGTATATAATTCATCATCTTCTGAACCTGAAAAAGAACCTCCCATAGAAGATGTATCCTGATCTTCTGATGTACTTTCAAGAATCTCCATTTTGTATTCTGGACTTGCCTGATTCTTAATAAAAGCTGTTAAATTTTCAAGTTCTTCATCGCTAACAAATCCACCTTGAGCCCTTATGGGATGAGACCTGCCCGGTGGAATAAAAAGAAGATCTCCTCTTCCGAGTAATTTTTCCGCGCCTTTTGAATCAAGAATTGTTTGAGAATCAAACTTGGATGAAACCTGAAACGCAATCCTGCACGGAAGATTTGCCTTTATAATACCTGTGATAACATTTACAGAAGGTCTCTGGGTCGCAAGAATCAGATGTATGCCAGCAGCCCTCGAAAGTGCTGTTAATCTTATAATACTGTTTTCTATCTCATTTCTTGCTATTAACATAAGATCAGCAAGCTCATCAACCACAACAACAATATAAGGAAGTTTTTCCTCTGCTTCTATATTATAGATATCTATGTTTCTTGCCTTTGCTTCTGCAAAAAGATGATATCTGCGGTCCATTTCCTTTATAAGCCATTTCAATGAATTGACCGCCTTTTTTATATCGGTTATAACAGGAAGTATCAAATGTGGTATATCATTATAGATAACAAGTTCAACCATTTTCGGGTCAATCATCAAAAACTTTACTTCTTCAGGAGATGCCTTAAAGAGTATACCGGTGATAAGTGAATTAAGACAAACTGTCTTGCCTGATCCTGTTGCACCAGCAATCAAAAGATGCGGCATTATTTTAAGATCTGATATAACTGGCTTACCAAGGATATTTTTACCTATTGCCATGGTTAATTTTGATGGAGAACTCTGAAATTCTTTGCTTTCAAGAATTTCCCGCAGACAAACTATTGAAATTTCTCTATTTGGCACCTCAATTCCGATGGTTGACTTACCTGGGATTGGAGCAACCATTCTTATAGGACTTGCCTTCAAACTCATTGCAATGTTATCTGCAAGTTTGGTAATCTTTGGAAGAGGTATGCCTGGCGCGGGTTGAATTTCATAAAGGGTCACCCTTGGACCCTGGGTAAAGTTAACAACCTCTCCTTCTATTCCAAAATCATTTAGTGTTTCCTCTATAACCTGGGCATAAACCCTTAAATCTTTTTCTGTTTCTTTTTCAGGCTGTTTGGCTGCTTTTAACAAAGACACTGAGGGAAACTGATACTTCTTTCCATTAACAATTGATGATTGTTTACGAGAAGACACCTTTGCCTGTGGTTGAATCTTTACAGTGTCTGTTATAATCTCTTCTTTTGGTTCGGGAACAGTGGTTCTCGGGATGGTATGAACTTCAGATTGGACATCATCCTTCTCATTCTGCTGATTAGAAATAAAAGATGTCTCCTTTTTTATCCGTTTTGTCGACCGGGGCTTTGGAGTAAAAACAGGCTCTGGCCTAAAGGCATTTGAGATTACCTCAACAATATCCTCAAATGGTGAATAAAAAATCCTTGATGACGAAACAAACAATCCAGCACTCGTTATTGCAAGAAGAAAAAAACCTCCCTTTGTTCCAAAATATGAACTAACGCCACTATTTATTAAAAATCCCAGGATTCCACCAGCAGGGAAAATATTTGAGGAGGAAGAATAAATAGAATTCCGCACAGATTCTACAAAACCCGCAAGGACGAAAACAAAAATAATACAACCAATAACCTCGAATGTGGAAAACTTCTGATTCTTCCATGTTCTTGTCCATGCATAAAAAAATATGGCTGCGAGACAAACATATGAAATCCACCCAAACAGGAAAAACATCAGAGAAGATATATTTGCACCAAATTTCCCACCAAAATTTACTGGAATATTATTTACAGGATACCTAAACTGACAGAATCCAAAACATGGGTCTGCAGGATTATAGGAAATCAAACACAAAAAGAAGTATATTGCTATTCCGAGAAGCCCTATACCAATAAAGCGTGTAAAATTTCTTTCCATCTTGTTAATTTTAACATAAAATAGATGTATTGTATAAATATAAATGGCTATCGTTGGATAACGAAAATAACAAAATGACAAAAATAATAAAAACAACAGCGTGATTAAAAATGATTTAATGGTTTAAGGAAGTCCTGCATTTTGCAATAAATATTCGAGTATTTACATTTGATCCTGCCAGGAATTACTTAAGCATAATTACAGATTTGTTATAGTGTTAACCAGGAGATCCAATGGCTGACAGAGATAGAAAAAATTTGAAGTTTGCAAATATTCTGAAATACCAGATTACTCAGATTATCCAGAAGGAACTATCAGACCCGAGAATTGGCTTTATTACCATCACAAATATAAAAATAAGTTCTGACAGAAGACGCGCAACAGTTTACGTAAGCATCCTCGGAGATGAAAAGCAAAAAAAAGAATCTTTGAAAGGACTTACCAGTGCTGCTGGATTTATAAGACATACCTTAAGTAGAAAAATAGAAACCCGATTTACACCTGAGATTGAATTTATAGAAGATATAAACCCTGCAACGAGAGTTGAAGAAATCTTAAGGGAAATTGAAGGGAGTAAGGAACAATGAAAAACCATGAATTAAAAGAACATCTTGAGAAAATTTTAAGATATGCCGGTTATGAGTTTGACAGGTTCAATGTATTTCCGTCAATGAAAAAAGAATTCGGAGATTTTTCAACAAATCTTCTATTTAAGATAAAAGATCCAACGCAAACAAAAACCAACACAGAGAAAATAATTTACCTTTTACAGCAGGATAATTGGATACAAGAAAATTTTGAGAAAATAGAAGAAAAAAACTCATTCATAAATTTTTTCCTGAAGGAAAATATCATATACTCAACAATACCCGAGATTCTTTCAAAAAAACACGAGTATGGAAAATCAAGTTATGGAGAGAAAAAAAGAATCCTCGTTGAGTTTGTAAGTGCCAATCCGACAGGACCTCTAACAATTGCTCATGGAAGACAGGCAGCATTCGGTGAAGCCATCAGCAGAATACTCTCCTTTTCTGGATATCAGGTTAACAAAGAGTACTACCTTAATGATTGTGGAAGACAGATGGAACTTCTGGGAATTTCATTAAAAGCACACTATCTTCAGATAAATGGAATACCTGCAGAAATACCTGAGGATGGATATCATGGAGATTATATGAAAGATATTGCTGCAAAACTACCAAAAGGTTGCGAGAATAAACCCAATAGTTTCTTTGAGGACTTCGCGAGGGAAGAAATACTTAAAACAATAAAAAAAGACCTGAAAAACTTTTCTGTTCATTTTGACAGTTGGTTTTCAGAAAAACAGTTGCGTCTCAGTGGAAAGGTTGAAAAAATCATTGAAAAACTAAGGGAGAATGGATACGTTTATCAGGCAGAGGGAGCACTATGGTTCAAATCAACAGCATTCGGAGATGATAAGGACAGGGTACTGGTAAAACAGGATCGTTCATACACATATCTCGCGCCTGACATCGCTTACCACGCAGATAAAATACAAAGAGGTTATGATATTTTGATAAACCTGTGGGGACCTGATCATGCTGGTTATGTCCCGAGAATCAAAGCAGCTGTTGCAGCGTGCGGATTTTCTCCTGAGAAACTTCATGTAATTATCGTACAACTTACCACACTTTTCAGAGGAAAAGAAAAAATTTCAATGTCCACGAGAAAAGGTCAATTTATTACGCTCAGACAATTAATGGACGAAGTTGGTCCTGATGCAACAAAATTTTTCTTCCTTTTCAGAAAAGCCGATAGTCACCTTGATTTTGACCTTGATCTTGCGAAGAAAAAAACAGAAGAAAATCCTGTTTATTATATTCAATATGCATTTGTCCGCGCAATACATATTATGATGTTTGGAAAAGAAAAGGGGGTTTCAGAAGAAGAAATTATCAATGCAAATTTTTCTTTACTTAAAGAAGAACAAGAACTTGAGATACTCAGAAAATTAAAAAATTTTCCTTTAACAGTGGAACAATCAGCGAGAACGCTTGAGGTTTCAAAAATCGCCCACTATCTTCTTGAACTTGCAGGCGCCTTTCATTCGTACTACCAGAAATTCAGAGTTATTGATGAAGATCGCGAAATCTCATCTGCACGACTTGCTCTTGTGCATTGTTTTTATATTGTGATGCATAATGGACTGGAACTTCTCGGTATATCAAAACCCGAAAGTATGTAATGTGTCTTAAAATCGTACAAGCAGTTGACATTTTTTTAATTTTAATGTATGCTGATTTTGTATGCCTACTAAAAGAGAAATTACAACAATAATTCAAAATATTGGTCTCTGGGATAAACAGGCAATCGAGAAGGCGCTACAGGAACAAGAAACCACGGATAGACCTCTAAAGGAAATATTCCAGAATATGGGATTATTACCATTTGGAGATATACCCGCAACATTGTTTTTTCAACTCGGAATTGTTCAACAAAACCTGCCGCTGAGAGAAATTCCTCCTGATGTAATAAACCTTATATCTCCATCTTTTGCAAAAAAACACAGAATTATACCATGGGAAATTAGAGAAGACCAAAAACTTGTTCTCGTTACAGACGATCCCATAAACATTATAGCCAGTGATTATTTCAAAAAGGTTCTTAATATCCCCAATGACATTGAAATAATTGTTACATTTCCAGGCGAAATAGACCAGTTAATAGCAAAATATTTTGAACAACAGGATATGGAGGACCTTTCCGCGATGTTACAGGAGGTCGGAAGCGCTGATACCATAGAATCACTTGAAGATGAAGAAATTCTGACAGATGAGGATGAAGAGGCCCTTGCACTTCAGGCGCCGGTTGTAAAGATTGTTAACCTGGTATTTGTTGAAGCATTACGAAGAAGGGCAAGTGATATACATTTTGAACCACTTGAAAAAAGATTCAGGGTAAGGTTCAGAATTGATGGCGTTCTTTATGAGGTTGTCAGTCCTCCAAAGAGAATTGAAAGAGCGGTAATTGCCCGTGTGAAACTTATGTCAAAAATGGACCTTGCTGAAAAACGACTCCCTCAAGATGGAAGGATAATGCTTGATATAGGAGGGAAGCCAATTGACTTTCGTGTTTCAACACTTCCCGGCATTTATGGGGAAAGTCTTGTTCTAAGAATCCTCGACAAAACAACAGCGCTCAAAGACCTTGAGCAACTGGGATTTATGGAAGAAGACAGAAAGGTATGGGAAAACCTTCTTAGATATTCTGGGGGGCTTCTTCTTGTAACAGGTCCAACTGGTTCAGGAAAAACAACAACCCTTTATGCTTCACTAAAAAAACTGAATACAATTGACAAAAAACTGATGACAGTTGAAGAACCTGTTGAATATCAAATACCTGGAATAAACCAAACACCGGTAAGGCCTGAAATAGGACTTACTTTTGCCTCTGTTCTTCGAGCATTCCTGCGTCAATCACCGGATGTAATACTTGTAGGAGAAATCCGTGATTTCGAAACAGCGGATATTGCATTGCGTGCAGCTCTTACAGGACATCTTGTTTTTAGTACTCTTCATACAAATGACGCGCCCAGCGCAATCAACCGTCTTATTGATCTTGGCGTTCCGCCTTTCCTTGTAGCATCATCTGTCCAGGGGGTTATGGCGCAACGACTTGTAAGGGTTCTATGTAAATACTGTAAACAACCTGTGGAACCAGATGATCAAGCAAAACAACTTCTGAATATTAAGGAAGATGAAAAGGTTCCAATATATGAACCAAGGGGATGCCCTGAATGTAATTTTACTGGTTTTACTGGTAGAATCGCTGTATTTGAGATTTTTGTTATGACGGATACCCTGCGAGACCTCGCGATGAGAAGGGTAACAGCTGAAGAACTAAAAAAAGAAGCGCGTAGAATGGGAATGTCAACAATGAGAGAAGATGGATTTAGAAAGGTAAAAATTGGAATGACAACACTTCAAGAGGTTATTGAAGTTGCTGGAAAAGAGGAATGATATATGGCAAAACCAATTGAAGAACTGCTTGAAATGATTGTTAGAGAAAATGCTGCAGACCTGCACATAAATGTTGGGCTGCCACCAATGATGAGACAGCACGAAGGATTGGTAAAGATGGATTCAGAACCCCTTACACCTGAAGACACTGTTAATTATATGAAGGCAATAACATCAAGAGAACACCAGGAAGAACTTCAAAGGGTCGGTGGAACTGATTTTGGTTTTGCATTTAAGGACATAGCCAGATTTCGTGTTTCTGTTTTTAAGGAACGCGGTCATATTGCAATGGCATTAAGATTAATACCATATAAATTTTTAACCTTTGAGCAGTTGGGTCTTGAAGAAAGAACAATGAAATATCTTTTAACAAGACCGCGCGGTCTATTGCTTGTTACAGGACCCACTGGTTCAGGAAAAACAACAACACTCGCGTCTATGATTGATTATATGAATGCAAATATGGACCGACATATTATTACAATTGAAGACCCTATTGAATATTATCATTTTCACAAACGTTCAATTGTTACACAAAGAGAATTAGGTGTTGACGTTCCTTCGTTTGCAGAGGCGCTCAGAAGAGGTCTAAGACAGGACCCTGATGTATTCCTTGTTGGGGAATTAAGAGACCTTGAAACAATTGAAGCCGCAATTACTGCTGCTGAAACAGGACACGTTGTGTTTGGCACACTCCATACAACAGGTTCAACCCGAACCATTGATAGAATGGTAAATGTATTCCCTGTCGCGCAACAAGAACAAATTAGGGTTATGCTTTCTGTATCAATACTTGCTATCATATCACAACTTCTTCTTAATAGGGTTGATAAACCAGGAAGGATTGCTGCTTTTGAGATTATGATTGTAACCCCTTCTATACAAAACCTTATTCGTGAACGAAAAACATACAGAATTCTTTCAGATATTCAGACAGGTATGAAGATGGGAATGATTACGCTTGATGCATACCTGATGAGATTATTCAGAGAAGGAAAGATATCATTTGAAACTGTTATGATTTATAGCCAGGACCCTGAACAGGTTAAACTACAACTTGCTGCTGAAGGTCTAATTGATGAGAAACTTGCATCGAAAAAATATGGCGAAAGTCTCGATATAGAAGATGAACAAAAGGTAAAATAAAAAATGGCTGAAAGAAAACTTCTCGGAGAGATGCTGATTGAAGCAGGCCTTGTAACAGAGAAAGAACTTGATGAAGCCCTGAAGGAACAGGCAAAGTCAGGCGGATTTCTCGGAAGAATTCTTGTTGAAAAAGGATATGTTAGTGAAAAAGACCTAAAAAAAATCCTAAGTACTCAATCAGGCATTGAAATGATTGACTTAAAAAATACACCTATTGATAAAAATGCCATAAGCGCCTTTCCCTCTGCCCTCGCAAAAACATATAATGTTTTGCCGATAAAACTTGATAAAAATTTACTGACACTTGCGGTTGGTGATACCTTAAGTTTGAACATACAGGATGATATATCCTTTATTCTCGGGTATAAAATAAAAATGGTCCTCGCAGATGAAGAAGATATCAAAGAAAATATAAATGTTTATTATGGTTCTGAAATGGAAACCATTGATGACCTTATCAAGTGGATTTCTCAGGATATGTCTGAAATGGAAGAACTCGAAACACTCGCCTCAGGACATGGAGAATATGCGACCATCACAAGCTTAGAAGAAATAGCATCACTGCCACCAGTTGTGAAACTTTTTGACCTTATCCTTCTTCAGACAGTAAGAGACAATGCCTCAGATGTTCACCTCGAACCATTTGAAAAGGACTTCAGGGTTAGATACAGGGTTGATGGCGTACTTTACGACATGGTTCATCCTCCAAAAGGGCTTTCCTTTGCGTTATTTTGCAGGTTTAAGATTATGGCCTCAATGGATATTGCTGAACGGCGATTACCCCAGGATGGTAGAATTGAACTTTCTGTTATGGGAAGACCAGTGGATTTACGTGTGAATACTGTACCAACTGTTTTTGGAGAATGCCTAGCAATACGTGTTCTTGATAGAGGGAAAACAATATTTGATATGGAAAATCTCGGTCTTTTGAAGGAAGAAATGGACATTGTCGAAAATCTTATCCACAGACCGCACGGAATTATTCTTGCAACAGGACCAACCGGCTGTGGAAAAACCACAACTCTTTATGCACTCTTAAGAAAACTTAATACCCCTGAGGTTAAACTCATTACAACAGAAGACCCTGTTGAATATATGCTTGACGGAGCAGTTCAGGTACCTGTTAAGGAAAGCATAGGATTAACATTTGCTGCGTGTATAAGAAGCATTCTTCGTCAGGACCCTGATATTATTCTGGTTGGAGAAATCCGTGATTTTGACACAGCGCAGATGGCAATACAATCATCCCTTACAGGACACCTTGTTTTAAGCACGCTCCATACAAATGATGCACCAACAACAATAATGCGACTTGTGGATATGAAGGTAGAACCATTTCTCCTTGCGTCAACAATAGGTGGTATTATTGCTCAGCGGCTTGTAAGGGTTTTATGTTCAAGATGTAAGGAAGAATATAGACCCACAAAACAGGAAATCATTGAACTTGGTATTTCTGATGAGGTGGCTGAACAAATGAAATTCTATAAACCAGTAGGTTGTCCATTCTGTAGAGGTGGTTATAAGGGAAGGGTTGCGATATTTGAAATTCTTATCCCGAATGAAAACCTCTGGAGATGTGTTCTCGAAAAAAAGCCTCTTGGCGAGATAAGAGAAATTGCCACAGGTGAATGTGGAATGAAAACACTTGTTCAGGATGGGATTGAAAAAATTAATCTCGGGATTACATCCATAGAAGAAATTATCAGGGAAGTCCACGGATACGGATAATATTTACATATTTCAGAATAAAAGGTAATATAAATAAGGGAAAAGGAGAGAGTAAGTAATAAGAGAAAAGGAGTAAAAAATGGCCAATTTTCAATATGCGGGGCTTGATGCATCCGGAAAAGCAGTAAGTGGCACTATTGATGCGGCAAATTCACAGGATGCAATCAGCAAATTGAAAAATATGGGCTATTACATAACCAGTATTGTTGCTGGAAAATCAGGTCAAAAAATCAAGGATACATCAGCAAAACAACCAGCCAAGAAAACAACCTCCCAAAAAAAATCATCAGGCGGTGGAATCAGTATAAACATTCCATTTCTTGGTGGAAACAAAATAAAACCAAAAGAACTAACGGTTATTACCCGCCAGCTCGCAACGCTTATTGGTTCAGGTCTTCCTTTATTAAGGGCATTAAAGGTCCTTGAACAACAGAGAAAAGGCGGTGCTGCAAAAATTCTCAACAAGGTAGCAGCAGAAATAGAGCAGGGAGCCCTTTTTTCCGAGGCACTTGCAAAATTTCCATCAAGTTTCCCGAGAATATACGTCGCAATGGTTAAAGCAGGAGAAGCAGGAGGAGCCCTTGAATCTGTTTTAAGCCGTCTTGCAGAGTTTATGGAAAAAGAAGCAAAACTTAAAGGCAAGATAAAATCAGCAATGGCTTATCCGAGCGTGGTTATTGTTGTTATGATTGGTATCCTATCATTCATAATGATTAAAATTGTCCCTACATTTACAAAGATATTTGAGGATATGGAGGTTGGAGACCTTCCAGGTGCAACATTACTTCTGATTAAGATGTCAAAACTTCTTGCAGAACGTTCTTATCTGATTGTCGCATTTGTTTTTGCTCTTATAATTCTTTTCAGAATTGCAAATAAGATTAAGGTTACAAGGTATCTTATCGATAAGGTAAAACTACGGATTCTTGTATTTGGACCTGTTATATCAAAAACAATTATTGCCCGTTTTGCAAGAACATTTGCAACACTGATAACAAGTGGAGTGCCAATACTACAATCGCTTCAGATTGTCAGAGATACTGTTGGGAACGAGGTTATAGCCAATGCTATAAACGAGGTCCGCAACAGGGTCAGAGAAGGCGAGGGAATATCAGGCATAATGCTGCGAACAGGGGTATTTCCTCCAATGGTAACAAACATGATTGCTGTGGGTGAAGAAACAGGTGCAATGGATTCAATGCTCGAAAAGGTTGCAGATGCCTATGAGGCAGAGGTTGATGCTGCTGTTGCAGCAATGACATCTATGCTCGAACCAATCCTGATTGTATGTCTTGGTGTTGTAGTAGGATTTATTGTTATTTCATTGTTTATGCCTTTGATAAAGATAGCCATGAGTTTATCAGGGGGCGAAGGAGGAGGAGGCGTTGAATAGAAAAAAATTACATCTTGAAAAAAATGGGTTTACACTTATTGAACTACTCATTGTTATAGCAATCATAGCATTGCTCGGAGCAATGCTTTTGCCGGCAATAGCAGGAGCAAGAGAAAGGGCAAGAAGAACAACCTGTCTTAATAACCTACGTCAGATAATGGTTGCATTTGAAATGTTTGCAGAAGATCACTTTGAAAGATATCCTGCAGGAGCATCTGAGATATATTCCTGCATCTATCCTGATTTTATCAAAACCCCCCAGACATTCTGGTGTCCATCAACAATATCAAGAGGTATCAGGTCACCTGATAAGATTAGTAGTTCAAACTGGAATAATTCCTATTCATTCGTCTTTGGATTAACAGTAGGAAATAAATGCCCTAATCCTGTACCTGTAATAAGCGATAAGGGAATATTTGTTAGGTCTGACTTTGATCCTCCTGAGGAGGGTTATGGAAACCATAGGTTTGGAATGAATGTACAATATCTCGATGGATCAACAATGTGGGTACTTGAACCAAAGGTTGTCTATGCGGTTTACAATGGCCACGGTAAATTAGTAAATGGACCTGCTGATGGCGTAAATGTCGCATGTACTGAGACAGGAGATTGCGTAAATATTGCCGATGCCCTCGATGATAACGTACGATCTAGCTGGGGAGAATAAAAACAAAGGACTTATTATGAAAAAAAATGGGTTTACACTTATTGAACTACTTGTGGTAATGGTTATTATTACAATACTCGCTGGGATGATGCTGCCATCTTTAAGAAAAGCAAGGGCAAAAGCATCAAGGGATAAAGCAAAGAATGAAATGGCAGCACTTGCAAGTAGTGTAGTAATGGCAAAAAATGATATTGGTTATTATGTGAGATTGTGTGATTTAAGTGACGGCGAACTACCCAGTAATTATACTGGACAGACATATGTTTATTATAATAAAGACAGTGGGGAGGATGACACAGATTACGAAAGTGAAATAACATTTGACCATCCATGGGATGGGCCATATCATGTTTTTCAACCAGGCACTGTTTTCAGTGCAGAAAAAGGAAGTTTACCAGCAATAGATGGCGCCTCAGGATGGTCATTACCTGACCCTCCTACTCCAATGTATGGCACACCTCTTGACCCATGGGGGCATCCATATCTTGTGGCATATAATTCTACTGATAAAATAATGATAATATATTCTGCTGGTCCTGATGGAAAAATCCAGACAGATGCAGGAAGCACAGATATACCTTCAAACTCAGACGATCTTCTTTATTCTTTCAGGTAATTAGATAGAAATTATGAAGAAAAAAAAAGGAGTTGCACTTATAATTGTAATAGTCCTGATTCTCCTTTTCTCAGCAATCATACTATCCGTAGTTCTTACATCAACAACTGCATACAGGAGATCAGCATATTTCAGAGATAGAAACATTGCATTTAATCTTGCACAAATAGGTATCGCAGATGCTCTTTATAAACTCAACTATAGGTATCATGACTCTGATCATTATTATGGTTTTAGAGGAGATGGAGAATGCCTACGTTCTGCGGATGATAAAAACGGCCCTTATAAAATAAAAGCAACAGACCTTGGTATTTCGCTTGCTTCTGTTAGTGATGGTGTTGAGGTAAAACTTTTTATCAATGATGGGGTATGTCCTGATACTATTATCTCAACAGGAAAATTCAGAGGAAGAACAGCAAAAACCTCTGTAAATATCAGAACATTGAGTGATAAAATAACAAACCTGAAAAAACCCCTCGCTGATAATACAAACTGGGATACGAAAGGAATTCCAGAAGCATTTAACAAACACGTGATATATGCAAGTAATATTTCAGGAACAGGAACAACTGTTAAAGGAAATATTATTTCTGCCGATTCAACAAAGCCAACCCCGTGGCCATCAACATGGACAGAAGCAACATGGACAGAAACAAATATTTCTCTTCCTTTACCATCTATTCCAGTATTGCACTTTGAAGATATACCTTCTGATACTGAAATTTCTCCTGACTGGATTGAGTTTAAGGCAATAAACGGACATCCAGGATATACTACAGATGGAACCACGTGGGATACAAACACTCTGCCAACAGGCGTAAGATATGAATCAGATACAACCACAGATACCTTTATTTTTGACATTAACCATGGTTATAATCCCTCTAATCTTGGAAATAGAAAAATATATGTAAAAAAAAGCGATACACCTCCGGTCCTTAGTGGGGGAGCATGCTTCATTGGGGCAAAAGTTGTTAATCCTGTTCTTGCGGATGGAAGTATTACATTCAAGGGTGATATAACCCTCGAGGAAGATGCTATTTTTGAGGCAGATGTTGATGGCATTGATGGCATTGGTACATTTGTAATAGACCAAGATACAACATTTAGAGGCTCAGATCTTATAATTTACGACTATGACTGTTCTCCACCAGTACCAATTTTAATTGATAATCAAAATATAACCATCAATGGAGCGCTCGTAACAAACTGTTCATTAACAATAGGAACAAACGCTACAAACCTTACAATTGATGCAAGAACCAGCAGTATGAATGCTGCTATAATTATTTATTCAGGAGAAAATGCAACATTTACACTTAACTCAACGCCAAATATTATCCTTGGTAATAATCAAACATATGCATTTCTCTGTGCTTCAGAAAAAAAGATAGAAGTAAACATTGGAACATCTGGAAATGTTGATTTTATAGCAAACCCTATATTAAATCTCGGGAATAAGGCAACATTTGTTGTTTATTCCACAAAATATTCTATTATAGATCCTTCTGCTATTATTGTTGTTGGCAGTGCCTCAAACTATGCAAAAATACATGGACTCTTGTTTTCTTATGGAAATACAGATGGAGATACAGGTGGAGATATAACCCTGAACAATGCAAGCACATCTATTGAGGGATGTCTTGTTGCAAATGGAACAATAACATTGAATGCTGGAAGTTTAATATATAGCGGATTTTTTTTCAGGTCAGGATCAACAGAAATATATAAGGGATTCACAGGAGGAAGAAGAATATATCTTCCATTTAACTGGAGATTTCTCTGGTAAGATTAATGTAATTTATTGAAAAATAAAGAGTATAAACAAGGGATTCAGTGAATACTTACAAAAAAGGGTTTTCAATACTTGAACTTGTTGTTGCGATGTTTCTTCTTACTGTTGCTGTTGGCACAGGAATCTTGATTATCGCAGGGAACCTGAATATTATACAAAAATCAAATGAGATATTGCTTGCAGCGGCTGTTGCTCAATATTATGCTGAATCACTGGACCTTATTGATTTTCCTCCAGTATATTTTGATAGACAAACAGATTATCCAAAAAAAATATCCGAAACCGAACCTTTAACAACTTCCTACCAGGTTAAAAGCCCTGACCCGAATTTTAAGGTTTATAGTGGATGTGTCTGGTATAGTGCAAGTGGTAATGATGACCTTACTGAGATTGATACAGATAAGGTGGCTTTAAGAAAAATAAGGATTGAGGTAAGAAGAGCAAAAGATGGCTATGTATTGATTAAGCAACCTATTTTTATTACGAGAAATGGGATTTACTAATGAAAAAAAATAGAAAAACAGGATTTACAATGATTGAGGTTCTTGTATCCCTTGCACTTATGGTGATTATTGTTGGGCTTTCTGCTTTTTTATATGCCCGTGCAGCAAGAATACGCAAGCTCATCACATATCAGAGTAATGTTCAAAATATCTTAAACTCAATGATTACCGAGATAAACTTTGGCTCAAGAGATACAATTGGCCTTCAGTATGCATATGACATAGTAAGAAGTGTAGGAGATCCACCCTATGAACTTGGATTTTATGATAATACAAAAGGAGAGTATGTTTTTTATCTTATCTCTCCTGGAATGTACTCTGGACATCCATCTTCTCTTCCAACCACAAATACTGATACATCCCTATGGCAGGCAAAAACAAACTCTTCCGACTTTCCTTCCAGAACTTCTGAAGAATGGAAACTGATTGACATAAATAAATCTATAGTTCTTGCTTCAGGAAGTAGTTTTACATATTACAGACCAGACAGTACCACAAGATTTAAGAAAATTGACGACCTTACTGTTGAAACACCTATCGCAGTAAAAATAATACTTACAGGAAAAGCCACTGATCCTTCTCTAAGAACAAGGCCCCCTATCACTGCAACAACAATGGTAAGACCAAAAAATAAGATTACTTTTTAATAAAAAATGAAAAAATCAGGGTTTACTCTTGTTGAAATTCTTGTGGTTATTGTAATTATATCAATGCTTGCCGCGATTTCTCTTCCATCAATTCAAAAAGCAAGAAATAGAGCCGCTATCATAAAAACAAAGGGGATAATATCATCCATTGAGGCAGCGCTTTTTATGTATCAAACAGATATGGGAAACTATCCAGAAAGCACAGGATCTAATTTGATTCTTATTGATGCTCTTATGGGACCAATGGATGATGAAAATTGGAAAGGACCATATATGAGGTTTAAGGAAAAGGATATGGATGAAAACAAAAACATCATTGATACATGGGGAAATCCAATAAAATACAAATATCCACAAATAGAAAAAGAGAATATACCGTTCATTATAATATCCGCTGGGCCTGATAGAAAATTCAATACAAAAGATGATATTGGGAACTGGTAGGAATAATATAAAAGGTATTACCCTTATTGAGATTCTTGTTGTCATAGTTATTATCAGTATGTTCACGCTATTTTCTGTATTCTACCCCCATAAAGCAATTAGCCAGACAAACCTTGACATTGCCTGTAAGAATATCTGCGAAATTTTAAACAGAGCAAGGTCCCAGGCAATGGCAGAAAATATAACAATTCAGGTTATTTTCAATAATGACACCTGTGGAATATACAAAAATGCCAATCTTGTTGATAAGCCATATAAACTTCCAAGGTTTATTGTTATCAAAGAAAAAACAGATGGTTTTTCACCAGTTGAATTTTTGCCCGAGGGCACAGCAAAACAAGCAGGTTACATTATAATTGAAGACACATCAACAAAGAAAACAAAAAAAATCATTTTGTATAATCTTACAGGAAAAACAGCAATAAAAAATAATCAATAGTGCGCTTGAATGAAAAATCTCCCTGCCCCTCTTTACAAAGAAAGGAAAGAAGATGTAGTGAGCACCTTCAGGTGCGGTGTATTTATGTTTTTAAAAAAGCACGGGATTGAAGTCCTTCACTACATTAGAGAAGTATAAAAAGTAGTTAGTATTTTAATTCTCTACTTCGCAATGGGCTAATAGTGCACCTTTGATGTAAAATATCACATTATGCTATACAAAAAAGGAATTTCTCTAATATCTGCTCTTGTAGCAACGATTATTATTATTATGGGTATATCCTGTGTGGTTGGTGTTTTACAACAAACAGAAAGAATGTACAGAAGGGCGTCTAATTTTCAGGATTTTTCTCTTGCCTCTGATATCCTTTTTGACGAAATTCAGGAACAATTTGGAGTAATTGGTACAGATGTTCCTGATGAAATTCATGGCAAAATGAATGGATTTCAGAATCTTTTTTATCATGTAAAATTTGAGAAAATAAAGGATGGTCTTTATGAGGTTCATATCAAGATTACAAAAACTATTGAGGGTAAACCTTACTCAGAAGAATTTGTGTCTGCGCTTTCTCAAAGATAAGGGTATTTCCATTGTTGAGATTCTTGTCGCAATTGTTATTATAACTATTGTATTTATATCAGGCCTTATGATTTTTTCGACCTCAACACTGCGAATTGCGCGGCAATCAGCAGAGAAAACCATCAATCAACAGGCAACAGATTTCACACTGTTTTTAAGAAATAAACTAAAAGAAGCCATCATCCGTGATATCCCAGGACCTTTCAGGATTGACTTTGTGGGAACCGAGACCTCTATCAAATTCGTGGCACCATATTCAAGTGGAAATGGCTCTGATATCGGGAAATATGGTATTTATTATGATGGCAATGAAATTAAAATGTCGTTTGAGAGGATTGATGAAAAAACAAATACATATTCATTTGAACCTGGTTTTACAGGCAGCCAGTTGCTTATTGGAAATGTAAAAAAACTTTCATTTTCATACTGGGATGGAAAAACATGGCAAAAATTCTGGAATACAAAAAATCAGGTTGATTGTGCAGAAATCCCATCAAAAATAAAGGTTTTCTTTGTGATATATGGAGGCAACATTGAAGGGAAAATGCTTGAGAAAGGATTTAGTGAAGAAATCTGGCTTGGCCAATAAAGGAAACGCCCTTATCTTTGCAATTGGCATAATTCTTATTCTTTTTGTAATTACTGCAGGTACACTTGTTATATTCACAAACTGGGGGAAATCATCATTTTTATTGTTTTCAAGAACCCATTCTATTCATACTGCAAAAATAGGTATAGAAAATGCAATATGGGAACTTAAACACGACAAAAACAATTATGATGGGTATGATGAAAAATGGTATCAGGAATTCTCAGGAAATGATGCTGATATTGATACTGATGGAACAAATGAAAGCAGGTTCATAGATGTAAAAAACTTGCGCAAAAAAATTGTATCAAGATATGCAGTTTTTGTAGTTGATAACAATGGATGTATAAACATAAACTGTGTGGGTAATAAGGCAAAAAACAATAAATATAGCTTTAATGAGGGCTGGTCAACATTTGAGGTTGGATTTTTCCCTGGGATGTGCGACAGTATTGCAAGTAGTTTTGTTGAATTCAGACATGGTCAGGATGGAAGTCCTGGAGTAAGAAACATAGACGATGATAATGATAACGGAATACTTGCCTCTGATGGCATAGATAATGATGGAGATGGCATTATTGATGAATCTGATGAAGGAATGGATGAAGAAGATGAATTTAGGCATTTAAAACCATACGGAGATGATAGACCTTTTTTTGTGATTGAAGATATAAAAATGGTAGGGGGTATAACAGAACAGATCTTCAAAAAAATCAAAAACCTTATTACCTGCCATAGTTATGACCTTAATATTGATTCTGAAAATTACCTTCGGACAAATATCAACAATGCTTCTATATCACAGATTGCATCTATTCTAGAAGATCTCGGATATAAGCACGATGTTGCGTCTCAAATCTCTGTGAATATAGTCGATTACAGGGATAAAGACAATATCCCGACTATTGTTGTAGACCAGTATGGCAATCAATTTATAGGAATTGATAAAACACCTTATCTCAATGAAATAGAGCCTATCCCTGAAATAAGTATTACAACCACATTAATGTTTGGCATTCCAGCATTGGTCATAGAGGAAAAAGGACCAAATTTTATAGAACTTTTTAATCCATATGATGAAGCATTAGACATCAGTGGATGGACAGTAAAAGGTGGAATGATACTGTTTCCCTCACTTAATATATCTGACGTCAATAAAAACTCTCAGGATACAATGGATGGAATAAAAAATGGAGAAAAACCAGAAGATGCATCCTCATGGACAAAAAATTTCTGGAATGCGCTTTTACCGGCAACAATAAAAATCCCTGATAGGACAGTAATGCCGCCACATTCATACTATGTTATAGGAGATTCAATAAAATGGAAAATTATCATACTGCAAACATCAGCAGGTCCTGTTGTTATTCCAATCCTGATACCAATAAGTCAGCCTGCATGCGCAAAACAGTTTGAACCAATACTCTTTATGAATTTTACTGGATGTAAAGAACTTTCAGCGGTCTTCCAGATTATCAAAAATATATTTGGAATAAATATATCCCTCAATGGTAATATTTCATTGATTGATGCAGACGGCCATATTATTGAAAAAACAGATTATGGAAGTGATAGCCCTGGCAAGACAAGCAGACAGAAAAACGACCCGAGGATGAGCCGGGCATCTGACTGGTTTACCTTCCATCAAACACCTGGATTTATGAACAGTTGTTTTATTCCTTCAACAGGAGGAGAATTCACATTATTAAACCAATATACCTATTGGCAATCATCATTCAGGGTAAAAAATCACCCATATTCTTCGCCTGCTGAACTTTCATTTATCCATAAAGGAAAACAATGGCAAACACTGAATATCTGGAAATCATACGATAAGGATATTCTCGATGTTTTTACGGTTGTTGAAGATGTAAAAAAACCAGTTGATGGAAGAATCAATATTAACACAGCAACATCCCAGGTTCTCCAGTGTCTTCCACTTGTAGATACTGACATTGCCCGTCAAATAATTTCTTCAAGACCTTTTAAGAATATATCTGATATCGTTGGCACGCCAAATAGTTTATTGAATAAAGAAATTACAAAATATGGAAGTAATTTACTGGATGATAATAATAATACCTGGATTGATACAGAAGATGAAAAAGAACTTGTAATATCCTCTATCATAAATCTTATAACAGTCAGGGGAAATGTTTTTACAATCTATGTAAAATCTCAAAAAGTGATTGATTACGATAACAATGGTATAATAACAAATAATGAAATTAAGTCAGAAAGTAATTTTCGTATTATCTACGACCGATTGAAGAATAAAATTCTTGAAAGGAGACAACTGTGAAAATAAAAGAGAACTTAAAAAATTGCTATAAAGGATTTACCACTGGAATAAAAAGATGTTTCTCAGATAGAAAAAAAAGAAAAAGAATTATCATTACTGTTGCTTCAGTTATTGTTGTTGTGATAGCAGCATACTTTGGCTGGAGACAAATTCTGAAGAAAAATGCAATTGCAATCGTTAACGGAGAGATTATTACTCTTTCTGAGTTAAAAAACAAGATTTCAACATATCCTGAATTTTATCAGGAATATGTAAGACAAGTCCCACAACAGGCGCTCGAGGATTACATAGGGGAAAAATTGCTTACACAGAAAGCAAAGAAATATGAGCGAAAATATAGTAAAAAAATAAAACAAGAACTCGAAAATTATAAAAATGACCTGTTGATAAAGGAATTCCTTACAGACCAGGTTTTAAGTAAAGCGGATATTTCGCAGGATGAAATTAAAACATATTACAATAATAATCTCAAGGATTTTCTTGTACCGGAAAAGATACATCTATATGAAATTGTTGTGCCCACGCAGGAAGCTGCAGAAGATGTCTTAAAAAGATTAAGTGAAGGAGAAGATTTTTCTGAAATTGCAAAGCGAGAATCAATAAGCAGTTCAAGAGAAAAAGGAGGAGACCTTGGCATGATAGCAAGAGGACAACTTACCCCAGAAATAGAAGAAACCCTTTTCTCTATGAAACCAAACCAGGTTCTCGGAAAAACAGTAAAAACAGAACAGGGCTATCACATACTTAAGGTTGGCGAGATACAACCATCTCATTTACAGACCGTCGAAGAAGCGACCCCGACCATCAGACAGATTTTAATAACCCAGAAAAGAAGCCAACTTCTCAATACATATCTAAATCAGCTTAAAAATGAATCAAAGATTATAAGATTTAATGATAAACTTAAGCAATTGTAATGAGAAAACTTTTTATCCTGATACTTACAATACTGTTTACATCACTGTTTACATCAACCCTCTATGGAATTGAGGATAGATGTGTTGCAACAGTAGGAACAAGAATTATCTGGGATAATGACGTGAAAGAAAGAGCATCTGTACGCAATGTTTCCTATGAATCTGCGCTTTTTGGCATTATCGCTGAAAATCTTTTTGCGATTCAGGCGAAAAAAGAAAACATTCCAGTATCAAGGGAAGAGGTTGATAATCGGCTAAATCTTATCATAAACGGTTATGCCTCGAGGGAAAAATTTTTTGAGTTCTTAGCAGAAAATGGAGTTTCCATTGATCAATACAGGGAAATAATTGCAGACCAGATAAGAGCAGATAAACTTATTTCCCAGAAAATATCAAGCAAGATTTCAATCTCTCTGATTGAAATCTCAAAAAAAATATCAAAGATGTCTGAGGAAAAAGAGGTAGTTCTATTAAGCAAGTCGTTCAATGATATTTCTGAGGTGGAAAGTTTTATTTCAAATTTAAGAGAAAATCAAAATCAGGCAGTCAGTGAGATGGTTTCAACTGGTTGGATTGACAGCAGTCGTATAGACCCTTTCATAATGCAAAAACTGAAGGATGCGGGAAAAGGAAAACCAGTTATTATCAGGACATCTGAAAAGATTATTCTCTATATTCTGGTTGCTGAAAGGGATAACTCTCCTGAAGAAAAATACATGAGAGCAAGAAAAGAAATATTTGATGAAAAATACAATGCATTACTCTCAGATTATGTTGATGAATTAAGAAAAACCATTCCTGTAAAAATTTTTGATAAAAGCATTGAAGAACAGCTTTTTCATAAGTAAACCAATGACTCGCGCTCTTATAACAATTGGAGACCCTTCTGGTATTGGACCTGAAGTAGCCCTAAAAGCAATACATAAACTTATAAATGAAAATACTGATTTTGTCCCGATACTAATTGGAGATGAAACTGTCATAAAAAAGGCAAAACAAGAATTTAACATCAGAGAGAATCTTTCAAGATGGGGTGAAAAAGCACAAAAAGACAGTATCTCCTTTGTTGACGCAGGAATTATTAAAACCGATAATTTCCAGGTTTGCAAAGATAATAAAATTTCAGGAAAAGCATCATTCGAATATCTTAGAATTGCATGGGATATGTTAAGAAACAATTCTGGCGATTGTCTTGTAACAGGCCCAATTTCAAAAACTGCATGGGCCCTCGCAAAAATCCCCTACAAAGGACACACTGATGCCCTATCGGATTTATCTGGTGAAGAAACCTGTATGCTTATGTGCGCTGAATCACTGCGCGTACTTCTTATAACAACGCATATTCCAATGAAAAAAATATGGGAATATATTACAGTTAACTATTTATTTTCATCAACAAAACTAACAGCCGAATTTATGAAAAAATTTACTGGAATAACAAATGTAAGAATAGGATTCTGTGGACTTAATCCACATGCTGGTGAATCTGGAAATATCGGGACAGAAGAGATTGACATTATAAAACCTGCTATAGAAAAACTTCACAACCATAATTTTTGTGTTTCAGGACCATACCCTGCTGATTCAATTTTCAAAAGTTCATTGTCTCATAACCTGTTTGATTTGATTGTTTCTTTATATCATGACCAGGCGCTTATTATACTCAAGACAATGTTCTTTGAAAAACTTATAAATATAACCGTTAATCCTTCTGGATGGATAAGAACAAGCCCTGGACATGGCACTGCTTTTGATATCGCGTGGAAAAATAAGGCAGACCCATCATCAATGGCAGAAGCAATAAAAACAGCCGTGGAAATGGCAAGAAAATAGGGGATATGGACACATTTTTAACTCTTAATAAACTACAAACGCTTCTACGCCGAAACAATATTAATCCGAGAAAAAATCTGGGACAGAGCTTTTTAATAGATAAAAACATCCGAAATAAGATTCTGTCTTTTATTGAAATAAACAAAGATGATACTATTGTTGAGATTGGTTCTGGAACAGGAGCACTAACAGGAATTCTCGGCGAAAAAGCAGGGATTGTTTATGCCTTTGAAAAAGATGAAAAACTTGCGGATATTTTACAAAAGGAGGTTGTAAATTATCCGGAAATTAAGATTATAAAAAAGGATTTCCTTGATGTGGACGGCTCTTTTTTCAAGCAAATAAAAAAAAGAGTTAAGATTGTAGGAAATCTTCCTTATTATGCTGTATCGCCGATATTGTTTAAGCTCTTTGATATAAGGCAATACTGGAATACTGCGCTTGTCATGGTACCAGAAGAAGTAGCAACAAGAATTATAGCAAAAACCGGGGATAAAAATTTTGGTATTATGGCATTTCTCTTTTCATTGTTAACGAAATGTTCAATCTGCTATAAAATTAAGGGCTCTGCTTTCTACCCTGAACCAGAAATTACCTCTGTTGTAATGAAAATATCAATGCTCGACAAACCCTCTATAGAGATAAAAAACCAGGAGGATTTCTGGAGAACTGTCCCAAAACTTTTTGTTCAAAAAAGAAAAACAGTTCTTAATGTTCTTAGAAATTCATTTCATATGAGCAGGGAAACTGCTGAATCTATCTTGCGAGATACAGGTATAAAGCAAGAATTAAGAACTCATCAAATAGAAATCCCCACTCTTATAAAACTTATCGAAGCAATATCACAGATAGATTTACTTGACCTACAGAAAAAAAACAATAAAATATATAGAAATGGAGAAATATATGGAAAAAAGAATTAAGGATGTTGTATGCAGGGTGTGGCTAAAAAATGAAACAAAAAATTCAGTTGAGAAGGACGGAAAGGTTTATTATTTCTGTTCCCCAAAATGTAAAGCAAAATTTGAAAAAGAACCAGATAAGTATGTGCCCCTTAAGGGATAAAATACTCAATCAACAGGGTTGGTTGATTGAAAAACAAAATAGTTTCTTTTGACTTGACATATTTTTTTTTAGTGTTAATATGTATGTGTTTGGAGGATGAATGAAAAGGTTATTAATTTTGATTTCTATAGTTTTTGTTTTTGGATTGGCTGGCTGCACAATGAGTTTGGATTTCCATCCCGACGGCAAATCTTCGAGTTCAACCAAATAAGGTGACAGGTGTATTCATATTTTTTAAATCATTCTAATTCAAAATATAATCCTCGCACAGCCGACACATCGGCTATAAAGGATTTGCGAGGATAAAAGGAGGAAAGCATGGCGAAGGAGAAAGGGAAGGTGAAGTGGTTCAATAATGCCAAAGGATATGGCTTTGTTGAACGAGAAAACGGTGAGGATGTCTTTGTCCACTACACAGCAATCATGGGAGATGGATATAAGACGCTTGAAGAAGGCGCCACCGTTGAGTTTGAAGTAGTCCAGGGTAAGAAAGGGCTCCAGGCCACAAACGTGGTAAAAGTATAAGCCAAAATCACCCAGGGGGGGTGCAAACGCACCCCCCTTTCCCCTAAATCAGTGAGAAAAAAAGGTTTTGTTTTTCTGATTTTTATTTTTTTTATACCTGCACTGGTCTGCCCACAGAATATTGAAGACAATAATACATTTACCTGTGCCATTGTTGCATTCAACGAAGGTTTATATGAAATTTCCATCGATTTTTTAAATAAATATTTTCAGGATCCACAATCTCAAAAAAACGATTATGCCCTATTTCTTTATGCTATTAACCTCTTGAAACTTGAGAGATTTGAAGAATCTCTTTCAAAATTTGAGGAATTTTCAAAAAAGTTTCCAGAATCAACCTATAAAAAAGATGTATGGAAATATGCCATAAACCTCAAGATGTTTCTGAATATGCCTTATGATGCATGGAAAACATACATAGATGGAATAAACATATTCGGACAGGACCCTGAGATAAATAAAAACCTTGGAAATCTGCTTCTTAATGAAGTCCAGAAATTTTTGAAAACAAAAGACATTGAAAAAGCAAAGAAAACACTTGATGAAATGGAACAGGTTTTATCAGATACAGAGATAAAACACGAGATATCTTACTATCAGGGCCTTGTACTATATGAAGAAAATGATTTCGAAGGGTGTGCGAAAAAACTTACAAACATTCTTCCTTATTTTAAGAATCAAAAAATTGAACCAGACATATTACTAAAAATTGGAGATTGTTTTTTTAACCTTAAAAATTATAAAGAGAGTCAGAATTATTACACAAAGGTTATATCAGTATTCCCTAAAACCATTCAGGCAGAGTGGGCAAAATTCCAGATTTCATTGGTTAATAAAAGGATGTTGAAATATAAGGAAGCAAAAAAAATTCTTAATGAACTTGTAAAAAATACAAAAGATGAAGATATACTGATTCGATCCCTCTGGGAACTCGGAAAAATTTCTGAACTTGAAGATAAAAAACAAGAGGCAATTCAGTGGTATGAAAAAATTATAGAATCCTCAAAAAACAATGAGATTATATCCAGCGCAAGATTACAGATAGGATATATCTACTTTAACCAGAAGCAATATGAAGAAGCAATAGAAATCTTCTCTGATTATCTGAAAATTAAGAATGAACCTGATGTAATGTATATCCTTGGTTGTGCTTATTATAATAATGACCAACCCGATAAATCCACTGATATATGGCAAAAACTTCTAAATGGAAATCCTGATTATCCAATGCCTATCGAAGTACTGAAGGAAATGTACAATTTCTATAAGAAGAACAATAATCCAGAAATGAAGAAAATATTCTTAAAAATATGGGAAAATTATCCTGATGATTCATTTGTTATTACAGAAGGACTTTTATTCCTCAATGAAATCATTAACAAGGGAGAGATTAAAGAAGCCGAAAAATACCTGAAGAAAATAGAACAAAAAAGAAGCCCTGAGGTAGATTTTCTCAAGGCAAAACTTCTTTATCTTTCAGGAAATCTTGATGAAAGTGAACGAATATTGAATACCATTGAAAAAAGGAATATATTTGCACCAGAGGCACTTTATATTCTTGCAGAAATTAATATGAAAAAATCAAAAATCAAAGATGCTCAAACCTGTTATATAAAGATTATTGCCTCATTTCCGCAAACAATCTGGGCACAAAATGCAAAAGAAGCATTGTCAAAAATTAAATCAGGAAAATGAAATATCTGAATGCAATAATTATTCTTTTTATGCTTCTTTCAATGGAAGGATTCTGCCAGGACATAGAAATTCCGGAAACAATTATCACCGGCAAAGATAGAACAATATACAAAACTCCACTCCTCTTCTATCAGTATGATGTAAAGGTTACCTTTCCTGAAATAAAAAAGGTTCAACCACCAAAACCAACGATAAAGCCATCCTCAAAACAAGAAGCAGTAGAAATAGAAAAAAAAACACCTTCTGCTGAATTTTCATTTGTTGCAGGTAAATTTGAACAGGTATATTCTGATTTATACATCAATGATACACAAACAATGGTACGACTTAAATTATTGAATGATAATTCTTATAGGTCAAATGACAGTAAAAAGATTATTGATTTTTCATTGAAAAAACAGGTTAATAACCAGAACTTTTTTGATATTAACTATAGAGGTAGTGAAAAAGAAATGCCTGGTTCAATATATCAACCATTAAATAAAGAAAAACACACAACCATTTTTTCATCTAATATTTCGTTTTCAGAGCATGACTTTACAACAACAATCATCGGTGCGTATAATTGTCTTGAGGATCTCGAAGAAAAAAAGGGCTTATTTGCCTTTCAGAAACATTATGAGAAATTTAACATTACTGCTGAAATTGGTTATGATGATTTTGCTGAAGAGGGAAATAAAATACTCGGATTATCAGGTATATACAAAAATAAAAATTATCAACTTGGTATAGCCGCGAAAACCATAGGAAACCAAACGCGAATATTACCATCAGCAAATATTGATATAGAAAAAAATAATCTGAAGTTTTCATCTGGAATTTTCAGTAATTTTTCATTTCCATCTTTTTGGGAAAAGGCAGGGGAAAGTTCATACCTTGATATGAAAAATGTTTTCCTTGAACCAGAAGAAAATTATTCAGTGTACTCTATATTAAGTTTTAATGTTGCAGATTTACAAATCAGGATAGAGGGACAGGTATCATACGAGAAACCATCATACCAGTGGAGAGATATAGATAATGATAATCTCTATGAGCCAGATATGATAGAAGATAATGTTATTACTACATACGGAATCGGGATAACAAAAAAAATAAAACACGGGTACATTGAAGGAGGATTTAACCACCAGATATGGAAAGAGCGTATTTCGGGTTTTCCTAAAGAAACAGGTTATATAAAACTCGGGTACAATGGAGAAAAATTCAAACCAGAGATTTTGATTGAATACACAGGAAAACAGAATTTCAATACAACCAGAATCGATGGGTATACCATTGTTTCTGCCTTACTTTCCTACAGCATAAATCAGGATACAACCATATTCTGTAAACTGAACAATATATTCGAAAATGAATACTACCAAGCGCCAGGATATCCTGGTAGGCCATTTGAACTACTTGCGGGTTTTGGTATAAGATGGTAAAAAAATATACCCCAGATGACTGTATCAATAGTTGAATGAAAATTGAGGGCTTACACGATTGAAACTAAGAATAGGAAAATTGCAAAATACAAAGTGCAGAATGAAGGGATAGTTTGTTTTGACTTTTGAAGTTTTGACTTTTCATTTTGAATTGAAAATAAATGTACCTTCTGTCGTTCTCTCGCTATTGAGGAGAGAAAAATGGAAAACTAAGAAAACATAATAAGATTTATCTAAATAGTATTTAACCAACACACACATAAAATCAAGGAGGAAAATGACTCTATGGCAATTTACAATTCACGGTGGATATCTGATGATACCCATTATTATCTGTGGAGCGCTTACTCTTGCTGTGATTATAGAACGGCTTATTGCCTTGAGAAAATCAGAAATAGACGCTGAAAAATTTGTTGGTGCAATTGAAGAAAAAATGAAAAGGAGAAAAATAAAAGAAGCCATCGAAATGTGCGAATCAACACCTGGCCCTGTGGCACAACTTGTCTATAAGGCGCTTATAAAATCAGATAGACCGCCTGATGTGATTAAAGAAACCATCGAAGACGAAGCAAATCAAATAATTCCTTATCTTGAAAAATATCTTGGGGTTCTTGCAACAATCGCTACAATTGCACCTTTACTCGGATTACTCGGAACTGTTACAGGTTTGATTAAAGCATTTATGGTTATTGAAGCAAAAGCCGGGCTTGTAAACCCTGGAGACCTTGCCCGTGGAATATGGGAGGCGCTTATCACAACAGTTGGAGGACTTGTTGTAAGTATACCTGCGTATCTCGGTTATAATTATCTTGTTGCGCGGGTTAATGGACTTATTTATGATATGGAACGTGCTGCGTCAAAAATAATGGATATTCTTTTTTTTCTCAGGTCTGAGGAAGAAGATATAAGATGAAATTCAAACGACATCATGAAATTTTTAAGGGTCAGATTAATATGGCACCCCTTATTGATGTTGTGCTTCAACAATTAATTTATTTTATGCTTACCTCAAGTTTTATTATGCAGCCGGGTATAAAAATACAACTACCAACTGCTGCTTCAACTGATAACATAGAAGAACAGGAAATCTTCATAAATGTTTCAGCAGAGGGTATTGTTTTTCTTGGCGAGAAACAGGTCTCCCTCGAAGAATTAGAACACGAATTAAAGATATTCAGCAATAAAAATGTTATTGTCATTATAAAAGGAGATGTAAAAACTCCGCATGGCAGGATTGTAAAGGTTATGGATATTGTAAGGACAGCAGGAATATCAAAAATCGCTATAGCAACAATGCCTGTGATGGAATCATCAGATGAAATCAAATAATAAAACACTTGTAGAGATTTTTTTGTGGTGTCTTCTCGGGCATATCATAATAATGCCTTTTTTTGGATTTGTAATTCCAAACAGAATAACAAAAAAACCTTATTATCAAAGGGTCTATCTTTATCAAGAATCAAAATCCGAGGTTGTGAATAGTCCGGGTATAAGAACAAATCCACAACTGCCAACTGTAAAAACTTCTGGAGAACAAAAAATTGGTATTCCTATAACAGAACAGGGCTATCGAAGAAATATGGTTGAAGTGGGTTTACCGAAAACACCTCTTTTAACTGTTGAAAATCAACATAATATACAATGGGAATTCCCTATCCCAGAAATACACACCTTTACAACTGAAAAAAATCCACAGGTTTCATCTATCAACAATTTATTTACTGAGTCGGGTGGAAAAATAGATTCCGGAGGTTTTGAGATAACAGGTCCAGGTGGAAATAGATTAATTCTTTCAAAGGTTCTTCCAGAATATCCATTATGGGCAGAAAAAGAAAATATAGAGGCAAATGTAAAGGTTAAAATATGGGTAGACAAGGATGGCACTGTTACCTCAGCAAGTACTGTTGAAACAAGCGGGTATAGAAAACTTGATCTTCTCGCAGAAGAAACACTAAAAAAATGGAAATTTTCAGCAATAAATCAGGATATAAATGTATGGGCAATTGTAACGCTTAAATTTAGACTTCAATGATAAAAATCGAACTTACCTCTGCAATTACAGTATATCTTTTTTTAGGACTTTTAATCCTTTTCTTGTGGATTTTTTCAGAAGCAAGAAAAAAGGCAGGATTTAAGGTGAAAAATGAAAATTATCTATGGCAATGTCCTATATGTCTTTACATATATATTGACAGTTCTGGCTCTAATATTTCTAGGTGCCCTATGTGTGGAAGTCTTAACAAAAGAAATGATTCAGGGTATAATATAATTGAAGGCAATAAATCATCAGATAACAAGGAGGTACAGTGATAACAGAAATCGGATTTGTGGCAGGAGATATATGGAATTATCTCGATAAACATGGTGAGACATCATTTCTCAAAATGGTAAAAGATATTGATAAACCAAAGGACCTTACTCTTATGAGTCTTGGATGGCTTGCGAGAGAAGGGCATGTTGAGGTTGTAAGATCTGGCAGAAATGATTTTAAGGTAAAACTACGAAATCGGTGATACTATGGTAAACATACTTGTTGTGTATTATTCTCTCGGTGGCAACACAAAAACTGCAGCCGAAGCAATTGCTGAGGGTTGCAGGGAAAAAGGCGCTGAGGTTGTAATGAAGACAGGAATTGAAGCAAACCAGGATGATTTATTAAAATGCGATGGTATAGCAATTGGAACTCCAGATTATTTCAGTTATATGGCAGGTGGCCTGAAAGATTTTTTTGATAGAACATTCTACCCTACCCAGGGTAGCGTAACAGGAAAACCATATGTTGCATTTGTTACCCATGGGGGTGGTGGAAAAGCAATAGCGAGTGTTGAATCAATATGCAGTTCATTCAAGTTTAAGAAAGTAGCAGATCCACTACTTATAAAAAATAGACCCTCAAAAAACGACATAATAAAACTAAAGGAACTCGGACACGCTCTGGTAGTATCTATAAAAAAATAGCAACTGCAGTATAATCCTTTTGTTTCTAAGATATATACCTGTGGGGGATCGTCTAATGGTAGGACATCAGACTCTGGATCTGAGTGTCTAGGTTCAAATCCTAGTCCCCCAGTTTAATATGTTTCTGCAAATTTTATTGTGATTATCAATAAAATTCAAATCAAACTATTTTTCCATCACTTTTTTTGTTTCCCAATACCAATTACTCCAGGCCTATCGCCTTTCTCAGGATCAGGATAACATCTGAAATATCAACATTGTTATCATCATTCATATCGCCGAGATAGATATCAACAGGATCAAGAGATATTGCCATCCTTAAACAAAGTATTACATCGCTTATATCTATTTGAGTATCACCATTCAAATCACCCTTCATACCCTGTTTTGTTGTAAAATTAGTAAAATCACTCC